>Ga0316194_10000090_pt1 | contig 45566 bp, 37 predicted proteins | sample CroRivsedime1_MG_FD_204936 | JGI IMG/M metagenome (GOLD analysis project Ga0316194, IMG submission 204936) | Coastal sediment microbial communities from Maine, United States - Cross River sediment 1 | ecosystem: Environmental > Aquatic > Marine > Coastal > Sediment | place: USA: Maine...
GGCCACGAATACCATCTGTTCCGAAATATTTTTTGGGCACGATTGCTTCCTTTTAAATGCGTAGTCTTGGCCTAGCCTTGATTTTAGTACATTTTCTGATTTCTGCCGCCACGAAAATTACGGACCGGCATCCCTGACTGCCTGACACATTGCAATTGCCTCACGCGTGGGCCGGACGTCATGACAGCGAACCAGCGCAGCCCCCTTCCAGACCGCCAGTACCGCGAGCGCCAGACCAGGATACAAGCGTTTATCGACCGGAAGGTCCAGTACCTTACCAATCAGGGACTTTCTGGAGAGCCCCACCAGCACCGGAAAACCGGTCTCGACCAGGCGCTCGAGTTGTTGTAACAACAGCAGATTATGGGGTGTTGTCTTGCCAAAACCAAAGCCCGGATCCAGCAAAATACGTTCTTTGGGTATACCTTGCTGCAGACATGCATGGGCTCGCGCCTCCAGGTAAGCGGTGACCTCATCGACAACATTATGATAGATCGGCGTATCCTGCATGGTTTCCGGGTTTCCCTGCATATGCATCAGGCAGACCGGCACCTCAAGACTTGCCGCCATCTCGACAGCACCCGCCTCCTGCAGGGCATTCACATCATTAATCAGACCGGCCCCGGCAGCGACAGCGGCCTGCATGACTGCGGGTTTTCGGGTATCAATGGAGAGCGGTACCGGAACGGTGGCATGCAACGCTTCGATAACCGGGATGACGCGCTGCAGTTCCTCGTCAACAGATACCGGCGCTGCACCGGGACGGGTTGATTCACCACCAAGGTCGATAATGGCAGCACCCTCCTCGACCATCTGCTCGGCGCGCGCAATTGCTTTTTCAAGTGTAAAAAAATCACCCCCGTCGGAAAAGGAATCAGGGGTGATGTTGAGTACCCCCATAATGCGGGGCCGTGACAAATCCAGCGGCTTGCCGGCACAGTCAATAATCAACGGGGTTTGCATTGCTTCACCGGCCTGCTTAGAAAAACGGGTACAGACAGACCATGATTAACCGTTTGCAGAATAATCCTGATCACTCACCATACACCGTCACGGTAAGATGGCGCCGCTGTCCGGCGGTGCGATGCTCCCACAGGTATATGCCCTGCCAGGTACCAAGATCACATTGTCCGTTACTGACCGGCAGGGTCAGGTCGGAACCGGAAATGATGGTCCTGATGTGCGCAGACATATCATCCGGACCTTCGGCAGTATGTTCGAAGACCGGATCACCGTCCGGTACCAACCGCGCCATGTAGAGATCCAGGTCGCTGCGCACATCTGGATCGGCATTCTCGCACAAGACCAGTGAGGCGCTGGTATGTTGCAGGAACACATGACACATACCGGTCTGCACACCGGACAAGGAGACCTGTTCCCGAATTGCAGCGGTGATTGAAGTAGTACCACGTCCGTGGGTAGAGAAAGTCAGCTTGTTTTGGAAAACCATATATCCAGCCCCAACTAAAAAGGGACGGCGGTTTAAAAACATCCCCGCCGTCCCCTGATTGCTATTTTTCACAAGTCCATTCAGCAGAGGCGTTGCCTGCAGTCCTGTTCATGAACAGGCCTCGATAAAAGAGTAATCGCGCCGGGGACGGCGCTCCTACCCAGGGTAGATATCTATCTATCTGCTAGTACTCCTTCAAGATGATATTGCCTAGTTCAGTTGGTCTGTCAGCGTTCAGGTCAAGGCGCGCCTCGCAGGGAATGGCCATAGTCCTTTCCAGGAGGTGCAACGTAGGCATGGACGCTGACAGGCCAACCCTTCGGGCGCGCCTGTGCTACTCCGCAGCGGTGTTACCGCGCTTGACCAGGACTATGGCCATTGCCTGCGCACGGTGCCTTGCTGCAGAGCAGCACAGGCACGCTGAACTAGGCAATATCACCTTGAAGGAGTACTAGTGCTGACCCGCCGGCCCGCCAATCGTGGAATCGGGTTTGGTCTCGGTCCCGTTGCCCGTTGGATTGCCTGACCCGGGGGGAATCGTCTCGGAGTCATCCCAGCCCTCGGGCGGACGCGGTTCCTTGCCGTCCATGATGTCGTTAATCTGGTCGCTGTCAATGGTCTCGTACTTCATGAGCGCATCCGCCATCTTGTGCAGCTTGTCGAGATTGGCCTTGAGAATCTCTTCAGCGCGCGCATAGGAACGATCGATGATGGACCTGATCTCCTTGTCTATATCGTGCGCCGTCTCATCTGAAACCGCCTTGTGCTGGGCAACAGAATGACCGAGGAACACCTCGCCTTCATCCTCACTGTAGGTCAAAGGGCCCAGCTTCTCGGACAGGCCCCACTTGGTAACCATGTTACGCGCCAGTTCCGTGCTGCGCATGATGTCATTGGAAGCACCGGTCGTGACCTTGTCCGCACCGAAGACCAGTTCTTCCGCAATACGCCCGCCAAACAGGCTGCAGATCTGGCTCTCCAGAAATTCCTTGCTGTGGCTGTAACGGTCCCCTTCCGGCAGAAACATGGTCACACCAAGTGCACGACCACGTGGAATGATCGTAACCTTGTAGACCGGGTCATGTGACGGCATGGCACGGCCGACGATGGCATGCCCAGCCTCATGATAGGCCGTGAGCTTCTTCTCGGCTTCATCCATCACCATGGAGCGGCGTTCCGCACCCATCATGATCTTGTCCTTGGCCTTCTCCAGATCGTCCATATCCACCAAACGCTTGTTGGCACGCGCGGCGAACAGGGCGGCCTCATTAACCAGATTGGCAAGATCGGCACCGGAGAACCCGGGGGTGCCCCGCGCAATGATACTGGCCCTGGCATCATCATCCATTGGCACCTTGCGCATATGTACTTTCAGGATCTGTTCGCGGCCACGGACATCCGGCAACGGCACGACCACCTGGCGGTCGAAGCGCCCCGGACGCAACAGTGCAGGATCGAGCACATCAGGACGGTTGGTGGCCGCAATTACGATGACACCCTCATTACCCTCAAAGCCATCCATCTCGACCAGCAACTGGTTGAGTGTCTGCTCGCGCTCGTCATGTCCGCCACCCAGACCGGCACCACGATGCCGTCCAACGGCATCGATCTCGTCAATAAAGATGATGCAGGGTGCATGCTTCTTGGCCTGTTCAAACATGTCGCGTACCCGCGAGGCACCGACACCAACAAACATCTCCACAAAGTCTGAACCGGAGATGGTAAAGAAAGGAACCTTTGCCTCTCCGGCGATAGCCTTGGCCAGCAGTGTCTTGCCGGTCCCGGGTGAACCAACCATTAATACACCACTGGGAATCTTGCCGCCCAGACGCTGAAACTTGCTGGGGTCGCGCAGGAACTCAACCAGTTCCGCCACTTCTTCCTTCGCCTCTTCCACGCCAGCCACATCAGCGAAGGTCGTCTTGACCTGGTCTTCACCCAGCATGCGGGCCTTGCTCTTGCCAAACGACATGGCACCGCGGCCACCACCGCCCTGCATCTGGCGCATGAAAAAGATCCATACACCAATCAGCAACAGCATGGGGAACCAGTTGATGAAGATGGTCATCAGCAAGCCGTGCTGATTCGGTTCGACTACCTTGACCTCGACATTGTTGCTTAACAGGTCATCGACCATCTTCGGGTCATCTGGGGGGGTCTGGGTAGTAAACCGAGATCCGTCATGTCGGGCCCCTCTGACGGTATGCCCTTCAATTTCTACCAGCTGGACCTGACCCTGCTGCACCTCGTTGATAAAATCGGAATAGTTGAGCGACTGACTGCCTGCCGTTTTCGGGCCGAAATTATTGAATACGGTCATCAGCACGAGTGCAATGACAACCCAGAGAATGAGATTCTTTGCCAGATCGTTCAATCTGCTTACCTCTAGTTAACGTGAATGTGGTGCCCCGACACCCTGTGTCGACGCGTCAAAAGCGCGGCTTGAATTATTATGACACATTCGGTGTCTTCCGGCCTTTCGCCAGCACATAAACCTCTCGACTACGAGGACGCGAGGCTTTGGGCTTACGTATCAGTACCTTGTCGTACTGCCTGCGCAAATTCCTGATCAAGACATCAAAGCCTTCACCATGGAACCCCTTGAAGAGGAGATCACCTCCCTTGCACAGAACATTGGCAGCAAAATCGACCGCGAGTTCCATCAAGTACATACTGCGAGGCTGATCAACTGCTTCCATGCCACTGATATTGGGTGCCATATCCGACATTACAAGGTCTACCGTAGCACTTCCAAGTGCTTTCATAAGAGAATCAAGGACTTCATCCTCTCTAAAATCACCCTCGATAAACTCGACACCGGGCAAATCTTCCATGGGAAGGATATCCAGGGCGATGATCCGGCCCTGTGGCCCAAGCTGCCGTGCGGCATACTGCGACCAGCCGCCGGGGGCGGCCCCCAGATCCACAACGACCGAACCGGGACGTAACAGGCGGTCTTTTTGCTGTATTTCTTCCAGCTTGTAGACGGCACGGGAACGAAAGCCGTCACGCTGCGCCCGCTTGACGAACTCATCATCAAAATGTGCCTTCAGCCACTGATGGCTGCTTTTACTCCTGCCCATTTAACTCATTCATTGTCAGTCGGCATTCAGTTACCCGTATAATCTTCTCTATTGTTCACGGAAAAACTGGCCATGTCACTGACTGAAAAAATGAAACACGACCTGCGAGGTCGAGGACATACACTCAAACCCTTTGTCAGCATTGGCAATGCCGGGTTGAGCAAGGCGGTACTCCGGGAAATCGAGCTGTCACTTGAGCACCATGAACTGATGAAAATCAGGATCAGTGGTGCCGAGCGCGATGCACGCAAACAGATCATCACCCGGATTTGCGACAGCCTTGATGCCGAACTGGTACAGGCCATCGGCCACATTGCACTCATCTACAGAAAGCACCCCGACTAGCTGCTGTTTTTACCGCCTGCAGCAACCAGCACCAGGCCCAGCAGACTCGTCACAATAAACAGCACGCTTGCCAAACCATGCAACTGGCCAAAGCGTGGCGTGTCGGTCAGCCCCTGCACACGCAACTCTGCCACCATCGGGGTGATCACAAACTGACCCACCACAACCAGCAGCAACATGCACACGATAACAACCGCCCGCCAGTTGCGGCGCCTGAAAGAGGTGCCGTTGACAAGCAGCAACAGACCACCGCAGACCAGTCCTGTATAACTGGTGACTGTAAACAGGCTGCCGGCAACACTGCCGGCCAGGGCACGGTCCTCCAGTTCCGCAAACAGCAGGGGCGCGACGACAAAGCCGGCAACCCAGAGGCTGCCAATCCAAAGGGTCAGGAGGATACGTTCAGCAGCGGGAAGCAGTTTTCTGGTCACAGGTAACTTATGCGCGACCAGTAGCGGCTTCTGGCCGCGGAAAAAGACTATATATACTGGACTTCGATGATTTCAAGATTGCGCTCACCACCTGGCACCACGACCGACACGACATCACCTTCCATCTTGGCGATCAGGGCCCGTGCGATTGGTGAACTGAAGGAGATTTTCCCGATCTTGATGTCGGCCTCGTCTTCACCCACGATCTGGTAGACAATCGTTTCCTCGGTATCCTCATCAATCAATTCTACCGTGCAGCCGAAGACCACCTTGCCACTGACGTCCAGGGTGGTGACATCAACGATATGGGCGTTACTCAACTTGCCCTCGATCTCCTTGATACGGCCTTCTGTAAAACTCTGTTGCTCACGCGCCGCGTGATACTCGGCATTCTCTTTCAAGTCACCGTGGGCACGTGCCTCGGCAATTGCCTGGATGATCCGTGGCCGATCGACGGTCTTCAATTGCACAAGCTCTGCGCGCAGTTTTTCGGCGCCACTGGCGGTAATGGGAACTTTAATACTCATGTAGTTTGCTCCTTATGCAGGTCCTGCAGGCTGTTGACACTGGCGTTCGTCAAATATTCCAGGGCCATACAGGTGGCACGCGCACCTGCCAGTGTCGTGCTATAGGATATCTTGTTATGCAGGGCTGTTCTGCGAATTGTGTAAGAGTCTGCAATCGCCTGTTTACCTTCGGTCGTGTTTACAATCAGATCGATCTGACCGTTCTTCATCATATCGACGATATGCGGCCGGCCTTCCATCACCTTGTTGACCACCGCACACTCGACACCGTCAGCCTTGATTGCCTTGGCCGTACCCCGCGTAGCAACCAGCTTGTAGCCTTTTTCGACCAGTTCATGAGCCAGCTCAACGACGCCCTGACGGTCGGCCTTGCGCACGCTCAGAAAAGCCGTACCACTGACAGGGACTGCGTTACCGGCGCCCAACTGGGCCTTGGCAAAGGCCTCGCCAAAGGTATGTCCGATACCCATCACTTCACCGGTGGACTTCATTTCCGGCCCCAGCAGGGGGTCGACGCCCTGGAACTTGATAAAAGGGAACACGGCTTCCTTGACGGAAAAGAATGCCGGCTTGTACGCCTCGGTCAGTCCCTGTTCCCGGAGCGAAGTGCCTGTCATAACGCTGGCCCCGATCTTGGCAAGTGGCCGGTTAGTCGCCTTGGAGACAAACGGAACTGTCCGGGAGGCGCGGGGGTTTACCTCGATAAGGTAAATGTCCTCGCCCTTGACCGCGAATTGGGTGTTCATCAAGCCGCGGACCTTGAGTTCCATGGCCATCCGGGTCACCTGGTCGCACATGCGCGCCTGCACGTCTTCACTGAGCGTATAGGGCGGCAGTGAACAGGCCGAATCACCCGAATGCACACCGGCCTGCTCGATGTGTTCCATGATACCGCCGATCAGCACATCTTCGCCGTCACAGACAGCGTCGACATCCACCTCGACCGCATCGTCCAGAAAATGATCCAGCAGCACCGGAGAATCGTTGGAGACCTGCACTGCCTCGCGCATATAGCGCTCCAGATCATCTTCCGTATAAACAATTTCCATCGCACGTCCACCAAGCACGTAGGATGGCCGCACCACCAGCGGATAACCGACTTTTTCTGCCAGCAGCAGCGCTTCTTCGGCCGTTGACGCAATCTGGTTCGGCGGCTGCAGCAACCCCAGTTTCAGTACCATTTGCTGAAAACGTTCGCGGTCTTCTGCATGATCGATGGCATCGGCCGAGGTGCCGATGACCGGTGCGCCGTTGGCTTCCAGTCCGCGTGACAGCTTGAGTGGTGTCTGGCCCCCATACTGCACAATGACGCCCTTCGGCTGCTCGACATAAATGATCTCCAGCACGTCTTCCAGCGTCAGTGGTTCGAAATACAGGCGGTCGGAGGTGTCGTAGTCAGTTGAGACTGTTTCCGGATTGCAGTTGACCATAATGGTTTCAAAACCGTCTGCGCGACAGGCCATGGCCGCATGCACGCAGCAGTAATCAAACTCGATGCCCTGCCCGATACGGTTCGGGCCGCCACCGAGCACCATTATCTTTTTATTTGCGGTGGGCGCCGACTCGCATTCCTCTTCGTAGGTGGAATACATATACGCTGTCGACGTGGAGAATTCGGCCGCACAGGTGTCCACACGCTTGAAGACCGGTCGCACATGCAAATCATGACGGCGCTGGCGCACCTTGCCCTCGGTACAATCCATCAGCCTTGCCAGGCGCCGATCCGAAAAACCCTTGCGCTTCAACTGCTGCAGGCGATCGGCATCGAGAGCATCCACACTCATGCAGCGCAAGCTCTCTTCCTCGGCCACCAGGTCACCAATTTGCGCCAGGAACCAGGGGTCAATTGCCGTCAGCTCAAACAGTTCCTCCAGTGTCAGGCCGGCGCGAAAGCCGTCGGCGACGTTCCACAACCGTTCCGGACGCGCGATACGCAGTTCTTTTATCAGTTCGGCCCGTGCATCATCAGTGGACAGATCGACTATCTCGTCCAGGCCATCGACTCCGGTTTCCAGCCCGCGCAGGGCCTTTTGCAGGGATTCCTGGAAGGTACGGCCGATAGCCATCACCTCGCCGACGGACTTCATCTGTGTGCCCAGCACCCGCTCTGCCTGCGGAAATTTTTCAAAGGTAAACCGCGGCACCTTGGTGACCACATAATCAATCGCGGGCTCAAAGGAAGCCGGTGTTGCACCACCGGTAATCTCGTTCTTCAATTCGTCCAGGGTAAAACCGACAGCCAGTTTTGCAGCCACCTTGGCGATCGGAAAACCGGTCGCCTTGGAAGCCAGCGCAGATGACCGCGACACCCGCGGGTTCATCTCGATCACAATCATGCGACCGTCTTCAGGATTGATCGCAAACTGCACATTGGAACCGCCGGTCTCCACACCGATCTTGCGCAACACGTCCAGCGAGGCATTACGCATCAACTGGTATTCCTTGTCGGTCAGTGTCTGCGCCGGTGCCACGGTAATGGAGTCACCGGTATGCACCCCCATGGGATCGAGATTTTCGATGGAACAGATGATGATGCAGTTGTCGTTCCTGTCACGCACCACTTCCATCTCGAATTCTTTCCAGCCGAGGATGGATTCTTCCAGCAGCACCTCGGTTGTTGGCGACAGGTCAAGCCCGTGTTCACAGATGGCAACAAACTCTTCCTTGTTGTAGGCAATGCCGCCACCACTGCCGCCCATGGTAAAAGACGGCCGTATAATGATCGGGAAACCAATCGAGGCCTGTCCCTGGTGAGCCTCCTCCATGCTGTGGACCACTTTTGCATGCGGGGTACTCAGCCCGATCTCGGTCATGGCATCACGAAACAGTCCGCGGTCCTCGGCCATATCAATGGCTTCGCGACTGGCGCCGATCAGCTCAACGCCAAATTTCTCCAGTACGCCCTCGCGTACCAGGTCCAGTGCACAGTTCAGCGCTGTCTGCCCGCCCATGGTTGGCAACAGGGCATCGGGGCGCTCTTTCTCGATAATATGCGCCACCGTCTGCCAGTGCACGGGTTCGATATACACAGCATCCGCCATATCCGGGTCGGTCATGATGGTGGCCGGATTGGAATTCACCAGCACCACCCGGTAGCCTTCCTCGCGCAGGGCCTTGCAGGCCTGGGCACCGGAATAATCGAATTCGCAAGCCTGCCCGATCACAATCGGGCCCGCGCCAATGATTAAAATGCTGTTGATGTCAGTACGCCTTGGCATTACTCAGGCTGTCCTCGCCTTGATCATGTCAATGAATTGGTCGAACAAGGGTGCAACATCATGCGGGCCGGGACTCGCTTCGGGGTGTCCCTGGAAACTGAACGCCGGACAATCGGTGCGAGACACCCCTTGCAGCGAACCGTCAAACAGGGAACGGTGCGTCGCAACCAGGTTATCTGGCAAGCTGGCATCATCAACCGCGAAGCCGTGGTTCTGACTGGTAATCATGACCTGTTTGCCCTTCAGGTCCTGCACCGGATGGTTGGCGCCGTGATGGCCGAATTTCATCTTCATCGTCCTGGCACCACTGGCCAGTGACAGTAACTGGTGACCGAGGCAAATACCAAAGATCGGCAGGCCACTGTCCAGCAACTCCTGGATCGCCGCAATGGCATAATCACAGGGTTCGGGGTCCCCCGGACCATTGGAGAGGAACACACCATTCGGCTGCATGGCCAGCACCGCGGACGCCGGCGTTGTCGCCGGCACCACTGTCAGGCGGCAACCCCGATCGACCAGCATGCGCAGGATATTGCGTTTCACGCCAAAATCGTAGGCCACCACATGCCAGGGCAAGTCATCCTCCGCACGTTCATCAGGCAGTCCGTCGGCCAGTGACCAGCAACCCTGGCGCCAGGTGTAGGCCTCGGCTGTCGTCACTTCCTTCGCCAGATCCATACCCTTGAGGCCCGGAAAATCGCGCGCCACGGAAAGTGCAGCCGCTGCATCAAGCGCATCACCGGCCATAATGCACGCGCCCTGTGCGCCCCGCTCGCGTAACAGGCGGGTCAACCGGCGGGTGTCGATGTCAGCGATGCCGATAACACCACGCTCTTTCAGGTATTCTTCAAGTGAACTGTGGCTGCGCCAGCTGCTGGCCAGCAGCGGGAGGTCCCTGATCACCAGTCCGGCGCAGTGAATGGTACCCGCCTCTTCATCTTCGGGGTTCGTCCCGACATTGCCGATATGCGGATAAGTCAGGGTGACTATCTGTTGTGCATAGGAAGGGTCAGTGAGGATTTCCTGATAGCCGGTCATGGCAGTATTGAAGACCACCTCGCCGGCTATTTGTCCTTCAATACCAATAGCGACGCCACGGAAAATACTTCCGTCTGCCAGGGCCAACAGGGCCGCTTTTCTCAAGGAGACCTCCACGTCTAACGTAGAAAACGGGAGGGCTCCCGAGGAACCTTCCCGTTTTTGAACTACTGTTTTTTGAACTACCGGATAAAACCTGGCTTGAATTGTACTGGATGGGGGTGGGGGCTGTCTATGGCTCCAGACGCAGGCCCAGCACGTCCTGCATATCGAATAACCCGGCATCACGACCCATCAGCCAGCCAGCAGCCCGAATGGCCCCGCTGGCAAAGGTCATGCGGCTGGAAGCCTTGTGGGTAATTTCGATGCGCTCACCGCTACCGGCAAACAACACGGTGTGATCGCCAACGATATCCCCGGCACGAATAGTCTCGAAACCAATCGTCTGGCGCTGGCGTTCACCGGTATGTCCCTCGCGGCCATAAACGGCACAGCTCTTCAGCTCACGACCCAGGGCATCAGCAACAACCTCCCCCATACGCAGTGCCGTGCCCGAGGGGGCATCCACCTTGTGGCGGTGATGCGCCTCGATGATTTCGACATCCACGTCGTCACCCAGGACCCGGGCTGCCAACTCCAGCAATTTGAGACAGACATTGACGCCAACACTCATATTCGGCGCAAACACCACGCCCATATCCTGCGCGGCTGCCTTGATCTGCGCCTTCTGCGCATCACTGAACCCGGTTGTACCTATCACCATGCGACGCCCCGCCTGCCGACAGATTTCCAGATTCGCGAGTGTGGAGTCAGGCCGGGTGAAATCGATCAGCACATCAAAATCGTCGATCACATTGGCAAGATCTGCGCCAATCAGGACACCCAGTTTGCCGGTTCCCGCCAGTTCACCGGCATCACTGCCCAGCAGTGAACTGTCCGGGTGTTCGAGTGCCACAGTAAAATCCAGCCCGTCAGTCTGCTGGCAAGCCTCGATCAGACTGCGTCCCATGCGACCGGCTGCGCCGGTAATTGCGATTCGTGTCATGTTGGTAGCTCTTCTTTCCCGGAAACAGGCAAAGAGTGGGAGTTTGAATGGCTCAAGTCAACTTGAATTCCGGAGCAGGCTCCGTGACTCTTTTGAAGTCCGGGTTTCGCCCTGAAGGGCGAGGTACTCGGTGAGTGCCACGGGACCGGGGGTGGCATTTCCAAACCCCGTTGGCGCCGCCGAGCATCGCAGGGATTTTGAGAGTCAGCGAGCCACCCTGTCGAGCTGGATTTGCTAGCCGCAGGCGCGGCAAATGCTGCGAGTCTGGCGAGCGCTCAAAATACCGGGAAGCACAGGGAACCCGCGGAGCGGGCAAGCCGTCGGGCCCGCGTTTCTTTTGGGTACTTTTCTTTGGCGGCGCAAAGAAAAGTACCTCGCCCGAACGGGCGAAACCATGTATTCCACAAGGGATGACGTAAATTCAATCGCGGCGAGTACGCCGCTCCTACAAGATATAAAAAGATCCGCAGGAACCGATTGCAGCGGAAAAAATGCTGCCAGCCGGGGTTACCCGCTCAGCCCGTCAAAAAACTTCTTCACCCCATCCATCCAGGAAGTGGCTTGCGGACTGTGGCGGCCACCACCCTCTTCCACGTGGCCGGAAAATTCCTTCAGCAAGTCTTTCTGCTTACGGGTCAGATTCACCGGCGTTTCAACCGTGACCTTGCACAGCAGATCACCCACTGCACCACCCCGCACCGGCTTCACGCCCTTGCCACGCATGCGAAACATTTTTCCGGTTTGCGTCTCCGGCGGAACCTTCAGGTTTACCCGGCCACTCAATGTAGGGACTTCCATTTCACCACCGAGCGCCGCCGTTACAAAGCTGATAGGCACCTCGCAGTAGAGATGACTGTCTTCACGGTGAAAGATGGGATGCTCCTTGACCTGAACCTGCACATAGAGATCACCCGGCGGCCCGCCACTCTCGCCCGCTTCGCCCTCACCGGCCAGCCTGATCCTGTCACCGGTATCAACCCCGGCAGGCACCTTGACTGACAGGGTCTTGCGTTCCTGCACCCGACCCTTGCCACGACATTTGGTACAGGGGTCAGTGATAACGGAACCACTGCCCTGGCAGTGCGGGCAAGTCTGTTGCACAGAAAAGAATCCCTGCTGCATGCGCACCTGTCCGTGTCCGCCACAGGTCGTACAGGTTGTTTTCTTGGTACCTTTCCTGGCGCCACTGCCATCACACTCATCACACGGCACCTGCGTCGGGATACGAATTTTAACCTCGGTGCCGGCAACCGCATCCTCCAGTGACAACTCCAGATTGTAACGCAGGTCGGAACCACGGTAGACCCGCTGGCCGCCACCACGACCACCTCCAAAGATATCGCCAAACACATCACCGAAGATATCGTTGAAGCCCCCTGCACCGGGACGACCCGCCCCCCCCATGGAAGAATCGACGCCGGCGTGTCCAAACTGGTCATAGGCCGCACGTTTCTGCTGGTCACTCAGCACCTCATAGGCTTCCTTGCATTCCTTGAATTTTTCCTCGGAATCCTTGTTATTCTCGTTACGATCCGGATGATGTTTTTGTGCCGCGCGCCGGTATGCCTTCTTTAATTCTGCCTCGCTGCAGTTTTTCGAGATACCGAGGACTTCGTAGTAATCACGCTTTGACATAATCTTTTAGCAACGCTCTAGTTTAGTAACCGTAAACACCCGCAATAATCTTCCACACAACGACAAAAATCCGGGCCCGTCGTTTTGCCGGGCCCGGATCCTGCAATCAAGTCTTACACCTGTTCCTGTCGTTACTTGCCGTCCGCATCCTTTACTTCCTCGAACTCGGCATCAACGACATCGGCATCAGCAGCACCTTCCGGCGCTGCCTCACCGGCGGTACCCTGCCCGGCCGCGGCCTGTTCCTTGTAAACACGTTCCGCCAGCTTGCCCGACTTTTCACCCAACTCGGCGGTCTTTGCCTCGATAGCGGCCTTGTCGTCACTCTTCATAACCTCCTGCAATGCCTCAATCGCGGCCTCGATATCTTTCTTCTCGGCCTCATTAACCTTGTCACCGAGATCCGCCAGAGACTTGTTGGTGGCGTGGATCAGGCCATCAGCCTGGTTGCGCACATCAATGAGTTCATGGAACTTGCGGTCTTCGTCCGCATGTGCCTCGGCATCCTTCACCATCTGATCGACTTCCTCATCCGACAGGCCGCTGGAGGCCTTGATCTGAATTGACTGTTCCTTGCCGGTGGCCTTGTCCTTGGCGGACACATGCAGGATGCCATTGGCGTCAATATCAAAGGTCACCTCAATCTGCGGGACACCGCGTGGTGCCGGCGGGATATCGCTCAGGTCAAAACGGCCCAGTGATTTGTTGGCCGTCGCCACATCACGCTCACCCTGCAACACGTGCACGGTGACCGCTGACTGATTGTCATCGGCAGTAGAAAACACCTGGTTTGCCTTGGTCGGTATGGTCGTGTTCTTCTCGATCAGCTTGGTCATCACGCCACCCAGCGTCTCGATACCCAGCGACAGGGGCGTGACATCGAGCAGCAGCACGTCCTTGACCTCACCACCGAGCACGCCACCCTGGATAGCAGCACCAATCGCAACCGCCTCATCCGGGTTCAGGTCCTTGCGGGGTTCCTTGCCAAAAAAGTTCTGCACGGCCTCCTGCACCTTGGGCATACGTGTCTGACCACCGACCAGGATAATGTCATCGATATCACTCGTAGACAGACCGGCATCCTTGAGCGCCTGCTTGCACGGATCGATGGTGCGATCTATCAGATCTTCGACCAGTGATTCCAGCTTGGCACGCGTCAGCTTCATGTTCATGTGCTTCGGACCGCTGGCATCGGCTGTGATGTACGGCAGATTGACATCCGTCTGCTGGCTGGACGACAGCTCGATTTTGGCCTTTTCTGCACCCTCCTTCAGGCGCTGCATAGCCAATGGGTCACCGCGCAAATCCATACCCTGGTCCTTCTTGAATTGATCGGCCAGGTAGTCAATCAGGCGCTTGTCAAAGTCTTCACCACCCAGGAAGGTGTCACCGTTGGTGGACAACACCTCGAACTGGTGCTCACCATCCACATCGGCAATCTCGATAATGGATACGTCAAACGTACCACCACCCAGGTCATACACGGCAAGTTTCTGGTCACCGCGCTTCTTGTCCATGCCATAGGCCAGCGCAGCCGCCGTTGGCTCGTTGATAATACGTTTGACGTCCAGGCCGGCGATACGCCCGGCATCCTTGGTCGCCTGACGCTGTGAGTCGTTAAAATAGGCCGGCACGGTAATCACGGCCTCGGTAACAGGCTCACCGAGATAATCCTCCGCCGTACTCTTCATTTTCTGCAGGACTCGCGCCGCCACCTCCGGCGGGGCCATACGCTTGCCCTGCGCCTCTACCCAGGCATCGCCGTTGTCGGCCTTCAAAATGGTGTAAGACACCAGGTCGATATCACGCTGCACCACGTCCTCGTCAAAACGGCGTCCGATCAGACGCTTGACCGCAAACAGGGTATTGGTGGGATTGGTAACCGCCTGGCGCTTGGCTGCCTGACCAACGAGCACCTCATCACCATCGGTAAAGCCGACAATTGACGGCGTGGTGCGATCACCCTCGCTGTTCTCGATCACCCGAGCCTTGCCACCTTCCATCACTGCCACACAGGAATTGGTGGTACCCAGGTCGATTCCAATAATTTTGCCCATGTTCTCTATTCTCCAATTAACTATTTGATATATATATAATTAAGCCCAAAGCTCCATTAACCTTAAGTTGGGGGCGGTAATCCGGGAATTCAAGGCCTCCCCATTATTTAGTCTCTTTCAGGGAGCTTTCGAGACAATCACCATAGCGGGGCGAATCAGCCGATCATGCAACAGGTAGCCTTTCTGCACGACAGTGACAACGGTATTCGGCTCGACATCATCACGTTCCTGCATGGACATAGCCTGGTGAAAATCGGGATTGAAACTTTCATTCTCCGGGTTTACTTCCGTGATGGCCGACTTTTCCATCGCAGTAGTCAGCATCTGCAGGGTCAGTTCTACACCTTCCTTCAGCTTTTCCGGATCGGCATTCTCTGCTGCGAACGCCGCCAGTCCCAACTCCAGACTGTCTTTAACCGGCAGCAACTCGCTGGCAAAGCGCTCCAGTGCAAACTTGTGCGCACTCGCCAGGTCCCGTTCGCTGCGCTTGCGCAGGTTTTCCATTTCTGCCTGCGTACGTACAACCTGATCCCAGTGCTCATCCGCTTTTCCCCTGGCATCTTCCAGCAACGCTGTCAGTTCGGCATGATCCGGCAACTCGCCCTGGAACGGCATGTCCGCAGCAGGCTCCTGCCCCAGATCTTCGCTCGCATCATCCACAATATTTTCTTTTTCCGGCATACAGACACTCCATAATTCAGATATTTATTGCAATAACCGGGACAGACCTGCCCCGCACACTCAAGCACTTGCTGACGATATGGGGGCTTATTCCTTCTGGTTCAAGGCTGCACCCAGCAAACGGGCCGTTGCATCTACAATTGGAATCACACGCTCATAGGCCATCCTGGTCGGCCCGATAACACCCAGTACACCCAGTATCTCGCCATCCACCGCATAGGGTGCGGTTACCATACTGCACTCATCCAGCATCCGGTAACCGGATTCCTCACCGATAAAAATCTGGATACCCTTGCTATGGATGCATTGATCCAGCAAGTGCAGCATGTCGCGTTTTGTATTAAAGGCATCGAACAGCTTGCGCAGCTTGTCGACGTCGCACAACTCCTGGAACCCCATCAGGTTCGTCTGCCCGGCCATTACGTAATCTTCATTCTGGTGATTTTCCAGCACCTGGTCAGCCATATGCATGGCCGTGACCATCATGCTGTTCATATGGGCACGGGTTTCCTGCATTTCATGCAGCAGCGTTGCTCGTACCTCGGAGATGTCCTTGCCGGCAAACAACTGATTCAGGTAATTCGACGCCTGCTGCAATTCGGCAGCACTGTGCTGCTTCTCAGTTGTGAGTATACGGTTCTGGACCTCGTCATCACCGGTAACGAGAATAGCCAGCACCCGCTTCCCTGTGAGCCGCAGAAACTCAACACGCTTGAACAGGGCATGCTCATGACTGGGCAACGTCACCACACCGGCCAGCTGCGTTATACCCGACAACAAGGCGGTGGCCGACTCCAGCAGTTCCTTCGACGTATGATCATGCAACAGCTCCAGGCGCATGTTTTCAATGGCACGCCTATCCAGCGGTTGCACCTTCAGCAAGGTGTCAACGAAAAAACGATAGCCCTGCACCGTGGGAACCCGCCCTGCCGAAGTGTGCGGCGAGCAGACAAATCCCAGTGCTTCCAGATCGGACATGACATTACGCACCGTTGCGGGACTCAGGTCCAGCCCGGCCTCACGCGCCAGGGTACGGGAACCCACGGGCTGACCATCAAGCACATAACGGTCGATCAGGGCCCTCAGCATCAGCTGGGCGCGTTCAGTCAGCTGAGCGCGTTCAGGAAGATCGGAGCGTTCGTTGGCCATATCGTTGTGTCATGCCAGGGCAGGGAAACATCCTTTACATCATAAAGCATTTAGCACTCCAAGCAATAGAGTGCCAGACAGCCAGCGTTTCTCAAGGGGCAGAAAGCGGGCAGCGCGCAAATAGTTGGCGGTCTCGCGGAGTCGTGTTAATTTCCCTGCCAACACTCGGAAACACCCATGAAACCTCATTTCAAACGCATAGGGCTGCTCGGCAAGTCGGAAGACCTGAACGTGTCGACGACCTTGCACGCCCTGGCAGCCTACCTGGAACAGCAACAGACAGAAATCCTGCTGGATGAGGGGATTGGCGGCATCTTCCCGGCATCCCCCTACCGGGTGGTTGAGCGGAGCACCCTGGCGGAAAGCTGCAGCCTGGCCATAGTGGTTGGTGGTGACGGCACCCTGCTGAATGCCGCCCGCAGCCTGGCAGAATCCGGCATCGCCGTGCTCGGCGTCAATCTGGGACGACTTGGTTTTCTGGTCGATGTCTCGCCTGAAGACATGACGCAGCAACTGGAAAAGATCCTTGCCGGTGATTTCATTGAGGAGGAACGTACCCTGCTGCATGCAACCGTCACCCGCAATAATGACCAGCTCTGCGCTACATCGGCACTGAATGATGTCGTCGTGCACAAAAGGGATGTCGCGCGCATGATTGAACTCGACACCTGGATTGACGGTTTTTTTCTCAATACCAACCGCTCTGACGGCCTGATAATTTCCACGCCCACCGGTTCCACTGCCTATGCCCTCTCCGGCGGCGGTCCGATCCTGCATCCGAAAGTGGATGCCATCACGCTGGTACCGATATGTCCGCACACCCTCAGCAACCGCCCGATCGTGGTGCATGACGAGTCGGTCATAAACATCATCGTCCACCAGGGGACACTGGAAGCCATGGTATCCTGCGATGGCCAGATCAGCCACACACTGGCAGCGGGTGATCACATCACCATTCGCAAGAACCGGCACTCCCTGCGCCTGCTGCATCCGCGGGGACACGACTATTTTGCCGTGCTGCGTGAAAAACTGGGCTGGAGTGAACAACCTTGAGCAATTACCCGTCGCAACCACACCTACCCCGCGCGCCCGGCGACCGGTGGCGACCGGCGGCGACTGACTGAATACATGCTGACACATATACATGTTCGCAATCTGGCCATCGTCGACGAAATCGACGTAGACCTGGCTGCCGGTATGACCGCACTCACCGGTGAAACCGGCGCCGGCAAATCCATCCTGGTGGACGCCCTGGGGCTGGTGCTTGGCGACCGGGCCGACAGCTCCTTTATAAGACACGGCTGTGAACGCGCAGAAATCTCTGCCGGCTTTGATATCCGCGACAATACCGCCGCCATTATCTGGCTGGCACAACAGGACCTGGACCTGGAGGGTGAGTGCCAGCTGCGGCGCATCATCAACCGGGAGGGCCGTTCCCGTGGTTACATCAATGGACAGGCCGCACCCATGCAGTCCCTGCGCGAACTCGGCGAGTTGCTGGTCGACATCCATGGACAACATGAACACCAGTCATTGCTGCGCAGCACTATACAACGGGAACTGCTCGATGCCTTTGGTGGCCACCAAAAACTGCTGTCAGCAACCGCATCAAGCTGCAACGAGTGGAAAACAACCCGGCAAGAACTGGAGACCATCATCCATGATGATGCAGAACGCGATGCACGACTTGATCTGCTGCGCTACCAGCTCCAGGAACTGGAAGCACTGGAGCTGAGCCGCGAAACGATCAGGGACATTGATGCTGAACACGCCCGCCAGGCAAACGCCGGTCGCCTCCTTGAGACCAGCCAGCAGGCACTTAACCGCCTGGATGCCGATGAAGGCAACGCCGCCTATACCCTGCTCAGCCAGACACTGGACCAGCTTAACGAACTTTCCGGTCTCGACAGCCGACTGGAAGAAACTATCCACGTGCTGGACGAGGCAGTCATTCTCTTACAGGAAGGCATTGACGCCCTCCGGCGCTATTCCGAAGGCCTCGAGATAGACCCGGAAAGGCTGCAGTGGCTGGAACAACGCACCGGTCTACTGCATGACCTGGCGCGCAAACATCGTTGCAGCGCTGCGGATCTGCCGGAGATCGAAGCTGACATTCGCCGCGAACTGGAGCTGATAGAACATGCCGATCAACGCCGTGAAGCCCTGCAGGTAAAACTGGCGGAGCTGGAACAAAGCTATCTTGATACCGCAAGGCAGCTGAGCGGCAAACGCAAGAACGCTGCCAAGGCCTTCAGCAAGGAGATTACCGCTGCCATGCAAACACTGGGGATGAAGGGCGGGGTTTTCGAGGTCGGGATCAAGGCCCGCAAGGACTCAACCTATGGCAGTCACGGGCTGGATGATATCGAATTCCTGGTCAGCGCCAACAAGGGCCAACCGGTCCAGCCATTGAGCAAGGTTGCATCGGGTGGTGAACTGTCACGCATCAGTCTGTCAATTCAGGTGATATCTGCCGGCAGTGCAACCATTCCGACACTGATCTTTGATGAAGTTGACAGCGGCATCGGTGGTGGTGTCGCTGAAATAATCGGGCAGCAGCTGCGTGCCCTGGGTACCGAACGGCAGGTGCTGTGCGTAACCCACCTGCCTCAGGTTGCCGCGCTCGCAAACCAGCAAATGCAGGTCAGCAAGCTTTCCGGTGAAGAATCCACGCGCACCCGCATACGCACGCTAAACGAGGAGGAGCGCATTGATGAACTGGCACGCATGCTAGGCGGCGTAAAGATCACCAAACAAACCCGTGAGCATGCACGCGAGATGATGCAGCAGGCCGGGGCTGGCAGACATAAAAAGACCAGCGCGTAGCCCGGATCACCCTGTCTGGCATTTGGAACAGATACCGTACATGTAGAGGCAATGGTCAGTCATTTCGTAACCCAGCCTTTTCGCAATGTCCTTTTGCCGTACCTCGATAGTCTCATCAACGAACTCATCGACCTTGCCACATTTTACGCACATAATATGGTCATGGTGACTGCCCTCGTTGAGTTCGAAGACAGAATGCCCCCCCTCGAAATGGTGCCTTTTTACCAGACCAGCCGCCTCGAACTGGGTTAGCACCCGGTAGACTGTTGCCAACCCGATATCCTCCCCCATATCCAGCAAGGCCTTGTAGACATCCTCGGCACTTTGATGCCGGCTGCCGCCACTTTCTATAATATTCAGGATCTTCACCCTGGGCAGGGTTACTTTCAGACCGACCTTGCGTAACTCATTGGATTCCAATGCTTCCTCTCCTGTTGTGATGCCATTGATGCAAACATGGGGTATTATGCTGCCGTCGTTTTCCCGGAAACATAGTCGGTCTGCTGATGCAAAAGCTTCTCATTATTATCGGTCTTATTGCAAGCCTGTGGCTAACAGGCTGCTCTAAATATCATCTGGTTCATAAAATTGACATCCAGCAGGGTAATGTCATCACACAGGATGAGGTTAACTTGCTGGAGCCCGGGATGACCCGGCGACAGGTCCAGTTCGTCATGGGATCTCCAATGATCGCCGATGTTTTTCACCAGGACCGCTGGGACTATATCTACTTGTTTGAACCGGGCTATGGTGAACCGAGCGAAGAACGCATCACCCTGTTTTTCGACGATAATCTGCTAACGGGTACATCCGGAACGCTACACCCGGATGAAGCCGGCGGGGGCGAGCCCGCGAGACCGAAACAGGTTACCCTGGTGGTACCACCCGAGGAACGCATTCCACCCGGGATACTCAACAGAATATGGCACTGGCTGACTTTCCGAAAAGCGGATGAAGAAAGTTATGCGCCTGCAGGCAAATAGCGTTCAATAGAGGGACAGACCACGTTTACTCCCGAGCAGTTCAACGACTGCCGGCACCCTTCTTCATTTCCTTGCCCTGTGCAGCACGCTTCTTTCTGACTTCTTTAGGGTCGGCTATCAGGGGACGGTATATTTCCACGCGGTCACCGGCTTGCAGGGTATCGCTTAACTGACCTGGTTTGCCGAAAACGCCTACCTTGTTTTTGCCAAGGTCAATACCGGGGAACTGTTCCAGGATACCGGACATCCGGATAACCTCTTCAATTGTTGCGTCAACTGCAACATCCACGCCCAGTATGACCTGCTTCTCCGGCAACGCATAGGCAACCTCAACCGGGATTTTGTCAGCGTTTTCCATAGACCTCAACGGCCCGTTTCTGAAAGGCCTCGACCAGGGAGTTGGCGATCTGATTGAACACCGGACCGACCACCATGCTCACCACTTTACTGGAGAAATCATACTCCATGAACAGGGAAATCTTGCAGCCCTCCTCCCCCAACGGTTCAAACCGCCAGCGACCCTGCAGCTGGCTGAAGGGTCCATCGACAAGTTGTATGCGGACCTCCACATCAGGCTGGTGGTAGTTGTGAGTGGTAAAGGATCTGCAAATCCCGCCCACCGAGAAATCAATTCTGGCAACCATCTCGTCATTCTCATGCGAGAGGACTTCTGCCCCGCAGCACCAGGGCATAAACTGTGGATAGGCATCGGCATCGATGACCACCTCAAACATTTCATGCGGCGTATAAGGCAACAGCGCCGAACGATCGATCGATTCCAAAATTTATACCTGCCTGCAGTAGCGAAATCAGAATATCCCGATGGCACTCAGAATATACCGGATGACTGGAATATCCCGAAGCGCATACAGAAAAACAAGGATGACGGCAATCGGTGTAATATAGCGCACCAGGAACCGCCACAGCGGGTAGAAGAAACGCTCGCCCATTCCCAACTCCTCGACTGTTGCAGCACGCGACATCTTCCTTGCTGCAAAGATCGCAATAAGCAAACCGCCAAGTGGCAACATGATATTGGCTGTCAGGTAGTCCAGCAAGTCAAATACCGTACTGTCGCTGAAAACCTCAACGCCGGACAGCGGCTTGAACTCCGACCACAGATTAAAGGAAAACACCGTCATCAGACCAAACAGCCAGGTTATAACACCGGCAAGCACAGCTGCCGTTACCCGCGTAAGCCCCTTGTTCTCTACCAGCCATGCCACAGCCGGCTCAATGAGCGAGATCGACGAACTCCATGCAGCAAAAACCAGCAGCACAAAAAACAGCATGCCAAAGAAGGCCCCGTAGTCCATATGACCAAAGGCAATCGGCAGTGTCTGGAAAATCAGTCCCGGACCGGCACCCGGTTCCAGTCCATTGGCAAACACGATGGGAAAAATCGCCATCCCGGCCAGGAGTGCCACCAAGGTATCCATGAGCGACACGGCAATGGAGACTTTCGCAATCGAGGCGCTGGCCGGCAAATAGGAACCGTATACCATGATCGCACCCATGCCGAGACTCAGGGTAAAGAATGCATGCCCCATGGCGATCAGGACGCCATTGGCAGTCAGCTTGCTAAAATCCGGCTCAAACAGGAAATCCAGCCCCGCGTGAAAAGAGCCACTGTTCCAGGCATAACCCAGCAGTACAAACAGCAGCACAAACAGGGCAGGCATCAGGAACTCCACCGCCTTCTCAATGCCGCCACGCACACCACGCGCGACCACCACCATGGTCATGGTCATGAAAATTGTATGCCAGGCCAGCAGACGTTCCGGGTCACTGACCATGGTCGTAAAAATACTCTGCACACCGTCGGCCGTCAGCCCGGTGAACAGACCACTGCCGGTCCGAAACACGTAGGCCAGTGCCCAGCCGGCGATGACGCTGTAGTAGGAAAGAATCAGAAATCCTGCAAGCACCCCTGCCCAGCCCAGCAAGACCCAGGCACGACCGGCCTTTTCCTCCTCTGCCAGGTCTCGCATGGTATTGATCGGGCTCTGGCGGCCACGGCGCCCGATCATGACCTCAGCCATCATAATAGGTATGCCGATGACGGCAATACAGACCAGGTAAACCAGTACAAAGGCGCCACCGCCATTTTCACCGGCGATATACGGAAATTTCCAGATATTGCCCAGTCCAACGGCCGAACCTGTCGCGGCAAGAATAAACGCCAGGCGGCTGGACCACTGACCGTGAATCGACTTCCGTTGGCCTTCCATAGTGTTTCTCCTCATAGACAGCACGGGCATTGTCCGTGAATTAAGGAACCATCACAACCGTGCACGGCTAACCGTGCGTACTTCTCTGGTGTAACGGTTAGAGGTTGATATACTGCACCGATGGGAAAAAAGAAATCCAGTTCAAAAGGCAGTTCCAGCACCATCGCGCTGAACAAAAAGGCCCGCCACGACTATTTCATCGAAGACCGCTTTGAGGCCGGTATTGCGCTGCAGGGCTGGGAGGTAAAGAGCCTGCGCGAAGGCCGCGTACAACTCACCGAGAGTTACGTCATCATCCAGAATGGCGAGGCCTGGCTGTTTGGCCTGCATATCTCGCCATTGATCAGTGCCTCCACGCATATCACACCGGATCCAACGCGCAGCCGCAAACTGCTGCTGCACCGGCAGGAACTCGACAAACTCATTGGTGCCGTAGAGCGCAAGGGCTACACACTTGTCGCTACGGCACTCTACTGGAAACGGGGACGGGCCAAACTGGAGATTGCCCTGGCACGCGGCAAACACAGCCATGATAAACGCGCCAGCGAGAAAGATCAGGAATGGACCCGCAGCAAGCAACGTCTGTTACGCGGCCACTAGCAGAACATCTGCAGCCCCGGATAAAACCGCTACACCTTCCCCCTCAAACCTGTGCCATTAAGCGCTGGTACAGCTTGTTTCACCCGGGCTGCACAACCGCTGTCCGGAAATACGTAACCCCCGTCTTTAATTTGTCTTTGCCTTCATTACGACATCGGCTGACTCTTCATTGTTGCGTTCATTGTTTTTTTGCAGTCGTGCAATCAAGTCATCAAGACCGCCGTTGCGTATCTCACTGTTAAAACTCGACCTGTGCGTAGCAACAAGACTGATACCCTCAACCGACACGTCATAGATCAGCCACTCCTTATTCACCTGATGCATGCGAAAGGTTGCATGTATAACCGGGCCATTGGGCTGTTCAATCTCTGCGTTTACAACCGCGCGTCCATCCTTCTGCTCGCCGCGTAACGGCAGAAAACGGGCAACTTCCCCGTTGTAGGTCTTGACCTGCCGCAGGTAGGTACCGAGCAGTAATTCCTGAAACTCGTGAACAAAGGCATCACGCTGTGCCGGTGTGGCCGTGCGCCAGTTCTTTCCCAGCACCCAGCTTGACAGGGTCCTCATATCAACATGCGGTAACACTACCTCATGCGCAATAGCACGCAGTCGCTGCTGATCGTGAATCACATTCGGATCCTCCCTGACCACATCTTCCAGGGTATTGGTCATTGACTGCAGCACTTCGACGGGGCCCTGCCCCGCCATACCCGACCCGCTGAACGCCAGCATCACACACCAGAACAGCAACCTGTATACAGTTGCCCCCGCGGGAAACAGACCTGTCTGAGGCCCGGTGAAAGTGTTATTTTTCATGTTCTGAATCTCTTGTTTCCCGTCATGATTCTACGCAGGTTGTTTGTTGGACCCGATTATACACTCGCCGTTCCCAGGCCGATTAAACCAGCCAGCGCACATCGGTAAATAAAATGGTCGGCAATTATAGAAAAAACCTTCGTTTTGGCAAATATCTATATACTGCCAGCTACAGCCATGCCAACTTGTGCTTCCACCACCCTCAAGCATTTAATTGCCATTCTCCGATTTACGATATAACATATTGACTTTAAAAGATAAGAAGAGAGAATCGCCAGCCATGTCAAGACTTTTCCTGCTACTTCTGCTATCGCTGCAAATGACTCTGGCCCTGGCGATGGAAGTGCCGGAGGTCGTCAAGTCCTGCCTGGAGAAAAACACGCCGACATCAACATCGGCCCAGGCCATCGAACTGCGGGCCCGCGATCGCAGTGGCTATGAGCAGGTATTGCTCGCGAACGTATACTGGAAGCGCTTCCCGGACAATCGTTCCAGGGTACTGATGCACTTTAACGAACCCCTGGATGTCCGTGGCGCCCGCTTCCTGATTATCGAGAATGAACCGCAGAACGACATGTACATATATATGCCTGATCTGCTTATGGTGCATAAAATCACCTCCAAACGCATCTCGAGTTCAGTGCTGGGCACTGACTTCTCCTATGAAGACTATGAACGGCTGCATGGCATCCTGACTGACCTGAAAGCCGAACAGTATCCCGACGAAGTGCTGGCCGGTCGCCCTGTATATGTCGTGAACAGTTACCCCGATGACGATTCCGGCTATGAGAAGATCTCCACCTACATAGACATTGAAACCTGTGTCGCAGTGAAAACAGACTTCTATGAACGCGGGCACCAGCTGGGCAAGACCATGACCGTTGATCCTGCAGCCATACAAAAAGAGGGGAACATCCATGTCCCGCGTGAACTCCTCATGCGCGATGTTCGCGACAACACAGAAACACAGATGGTTATCAAGAAGATCATCACGGACCTCCCCCTGGATGACGAGCTGTTCGACCCTGAACAACTGAAGCAGAAAGATGCGCAGCCCCTCTTGACCGATTGATGGGTATCATCAATAAAATTTCCGGGCTTGTCTCGCGCCACACGGGGCTTACCCTGTTGCTGTGCCTGGCACTGACCGCGCTCGCCCTGACAGCCATCATTGACCCTGCCACGGGCAATATGCGACTAAATATCGACCCGTCCGCGAATCGCCTGTTCTCGGAAAACATGGCGGCGAAACAATTCTATGACAAGACCCGGCAACTGTTTGGCAGTGACGAAACACTCATCATTACATTTGCTTCCGATGATGTTTTTACTGCTGACACAATGGATGCCGTCAGCCGGATTACCGCGCGCATCGAGGGCATCGATGCCGTGCACCATGTGTTATCTCTTGCCAACGCCGTGGACATTCGCAGCATTGACGGCGGACTTGATATCTCGCCATTCAGTACAGAACTGGAAGACGGCTCTGCAACCCGCGAGGAAATAAAGGCCCGCATTCTTGGCAACCCGCTCTATTCGGGCAACCTCGTCTCCAAGGCCGCTGACGCCACGGCACTGGTTGTCTATTTCCATGATATTTCGGACCGTGAATATATCAGCGGCGGCATACATGAAGAAATCACCCGCATCGTGGAAGAAGGACAGGGCAACAATGAAGTCTTTATGACGGGATCACCCTACTTCAAGTTTGCCATGGTTGACCTGCTGGTTGACGACCTGATCTGGACGCCACCCCTGATCACGATCATCCTCGCCATCGTACTGGCAATTGCATTTCGTACCCTGATGGGCGTTATTGCCCCGCTGCTGACTGTGGGAGTCGGCGTTATCCTGACACTTGGCACCATCTCGGCACTGGGCCATTCCCTCAGCATGATCTCGGTTCTGGTGCCTCCGTTGTTAATGATCCTGGGGTTTTCCTATGCGGTTCATGTAACGTCAGAATACCACCAGCTGCGTCACGAACCGGACCCGGACAATACGATAATCCACCGGACACTGGTGCACATGACACTGCCGGTCACGCTAACGGGGCTGACGACAATCGCCGGCTTCATCGCACTGATGACCAACCCGATCGGTGCAGTACAGGAGTTTGGCATCTTCTCGGCGATTGGCGTGCTTTATATTACGGCCCTGTCAATCACCTTCACGCCCGCCCTGTTGAAGCTGCTCGACCGTAACACCGGCGTTCTCACCGGGTCCGGAAATCCGGTTGCAGGCAACAGCTTTGACCGCTTTGTCGACCGAATTGCATTGTTTGACCTCAATCACCAGCGCAAGATCTTTGTCGCCTTCGGAGTTCTGTTTCTGCTTGCCCTGGGTGGTATGACACAAATCCATGTCAGCACCGAGTCCATTACCAATTTCGCCAGTGATTCCGCTGTTCGCAAGGGGTTCAATATTGTCAATGACAAACTGGGCGGCGCCAATCATTTCTACATCGTTGTTGAAGGCACCCATACAGACACATTCAAGGATCCGCGCAACCTTGAAACCGTGAAAGAACTGCAAAACTGGCTGGAACAGCAGCCCGAGGTCGGCGGCACCATCTCGGTCGTCGACTACCTGATGCTGATAAACCAGGCATTCCACAACAACGACCCGGCCTTCCACAGGATTCCGGATAACAAGCGCCTGATCACACAGTTGCTGTTCCTCAGCGCCAGCGAGGAACTGGACAGCATTGTGGACACCCGTTACCGGACAGCCAATCTGGTTGTCAGGTCCAGCGTGATCAATTCAGAAAGGATGTCTGCTCTGCTTGAACGCATCAATCCCAGGCTTGCGCAGCTTCCTGAGCACCTTACCGCGACGATAACAGGCAACCCGGTACTCATCAGCGAAACACTCACAAACATCATCATTGGTCAGGCCAGGAGCGTCATACTCGCACTTGTTTTTGTCTACGCCATACTGACCGTGATGTTCATGTCACCCCGCATCGGCGTGATTGCCCTGATACCGAATGTCATCCCTGTTGCTGTTTACTTTGGTTCCCTTGGTTTTTTCGGCATTAGCCTGAACCCGAGCACCAGCCTGATTGCACCCATGGTACTCGGGATCGCCATCGACGATACCATCCACTATTTCTCGCGATTCAACCGCGAAGTTCATCGTTACGCAGACGACAGAAAAGCCACTTTAGTGGCCATGAAGGCAGTCGGCAGACCGGTTACACTCACCTCCATCGGTCTCTGTCTGGGCTTCCTGGTATTAATGACCAGCGAGCTGCGCATGCAGGCCCATGTCGGGCTGATGGCATCCTATGCCCTGGCCATTGCATGGTTGAGTGACTTTCTGTTGACCCCTGCACTCTGCGCCAGCGTCCGCTTCACCACACTCTGGGATGCCCTGTCTCTTGATCTCGGCGAAAACCCGCAGGAATCAATTCCGCTGCTCAAGGGACTCAGGGCATCACAGGCCCGGATTGTTGCACTGATGGCGAAGATCATCAGGATACCGCAAGGCAAGCGCATCATCAGTGCCGGTGACAGCGCTTCTGAAATGTATGTCGTGATAGAAGGAAAACTGCTCACGTCTATTGAAGGGGAGGACGGGCGTATAACACTGGCGACACACGAACGCGGGGATGTCGTCGGGGAAGCCGGCCTGTTTTACGAAAAGCGTACGGCAGATGTCGATGTCACCGAAGACAGCCGGCTGTTATGCCTGACCCAGGATAATCTGGACCGGCTCAGCCGCCGCTACCCGTATATCGCAACAAAAGTATTCAGGAACCTGAACAAGATTCTGGCGACAAGGCTTTATGACACGACACACAAACTAACATAAACAAACCAACCACTGACTTTCCAGAGCGGGAGTTACTACATGGATAACAACAATAATCAGAAAGAAATAATCGGGATGGTGGAACGAGCACTGGATGATTTTCGCCAGGGCATGGAATACCGGGAACAGCTGAGTATTCGCATTGGCCGACGTACCACACAAATCATCCGTTTTGGCATGACGGCCCTGTCGATACTCGGGCTGGCACTGTTCTACCTGATCTTCATCCTGACCAAGGATTTTTCGAACATCACCACACATATGACGGCAATGTCCGGCAATATGAACACCATGGAAAAGAGTTTTACCAGCGTGGCCGGCACTATCAGCCAGGTAGAGAGAACGCTGACCCTGCTCAATGAGCATATCACCGTCATGCCGGCCCTGAACGACTCTGTCGGCAACATGGACTCCAGCCTCGGTCTGCTGCGGACTGACGTGCATTCCATGGTTGAACAGATCGAATACATGAATGGCAATGTATTAAACATGACTAGCAGTATGCAGGCACTGAACAATCAGTTCGGCGACATGAACAGGACCGTAGGCAACATGGCTTCAAATATGCATCAGATGGCAAAACCCATGAAGATGTTTCCGTTCTAATGCACTTGCGGTAAAAATCCCATTTCAGGATTGGGTAACGAAGCAACGCCTCGTACCCATCCTACGGTCGCCTGGCATACTTGATTCCGCAGCCATTGCTGTTAGTTTGTAAAAGTTCAGGAGGCTGCGAACAGCACCAGACATGATAAACCAACTGGAGAGAAAACTGCTTATCCAACCGGGAGAGCGCAGCAACGTGCTGTACTTCCTGTTCTTCTTCATGCTGGTCAGTGCCGGCATGGCTATTGGGCGCGGCACCGCAGATGCCCTCTTCCTGAAACGGCTGGGCTTTGAATACCTGCCATTGATGTACATCATCCAGAGCATGCTGCTCGCAGCCGTCAGCCTGGTATATGCCGCCTTTGCCGACCGTGTCCCTGCAGAAAAATTCTTCCGTGCCCTGTTTGCCGTCCTGACTGTGCTGGTCCTCGGCAGCTGGTTTGCCATGTCGGCGGGCAACAGTACCCTGATTTACCCGGCCTACTACCTTGTCTACGAGGTCGCTTCCGAGGTGCTGCTGGTACATACGGCATTTTACATGAACCAGAACATGAATACCCTGCAGGCCAAGCGGTTGACGCCACTGATCTACGCCGGCGCCCAGATTGGCACCATTAGCGGCGGGCTGTTGCTGGTCGTTACCGCACCGGTCTTCGGCACCCGAAACCTGCTGTTGATCTGGTGTGGCTTGCTGGTGGCAGGTGCTGCCGTAATTATTGCCAGACACAAACGCCACGGCACCTCCACCCATTTCCGCGCTCCGAAGAAATCACAGAATCTGTTGAAAGACTGTGTCGAGCAAGTACACCAGGGCATAAAATTCACTTACCGGTCCAGCCTCCTGCGTGCCTCGTCGCTGGCGCTGTTTTTCATGGTGCTGTCCTTCTATATACTCTGTTACAGCGCAAACCGGATCTACACCCAGACCTTTGACACAGAAGAAAGTCTGACCCGGTTTTTTGGGCTGCTGACGGCCACCACCAGCTCGATCGCGCTGTTTTTACAACTGTTTGTTACCAACCGCGCAATCGTGCATTTTGGTGTACGCACCATCAACCTGTTATTTCCGTGGACCACCGTGGTTTGCCTGACCCTGCTGACATTCAGCTTTTCGCTGCCATCGGCCATAATTGGCAGCTTCAACAAGGACGCCCTCATGCCGGCCTTCAGAAACCCCGTGAGAAGCATGTTCTTTAATGTCCTCCCCGGCTACATGCAGGGACGGGCACGCGCCATGTCGATTGCACTGGTGCTGCCACTGGCACTGATGCTCTGCGGAGTTTTGCTGATACTGCTGCAGCGCCTGGATAACCCGGTATATTACCTGGTGCCCGGTATATTCGCCGCCGGCCTCTACCTGTTCTCCAGCCGGTTAATGAACAAGGCCTATGTCAGCACCCTGCTTGCAACCCTGAAAGAGCGCCTGTTCCTGCCTGACAAGCGGATGTACGCGGACCTGCAGGGATGCGGTGACGACACACTGGACGAAATCATGCGCGGCATCAAGCACCCCGACACGGAAGTCGCGCTGGCCTTTGCAAGGATCCTCGCCGCCTCGTTCCCTGACCGCGCCGTAGAGATTATCCTGCAACGCGCAGCAGACATGGATAACGCGACGACCGACCGCTTCATGAAACTGCTCGACAAACTTCAACTCTCCGGCCATGCAGATGATTTACGTCATCTCGCCGCACAGGGGGACAGCCATCTGCAAACAACCGTTATGAGGCTGTTACTGGATCAGGGCGATACCCGGACAATTGCCACTGCCATCGACCTGCTCGACAGCAGCAATTCCCGCCTGCAGTCCATCGCCATACATGCCGCCCTGAAGTTTTCAGCCGACGACAGCAACCGAAAGCTGGCACTTGCCGCATGGCATACCCTGCTGGATGCGGACAATGCTGCACGCCTGACAGCCATGGACATCATTCCGGATCTGGCCCTGCTCTCCGTCCCGGAAAGACAAGTGCTACTTGCAGGGTACCAACAGGCCTTTGCCAGCCTGCTTGCGGACCCTGCAGAAGCTACCCGGATACGCACCCTGCGAGGCCTGCACCAGTGGCAGGATACAATCCTCCCGGAAATCGATGCGGCCATCACCCGGGCACTGTCCAGCGACAACCCGGAACTGCGCATGGCCGCTGCCGGCTGTCTGCACCTGACAACGGCGGAGCAGCGTGATGAACTGCTGCTGCAGGCAATCGGCGACGGCCATGCACTGGTGCGTGCAGCCGCCATCGAGACGCTCAGAAGAGTGGCGGACAGTTACGACGACCTGGCACTTGAGTGGATCGCCATGGACCGTGGCAGCCTTCGCGCCCAGCAAACACTGCTCACGTCACTGCTCGATGCCGGGCTGCCGGAGATCGTTTTCGAGAACATCGTGCGCAGCAAGGCAGATGCAGCACTGCAGCTGCAGGAGGCAGCCAGCATCCTGGAGAAGGATACCAGTGATACGGATACTGCCCGCTCAATACTCAGGTACACGGTCAGGGAGCAGCTGGAAAAGACCATCGAACTTGCATTAATGGCACTGGAACCCCTGTATGAAGCAGGCACCATAGGTATCATCCGTGCCGGCTTCTCCAGCGGTGATGCACGCCATGTCGCCAACGCCTGCGAGGTACTTGGCAATCTCGACAAACAATATATGATCGGGGCTCTGAGCGATGCGCTGCACAAATCGGCCAGCGGCGACTTTGACCGACACAATATGACCTTCAAGGGAATTGATGACGTGCTGAACTGGTGCGCTCAACACAGCAACAGCTGGTTGCGGCTGTGCGGTGAACAGGTCCTGGGCAAAGGAGCAGATCATGCCTGACCTGTTTGACCGTCTCATGTTGCTGAAGCAGTCACCGGTGTTCTCGATGGTGTCGACAGATGACCTGCGGGTGGTGGCACAGGCACTGACGCAGCAGGAGTATTTTACCGGTGATCGCGTCTTCGAAATCAATGAGCAGGGAGACTTTCTCTATCTGCTGGTGTCGGGCAGGATCGGCATTAGCATCGAGCAGGACCCGTCCAGCACCAGCTTCATTGCCACACTGGGCCCCGGCGACAGTTTCGGGGAAATGAATCTGCTGGATGGCCTGCCCCGCTCTGCGACGGCACACGTGCTTGAGGACTCCACCGTGCTGGCACTGGAAAAAACACGGCTGAAGTGCCTGATTCAGAGCTATCCTGACATCAGCATCGGCATGTTGCGCAGCCTGTCGCTAAGGATACGCGAGGCAAACACCCGGCTGTTGCACGCCAAAGATCAAGTGACGCAGGAACACTGACCATGACAATTATCCCTACAAAATGGCCAGCCATCAGGTCACGGCTGCCAGCCCTGCTCCTGCTCGGCTGCAGCTGCCTGCCCGGTGCCCGGGCAGCCATACCCGGAGACACGCATAGTAACGCTGCCGGCTTCTTCGACATCCACGTCTGTAACTGGCCTGGACGGTCGCCTTTCTTCATGCCGTTATTTTCCACGGCACGCTTCAACGAAGTGCAATCCATCGAGGTACTCACTCCGGGTGGAGAACTGCTGGTTGCACTCGACCTGGAACGCTACCGTACGATCAAGGGCGAGAAGCAAGCCGACAAACGCGTCTTCATCCAGCAGCTCGACGTCCCGCCAGCGGCTGTGGATGGCTGGTATACAGCGCGCACCAGACTGGCCAATGGCGAGGAATATGTCGCAAGGGACTATGTGATCGTGCACATACTGCCCCAGGCGAGCGGCCAGGTACCGGCCGATGAGGAAGAGGTTGCCGCAATCCCGGCAAAACTCTCCTGGGACCCGGTCCCCGGGGCAGGCTTCTACCAGGTTTTCATCCGTGATCTCTGGGATGACAGCAAACTGATCCACACCTCGAAACTGCTGACACAGCCCGAGCTCAATTTGCCGCCGGGGCTGCTGCAGAGTGGCGGTAACTACTCATGGATCATCCATGCACGCGATACCAACAACCACATACTGCTGGGCGACTTCAACCACGGCTCGCTCAACAAACCGGTCTCGTTTTCAGTCCAGTAATAGCCCGCTACTTCGAGGTGTGTTCAAACACACCATCCCAGTCTGGCCCGGTCCCCTGTGACTGCAGCGCGCCAATGCGCTCCATATAGAGGGCGAACAAGCGGCGCCCAGGTACGGCAGCGTGCAGGGTCTGAAAGGAGGAATGAGCCTTTTCAAGGTCACCGGCAAAGTAATGATTCAGGGCCGTGTTACTGGCAACGACCTCTTTGGCCAACTCACCGGACACACTCCCGGACAACCCTACCGGCTCATAGATGGTGACCGGCTCATTCTTGCCCTTGACCTTGACCCTGTCCAGGCAACGCAGCAGCACACCTTCCAGGCCTGCGGCCGTGGCCTCGCTAATGATCAGGCGCACACCATAGTATTTGGTCAGGCCTTCCAGGCGTGAACCCAGGTTAACGGCATCACCAATCACGGTATAGGCACGCCGGTACTCGGACCCCATGTCACCGACATTCATCACGCCGGTATTGATGCCGATGCCGATATTGACCTCCGGCCAGTTGCGTTCTCTGAATTCAGGCCGCATGGTCACCACCTGGTCGAGCATCGCCAGCGCCGCCTCAACGGCATGTTGCCGGTGCCCGGGGTCCTGTACCGGCGCGCCCCAGAAGGCCATGATCATATCGCCGACATATTTGTCGATGGTGCCGCGCTTTTCGAAAATGATGCGCGTCATGGGTGTGAAGAACTGGTTCAACAATCGTTTCAGCTCATCGGCCGCCAGCGATTCCGAGATAGTGGTAAAGCTGCGGATATCACAGAACAGTACGGACAACTCCCGGCTTTCTCCCTCAACAGAGAAATTCCCATCCGGATTGCGGCTCATCTCATCGACGATCTCCGGTGGCACATACTGGCCAAATACGCTCTTCAGCTGCTTGCGGTTATGTGCCTCCGTCAGGTACTGGGCCAGCAGACCAACGAACAGGGCAATGGGAAGTTGCACCAGTACCGGTATTGCCAGCGGCAGCCACTGGTCGCTCGCATTGAAGGCGAGTTGCACACCGGCAACGTAGAGGCCCGTCAACAACAGGGCCAGAGGCACGGCGATGGTCGCTGGCAGGAGATAGATACCGGTGCCCAGTATGAGGCCGGCCAGCAACAGGATGATGGCCGTCGCCAGTACACCGGCAGGCCGGAGACTGCGATCGGTCAACATGTTGGCAAAGGCCGTCGCAGCGATCTCGACCCCGCTGAGATCCACACCATCGTCGTTTGTAAACACCGTGTAGAACCGGTCTGGCTGACCAGGATCATAAAGATCAGACAGGCCTATAAACACCACCTTGCCGTTAAAGTCTGTGCCTGACTCGCCCTTCATGACAGCATTGTAGGGAATATTCGGAATACTGCCGGGCGGCCCGTAAAAATTCAGGTAACGGTTATCGCCACCCGAGTAAAGACCCGCAAGCGCCGTCAGCAGCAGGCGCTCATCAGCTGTCAGCGTCCCCTCACCGGCAAGCACCGTCCGGACCCTGTCGTTCAGTGCCGGATCATTCGCAAACATGCCGTACAGGCTCTGACTCAACCTGTTTACCCCGGCAGCACGCCCTACTTCTGATTCGGTACGCGGTAATCCCTCCAGCCCCGTCGCACCGGCCTGTTCCAGTACCGCCATCCAGCGTTGCTGGAGAGGCAGCGCAAATACCTGCAAGGCTGCCGTTGGCATGGTAGCTACATAACCGGCGCTGGGTTTGAATGGCCAGAACTGGTAGACGTTCACCTGTACCTTGGGTACCGGAAACGGTGCCAGCGCCCTGGCTGCTTCCGCTAGCGGCGGGATGGGCGGCACCAGTTCCTCTATCCAGATGGTGCCGGTCTGCTGCCCCTGAGTGTCATAGATGGGCTGGCGCTTGCCATTCAGGCGTTCAAACAGCACCACGCGCTCCGAGTCCGCCACGGCACGGGCAAACGCGGCATCGTCCTCTGCCGCTTTCGGTCGCTGGAAATCCATGTCAAACACGATGACGGCTGCACCTTGCGCAACCAGTTTCTCGATCAACTCTCCATGGATGGAACGTGGCCAGTCACGCGGCAGCTTGGGCAGACCCAGGCCGGCTATGTCCCGCTCGTTAATGGCAACCAGTGCAACTTCGGGAGGGGGCTCGATGGCACCACGCACCTCGAACAGCCAGTCAAGGCCGACATGCTTCTCGAAGTCAACACCCAGTGGCGTCAGCCCCAGTATGACACCTACCAGCCCGGTGACAATCCCGAAGAGCAGTCCCTTCACCCGGCGACGCATGACGGCTTCCTCTCGACTGAACTACATGGCAGTTGCACTTGTTTGCTACCGTGACTATTAAGTCAGTTAAAAACCGCACAAAAAAAGAGGCACCCTCGGAAGAGGGTGCCTCATGCCTACACTAGCAAACTAGTAGACGGTCGATCCCGACGGACATACCGAGGCATCTTCACCCGGGTACAGATAACAGGTGGTTGAACATACCGTACCTTTCCTGCTCCTGACGCAGGTCTGATAAACATACGGGTTTGAATGGACCTGCGTCACCTCAACACTGTTCGTCATCATTGGTTCAACTGCATTCAGCACACAGTCCCGGTTGAGATCCTGCGCCACTTCCCAGCAAAATGGCAAGGGATCATTCTCACCCGGGGTTGCCGGACCCTCGCATACACCGTTTGCATCATGTGTCGTCCAGACTTCGGACGACTGACAGACCTGTGGTGCACACCCCGCTGCATTCGGGTTATCAACACATTCCGGTTTGATATCACATCCCATAACACAACCTACCGAGGTGGATGCCACGGATGTATTAGTAGATGATGGCACACACAAGGAAGCCGAGTTCGGTGACTTCGGATCAAGCAGATAGGCAAATGGAAAATCACCCGTCAGCTCGACTTGTTGATCCACGGCATCCTGGTACGCCTCCGGACAGAGTACCAGCCCCTGCTCAACATCCAGCGTGGCCGAGGCGCTATAGGTAGCACCATCAGCAGCGCTGACTGTCGCGGTATTGATCACCTGGCCAGGCGTGCTGAAAGACATCGCTGCCGATTCACCATAGGCCGTTGCGCCTGTAGACAGCGTTGTGCCATTAAGTGGACTCAGCGTAACCTCGAAATCATCGCTGTCATCGCCCGGCGTGGCATTATCATCGATCAGCAGAATATTTTCGGCATCACCAAGCCCCACGTTCTCAACCTCGTAGCAATATTTAACACTCTCCCCGGTTTCAACAGCCAGCGTCGTCGAATCATCAACACCACAGGTACCACTCCCGGTAGTGACGGTCTTGGTCAGTACCAGGCGGGATACTGCCGGTACAGGTCCGATAAAGTCCGAGCAGAAGAAGATGCCATTCATCTTCTGGACAGTATTGTTGGTTTTCAGAAAACCAAGTCCGTCGCCAAAATCCGACCCGGGCGTATACCCCCAGGCACAGGTACCACCACCGGTCGCCCCGACGATGATATTGAAATCAACCTTTCCCTTGTTGGGATTGGTCGTATTTGTAATCGAAGTCCAGCTCAAGGGCGTGCTATCACCCAGGCCACCCGCGGTAATGGTCACCGTAGTATATTCACTCGGGTCGTTCGGATTAGTAATGGTGCATGATGCCCCGATCCCGGGTGACAGAATCTGGCAACCCGTCATATTGCCGCTCATGGCATCACATGAGGAGGTGGAATCAACCAGCAGGTTGAAGACTGACGGGTCTTGCTCACTCTGAACACATCCACCCCAGGCACTCCCAGATAAACCGAAGACCAGCATTAGCCCACTGGCCATCAACGCCAGAAATTTACATCGCCCAATCTTGTTTGCACTCATAACACACCTCTCGTAGTTCCCTATTTTTATAAAATGGAGTGCTGTTTCCCCTAACAACCAGCAAACAGCCCTTCAAACCACTTCTCCCGCCTTCCCAAAATACTCCGCTTATTGCCCAAGCTGTAATTACCGACTTTATCCTGCTTTAATGTAGTAGATTTAAATTAGCAAACCACCCTGACTGCGCGCCTAGAAATTCAACGTAAACCGTGCCATTACGGTGCGATCCGGTATATAGGGTCCGATAGACGGCTCATCCTGAAATTCCCGGTAGCTGTCGTCCTGATATTTAAAATCCTTGTCGAACAGGTTCTGCGCGGAGAGGCTGACGATACCCATCCTGCGTGGCAATCGATATCCCAGGGAAAGATCGGTCACGGTAAAGTCGTCCTGCCCTGAAGCCAGCGTTGACAAACTGGAACGGTCGACATCCTGGTCAACATAGGTCACCTGTGCCCCTGCGAAGAAACCGGATGGATGAAAATACTGAACCCCGACCGGGTAACTCACGGTGCGCACTTCCTCGGGCAGATCCAGGTTCAGCGCATTGCTGCTCTGGAATTTGTCGAACACCGCCCTGGCACTCAGACTCCAGCGGTCCGCGGGCGTCCAGTAGGCATAGGCCTCGTGATGCCACTCGGTCTGATCGTCCAGGAAGGCATCGAAGTTTGCATCAAACTCGGGGGTTTCCATATCACGCTTGGTCATTTCAACTCCGAGCGACAGGTTACGGGTCGCATCAACATCCAGCCCGGCCCCGTAACGGGTCGACCTGGTGCCACTGGGGTCATCAAAGAGCTGATTAAAACCGGCGACCTGTGTCGGCTCAAGGGTCCGGTTACTCGACAGGGCAGGCTTGACCACCCTGAAGTAGGCAGTCCGGAACCGCACGGCGTCTGTTACATTCCACAGCAGTCCGAATTTCTGGTTGAACCGGTTGAAGTTGAGGCCTTCTTCATCATACTTCTGGTAACTTAATCCCAGCGTCCAGACAGACGCATCATTCGGTTTGATATTGCTATACACATAACCGCGATAATCCTCGATCGTCGAGGTGTCCCTGGCCGAGAGTGGCGGGGGCTGCTGCGGAATAAAAAACGGTAACGGTGTAAATGTCGTCCTGTTGTCAAACTTGAAGACCTGGTCTACCGTCGCATAGGTCGCGCCTGCTGTAATATTGAAAAGATCCGCATTGAACAGGTACTGTGCCTCATACTGGTAAGCCTCGTCACTGGCCTTTGTCTTGACAGCATCATCAATGTCAAAAACCAATGGAAATGGCGGTAACTCCGGAATTTCTTCCGTTTCGGAAGAGCTGTCTGTAGATGACTCATCGATATCACTGTAAATAAAGGACAGCAATACTGTCGAGGCACTGCTCGGGGTGAATTTCAAGCCGGCACGCGCCGTATTTTCCCGGAACTTGTGGTTGAAATTCTCGCTGAAGTCATCGGGATCAAAATTCATTGCCAGATCCCCGTTCTCGGTATCACGATAACGGTACTCTGCCTGAACATTGATCGACGGCGTCAATGCTACCTGTCCGTAGATGTTGTAAATCTCGTGCTGAATATCGTTATTTTTCCGGAAGCCGTCTGTATCGTAATAGTAGCCACCCGCGCTCAGTGAAAAGTTGTCATGTACCGTGGTAATAACGGCTTCGCCTCCACCGGTACTGTTATTGCCACCCACACCGGTCACATTAAACTGGGTTTTATTGCGTTCAAACAGCGGGGTGAACTCGTTGAACCCGGCGGTGGCAGGTCCACCCGCTGTCACAACATTCAGGTTAGTTGAGCTGAGACTGGGCTGGACAGGAGTAATATTTATGTCCTGCAGCATTTGTGCCTGGAGCAATTCACTGACGCGGGCAACTTCCCGGCGCCGCACACCCTGGTAGGTATCGGACAGAAACCGGTGTGCCGATGAGTTGGATGGATCGATTGACACCGAGTCCGTTGACTCGTTCACGCCCAGTTGCACGAATCCCAGATCCTTGTATGCGCGTGCCATACTGGTGCCGCGCGCCGCGCGGTCCTTGTCCAGCAACAGTCGGCTTCGATAGACAGCGCGATTGTCATTCAGCTCTATTGACCTGCCGAAATCCTGCACGGCCTCGACCGGCCGGTTGACTGTCTGCTTGAGGATACCATCATACAAATAGGCGGTAGGATCATTCGGGTCAAGTTGCTTGGCGATGGCAAACTGCTCACTGTCCAGCGGGTAGCGCTTCTCGGCAAAGTAGGTCTTGCCCAAGTAGGCCCGCAACAACGCATTGTTCGAATCCAGCGCCACGGCAACCTCGATATCACGTCCGCCGGACTCGACCTCACCCGCGCTTATTTTGGCAAGCCCCAGGCCAAGGTGGGCCATGGGGTCGGAAGAACTCAGATCAATGGCTCGCTCAAAGGCTGTTTTTGCCTCTTCATTACGGAATTCCGCCAGCGCGGCAAAACCGAGGGTAATCTGGGTTCGTCCCAGGTTTGGATCCAGAGCGGCCGCTCGCTGTGCTGACTCGCGGGCCTGCTTGCGATTACCCAGCATGAGCTGTAGTTCGGCCAGCCGCGCATGGGCCAAAGCATCGTCCGGTTGCTGTTGCACGGCCTGCTGCAGGGTGTCACGTGCGACTTTGATTTCAAACACCGCCTGCTGGGCATAGGACAACGCGATCTTCGCCGCCGCACTGTCAGGGCTCAATGCCACCGCCTGGTTACCATCGTCCAGTGCCTGCTCATTGTTGTTCTGCACGACATTGATCACGGCCCTGAGCGCATAGGCCAGGCCATCATTCGGATTCTGCTGCAAGGCATCGGCGATGCTTGCCTGCGCCGCATCGACTCGCCCGACGGACAACAGCGAGGCTGCATTTTGCAGGGAGGCCTGCACAACAGTGTCACCCCCTTGAGCCTGCGTGGCCAATACCGGCGGGTAGTACAGTGACCACTGCACGGCATCACGCGGACGCACGACGGTGTGCATATAAGGTGCCTTGCCCTGCTCCGCAATGGCGGACTCGCCGCCTGACACCGAGACACTGCCCTGGCTGTTTGATGCGACAACCAGACCTTCCAGCACGGTTAGCTCTGACTGTCCGCCCTCTACACGAAAAACAAACTCGGTGCCTTCGATGGATCCGTTCAGGTAGGGTGTGTTGACTTCAAAACCGCGTGGCTTGCGGCTAAAGGACTGGAATGCCCCTTTCAGCAAACTGAGTACCGAGCGTTCTTCAGTAACCCCGGTAATATTATCGAGGCGCATGGCGGTATTCTGATCAACGCGCAGCACCGCCTGATTGATCAATGCAATGGTAGCGCGACTGCTTGCGCCGGCACGTACGGTATCACCCTGACATAAATCGCCCCCGAGCGCCCCGCTCTGCCAGTTAGCGGACCCCGTCCTCTGGACCTCGACCTGACCTTCAACGGTCGCCAGACGGCCAACAACGGACTGGCAGGACTCTGCCGCAACGGCAGCACCCGCAAGTATCATCGAGAAAACAATACTGCTTGCTACGAACCCTATCAGCCGGGTAACAGTCATCTAACATCTCCCAACAGGCAAAAAAACAAAAATAGATAGCTTGTCAAGCTACCCGCTCAATCCTCTGGGTGATATTACCGACACGGCTGCAACCAGGAACACTATCCTGGATCCCTCCCGACGCATGTGTATCGTCAGTCTCCCCATACAATCCTCACTTCATTTTTTCGAGACTCTTGGCCTCTTATTGTTCAGTTAGTTATTAGCGTCCGGGCAGCAACCAGGCTATCTTCCAGACATAGTACTTAAGTACAGTGTAGGAAAAATATAATTGCATTGCCATAGGGGAATACCCTAATACAGCATTCCGGTCAGAAATTCTTGAATTCTTTGCAGACGGACTTCCCTTGCGGGCTGTTGCAGAGGGCGGTACAAGGCACACACCCCTTCTCCCTTCGGGTGAAGGTCGGAATTAGGGGGTAAATAAAATCAGGAAGTTATGCAGTTTTATTGTTTTACCCCCTCTCCCAAACCCTCCTGAGGCAGAGGGAACTGTTGCGACGTTTACCTGCGGCAGCGGTAATATTCGGGTATTGCCACACTACTTGTAAGCTTTAAGGCCTCAGGACAGTATTTCAGAGTTACTTCGATGCCATCACCCAGACGCCGTTCCAGTTATCTCCCGGCGGGTGATGGCCCAGATGCTCGCACCGCTCGATATACATCTGCGCGAGCCTGTCTGCCGGATTGAGTTTGAGGACTTCCATGAAGGCAGCGATCGCCTGGGCCCAATTGCCACTCCGGTAGTATCCCAGTCCATCCTTGAAGTACAACACGACCTCCATGAAATTCGGGAAGGACTCCTCGGAGTGGTAGTCAAGGACCTCGTAGATCGCCACCGGCTCGGTCTTGCCCTTGACGATGACACGATCGATCTCGCGAATGCGGTAGGTACCGTGCAGCTTATGGTAGGTGTTCTCACTGATGAGGATGCGTGCCGCATACGGCTTGCAGGCACTTTCCAGGCGTGCGGCGAGATTCACACCATCTCCGATCATGGTGTAGTCCATGCGCTTGGGTGAGCCGATATTGCCTGACACAATGACATCGGTATTGAGACCAATACCCATTTCGACCGGTTTTTTGCCATGCTCCAGCCGCGTGCTGTTCCACTCCTGCAGACTTTTTATCATGGCGATCGCTGCACGCACCGCACGGTCACCATCGTCATCGCGCGGGATAGGCATACCAAAGGCCGCCATGATAGCGTCGCCGATGAACTTGTCGAGCATGCCCTCCTCGCGCTGGATACAGTCGACCATGATGCTGAAGTACTCGTTCAGCAGGGCGACCGTGCCCTGGGCGCCGAGTTCCTCCGTCAGGGTAGTAAAGCCCCGGATATCAGAAAACAGCACCGTTGCAAGAATGCTCTTGCCGCCGAGGATCTCCTTACCGTCCTCAAGGATCTGGTCCGCCAGGCCTGGGTCCATATAGCGCGCCATGGTCGACTTGACCCGTTTCTCTGTACTGATGTCCTCGATCATTATCAGGGTACCGAGCTTTTCCTGACTGGCACTAAGCAACGGCAGCACGGTGAGGTTAACCGAAACCCGGCTACCGCCCGCTTCGATATCGGTGTCCATTGCCAGTTCTGCTTGCTGGGTTTCATCCACACAGTGGATCTTTTCCATGACCCAGGTATTGGCGTCCTTAAAGAAATCCCACGCAAAGCAACCAATGATATCCGTGGCTGTGACCTTTAGTATTCGCCTGCCAGCGGCATTGCAGGTCACAATCCTGCCGTCCTCGTCGAGGGTAATAACACCGTTCGACATGCTTTCGAGCATGCTCTCATTGTAGTTCTTCATGTTATGGATATCGTTGAAAAGCTTCGCATTTTCCAGGCCAATGGAGACCTGTGCCGTAAAGGCACGCAGGCGCGACTCATCCTCATCGGTAAAGGCACCACCATGTTTGTTCAGCACCTGGGTGACCCCAATGGTCTTGCCGTGCTTGTTGACGACCGGCACACACAGGATGGAGCGTGTGAAATAGCCAGTCTTGCGGTCGAACTCCGGATTAAAACGCAAATCGGCGTAGGCATAAGGGATATTGATCGACTTGCCACTATTAAAGACCACACCGGCGATGCCCAGGTGATTGGGAAAGCGGATAGACACGGCGTCCAGGCCAACACCGACCTCGGACCAGAGTTCGCCGGTTTTTTCGTCATTGAGAAACAGCGTCGAGCGCTCGGCATTGAGCATGCGCGCTGCCTCGTTCATGACTTTCTGCAGCACCACGCCAAGATCGATCTCCGAGGTGACATCCGACACGATATCAAGGAATTCCCTTTCAAGCTCGCGCGATTTCTGCATGCGCTCGGCGAATTGCGCGCTATTCAGGGTCATCGAGGCCTGCAGGGTCATCGCCTTAAGCACCGCAAGGTTATCCTCGCTGAACTGGCCACGTTTCTTGTTCAGGCACTGCGCCACACCAATGGTTTCACCCTTGACCGTGCGGATGGGTGTACACATGATGTTGCGGGTTTCGTAACCTGTCTGCTCGTCAACGGCACGGTTGAAGTGCGGTTCCGAGTAGGCATCGTGGATGATCATGCTCTCGCCACTGCTGAACACGTGGCCGGCAATGCCGGTGCTGTTCAATACGCGGATCTCGCGGCGAATCTTGCCCAGCGCTACCCGGGAGTACAACTCGCCGGTCTCCTCGTCATTCAGAAACAGGGTGACACGGTCCGAGCCGGTCTCGCGGCTGGTAATGTTAACCAGTTCCTCCAGGGCATCGTCGAGGGTATCCAGGGCGGCCAGCCGGATATGCACATCAAGGAGCATCTCGGCATGGCGCAACCGCTTACCCAGCTCATCAGTCGCACGCTCTGGCCGCCGGCGCTCGGTGCTTTCCGTTTCCATGCTATCCGGCATCCTGCCGCTCCAGTTGCTCACGCAGGGCCATAACAGTGGCCCTTAGCTCGTTTATCTCGTTTTTCGTGGCGGAAAGCGCCTCCCGGGCACGCTCCTCGTTGTCGAGGCGCTGGGCCTCCAGGTCATGGCGCAGGGCGTTGATTGTTGCCTTCAGCTGGACGATCTCGTCATTTGCAGCGGCTACCGACTTGTTAATGTTCGCGTTTTCATCGAAACGCACCTTTTCCAGCTCGTCACGCAGCACGTTGATGGTTGACTTCAGCTGCTGGTTCTCAACCTCGCCATCGGCTACCGCTCGCTGTACAGCGCGATCACGTTCCAGCCGCAAGTTTTCCAGTTCGGCACGCAGCACCTCGATCGTTTCCCTGAGGTGGTGGACTTCCTGCTGCTGGCTGTTCGTCTGGTCGGTCTTGTTATGGTGCATGGCTTTTGTCTGCCCGGGCATGGTTGTTTCCGCATGGGTCCGCGCTTCACCTGGGCGGTATTCAGGAACAAGGCTACAACATTTCAGGAGGTGACAACCAGAATACAGAATGAAAGGGCGATCCGGCAGTTGCTTAGTGAAACGGTTAAATATTACCAATGCATGGGCAGTTTCTGATGAATCGTAATACATTTCTTGTCGATCGAGACATACCCCCCCGCCTTCAGATCTTTCAGAATACGGCTAACCATGGCACGTGATGCACCCACCATGTCAGCGATCTCCTGCTGGGTAATTCGCCCCGTCACCATTACACCGTCTTTCTCCACCGCCTGCTGCAGCAAGGTACGGGCGACACGTCCATAAACATCCATCAGGGCCAGACTGCTGACATTCTGTGCCAGCATGCGCATGCGGCTCGTCATCGGCTTGATGAGGTTGATGGCGATTTCCGGATTACGGGACAGGCAGGTCAGAAAATCATCGCGGGAGATAATCATGAATTTCGACGCCTCGGTTGTCATTACCGAGGCAACACGGGGCTGTTTATCGATCAGGGCGAGGTCACCAAAGTAATCGCCTGCACCCTGATGGTTCAGCACAACTTCGCGCCCGTCTTCACCACTGACAAACACCTTTACCCGCCCGGACAAAATCACGTACAAGGAATACGTCTCATCATCCTGGTTGATGATAATGGCGTTCTTTCTGAAAGATTTTACCGTGCCGTGCTGCTCTACTTCAGCCAGTGCCTCAGCCGAAAGTCCGGAAAACAGGGGGACGGTCTCCAGCATAGGTGGCTCCTTGGTTTAATAACAATCAGCGAGGACCGGCTTTAAGGGCTACAGGGTTGAGATCCGGGCACCCGGAGTGATGCTAGAATATGTCGATTCCCAGGCACCTTGTCAAGGTAAGCGCGAAACCAGACATCTTTAATTATGAAAGGAAAACTGACAGAACCCCGTGTCATTACCGATTACCGCGGTGAACCGGTCTGCATCCTGCCGACCGGGTTTTATCTGAGCGACGAGCGCTGGCAGGCCATCTGGCAACGCTTCGGGGAAAAGGACGCGGCCCTTTCACATGAGGACCTGCGCGAACTGTTTCCCGATGAACCTGTCCTGATCCCGCGCAACAGGGAGTGATGATATCCTTGTTAGCCTTACGCCGCGCGCAGGGCAGCGATCCTTTCTTCCAGCGGCGGATGACTCATAAAGAGCTTCTTGATACCGCTTCCCAGCCCGCCGGAAATACCAAAGGCTGCAAATTCTCCCGGCAGATCATGAGGTTCACTACCCCGCTGCAAGGCCTGCAGGGCCGCAACCATCTTGTCACGGCCCGCCAGGGATGCACCACCAGCATCAGCACGAAATTCACGCCGGCGTGAAAACCACATCACTATCATCGAGGCAAGGATGGACAGGAATATCTGGGCGACAATAGAAGTGACGTAATAGGCAGGCCCATAGCCTCGCTCGGTCTTGAACACCACGCGGTCAACCACATGACCGATCACCCGTGACAGGAAAATAACAAAGGTATTGATGACGCCCTGAATCAGTCCCATGGTAACCATATCGCCGTTACTGACATGGGTGATTTCATGACCGAGCACCGCTTCCACCTCATCAGCATCCATGTTTTGCAGCAACCCGGCACTGACGGCCACCAGTGCATTGTTGCGACTCATGCCGGTTGCGAAGGCATTTGGCTCTGGCGAATTAAAGATACCGACTTCCGGCATGCCGATACCCGCTTGCTCCGCCTGGCGTTTAACTGTACGCACCAGCCACTGCTCGGTCTGGTTGGCCGGCTGCTCGATAATTTTCACGCCCATGGAGCGCTTCGCCAGAAACTTGGACATCGCCAGCGATATAAACGAACCGCCAAAGCCGATCACGGCCGACATCACGAGCAGGGCCTGCAGATTAAGATCCACACCGTTCTCGGCCAGTATGCCCTCAATGCCAAGCACCTGAAAAACAATACTGATCAGCACCATAATGGCGGCATTAGTCGCCAAAAAGAGAAAAATTCGCATCATAGCTGGTCACCTTCCAGAGTTCGGGTATCCGGTTGTCAGAATGGCATGATACATCCATGCCCGCCTGACTTTAATGGTGGCTTATCCGGAAAATTCAAGCGGTGAAGGAACTTCTGCCATTCTGTGTTATCTTATTACCGTCTCTTGGGGGCGACCTGGCTTCGACGTGGGTTGCAAAACCTGAGGTGCATGCCGAGGTGCAGGATACCTCGTAAATCCATCTGCAAACTTATAGTTGCCAACGACGACAACTACGCACTCGCAGCTTAAACCCCTGTAGGGTGCCGTCTGACTGGAGCCG
>Ga0316194_10000092_pt1 | contig 45046 bp, 44 predicted proteins | sample CroRivsedime1_MG_FD_204936 | JGI IMG/M metagenome (GOLD analysis project Ga0316194, IMG submission 204936) | Coastal sediment microbial communities from Maine, United States - Cross River sediment 1 | ecosystem: Environmental > Aquatic > Marine > Coastal > Sediment | place: USA: Maine...
TCCGTTTTTGGTAGACACCCGAGAGGGCAACGCCGAACGTACCATCGGCGAAGGTATTTGCAAAAATACCGGAAACCTCGGGAGTCCAGCTATCGTGCAAGGCTGATTTGTCTGTAACGGCTTTCGCGCCCAGGCTGACCACACGATCGTCCATGTCCAGAGGCCGCGCCGTGCGAATATTCACGGTCGCACCGATACCACCCGTTGGTATGTTGGCCATGCTTGTTTTATATACATCTACCGCAGAGACGGATTCGGCTGCAAGATTCGAAAAGTTGTATGCACGGGAAGACGAAGCGTCAGTATCGAGAATCGATGACGCCGGCATCTGGCGGCCGTTCAACAAGACCAGGTTGTAATCAGCGCCAATACCGCGAACGGTAATTCTCTGGCCTTCACCCTGCGGGCCGCCCGGAGCATTACGGTCAATGGAAACACCCGTGATACGTGACATGGCTTCAGCCAGGTTGGTATCCGGGAACTTGCCGATGTCTTCAGCCGTAATGGCGTCGACAACACCGTCCGAGTCGCGCTTGATGTCAGCGGAATCGATCAGGCTTCGACGGACGCCGGTTACAAAAACCTCCTCCATCAAGCCTGCTTCATCGGAATCGGAATCTTGCGCAATAGCGGGTGCGATACCCACAGCGCCCAGTGCAAGCGCGATGCTGCTGGACAGTGGATTCATTTTAAGTGTTTGATATTTCAATGGTTTGTGCCCTCTGTTCTCTTAATCGGCGATCATGGTTAACGTAATATAAACGAAAGTTTCTTAAGATGGAAGCGCTTACATTCAAAAAATGTAACCGCTTCCATTTTTGAATGTAAATTCTTGATGTCATTAGAACCAGGGGCCCCAGGCGAACGTGGGCGCCATGCGAATCGGGTTGTCTAACTTCTACCCGGGTGTTCAGATCCAATTTTTTCAAGTGCCGGGGCGCCCATCTGCCCCATGACCATGACCAGTTCGGCACGGAGGATTTCCAGGACTTTCTCAACCCCTGGCTGTCCAAAAGCCGGCAAAGACCGGACTGGCGGCAAGAAACTTCAGCAACTGACGGCGCGCGTGGTTAGTTTTGTTCAAACCCATTCTCCTTTTATCGGTCGATGCATAAATAGAGCATAATGGTCAATGATGAACTTTTTACAGGAAGTCGCCATTCAATGTCCGTATTGCGGTGAACACATCACCGTTGTCGCCGATGCTTCCGAGGCCGGACAGAGCTATATCGAAGACTGCGAAGTATGCTGCCGTCCCATCACACTCAAGCTTTCGATTTCTGCCACTGAGGAAATCTCCATCGAAGCTTGGGCTGAAAACGATGCGTAAACAGCTCGTAGCCGCGTTGCATTGAACCATCGACTCCAAACGGGCCTGCTGCTTCTGATGGTGGCGCTTTCTGCAGCCGCCGGGAACGAGATCAAGTTAAGAGTGACCGTGGAAGGCCTCGTGCCCCATGAAGGACAGGCTATCGTTTCACTGTTCAACGAGGAAGATCAATTTCTCGGAACCCCCATGAAGATGATTCGGGAACCGGTTGCAGACAGCGACAGGCTAAGTGTTGAGTTCGAAGGTCTGCGGGCAGGTGTTTACGCTGTCAGCGTGATCTATGACGTAGACGGTGATGGCGAACTCGATACCGGCATGTTCCGCATTCCCAAGGAACCCATCGGTGTGTCAAACAACGTACGAAGCAAATTCGGACCGCCGAAGTGGAAAAAGGCAAATTTCGACCTGGAAGATGACATGCACCTGACTATCCAGGTGCTCGATGCCATCAATTAGCTACCTGCTGATCCTGCCGGCTTCCGGTGCATGGATCCAGACGGAGTCCGCCATTTCCTCAACATACAAAGCCCTGACCCGGTCATTCATTTGCAGCCTGGCGTCTTCCCAGTCATGCCAGCTGAAACCCAGCGTGTCCGACCAGTAGACCCAGTCCCAGTTGATGTAGCTGATCGCTTTGATCTCGGGGTGCTTCCGGACCATGTCAAAAAACGGCTGGAACCAGCGATCCCAACTTTGTTGTCCTTTGATGACACCCACATAGCGCGGGGTCGCCTCGCCGATCATGACCGGCTTGCGATGTTTTGCCGCCAGGCCGTAGAACTCATCAAGCCAGGGATTGGTCAACTCATCGGGGGAAAAGGTATCGACGCCCCACCAGTCCACGTATTCGTCGCCCGGGTAATAGGTCATCAGCTGGTCGAAATCCATGAATCCGGCGGAACCGCCTGCTGAACACCAGACCGTGGCTACATTGTCCAGCCCGGATTCGCGGATCCTGTCCGTAATGTATTTGAATGCAGAGACGTAGCCCCCCGGCGTGTAGCCGTTCCAGCTACCCTCAAACTCATAACCGATTCGAACCCACGTTGGCACATCCATGTCTTCCAACGCTGCGATGAAAGCCGCTATGGCCTCGTCATAGGCGCCTTCTGAAACGGCCGATGCCCGGCCGCTGCCATCGTCCCTTCCGGCTACCATGTTCAGGCCAATCTGCAAAGTGGTGTTCTGCCCTTTCATGCTGGCCAGCGAAGCCTTGACCCGTTCATGCCAACTGACGACTTCAGCCGGACCTGCCGTGAGGGTGATATAGGTCATCTGCATCATCGGGCGGTGGTCTTCAGGGAACAGGGCGGAATAGTCACGGTAACTTTGGGGATCCTGGCCGGCACCATGGATTACGCCGCTTGCAGGTTCCAGCAGAGCACCGAAATCCACCCGGGGTTCATAATCGGACGCGGCTGCCTGAGGCGCGCCTGTCATCTGCAATGCGAAAACCAGAAAAACCAACCCGTATTTCATCTGATAACCTCGCTCAAAATAAATCCCGGACCCGGGCCATATGCTGCTGCAGCTTAAGTGTCGTATTCCACGGCATGGTGCTGTTTTGCTGTCTGCCAGCCAGAATGTCTTCGTTACTCGCTATCGTTTCGTAGTTGAAACCCAGGCTGCTTCGGCCATCTTCGAAATGATCCACCCGGGTATCCGCGTGATACAGGGAGCATTCACTGGCCCGCCAAAAATCCGGGATGGCAATATAAGCATCTTCTCCAATGATATAAGCCCAGTTCTGCAGCTTGCTGCGAAACGAAGTACCCAGTGTTGCCACGGCTCCCTCGCTGCAATTGCCATAGTCAAACATCATGGCCACGTCATCCTCGACGCCGTTCGGGGCCTTGTGCGCCAACACCTGGATTTCTTCAGGGTCCTGTTGCATGAATAACCAGGCCAGCCCGACCGGGTAAATGCCCATCTCCAGCAAACACCCACCCGCAAGGTCGGCATTGTATTCACGCTGGGCAGGGTCATAGGGCAATTTCGGGAAACCAAAATCCGCCTTGACCTGGCGGAATTTGCCAATTCGGCCTTGTTTCACCCACTCCTGCGCTTTCTGGATGGCCGGAAGAAAATAGGTCCACATGGCTTCCATGACAAAAACCGAAGATTGGCCTGCCAGACTGAATAATTTCTCACTCTCCCGGGGATTAACCGTGAATGGTTTCTCGCACAGCACGTGCTTGCCCGCGGCGATGGCATCGGCCGTATTCTGGAAATGCAGGGTATGCGGGGTGGCTACATAAACCGCGTCGACTTCGGGGTCTTCCAGCAATCGCTGATAGCCGGCATAGGCTTTCGGAATATCATACTCACCGGCGAAAACTTCAGCGGACTCCTGTGTCCGGCTCGCAACGGCTACCACTTCGCCGTTGGGGACAAATCTGAAGTCCTGCACAAACTGGTGTGTGATTCTTCCGGTACTTACGATCCCCCACCTGACTTTTTCCATGACCTTCTCCGGTTGATACTTCTTAATTTCGGGGTTTAACGATTCCGGCGCGCCAGGCGATAACCGTGCCGGTACATGTCCTGGAACAGCAGGAGAAACAGAACGACACCCAGTAAAGCGGCAGAAACATTCCAGACCGTGAGGTTGCCCCTTTCATGCACCAGGGTCCAGACGAACTGGACGACGCAAAGCAATGACACCACGATCAGAGTGGGCCGGCGCCCGATTTTACTGACCACGAATGCGCCCAATGGCGCCCCGATGGCGACCACCGGCGCGGCAGCCAGCCAGTTCTCAAAGGTTCCCGGTTGCAGATCACCCAGTAGCAGCTTGACTGAAATCCCGACCAGGGACGTGAAGGCCATCAGGACTACTGATGTCGGAATGGCTATTTTCAGATCTGCGTGACACCAAAGCACCAACACCATGTAAATCATCATGTCGATCCCTACGCCGGTGATGGCCGAAATGGAGAGCGAACCCAGCAAGCCTACCGCGAAGCCGATCTTGTGATCGAAAGCCTTGTCGTGAGGTGTCATGCCCTCATAACTTGTGATCTCGTTGATCCGGCGCAGATGCAACAGGCCAAAGCTGCACCACATGGCGGCAAACAGCAGCTTGATGAACAGGTCAGAGGCCAGTGGCGCCACGTAAAGAATACCCAGGGGGGTGCCGATCAGCGCTCCGGGCAGGGCAGCCCGTAACATGGGCCATTCGAGTTCCAGACGCTGACACAATATATAGATGCTGGCGCTGGTCATGCCGACCGCCTGTATGGCAAAGCTGAAATCCCGCCCGAGCATGGCGGGCAGATCCATCAGCAGGACCAGGACCGGGAATCCGACCGTTCCGCCACCCATTGGCGTTGATCCGGCCACGTATGACCCGGCAGCCATGGCCAGCGCCATCGGCCAGTGCGTCAGTGCCGTTTCCAGGTGGTCTCCCAGCACAATGAGCATAAGCCAGCCAGTGTAAAACAGCAGCAGCCAGGCAAAAAAAGGCAGCAGGGATATAGTCCGCTTGGTGGCTTGCATCAGGGTTTTCCGGCCAGCAGCACTTCCAGTTCTTCCAGTGATTTTCCTTTAGTTTATAGCCTTGTTGAACTTTTCAGCCAGGACAGGATTGAACCGCAGGCGAAAGCGCCGCATCAAGAGAACATGTAGTCGTTGATCAGGTTCTCGACCCGTTCCTGTTTACCGCTTTGCAGACCCGGTTCGGGATTGTTGGCGGCCATGTCCCGCAGATCAGCAAGGCTGAGCTCACCTGCCTCGAAGCGCTGTCCGTCCGCTTCACTGAAGCTCACGTAGCGGGCTGTTTTCAGCTCATCCAACCTGCCGTCACTGACAATACGATCAGCGATAACCAAGGCCCGTGCATAAGCGTCCATGCCGCCGATATGCCCAAGAAAAAGGTCTTCCAGGTCGGTAGATTCACGCCTGATCTTGGCATCGAAATTAAAGCCTCCCTGGCCCAGGCCACCAGCCTGCAGCACAACGATCATGTTGTGAACACAGTCATACATATTGGTCGGGAACTGGTCTGTGTCCCAGCCATTCTGGGGGTTGCCGCGATTGGCATCGATCGAACCCAGCATGTCCGCGTCCACACACATCTGCAGGTCATGTTCTGAGCTGTGGCCAGCGAGCGTGGCGTGGTTGGCCTCGATATTGAGTTTGAAATCCTTGTCCAGACCATGATGACGCAGGAAACCAATTACGGTTTGTGCATCCACGTCGTATTGATGGTACATAGGCTCCATCGGCTTGGGTTCAATCAGGTAGGTGCCTTCAAAGCCGATGGATCGGCCATAGTCTCTCGCCATGGTCAGGAATTGGGCGAAATGCTCGAGCTCTCTCTTCGTATCGGTATTGAACAACGTGGCATAGCCTTCTCGGCCGCCCCAAAATACATAGTTCTGCCCACCCAGCGCCACCGTGGCTTCCAGCGCCGCCTTGACCTGGGCACCGGCATGCGCCACCACAGGAAAGTTCGGATTCGTCGCGCCACCGTTCATGTAGCGGGGATTGGAGAACAGGTTGGCCGTACCCCAGAGCAGCTCCACACCTGAAGCCTCCTGGCGTTCTTTGGCCAGCTTGACCAACGCCTGGAGATTGGCCTCGGATTCCGCCACGCTATTGCCTTCCGGGGCCATGTCCCGGTCATGAAAACAGTAATACGGCACATCCAGCTTGGTGAAAAATTCAAAGGCGGCATCCACCTTCATTTTGGCACTGTCCATGGGGGTATTGCCGGCATCCCATGCGTAATTCCGCGTGCCAGGACCGAACGGATCACCGCCACCACCGCAGAATGTATGCCAATAGGCCACGGCGAAACGCAGATGTGCTTCCATGGATTTGCCCGCCACGATCCGCGCTGGATCATAAGCTTTGAAACTTAATGGATTGTCCGAATCAGGACCTTCATAGGCGATTTTTCCAATACCCGGGAAGTACTCTTTTTCTCCAACAAATAACGATCTGCTCATGTTTTTTACCTTTGATTCAAGTATAAAGTGGTGTGATGGCGCCAACGGCCGACTGATAGTCCCGGTAAGCTTCATTGTAAAAATTGACAGAAGATTTCTCAGGCTCACAACATAAGGATTCATTGCGGCTGAGATGATGTTCTGCGAGTTCCTGGAGGTCTTTCTCGCCCCCCTGTTCCACGACTGCAAGCGCCTGCAGAGCAGCACCAAATGATGCACCCTCGTTTTGCTCCAGGACCGTCACCGGCGCATTGCAGATGTCGGCCACAGCCTGGCGCCAGGTGGGGCTGCCTACGCCACCCCCGGTCAACAGGATTTCCGCAGCGTCGACACCCAGTTCGCCAAGGCGGTCTACACCGTATCGTAGGGCGAACGTCGCTCCTTCAAGCGCCGACCGCAGCAGGTTCTCAGGGCGTGTATTCTGGCTGTCCAGCCCCATGACGCACGCCTTGGCCCGAGGCAGGTTCGGAGTCCGTTCTCCGTTGAAGAAAGGCAAGGTAATGACGCCTTCAGCGCCGCGCGGCGAACGGCGAACGGCTGACTCGAATTCCCTGATATCAGCTTTCAGCATCCCGCGCATCAGCTCGGTAGTTACGGTGCAGTTCATCGTGCACATTAAAGGTAGCCAGCCACCCGTGGATGAGCAGAAAGCGGCAATTTCACCTCTCGGATCGATGATGGGCTGCTCAGAGTAGGCATAGACGGTTCCGGAAGTCCCGAGGCTCATGGTGATCTTGCCCTGGGACACATTGCCGGTGCCGATCGCGCCCATCATGTTATCTCCACCACCCGTGGAAACAGGAATACCTTCGGGCAGACCGGTGCGCCTGGAAGCTTCCGGTCTGATTCCTCCGATGATGGCTGGTTCGAGCCGCAACGGGGGCAGGCACTCAGCGAGATCTCGATTCGAATCCATAGCCGCGAGCATGCGCGCCGACCAGGTTCTTGTCCGAATATCCAGAAAGCCTGTTCCTGATGCGTCCCCCGCCTCCATGCAGCGTTCGCCGGTCAGGTAGAAATTGAGGTAGTCGTGTGGCAGCAGGATACAGTCCATCTGCTCGTACAGTCCCTCGCTTTCCTTACTGAACCAGTGGACCTTTGAAGCGGTGTAACCCGGAACGACCAGGTTTCCTGCTTCTTCCAGGCAGCGCTGCTCTCCGCCAAAAGCTTCCATGATTTCGCTGCACTCCACCACGGTCGATGTATCGCACCATAGCTTGACAGGGGCCAGCACTTCGCCGGTTTTACTCATCGGTACGAATCCGTGTTGCTGTCCCGATACACCCACAGCAACGGCAGACCGGCGAACGGCGGGATCAACTTTACCCATCGCCTCGTGGAGTGCATTAAGCCACCAGTGGGCCTGCTGCTCAGCAGCCCCGTCATCGTTTTGATACAGATCGAGCTCTGCACTTTCACAGGCAACAACTTCCCGATTCGAGAAATCATAAAAAAGCACTTTGAGGGATTGGGTTCCCAGGTCAATTCCGACAACAGTTTGCATGGCTGAAAGCGTTATCCGGTGAGAGTGTAAACGTTTACATTATACACAGCTCCGCTTCGTTCTCAACCGTTTGACGCATCGTTTTGTAAACGTTTACAATCGATTCATCACAAATCAGGAAACGGAATGGACCAACCAGCCGACATGCCAGGAGAGGGACAGGCTCAGGCCCAACCGGCATCCATCAAAGACGTCGCCCGAATCGCCCAGGTATCTATCGCCACGGTTTCCCGCTGCATCAATGACCCGGAACGGGTCAAGGCCCCTACCCGCGAGCGTGTCGAAACGGCGATCCGCCAGACCGGATATTCACCTAATACCCTGGCGCAGAGTTTCAGGCGTGGAAAAACCAAGGTCATCATGGTGGTCCTGCCGTCGGTCGGGGATCCGTTTTTCACCGATGTCATGAGCGGCATTCGGGAAGCCGCCACCGACAAAGGCTACTCGCTGCTGATTAACGAAACCCAGTTCAATACCATGACTGCAGACGAGATCGGTGCGATGGTGGTCTCGCGACAAGCTGACGGAATTGTCTTGCTGGCCAGCGTATCTCCATTTGGGACCGAAGTGCTTTCGTCCGACAGCAATCGCCGCCTGCCGGTAGTGGTTGGCTGCGAAATCATTTCCCTGCAGACGGCGGGTTACCCCAGCGTGCATATCGACAACCGGGCCGCCGCCCGGGAGGCGACTGATTACCTGTTGGAGCAGGGACATCGGCGAATCGCTTTTATCCATGGCCAGGAGGCTTCACTGTTGACCAAAGATCGTGAAGATGGCTATCGCACAGCCATGCAGGCGGCGGGAATTTCACTGGAGGACGGGTGGATCGTCGGCGGTAACCTGACCATCGAAGGCGCCATCAAGGCCACACACGAACTGCTGGACCATCCCGACCGTCCGACTGCCATATTCTGCGCCAATGACGAAATGGCCATGGGTTGCATGCATGCCATCAAAGCAGCCGGACTGAAAATTCCAGAGGATATCTCCGTCATGGGGTTCGACGACGTTCGTTACGCAGCGATCATGGACCCCCCCCTCTCATCGGTGCGGCAACCCGCGAAAAAGATTGGCGAACAGGTCATTTATCGGCTGGTGCGAGAAATTGAAGAAGGCAGAAGTGTCAATGCGGAACCGGAAATCGTTCCGCATGAACTGGTTTTGCGCCAGTCGGTTGCTGCGCCCTCCTACTGAATCTGCCCGCTGAAAGCCCTGTCAGCCATAGCGTGATTGCAGGTATCGATAAACGGCCCGCAGGCCAAGAGCCTCTCCACCCTGGGGCCGGCCAGGACGGTCGCCCTGGTTCCACGCAAACGTATCGATATGCACCCAGGGAATTTCGGGCTCGACAAAATGTTCAAGAAACAACGCAGCCGTAATACACCCGCCGTAAGGGCTTTTGCCGCTGTTGTTCAAATCGGCGATGGGGCTTTCGATGAGCTTGATGTAGGGCTGGAACAGCGGCATGGTCCACATGGGATCTTCCATTTCTTCACCGGCATCCTGGATACCCCGGGCTATCTCTTCGCGATTACTGAAAACCGGCATCAGGTCTGCGCCAAGAGCGATCCGGGCGGCGCCTGTCAGCGTGGCGAAATCAATCACCAGGTCGGGTTCGGATTCACAGGCCAGCGCCAGCGCGTCCGAAAGCACTACCCGCCCCTCTGCATCGGTGTTGCCAATTTCTACCGACAGGCCCTTGCGGGTAGCAATGATGTCACCCGGCCGGTAAGCATTTCCTGAGACTGAATTCTCTACCGCCGAAATCAACACTTTCACGCGAACGGGCAAGCCACTTTCCATGACCAACCGGGCCAGGGCCAACGCGTGCGCTGCTCCGCCCATGTCTTTCTTCATCAACGCCATGCCGGCGGCGGTTTTCAGATCTAAACCACCCGTGTCAAAGCACACGCCTTTACCTACCAGGACGAGCAATGGCGCCTCGGCTTCCCCCCAATCCATTTCGATCAGACGGGGCGCACGTGAAGAAGCCCGTCCCACGGCATGAATCGCCGGGAAATTCTCCGTCAGCAATTCATCCCCCACCAGGATTCGGATCTGCGCGTTGAAATGGTCAGCCTGCCGGATGACGGCATCAGCGAGCTCAGGTGGCCCCATGTGTTCGGTCGGCGTATTGACCAGGTCCCTCACCAGGCATTGCGCTGTATACAAAGAACGCACACGGGATTCGATATCCGGGTCCAGAACCAGAACCGGGCTGGGCTGATCGCTGGTTTTGTAACGGTCAAACCGGTACAGGGCAATACCCCACCCCAGGCTGGCCAGCGTACGTTGTTTCTCTGTCCAGTCGCATTCGAGGCGGTAGAAGCCCTTCGGCAACCGGCTCGCGTGACCGGAAAGACCATAAAGAAAATTCTTTTCCGACACGCCCAGTAACCAGCGCTCCAGCTCGCCATTCTCCCCGGGCAGGCCGCACGACTGGCCCGCAGAGCCGGTGAAACCTGAATCCTCGACCCATTTTCTCTGGGCTGGCGATGCCTGGTCTCTCCACGCTTCAAACTGTTGTTCATTAACCGGCTGCAACGGCACCGGCTGCTGGTCTTCATTCAGATCCCTGGTTGAGAGATAGCTCACGTTTCTGATCACCTTTGCTGATTTAGTGGGAGCATAATTCAGATTGGCCTGTAAAGCACCGGTCAGTCCAGCCTGACGACATAATCATTTCCCTCACGGCGGACTTCCAGGTAGAGGCTGCCGCGCACAGACTCGATGACTTCCCTGAATTCTCCGAGGTCCTGAATGTCCATCCGGTTGCAGCCTGTAATGATGTCACCGGGGCGCAACCCTCGCCGTGCAAGCTGACTGCCGGGTTCCAGCTTTGACAGGAGCACGCCCTTCTGCCTGCTGGTTCTCTGCTTGAGCGGAAGCTCCTCGAACTTACCGCCTGAAAGCCGGTTATCGACAATGGCCCCTTCGAGCGCCTTGAGTTCCTCGACTTCCACTTCCAGTGTTTTCTCTGATTGGTCCCGGAGGATTTCCAGCGCCAGGTCGTCCCCGACCGGGAACTGGCCCTCGTAGTTGTGAAATTCCTGCGCGCTGCTGACCGGGTATCCGGCGATGGAAAGAATGACATCCCCGGCGCGCAATCCGGCCTTGTCTGCGGCCGACTTTTCTGCGACTTCCGCCACCAGTACGCCCTGGCCTTTGTTCAGATCAAAAGCCCCGGCGAGCTCGCTGGTCAGGTCCTGCACCGATATGCCAAGAGTGCCCCGGCGCACCTCACCGAACTCAGCCAACTGGTCCATGACGTAGCGCGCCATGGCCGAAGGTATGGCGAATCCGATACCGACATTTCCGCCACTGGGTGTAAATATCGCGCTGTTGATGCCCACCAGGTCTCCCCTCAGGTTGATCAACGCACCGCCCGAATTACCCGGATTGATGGAAGCGTCGGTCTGGATGAAATTCTGGAATTCGAGCGCCCTGAAACCTGTTCGCCCCAGCGCGCTGACAATTCCCGACGTGACTGTTTGACCCAGGCCGAATGGATTTCCCACGGCCACGACAAAATCACCCACGCGCAACTTGCTTGAATCCGCGAAAGGGATGGCCTGAATATCTTCTGCCGGTATGCGCACCATCGCCAGGTCGGTGTCCGGGTCGGCGCCTATCACTTCCGCCTCGAAACTGCGCCCATCCGAAAGCGTCACCGAAATATCATCTGCACCGGCAATCACGTGGTAGTTCGTAAGCACGAATCCTTCCTTGTCATCGACGATCACGCCCGACCCCAGGCTCTGGGATATACGCTCACGCGGCCGGTCCGGAATATTGAAAAAGCGACGGAAAAAGGGATCTTCCATCAATGGACTGCGAACCCGGACACGGGTCTGGGTGTAGATATTCACAACGGAAGGCGTGACTTTGTCCAGCACAGGCGCCAATGAAGGCAGGGGTTCGCCATCCATGGAAACAGGTAGTGCTGCCAGGCAGACTGGTGCCGTCATAAAGAGGAAAATCGAAAAAAACAGCCTGATTTGCCGCTTGAATGAATAGTGCACTATGTCGTCTCCTGATTGCTTATTACTTGCCATTTGCTCGAAAACCGGATATATAGCCATAAAAGTGAAATAACAACACAATATATTGTGTCAAAGGATGGACAGGGACCTTCAACAACAAGTACTCAGAACCGATGTTGCCGGGATGCCGCTGGAGTGGATCGGCTACCAGGACGCGGTTCGTCTGATTTCCCTCGGCCAGGTCAGTTACTCGCTGGGACGAACGGTCTACCGAATTCACGGCGGCATCAATGCACTGACCGGTAATCAGAGCATTGTAGACGTCAACGCCATTATCGCGAGTTACGGCCGTCACCCTCATACTCACCTGTTCTCAGAATCCTACACGCCACCGCTCAGTAATAAGGCGCTGTTCAGGCGTGACCAGTCATTATGTCTGTATTGCGGCGAACAGTTCCCGAACGCCCTGCTGTCGCGTGACCACGTCAACCCGCTCAGCCAGGGCGGGCAGGATTCCTGGGTAAACGTGGTGACCGCCTGCAAGAGGTGCAACAACCACAAAGCCGGCCGGACACCCGAGCAGGCAGGTTTGGAATTGCTGGCCATTCCGTTTACGCCCACTCACGCCGAGTATGTCTACTTGCAGGGTCGCCAGATACTGTCCGACCAGATGGACTTCCTGCTGGCCCATTTTCCGCGTAACAGCCGACTTCGCAAGCGCGCCGAGGCGGGACGCCACCTGATGGCGTAAATCTCACCCGCTGTCTTCAGGCCCTGAGGCACCGCTGGCGCAGCATTCCACCAAAAGACAGGTCATCGAACAGGCGATTCAGCCTTGCCGTATCCACCTCGGTCCGGCCCAGTTCGGGCGAAGCCAGCGCCGATGCCACGCGTTTTTCGATCAGCGTCAGCTGCCTGGCCAGTTCTGCAGTCCCGCGATGTTCGGTCAGCTTGTTTTGCAGCGATTTAGCGCCGCGAACGCCCAGGTGCTGAACTTCCTCCAGGCGCTCGAAAATCGTATCGAGATCCCCGAAATGTTGCAACAAGGCAGAAGCTGACTTCGGGCCTACACCCGGAACACCGGGTATGTTATCTACCGAATCACCTGTCAGGGCCAGGTAATCAGCCATTTGTTCAGGCATGACCCCGAACTTTTCGGTCAGCTGCCTGGCATTGAGTTTTTGATTCCGTGAAAAATCCCACCAGTAATCGTTCTCACCCACCAACTGGGCGAGGTCCTTGTCCGCGGTCACAATGCAAATGGGGTGTCCTCTTTCCCGCCAGAACTCCGCCAGCGTTCCGATCAGGTCATCCGCTTCGTAACGCGCATCAGCAAAGCATTGCAGTCCCATGGCCTCGGCCACTGAGCGTGCCCAGGAGAACTGGCGTTTCAGTTCTTCGGGCGCCGGGTCACGGTTGGCTTTATAGTCAGGAAAGATTTCGTTGCGGTAGTTTTCCGTAAGCGACTCATCAAACGCCACTGCAACATGCTCCGCACCGGTCTGCTCCAGCAAATTACAGAGAAATCCGGAAAAACCGTAAACCGCATTGGTAGGTTCCCCCCGCTCATTGACAAAGTCATCCGACATGGAAAACCAGGCGCGGAATATGTAAATGCTTGCGTCAACCAGGTAAACAGGGGGTAAAGCCATGTTTACTCCTCCTTCTGCTGCGCCCGGGAGCGCAGGGCCTCTTCAAATTGGCTCATATCGGGCGGTGCAACCTCTGACCCCGAATCCAGGGGTGTACTGACGACGATAGCGCCCCCGGCGTCCGCCTGGCCGGTGTTGGCAAAATAAAACAGCTCTTCACCGCGGATGGCGCCTACGCCCGGCCGATTGAATTCTTCCAGGGCGATGGCCATCGGACTGACGGCTTCTACAATCGTTCCTTTGACGCCGTCCAGGTCGAGGCGAACCACACGTGGGGGTGTAAATTCACCCTGCACAACGAACAACTGGCCCTGCCGATATTCGAGACCGGTCGCACCAGCCATGTTCATGGTTTCGGGCCCGCTGAGAAACGCCGCCTGCTCGGCGACCGGATCAATGACCAGCACACCCTTCACGACATCAGACACAAATATCCGACTGTTATCTTCGGTGACCGCGATATCGGAAAGCTGCCGTAATTCCGGGCTCGAGAAAAAGGCGGTCAGCACACTACTGTCCGGTGCCTTCCGGTAGATGACCGGAGCCGCATGATTGACCACGTACACGGTGCCATCATCAGTCACCGCAACACTACCCAAATCGTGTTTCAACCCGTCCCCCGGCACATCAAAACGCGCCAGTAACTCCATTGATGCCAGGTCAAATTCTAACAAGCCTGCCCGGTTGCCGGCCTGGCTCCCTTCTTCCGTAAAAGCCGGGCTGGCGGTGCTGACAGCCCACAACCGATTTCGTGCCGAATCGACGGCTAGGCCGGTCACGGACCACCATCCGTTTGCATTAATAGCCTCAACCAGAACCTGCGTCTCGCCGGTATCTGAAACTGTGAAAATCCCTCCTTTGTCCATGGTTCCGACCAGGAACTTTTTACGGCCCGGGTCCCAGGCAATGGAACTGAAGTTTGCGGGACTGCCCTGCAGGGTAAATACCGGCATGCCGATACCGGAAGGCTGTCCTGCCTTGACCAGCATGCCATTGATGTATTCATAGGCTTCCGTTCCACGAATCTGTTCTGTTTCGGCAACGTGGTTGAAATTGAATGACATGCCCTGTTGCTGGATCTGCAACATGAAATGGTAAGCCGTTGTTTTCCTGTCCAGCATGCCGCAGGCACGCACTACATTGACAAGGTACTGCAATTCGCCAGGCCGAAGCTCGTGCAGCTTGAGATTTGACACATAAACCGAAGACCATTTTTCACTTTCAAAAGCTTCTTGCGAACGCTGTTCCAACTCTGCAATTTCACCGGCTTCAGAGACTGCGTTTGAAGGCTCGGCCAGCAGGGGCGACGAAAACAGTAAAAAGGACAATGCCAAAGCAATGCCAATCAATGAAGTTTTGGGCATGGTATTTCCTTGAAAATTCGAGTTGTCAGATGTACTGGCTTTCTTTGAACAAAAACATTCATTTTAGTTCCGGCCGCATAGGGTCGTATGATTCAATCTGCCTTGCGGCTACAATTCCCCCAGTCTATCAGAGCCATCGAGTATTTGATTTCATGAAAAATGACACTACCCACTACAAGGGCCGTTACCTCAACATGCTGGAAAGAGATGGCTGGGAATTTGTCAGCAGAAGCAATGCCAGCAACGTGGTGGCCCTGGTGGCTGTAACCGCAGATAATAAAATCATCCTGGTGGAGCAGTACCGCAAACCCGTTGCATCCTTCGTCATCGAGATTCCTGCGGGCCTGGTCGGCGATCATGAAGATCCGGACGAGACGATCCTGATCGCCGCGGCGCGCGAATTGCAGGAGGAGACCGGGTTTTCCGCAGCTCACATGGAACTCCTCATGCGGTGTCCGAGTTCAGCGGGAATGAGTGACGAGATCATTTCTTTTGTCGTGGCCAAAGGCTTGTCCAGAACGGGCCCTGGTGGCGGTGATGACAGTGAAAGCATCGTGACCCACACCATTGACCTGGATATCGTGGATGAATGGTTAGCGGAACAAAACAAAGCTGGAAAAATGCTGGACCCCAAGGTCTACTCGGCCCTGCACTGGCTCAAATCAGGGATCATCAAATGAGGTCGTTATTGAACAGATCGCTACTGCTAGCCGTCATGGCGGGAGTATTTACCATGGCTCATGCCAACGAGGCTGCAAATCCTGTGGCCATCGCCATTCATGGTGGCTCAGGAACACTTAGTAAAGAGGATTTTTCAGCCGAAAAGGAACAGGATGTGCGACGGACGCTGGAGAAAGCCGTCAAGGCAGGACATTCCGTCCTGGCAACTGGCGGCACCAGTCTTGATGCGATCACCCAGGCGATCACGATCCTCGAAGACTCCCCGCATTTCAATGCCGGCCGAGGTGCTGTTTTCAACTCCGAAGGCAAAAATGAACTGGATGCATCGATCATGGATGGTGCGAGCCTGGATGCAGGTGCTGTAGCGGCAGTTCATAACGTCCGCAATCCGGTCCTGCTGGCCAGAGAAGTGATGACCGACTCACCGCATGTCATGCTGATGGGCGAAGGCGCTGAACAGTTTGGCCGGCAACAGGGCATTGTGTTTGAAGACGATGCCTATTTTTATACCGACTACAGATGGCAGCAGTTACAGAAAGCACAGGCAAGCTCAGACCCCAATGCCAGCTTCCTGTCCGAGACGCCGGACCAGTGGTTTTCCACTGTCGGTGCAGTTGCGCTGGATTCGCATGGCAACCTGGCCGCAGCAACTTCTACCGGCGGCATGACCAACAAACAATGGGGACGGGTCGGAGACTCTCCTATCATTGGTGCGGGCACATACGCCGATAACCGTTCCTGCGCAGTCAGTGCAACCGGCCACGGCGAGTACTTCATTCGAGCAACTGTTGCGCGCAATATCTGCTCAAGAGTGGAATTGAAAGGTCAGGGCCTGGCCGAAGCCGCGAACGATGTGGTCATGGAGCAACTGGTCGAAATGGGCGGAAGCGGCGGCGTAATCGCAGTTGACCGGCAGGGCCGGATCGCGCTGACCTTCAACACGTCTGGCATGTACCGCGCAAGCATAGACACGGATGGCAACGTTTACGTCGCCATTTTCAAAGGTGATTGAACCAGGTCAGTTCTGGCTGGCCTGGAACGCGTCCAGCGCCTTGTCGCACTGCTGCTTGGTCAGGTAGCAGGGATTTCCGATATTACCTCGTGAATTGATACTGTGCTCTTCTTTGCCGTTGCGCACCTTGGTAACGGCCAAAAGCTTCTCAGGCCTGAATGCCTCCAGTTGGTAGACACAATGCTCCCAATTGGAACCTTCTGGCAGGTCAACAACCACGACGGCTTCTTCGCCATAACGGCAATTGGCGTAATCGACGAATTCGGTTTCTCCAGCCTTGTATTCACACGCCATGGCGACGCCTGACCCCGCGGTTAACAGGCTGGCCAGCAATAAATTAAGGGCGTTCCTGTTCATCAATGTTCCTCCGGTTGTGGGATCGGCTCAAAAAGAGTTTCCTCCACCGCCAGTCAATCACAAAGAGGTCGGAAACAGGATGATTTGCGTCAGGAAACCCCTGAATTCAGCCGCTGCCACAGCAGGAAACTCGCATTCGCACGGTTCAGGGTGTAAATGTGCAGGCCAGGCGCCCCACCCTGCAGCAAACGCTCGCACAGGGAGGTCACCACATCCAGACCAAAGGCCCGTATCGAAGCACCATCGTCGCCAAAGGCTTCCAGCCGGCGACGGATCCACTGGGGAATTTCAGCACCGCAGATATTGGAAAAACGGGCAAGCTGACGGTAATTGGTGATGGGCATGATGCCTGGCGTGATCGGGATGTCTATTCCCGCCCTGCCACACTCGTCAAGAAACCTGAAATAGCTGTCCGCATTATAAAAATATTGCGAGACGGCGCCATTGGCACCGGAGTCGACTTTTTGTTTGAAATAGTACAATTCGGACTGTGGTGAATCGGATTCCGGATGGATTTCAGGATAACAGGCAACTTCAATATGAAAATATGATCCAAACTCCTGGCGGATAAAGCCCACCAGTTCATTGGCGTATTGAAAGGGGCCGGGACCCACCAGGCCATCAGGCCGATCACCTCTCAATACCACCAGTCGGTCGACTCCGTTTGCCTGGTAGGACTTCAGGATGCCGCGCAGCATATCCCGGCTCTGGGCCATGCAGGAGATGTGCGGCGCAATCGGCACCTGTGTGGAGCGCGACAGCCCTTCGACCGCATCCCGGGTGGCCTCCAGTGTCGACCCGCCGGCGCCGAACGTAACCGAAAGATATTCCGGCCTTAACGGCGCCAGTTTTTGCCAGGTCGACTCCAGGATGAGTTTCTGTTCCGCCGTCCTTGGCGGAAAGAACTCGAATGATATTCGTGGCACGGCCAGGAATCAGTAGCGATAGTGATCCGGCTTGAACGGGCCTTGAGCTTCTACGCCAATGTACTTCGCCTGTTCATCCGTCAGGTCAGTCAACGTTGCGCCAATTCTTTCCAGGTGCAGATGCGCGACCTTTTCATCGAGGTGCTTGGGCAGGACATACACCTGGTTTTCATAGCGCTCGCCGTGATTCCACAACTCCATCTGGGCCAACACCTGGTTGGTGAATGAAGCGGACATAACGAAACTGGGGTGTCCCGTGGCGCAACCGAGGTTCACCAGCCTTCCTTCGGCCAGCAACGTAACCCGTTTGCCGTCCGGAAAGATCACCTGGTCGACCTGTGGCTTGATGTTTTCCCACTCGTAGCGCTTCAGGCTGGCTACATCGATTTCATTATCGAAGTGACCGATATTGCAAACGATAGCCTGGTGCTTCATGGCGGCCACGTGATCATGCGTGATGACATGGTAATTGCCGGTTGCGGTGACAAAGATATCCACCTTGTCCACTGCCTGCTCCATGGTTACCACGCGAAAACCCTCCATCGCCGCCTGCAAAGCGCAAATCGGATCGATTTCGGTAATCCAGACCGTTGCGCCAAGACCCTTGAGCGATTGCGCACAGCCCTTGCCCACATCGCCATAGCCAGCGACGAGGGCGATCTTGCCCGCCACCATTACATCAGTCGCACGCTTGATACCGTCAACCAGCGACTCACGGCAGCCGTAGAGATTATCGAACTTCGACTTGGTGACCGAGTCGTTCACATTGATTGCCGGGAAAGGCAATTCGCCATCCAGGGCCATCTGGTACAGGCGTTTCACACCGGTCGTCGTTTCTTCGGTAACACCAAGTATTTGCGCCAGTGCTTTCGAATACCAACCCGGGCGCGTGTCCAGCCGTTTACGGATGGAATTGAACAGGGCCACTTCTTCTTCGCTGGAGGGGTTGTCCAGCACGGAAATATCTTTCTCGGCCTTAGCGCCCAGGTACAACAACAGCGTGGCATCGCCACCGTCATCCAGGATCATGTTCGCGAAATCTTCGTCCGAATCGCCTGCTCCCCAGTTGAAGATCTGGTGAGTGAATTCCCAGTATTCATCCAGCGTTTCGCCTTTGAAGGCGAAAACTGGCGTACCGCCCGCGGCAATCGCTGCGGCGGCGTGATCCTGGGTGGAGTAAATATTGCAGGACGCCCAGCGGACGTCTGCACCCAACGCATTCAGCGTTTCGATCAGCATGGCCGTTTGAATGGTCATGTGGAGGCTGCCTGCGATGCGGGTGCCTTTCAATGGTTGTTCGTCGCCGAATTCCTCGCGTAACGCCATCAGACCTGGCATTTCCGTTTCCGCGATGGAAATCTCCTTACGTCCGAAATCTGCTAACGCGATGTCGGCAACGTAATAGTCATTCTTCTTCAATTCTTCAATCACAGCACTCATTGGCTTATCTCCTGTATTGGAAGCGGTCTCAAAGCCCTGCCGCGGAGCGAATTTGCTCAACGCGATCGACAGCTTCCCACTTAACGTTCAAATCTTCACGGCCCATGTGGCCATAGGCCGCCAGGGGTTGATATATCGGCTGGATCAGTTCGAGCATCTGGATGATGCTGTACGGTCTCAGATCAAATTCCTGGCGCACGATCTGCTCGATCTGCTTCGCCGGAATGTGCTCAGTACCGAACGTATCGACAGTGACTGATGTAGGTTCGGCCACGCCAATGGCATAGGAAACCTGGATTTCGAGGCGATCAGCCAGGCCGGCGGCCACGATATTCTTCGCCACGTAGCGGGCAGCATAGGCGGCTGATCTGTCGACCTTTGACGGGTCTTTGCCTGAAAATGCGCCCCCACCATGACGGGCGGTCCCGCCGTAGGTATCAACGATGATTTTGCGGCCCGTCAGCCCGGCATCTCCCACCGGTCCGCCCACTTCAAAACGGCCAGTCGGGTTGATGTGGTACTTGGTATTACCGTTCAGCCAGTGAGATGGAAGAACCGGTTTGATGATTTCTTCCATCACCAGTTCACGCAAGTCCACCTGCGTGGATGCCGCATTATGCTGCGAAGACAAGACGACCGCATCGATACCAACGGGCTTGCCGTCTTCGTAACGAAACGTCACCTGGCTCTTGGCATCCGGACGCAGATGATGTTGGCCGTCGGAGGTCGTGCGCCGCACGGCACTCTGGCGCTTGACCAGTTCATGTGCGTAATAGATCGGCGCCGGCATCAGTACATCGGTTTCATTGGTGGCATACCCGAACATCAGGCCCTGGTCTCCGGCGCCCTGGTCTTCTGGACGCTCACGGGATACACCCTGGTCGATATCGGGTGATTGCTTGCCGATGATGTTCATCACCGCACAGGTGTGGCCATCGAAACCGACTTCTGAGGAATCGTAACCAATATCTACGATTACTTTCCTGATCAGATCTTCCAGATCCACCCATGCGCTGGTAGTAATTTCACCACCAACGATAGCCACGCCCGTTTTAATGAACGTCTCGCAGGCGACGTGCGCCTCCGGATCTTCCCTCAGGATTGCATCCAGGACCGCATCGGAAATCTGGTCTGCAACCTTGTCAGGATGGCCTTCCGAAACCGATTCAGAAGTAAACAGATAATTGCTCATATTGCTGTTCCTCAAAAATTACATCTTTCAATCAAGATAAAGAGATATGCATTCTATCGAACTTGCCCAATCAACGCAAAGAAATTGGCTTCAATTAAAAAATGCAATCGAAACTGGTGCAAAACCCATGTAACGCATTAGAATTGCTTGCTCTACAATCAGGAATTCGCAGAGGAAATCAATGCCCGAAACGATCGCCAAATCACTACTGCATAATTTTCTCGGCCATGCAGCCGAATGGTACAAACTGACCATCGTTCTGTTCCTGATCATGAATCCTATCGTGATGATAACCATGGGGCCCTTTGTTGCGGGATGGCTGCTGGTGGGTGAATTCATTTTCTGCCTGGCCATGGCGCTCAGATGCTACCCGCTTCAACCCGGCGGTTTGCTGGCGATTGAAGCGGTGCTGCTGGGGCTGACGACACCCGAAACCATATTTCACGAAACTGAAGCCAATTTTGAAGTTATCCTGCTGCTGATTTTCATGGTGGCCGGCATCTTCTTCCTGAAAGACCTGCTTTTGTTCATTTTTACCAAGCTGCTGATCAAGGTGCGCTCCAAGACTGCCCTTGCCCTGCTGTTTACAGTGGTCTCCGCGGTTCTGTCCGCCTTTCTGGACGCGCTGACCGTGACCGCGGTGATTATCGCCGTGGCTGCAGGTCTGTACGGCGTATACCACAAAGTCACGTCAGGCAAAGGATTCGACGATGATCATGACCACGCAGATGACACCGGGATCGGTGACGAGACACGTCAGGACCTGGATCAATACCGCGGTTTTCTTCGCAACCTGATGATGCATGGCGCGGTGGGTACCGCGCTGGGCGGTGTTTGCACCCTGGTGGGTGAGCCCCAGAACCTTCTGATTGGCGAGATCGCTGGCTGGGAGTTCGGCGAGTTCTTTGTCAGGATGGCTCCCGTGAGTATCCCGGTATTCATCGTGGGTATGCTGACCTGCGTGGCCGTGGAGAAACTCAAGCTGGTCGGTTACGGCGAACAGTTGCCGGCAGCTGCCCGGCGTATCCTGGAAGAGTATGACCGGCGGGAAGACGAGAAAAGAACGAACCGCCAACGCGCCTCCCTGGCGGTCCAGGCTTCGGTAGTGCTGTTTCTTGTGGTTGCCCTGGCGTTTCACTGGGCGGAAGTCGGCTTGATCGGCCTTGCCGTCATCGTGCTCGCCACGGCTTTTACCGGCATTGTCGAGGAGCACCGGTTGGGGCATGCGTTTTCCGAAGCCCTGCCTTTTACCGCTCTGCTGGTTGTCTTTTTCGCGATCGTTGGCGTCATCCATGATCAACACCTGTTCCAGCCCGTGATCGAATTCGTTTTCTCACTTCCCCATGAGTCGCAAGTACCCGTATTTTTCATGGCCAACGGCGTCCTGTCAGCCATATCGGACAATGTGTTCGTGGCTACTGTGTATATCAATGAAATCTACGCAGCGCTGCAGGCTGGCGAGATCACAAGGGAGCATTTTGACCTTCTGACCGTTGCGATCAATACCGGCACCAATGTCCCGTCCGTTGCCACGCCAAATGGCCAGGCTGCTTTCCTGTTCCTGCTGACGTCATCGCTGGCGCCACTGATCCGGCTCAGTTACGGCCGAATGGTGATACTGGCCCTGCCGTATACGGTAACGATGACGATAGCCGGTCTGCTGGCAACAATATTCCTGCTTTAGCCGCTTACCAGCTCCCTGAATTCTCCATCGAGATCCAGGGTTCGGCGGGTTGCAAGGCTTCGCCACGCTGCAGAAGTTCGATGGAAATGCCGTCCGGAGACCGCACGAATGCCATCCGCCCGTCTCGTGGTGGGCGGTTGATCGTGACACCACCGTCCATCAGTTTCCGGCAGGCCCCGTAGATGTCATCAACCGCGTAAGCAAGGTGACCGAAATTCCTGCCGCCATCGTATGCCTCAGGATCCCAGTTATAGGTCAGCTCGACCTGGGCATCCTCGTCTCCCGGCGCAGCGAGGAAAATGAGCGTAAAGCGACCCTGGGGCACTTCGCTTCTTCGCAACTCCACGAGCCCCAGTTTGTTGCAGTAAAAATCCAGCGATTCTTCCAGGTCAGCGACCCGGACCATGGTGTGAAGATATTTCATCATTGACCTCCGAAGGGTACGATGGTGTAAACATGAAGAACATTTTGCCATGAATGAAACAAACAAGAACCCACGCGCAGAACTGGCACGGGACGCGGCCGTCCTGCAAATCAAATTGCTGGCGGACGGATTCCGTGACGCCTTGCTGATACCGGTTTCTTTACTCGCCGCGCTGATCGGCCTGTTGCGCGGCGGTGAAGACTGCGACCGCGAGTTTCGCAGGGTCCTGAAACTGGGAAGACGAAGCGAACGCTGGATCAACCTGTTCGGGCATCAACAGCCATTGGGCGGCTCTCATCCTGCGGGGTCTATGGACCATATTCTCAACCAGGTCGAATCCATTGTGATGGACCAATACCGGAAAGGCGGCAACGCGAGCGACGCCCGCGAGGCGGTCAGGGAAGCCCTGAAAAAGAAGGATCAGTAGTTACCCGAAATATAGCTGGAGAGCTGCTCCACCTCGGCTTCTTTCTCCTGCAACAGGTGTTTTACCAGGTCGCCCAGCGAGACAATGCCTGCCATCCTATCTCCTTCCATCACGATCAGGTGACGACATCGGCGCCCGGTCATGGTCTCCATGGCGGCATGGGTCGATTCGGTCGGCTCAACCGTTATGAGGGGAGAGGACATCACCTCGGAAACTGCTGTATCGCTCGATGACCTGCCTTCCAATGCGATTTTCCGAAGGTAATCGCGTTCGGTAAAAATACCATCGGGCGTTTCACCATCCTGGATAACGATGGCGCCTACGTTGGCTTCTGACATGACGCCGATCGCCTCAAGAACTGATGCACTGCTGGTAATTGTGAGGACCTCCTGGCCCTTGATGTCGAGAATATCCCGGATGGTAGACATGCTGATTTCCTTGCGGCTGCGTTACTTCATTATACGAGTGAACTCTCTATTCTTCATCCCGGCGGGAAACCACCGTGTATTCAGCATCGATGACATCGCCTGAATGATCCTTGCCCGGCGGCGCGGCTGAAGGGCTCTTTCTGCGCAGCCACCACATCCGCAAAGACAGCGCCAACCAGGCTACGAGGCCGAACCCGAGGGCAAAAATCAGAACGAAGATTCCGAAGAAAAAAGCGCCGACCAGGGCGAGCACGGCCAGTATGCCGGCCAAAAACCGGGTCAGCGGGTTCATGGGAGGTGGCGCTATGTAATATTGCATTGGTCAGGACCTAGTAAAGCAGATTGACCATAAACAGCATGACGACAATGAAGATCACGCTCATCGGACTCCCCACGCGGATAAAATCAGAGACTCGGTAACCGCCTGGGCCCATGATCAACGCATTGACCTGGTGAGTAGGCAGTATAAACGCGTTCGAAGTTGACAGGGCCACAATCAAGGCATACATCGCCGGATTGGCGCCTGTGGCCAGGGCAATACTGACGGATATCGGCACCAGGATGGTGGTCGCACCCACATTGGACATGACCAGACTGAACACGGTGGCGAGCACGGCCAGTGCAACCTGGATGGCAAGTTCCGGAACGTCGCCCAGGATGATCATGATTTCCTGTGCAATCCACGCTGCGGTGCCGGTCCTTTCCATTGCCTGCCCCAGTGGAATCAGGCTGGCCAGCAGGAAAACCGTTTTCCAGCTGACCGAGCGATACGCCTCATCCATGCTGAGCACACCGCTCAACACCATGCCCATGGCGCCAACCAGTAGTGAAATGGACAGCCGGTACTCGGAAAATACAATCATGCTCATGGAGATGGCAAAAAATACCAGTGCATAGCTGACCTTGTGAGGCCGTTGTTCTTCTTTCGGAATATCGGTGGCCACGATGAAGTCCCGCTCCTTACCCACCGCCGACAGGTCTCTCCAGGTGCTGTGGGACACCAGGCAATCCCCCGTTTCGAGTTCAGTATCCCGCACACCTTCTGCCAAGACATCACCCCGGCGATTGATCGCCAGCACACTGATGCCATAACGGGTGCGCAACCTGGCCTGACCCACTGTTTGCCCCACCAGGCGGGAACCCGGTGGAATGACCACCTCGGATATCCCGGCCCGGCTTGCATTGAACAGGCCGCCAAAAGTTCTCAGCCTCGGTTGAACGCGGCACTGGTTGTCCAGTGCGAATTGACCCACGATATTCCGGGTACCCATCACACCCAGAATCGTTCCCACCCAGATCATTTCATCGGATGGTGGCGCCAGCCTGGGCTCGTCCGTGTTCCGGATGGCGAGCAGGATCGGTGCACCCTCCATTTCCTCTGCATCAGCAATGGTCATGCCTACCAATGGGCTGTCAACGGTGACGAGCAACTCATAGACATCACCCTTGATGCCGTAGACATCCGCGAAATAGGTCTTGGTCTTGGCCGGCACACCACTGGCTTTTTCCTTGGTTTGCGGCAGCAAAAACTTCCCTGCTATCAGGAAATAAAGAATACCGGCCGTCAGCAGCGCGATGCCCACTGGTGTCACGTCGAAGAGATGGAACGTTTCCAGTGTCTGCACACCGGGTGGCAGGGATTCATTGGCATTTTCAATCAGGTCGTTCAGCAGAATCAGGGGCGATGATCCAACCATGGTCAGTGTGCCGCCGAGAATGGCGCAGGTACCCATCGGCATCAGAAGCCTGGAAAGTGGAATACTCGTGCGGCTGGAAATCCGGGACATCACCGGCATGAAAAGCGCCGTTGCGCCGACGTTCTGCATGATGCCCGAGATCAACCCAACCGTTCCCGATACCAAAGGAACAATTCGGCCGACGGTTTTTCCGCCAACTTTAAGAATGAAAGCCGACACCACCGTCATGACGCCCGTCCTGTCCAGACCCGCCCCCAGGATCATCACCGCGATGATCGAAAGCACTGCATTGGATGCAAAGCCGTTAAACAGATCGGTAGGTGGCACGAGACCAAAAAGACCAATGACCACCATGACCAGGATGGCCGCAATATCTACCCGCACCAACTCCGAAACGAATAGCCCGATCGTTGCGGTAAGAATCAGCAGGACAAGCACCATGTCTGCCGAAAGTGTCAGTCCGGTTTCCATCTAATCGCTATTCTCCATTTCAGGGCGTCGCCTGAATACGAGATCGTACACGCCATGACCCAGGCGCTCACCCCTTTTTTCATACTTGGTCTGCGGTCGCCAGTCCGGCCGGGGGCAGTACCCACCCTCTGGCGACAGGTTTTCGAACCCGGGGCTACTGTTCATCACGTCCAGCATGTGCTCCGCGTAAGGTTCCCAGTCGGTGGCCAGGTGCAAAATGGCGAATGATTTCATTTTCTCAGCAAGCAGTCGGACAAACGGGGGCTGGATAATACGGCGTTTGTGATGTCTTTTTTTCGGCCACGGGTCGGGAAAATAAATCCGTACGCCACTCAGAACACCATTGGCGAACCGTCGCCGCAGCAGTTCTACCGCATCTTCGCAGGCGATACGCAGATTGCTGATTTCATATTCTTCGACTTTCAACAGAAGGTGGCCGACGCCAGGTTTGTGGACTTCCACGCCGAGGAAGTTTTCTCCGGGCTGGTTTCTTGCCATTTGCCAGGTGGCATCGCCATTACCAAAACCAATCTCGAGTATGACGGGATGGTCGTTGCCAAACAGGGATTCAGGATCAATCTCGTCTTCCCCTTCAGCCACCCCATACAATGGCCATAACTCATTGAGCGCCCGCTTTTGACCTTCCGTCAACCGTCCCGCACGCAACACGAAACTGCGCACGGGACGATGATGTTCGGCGTCACCGTCGTTTTTTTTATCTTCATGGGTCCACTGGGTCATGATTTCTCATTGTAACAAGCAGCACTTGAAAAATGTTTGTCAAAAGCCCAATCTGAATAGCATGGATAAATCGAACGAAGCCACTGTGACCGGATACCTCGAACAACAGATGTTACTGGCCATGCCAGGCATGGTGGACTCGAATTTTGTAGGCAGCGTGACGCTGATGTGCCAGCACAACGAGGCCGGCGCGATCGGCATCACGATCAATCGACTTTCCAACTTCACGCTGGGTGAGATTTTTTCCCAGCTGAACCTCGATTGCAGTGATGAACTGGTCCGGAGTCTGCCGGTGCTGGAGGGTGGCCCGGTAGCGCCGGATCGGGGCTTTGTGCTGCACAGTCCGCAGCAGGGTTACGAATCGAGCATGCCCGTCGGAAGCGACATCATGGTGACTACCTCCCGTGATGTGCTGGCAGATATCGCTTCCGGGTCCGGACCCGAGAAGTATGTCGTTGCCCTGGGATACGCCGGATGGGGCGGCGGCCAGCTGGAAGGAGAAATGCTGGCGAATGCCTGGCTGTCAGTATCAGCGGATACGGATATTGTTTTCGACCTGCCCCTCCCAAGCCGCTTCGACGAAGCGCTGGGGCGCCTGGGCATCAATATCGAACGGCTGCATTCGGAAGCAGGCCATGCCTGAACCCGCGCAACTCCGCGGCTACATCCTTTGTTTTGATTTCGGTTTCAGGCGAATCGGCGTGGCCGTCGGCCAGACGGCGACCTGGACTGCCAATAGCCTGCAAACCGTCAGCCACCGCCAACAGCCGGACTGGCCAGCCATTGACCGCCTGGTTGCGGAATGGAAGCCATCGGCCCTGGTGATCGGTCTCCCACTGGGCCCTGAAGGCGAAGAAACGGACATGTCGAAGGCCGCCCGGGCATTCGGAACAGCACTGCACAAAAGATATTCGGTCGATACCCATTTCGCCGATGAACGGCTCAGTTCCAGGGCTGCCGAAGAACGGTTTATTGAGGGCCGGGCGAGTGGTCAGCTGCGACGCAAGGATTCTTCCCGTCTGGACGCAATGGCCGCCCAGGTGATCCTGGAAAACTGGCTCGCATCCTTGAATAACTGAGACGAAGAATGATGTCTGAAGCCCGTGGGTTTCCGCCTGTTGCGAGTCAGCATGCCAGAGTGTTGATACTGGGCAGCATGCCAGGCCGGGAATCCCTGGAGCGCCGACAATACTACGCTCATCCGCGCAACGCTTTCTGGCCCATCATGCGCCGGCTCTTTGGAATCTGCGAAGGCCCGTATGGCACGATGACGCAGGCACTGGCAAACCATGGAGTCGCCGTGTGGGACGTGCTGCAGGCCTGCTTTCGACCCGGCAGCCTGGACTCGAATATCGATGCAGGCAGCATGGTCACGAATGACTTCCCGTCCTTCTTCGCAGAACACCCGCGTATCAAGCGCGTCTTTTTCAATGGGGCGAAAGCCGAATCCATTTACGTCAAACAGGTGTTACCACACCTCGATTCCGTGACAGCCTGCCTGCCCCTGGCCAGGCTCCCCTCCACCAGCCCCGCGCATGCCGGAATGAACCTGGCACAGAAAACGGAAGCATGGCGTGTCATCCTTGATAAGTGTTTAGAATAAGTCCATGAAAACCATCTGTGTCTACTGTGGATCCAACCCCGGACGTGTGCCTGATTATCGCGAAGCCGCACGCAGACTGGGCCAGGAACTGGCCGAGCGGGGCCTCGGACTGGTCTATGGCGGCGCCAGCGTCGGTGTCATGGGTGCCGTGGCGGACGCCATCCTGGAGGGAGGCGGGCAAGCCGTCGGTGTCATTCCCCATTCGCTGGCGACGAAGGAAGTTTCACACCACGGCCTGGACCAGTTGTTCGTGGTCGACTCGATGCATGAACGCAAGGCAAAAATGGCGGAATTGTCGGATGGATTCATTGCCCTGCCCGGAGGCTGGGGAACCATCGAGGAAATTTTTGAGATGCTGACCTGGGCACAACTGGGTTTTCACGAAAAACCCTGCGGCCTGCTCAATGTCAGCGGATACTACGACCATTTGTTTGCTTTCCTGGAAAACGCAATCAGGGAACAGTTCGTTAAGCCTGAATACCGGCCGATGATCATGATGGATGATGACCCCGAGTCATTGATACAGCGGTTTGAGCAGTACCGTGCACCTAAAGTCAAAAAGTGGATTGGTCCGGAGGAAACATGATTCGGGTAAGGATGATCGATCACATCGTTTTGCGGACGTCACAGACCGAGGCGATGGTGAAGTTTTACTCCCAAGTGCTGGGCTGCAGGCTGGAGCGAAGCCTTCCGGCAGAGACCGGGCTGGTTCAGCTCAGGGCCGGCAAGTCGTTGATCGACCTGGTCGCCATAGAAAGTGACCTGGGTCGCGCCGGGGGCGGTCCGCCATCAGCGACAGAAAACAATATGGACCATTTCTGCCTGCAAATCGAGACCATCAGTGAACGCAGACTCCGCCAGTGGCTGCATTCCCATGGCGTTGATGCAGACCGCTTCGAAGTCCGCTACGGCGCCCAGGGTTTTGGTCCATCCGTATACATTCGGGATCCGGACGGAAACACCGTCGAACTGAGGTGCGAACTGGATGAATCAAGGGGCCCACCCTGATTCAGACGACACTCACTCGGAACCGAACGCTGCCTCGAAGCGCCACGTGCGCGTGATGTGCAAAACGTCCACGCGATCCGTGATGTTATCCGGCAAAGGCGCGTAAGGGGCCGCCAACTGAACAATCCGGATCGCGGCATCATCAATCTCCCGAATACCGGAGCTGCGCTTTACATCGATACTCTCGACCGCTCCATTCTGAAAAATTCCAACCGTCAGGATCAGGTCTCCGTGCAATTTTTGCCTTCTCAGCTCACTGGGATAGTTCAGGTTTCCAACGCGCTCGACTTTTGACACCCAGGCACTCATATAGCTCGCGAACTCGTATTCCTTGGTATTGGCAGAAATGAATTCACGTTTGGGCAATCGTGAGACAGTCTGCCGTTGACGGCTTAATTCCGGCTGCAGGCTCGCCATGTCCATGCTCTGCTGCATCAGGCGGGACGCATCGGGCTGCTCGAAATCCGGCTGCTCAACCAAAGTTTGCTGAAGGTCGCGTGCCTGATCCGTCTCCAGCGCCACGATTTCCCTGACATCCACTTCCGGCGAAGGCAGCTGCTCAACGGCCTGCTGCGCGTCCTTTCCCTGCACCAGAGCCGGTACTTCACCGCTAACGGCCTCGGAGGGCCGGGATTTTTCAGTGGTTTCGCCACCCCCTGTCTGCGTTGCCTGGGCCAGGAAATCGGCCTTTTCCGGCTCCTCTTCCGAGCGCCACTGAACCAGCACGACGTCCAGCGTGTCGGCCAAACGGGGTACCGGATTCAGTGAAATACCGAAACTGACCCCAAGGAACAGCAGCGCATGCAAGGCCACCGCTAAAACGAGAAACATCATGAAACGGTCCTGCGCCCATGACGTGTAACTGTTTGAATCCAGCATCATGCCGATATAACTTCCTCTAAAACTCAATCTTCGAGCGCGTCGAACAGATCTCCCGCAATGTTCAGGTCATACTGTTCATCCAACTCCCGGATACAGGTCGGACTGGTAACATTGATTTCGGTCAGCCAGTCGCCGATTACGTCCAGGCCCGCAAATACTATACCCCTGCTTTTCAGTTCCGGCGCAACCTGTTCACAAATCCAGTAATCCCGGTCTGTCAATGAAACGCCCTTACCGGTTCCGCCCTTGGCCAGGTTACCGCGGAAATCTCCGGCGCCCGGAATCCGGGCCAGGGCATAGGGCACCGGCTCGCCATTGACCAGTAGAATGCGTTTGTCACCCTCTGTGATCTCCGGGATATATTTCTGCACCATCACCAGCTCATGATCCTTTGACGTGATGGTTTCGAGGATCACATTGAGATTTGGATCTTCAGGCCGAACCTGGAAAATGGACTCCCCACCCATGCCGTCCAGCGGTTTGACGACGGACAGGCCTTGCTGAGTTACAAAACCCTTGATCTCTGCAGAACTCCGGCTGATCAGGGCCGGCACACAACACTGAGGGAAATGGGTGATAAAGCACTTTTCATTGGCATCTCGCAGGGCCTGTGGCCGGTTCACCACCTTGACCCCTGTTTTTTCCGCCAGGTCCAGCACATAGGTCGTATAGACGTAATCCATGTTAAAAGGCGGATCTTTGCGCATCAGCAGAATGTCCAGTGTCGCGAGCTCACGGTTTTCGCTGCTTTCCAGCGCGAACCAGTCTTCACGGCTGTCCCGGACTGTCAGCGGGCTCATGTGCCCAAACGCCACTCCGTCGCTGATACTCAGATTGGCGGGTTCCATATACCAGATTTCATGATTCCGTCGCTGAGCCTCGAGCAACATTGCAAAAGTCGAGTCCTTGTAAGTTGTGATGCCGGAGATCGGATCCATCACCACGCCTGTCCTGATTCTTCCACCTGACCTGTTCCTGGCATCTGCCATATTGCCTTCCTTGATTGCTGTGAGCTGTCATCCATTATTATCAGCTGAACAATGCTTTGATCCAAATTCTTTCGAGTATATATCTTAGCTTTTTTTCATAAGCTGTTGTTACTACTGGAAACTGGAGACAAAAGTGGTAGACTTGAACGTCCCGTCCGAATAGAATCGGGGGGAAGTGTTCACGTGCGGGCGCATGTTGGCGGCCGTACCAGATGACAAACCATGGACGGATTTATGACTGAAGAACACACGATCGAAAAGATGAATGGCAGCGCGGAACACCCTTCCATACGTATACTTGTCGTAGACGACAGCTCGACCATCAGGCGTTCAGCAGAAAGCATGTTGACGGCTGAAGGTTACGATGTCGTCACTGCCGAAAACGGCTTCGAAGCCTTATCGATGGTAGCGAGACACAATCCCGACCTCATTTTCGTGGACATCATGATGCCACGGCTTGATGGCTATCAGACGTGCGCCATCATCAAGAACAATACGCAGTACAGGTCAACCCCAGTTGTCATGCTTACCAGTAAGGATGGTTTGTTCGACCAGGCGCGAGGGCGCGTCGTAGGATCGGACCTGTACCTTACGAAGCCATTTACCAAAGAGGAGTTGCTCGCAGCGGTCGCGCAACATGCAGCTGCCTGAACCAGGCTCACAGTGATGGTCCACTAACAGGGATAGTGAAGGGACATATGAATCTGAACGGCACAAATCCAGCGTTCGCCAAACTGCTCGAATACGAGAAGCGAAGCGCTGATTATTCTCCCGGAGCCGGTAGCGGCGACGGGGTTTCCGAAGAATGGAGCGGAGTCACATTCAGTGTCGGTGACACGAAGATGGCCTGCAATATTGATCGAATCAGCGAAATCCTGCCTTGCCCGCAGGCGACGCCTGTTCCCGGCGCCAAGTCCTGGATCATTGGCCTGGCCAATGTTCGCGGCGAACTACTGACCGTCGTGGACCTGTCGTGGTTTTTGACCGGCGTCCGGACGCCGGTGACGGCGCGTACGCGTCTGCTTGCCACGAATCTTAACAGGGCGCCGATCGGCCTGCTGATTGATGAAGTGTTTGGTCAAAGGCACTTCCTCGACAGCGATGCCGTACCCGCCGAGCTGGAAGAAAGCTCCCTCCTGGGCGGAATAGTGAGCAAGCAACACAACCTTGGCTCGGAGTCCTGGCATGAACTGAATCTCGATCAACTTTTCAATTCGTCGGAGTTTCTCAATGGCTCGGCGGACTAAATCCCGATTAAGGCATAGCCATTCACGCCAGAAAGGTTTCTTCATGAAGCGTGGGAAGGGGCAACAGAAAATGACATCGACAAACTTCAAGCCCGCAACACAACAGAAATCAGGACGCCTGTACGCGATGGTAGGATTCCTGGTGCTCTTACTGGCCTTCGTGGCTGTCACGTTTTTCCTGATTACCAAGGAAAGCCGCAATGAACAGGAGTGGATCAGGCTGTCTACTGATCTCCAGGTCCATTCGCAACAGCTTTCAAAATCGGTTTCCGAAGCAGTGGAAGGCAATACCAGCGCCTTCGTCCAGATGGGGGAATCGACCGGCATCATCGCCGATGGTGTGGAAGCTCTGAAGAATGGAGACCCGATAAGATCCCTGCCCGCTCTGCCAGGCGCCATGTCCGATTCACTGAAAGATCTCGATCGGATCTGGAACCGAATGGATCCCAATGCGAAAAGCATACTGGACCGTGAAAAACTGGTTCTCGATCTGTCTGCGGCCAGCCGGTCCTTTATCGAGGTCATACCGGAGATACAGGAACTCACTGACCAGGCCGTGCGAGAGCTGACCAAGAGCAATGCACCCGCCAACCAGGTTTTCGTTGCCGGCCGGCAGCTTGTGCTTTCTGACCGGATTCTGCGGCACCTCAAGGAGATGCTCAGGGGCGGTGCAGGATCAGTAACCGCAGCGGATAAATTCAAGCAGGAAATCGACTTTCTTGAACAGACCATGGATGCCTTGCTGCAAGGCAGCCGCACGGTCGGCGTAACCCAGGTTCAGAATGCCGCAGCCATGAAAGCGCTGAACGAGGCACGCCTGCTTTACGACAACGCACGCCCCCAACTGGATACCGTATTGAGTTCTTCCAGCGATATCCTGGCCGTACGCGGAGCTGCTGATGAAATATTCATCGACAGCCTGCAGATGTTCGATGTGTCCCGGCGCGTGGCGGACGGAATACAGCAACGGTCCGGCACCCGCCTCTGGCCCTCGCTCTGGTCGGGATCGCTGGCGCTTATTGTGATCCTGGTTTCGATATCATTTATGGTGAGATCGTTTCTGTCGGCGGAACGGCGCCGCGCGGTCGAAGCAGGCATGCAGAACCAGAAAAACCAGCAGGCCATCATGCGCCTGCTGGACGAAATGAGTTCGCTGGCTGACGGTGATCTGACGGTCAAGGCAACGGTGACCGATGACATGACCGGAGCGATTGCCGACTCCGTAAACTTTGCCGTGGAGCAACTCAGGGAACTGGTTACCGGTATTAACATCACCGCTCAAACGGTATCCGAATCGGCCAGCGAAACAATGGAAACCACAGGTAAGCTGGCGATCGCCTCCACACAGCAGGCGGAACAGGTTGAGGCCGCGACCGTAACCATTCACGAAATGGCCGAGTCCTTCGACGGTATGGCTGAACGTTCTCGCGAATCGAACGAAGTGGCGCAACGATCAGTGACCATTGCCCACAGCGGTTCCCAGATGGTGCAGCAAACCATCAAGGGCATGGATACGATCCGGGACCAGATTCAGGACACATCCAAACGAATCAAGCGTTTGGGTGAATCCTCGCAGGAAATCGGCGATATCGTGGAGTTGATCAACGGCATTGCAGAACAAACCAATATCCTCGCGCTTAATGCAGCAATCCAGTCCGCATCCGCTGGCGGCGCAGGTCGCGGATTTGCCGTCGTGGCCGATGAAGTTCAGCGACTGGCGGAGAGGGCGACTAACGCCACCAGGCGTATCGAGATGCTGGTGCAGAATATCCAGGCGGACACTTCCGAAGCCGTGGTGTCTATGGAAAGCACTACATCGGAAGTGGTTTCCGGTGCAGAAAAGGCTGAAGACGCTGGTGAAGCGCTGCAACGGATTGAATCCGTGTCAAAAGACCTATCACGGCTGATCGAAGGTATTGCGCAGGAAGCCCAGTCCCAGTCTGAAACAGCAACCCGCATCGCGGAGCAGATGAACAGTATTCGCGACGTCTCCATCAAAACCTCCGAAGGCAGTGACATGTCAGCCCAGTCCATGGGCAGACTCGCTGATCTCGTGCATAAACTCAGCGACTCGGTTGCAGATTTCAAGCTGCCGAAAACCCAGGGTGACCGTAATGATGCTTGAAGAATCAAACAGCGGATCGGCTATCGGTTGGGTCCGGGAAGACCTCGACGAATGCCTGGAAAACGTGCGTGAAAACCTCGAGGCTTTTGCAGAAGACACGTCAAAACGCGAACCTCTGATGGCGGTCCAGGAAGAACTGGAACAGCTCAACCTGACCTTCCTGACCATGGAGCAGCAGGGTGCAGGCATTCTGACGGATGAAATGATAGCCGTAGGCGGCCATATGCTGCACAACGGCAGCGCCAACTACGAAGAATCACTGAACGCGCTGACCGATGCCGTCATTGTGCTGCCATCGTACCTCGACCGTTTACAGGCAGGGCATGATGACCTGCCCATACTGTTGCTGCCAACGCTCAATGAACTGCGCGCAACCCATGATGAATCGCTGATGTCGGAAGGCAGCCTGTTTGCGCCGGAACTCGACATCATCATCCCTGAATTGAGCGGTAGTGAAGCAGATGCTGTTGCGTCGTCGGATTTCGCCGCTTTTTCGCGAAAGATTCGGAGCCAGTACCAGGGTGCTTTGCTCGGTTGGCTCCAGGAGCAGTCCAGAGATGCATTGCTCGATCCCATGCAGGCTGTGTGCCGGACGCTTTACATCCGTCTGGGGCGCAATGAATTAAGGCGGCTGTGGTGGATTGCGGAAATGGCCATGCAAGGGCTGCGTGACAGCGCCATCGACAATGATTTGCCGTTGCGCCGGTTATTTGCCCGGCTGGACCTGATACTCAAGTCAATGACTGAAGGTGGGGAGAGTGGACCACCCACGGAAACCATTACGGCTCTCTCCAGGGCCCTGTTGTTTTATGCCGCCCAGGCCAGGCCTGGCAGCAAAGCCACCGATCTGTTGCGCAAGCGCTTTCAGCTGGAAGAACTGATACCGGACCGTGAAGCATTGCTGCGCGCACGGGGTGCAGTAACCGGCCGCGACGCCGCACTGTTTCAGTCGATTGGTGACGCCGTGCGCGAAGAACTGACGCAGGTCAAAGACACGCTCGACATGGAACTGCGCACGGGCCGGGTGGATGCCGAGCAACGCGCTGAAAGCAAGACATCGCTGCAGCAACTGGCTGACACGCTGGAAATGCTGAATCTGCCGGTACCCGCAAAGGCCGTTGAAGGCCTGCTACCTGCCCTGGAAGAAACCGACAGTGTCACCAATATGGATCTCGATTCGCCCTTGCTGGGACTGGCACAAAAGCTGCTGGAAGTTGAAGCGATTCTGGATACCCATATCCAGTTGTTGGGTGAACCCGTAGAGACGGAACAAAGCAGCAAGCTGATCTCTCTTCCGCCGCAGGAACTGCGACACATATTCAGCCAGATGCTGGACGAATGCGTCAGTGATCTGCATGAAGTCCAGGATGCCGTCAGGAAGCGACTCGATGGTGACTCCGAAGCGGATTTCGAAACCAGCCTGGCCCGGATTTCCGGTGCCCTCGCTGTCTCAGACCAGTCGGAAGTCGCGGCACTGACCGACAAACTGATCCGTGTATTGAATGCCTCCATGGCCGCTACAGACGGTGAGGTGGGCAATCTTGAAGCGATAACTGACGCAATTGCCGCACTTGAACTTTTCCTGGCCGCTTGCCGGGATGGACAAGGCGGCAATTACCGGTTACTGGAAGTCATGGCGAATCGACTGGAAGGCCAGCCCGAGGCCAGCGCCAGTGGCGATGAGGTGCCTGCAACTGAAATCAGGTTACGCAGCAAGCCAGCCCCGCCGGTCGAAAAAGCCGAAGAAATACAGACCAGGCCTGGTGCCCCGGACATTGATCCGGCAATGCTCGGGATCTTTCTGGAAGAATTTGATGCCGTTCGCCGACAGCTTGGTGAGAATCTGGATAACTGGCTTGCAAATTCTGCTGACACCAAAGCCCTTTCAGAACTGCGACGCGGATTCCATACACTCAAAGGTAGCGGGCGCATGGTCGGCGCGCTGGAAGTGGGCGACTTCTCTTGGAAATTCGAGGAGCTGCTCAATAAGCTGATGGAAAGCAAAATCAGCTTAACCCCGGTGATGGGCGAAACGTTCAAACTCGCCGTCGCCGCGCTGGACGACATGCGCGCGAGGCTCGTTGGTGAGTCAAGCGAACTGGATGAGAATGGAATCAAGAGCCTTGGCACTTTCGCCCGATTACTGACGGGCGGCAATCAACCTGATCTTCAGAACCTGCATGACGGCTTGCCGGCTTCCCTGGTATCCAGGGCGACTGAAGCAATGACCGAAGCGCCTGTCCTGGAGGCCGGCGCAATTGACGAGGCGGCTGAAAGTACAGCCCCGCCGGAATCCGTTGACGGCGACCTGGACCACGGATTGCAACAGGTCATGATGACGGAAATCCGGGAGCATGTTGCTACGCTGCAGGACTTTGTCGACGGTCTGCTTGGCGGCACCAGCCAACCCGTCGAATCCGGCCTGGTACGCGCCGCACATACCCTGGCAGGCACTTTTGCCATGGCACCTGTCGGCCAGGAAGCTCAAGTCGCCAGAGCTTTGGAAAAATATCTTGAAGACAGGCAGAAGACAGCCGTCCCAGCCAGCGAAACGACAACGGTTGCCTTGCAGACTTGCCTGCATCGATTCCATCAGCGCCTGTCCGTACTCGAAGACGGTAACACCGCAACGTACCCGCTCGAAGACGAACAGTTGCTGAGCGTACTCTTCTCGCTGGCAGAGCATGAGGAATCCGTTATTGCGGCGCCTGCCGGAGTGGACTCCGAAGAAGAAATCCTCGCAGATGTGCCTGTTACCGAAACCGTTGCGGATGACGCAGGCACACCGGAACCAGCGGCTGCAGACGACCGTATCGAGATCGAGGAAGGAAGCATCATCTCAATCTTCCTCGAAGAAGCCGTCGAGGTTCTGGAGCGCTGCGATACGCTGCTCAACACCTGGCGGGACAAGCTCTCTGATCGTAAGCTGGTTCAGAATCTGCAGCGTGAGATTCACACGTTCAAGGGCGGCGCGAGAATGGCCGGACTTTCCGGGCTTGGCGATTTGAGTCATGCAATGGAAACCCTGCTTGAGCACATTGCGTCGAACCGTGTCGAAGCAACCGTAGCCTGCGTTCAGGCTCTGGAGGAAGGCTGCGATTGCCTGAATATCTGGGTTGAACAACTTCAATCCGGCAGGTTGCCACAAACCGGCGACGCGCTGGAGCGCTTCAATAAGCGTGTGAATACCCTGCATACACCACAAACCGAGGACGTGCCCGAAACAATCGATTCCGCTGACATCCTGCCAGCCGAAACGCTTCAACCCGCAGCCGTCGTGGAAACGCAAGCTCCTGCCGAGACCCCGACCGAGGCACCGGCGAAACCGACCGGGAAAAAGAGGAAGAGCGCTCGAAAAGCCGCCAGGAAACCGGCGCTGGGCAAGACGCCCGATCGAGAGTTCAGAGAGATCCAGGACCGGCCCGCAGCCGCGGCAGACGATGCTGCGCCTGGTGCGCAGATTCGCGTGGGTGCCGACTTGATGGACAAACTGGTCAACCACGCCGGCGAAATCAGTATTTATCGCTCCCGGCTGGAACAGCAACTCGGTCACGTACGCCACAATCTGAAAGATGTGGACGGTACAGTTCAGAGGCTGAAAGAACAGCTGCGTAAAATGGACATTGAGAGCGAGGCACAGATGATGTCGCGCTACAAGAAGGCTTCGGGTAAAGACGCTACCGAGTTTGATCCCCTCGAGCTGGACCGGTTTTCCCACATGCAGCAGTTGTCACGTTCGCTGTCAGAATCCGTGAGTGATCTGCTCAACCTGCATGAAATGCTGGACGACTCGATTCGCCAGGCCGAAAGCTTGCTGACACAGCAATCTCGCGTCAGCTCGGATCTGCAGGAAGGCCTGATGCAAACCCGAATGACTCCATTTGGCAGCGCCGCACCTCGCCTGCGCCGGATCGTGCGGGCAGCGGCAGCTGAAACCGGCAAGCAGGCTCGCTTGCAACTTCGAATGGCCGGCTCCAGCGACCAGCTTGACCGCAATGTGCTGGAGCGGATTACGGCTCCCCTGGAACATATGCTTCGCAATGCGATCGCTCATGGTATCGAAACACCGAAACAACGGCGCAAGGCGAAAAAATCCGAAGAAGGAAGCATCACGGTAACCGTTGAGGCCGAAGCCACCGAATTTGTCATTCGCGTTGAAGACGACGGCGGCGGCGTCAACCTCGATGCCGTCCGCAAACGAGCCATAGAACGCGGCCTGATGGACAAGGATGATCACTTTGAGCCCCATCAGCTCATCCAGTTCATCCGTGAGAGCGGATTTTCAACGTCCGATACAGTGACCGGCCTGGCTGGCCGCGGTGTCGGCATGGATGTCGTCAATAGCGAAATCAAGCAGATTGGCGGCGCGATGGATATCGAGACCGAATCAGGTAAAGGTACCCGCTTCACTATCCGCATTCCATTCAGTCTGGCCGTCATGCAGGCCATCGCGGTCAACGTGGGCGAACGCCCCTTCCAGATCCCGCTGAACAGTGTGGCGGGTGTCTCCCGCATGTCTCCGGGTGAGTACTCGGCGCTGCTGAAGAGTGAGTCACCGGTTTGTGAATTTGCTGGCGAAGATTTTCCACTGCTCGAACTCGAACCATTACTGGGCGCTCCGCCATTGCCGCTGGATAGTGAAAATGTCTCGCTGCTCATGATCCGCGCCGGAGACCGCCAGGCGGCTTTCCGTGTATCGGGCCTCCAGGGTCACCAGGAAGTGGTGATAAAACCCGTCGGGCCACAAGTCAGCAGCATTCCGGGCATCCTGGGCGGCACCATCGCTGCCGACGGCCAGGTCATGATCATTCTGGACATGGGACCGCTGATACGGAGAGGCATGGAGCGCGCCGGGGAGCAACCGGCAGAAGTCGAACCACAAACGCAGGAAACCAGCCGACAGCCTCTGGTCATGGTGGTGGATGATTCCATCACGATGCGCAAAGTGACATCACGTGTACTGGACAATCATTCGATTGAAGTGATCACGGCCCAGGACGGCGTTGATGCCATTGAACAACTCCATGACCATGTACCGGACCTGATGTTGCTCGACATCGAAATGCCACGAATGGACGGGTACGAGTTGCTGGAGCATGTGCGTGCAGACTCGCGCCTGCGACATGTTCCAGTCGTCATGATCACGTCTCGCGCAGGCCAGAAACATCGCAGAAAAGCCCGTAAGGCCGGCGCCAATGCATACCTGACCAAGCCTTACCAGGAAGCGGAACTGGTGGAAAAGGTCAGCGAAATGCTCGACATCGATTTGATACCGAGAAGGTCGGACTGAAATGAACAGGCAAACACGAAGCAGACGGAAAACCGGCGCCAAAAAGGTCATGCGCAGAACCGGCCCAGGCAAAGAGATCCATTGCATGCTCATTCCGGTGGATCCCGAAACACTATTGCTCCCGACCAGCACGATGGCCGAAGTTATTGATTTTACTGAACCGGCGCCGATGGAGGCCGCTCCCGGCTGGCTATTGGGCCAGGTGGAATGGGAAAGCAGGCAGGTTCCGGTGTTCAGCTTCAGCGACCTCATCAACGGTACCGATATCGGAACCATTCCTTCGAAATCGAAAATCATGATCCTGAAGTCGCTGTCGAATTCCGCGAGGGTCCCCTATCTCGGGTTGTTGCTGGGCGATCTGCCCAAGCCGGTTGTCATCAAGGAATCCAACCTGCTGGAAACCGGTGATGAGAAAAAATCGCTGGGCGTTTACAGCCGGATTACAGTTGACGAGCAGGACGCAATCATTCCGGACCTGGACCGCCTGACCCACCTGGTTACCCATGCAACATTCGGCGCTTTGCCAATCACGCAACTGGACAGTTAGACCAAATCCCCGGCCAGAGCCTGCAGCACGGCCACGGCAGCGGGCCCCGCGGTTTCTGTTCTCAGGATTCTGGGGCCCAGACTGGCGAAGCGAACCGAATTAGAAGCCATCAGGTCCAGCTCAACCTCGCTGAACCCCCCTTCCGGCCCAACAGCAAGTTCAACAGCATCCGGCAATTCCATGCTGGCCAGCGGCCGCCCGGCGCCCGGCGCCAGAACGAGCCTGAACGCGGGGGCAGCCCGGTAGAGCCACTCGCCGAAATCCAGTGGCCGGCATACTTCGGGCACGAGCGCCCGCCCGCTTTGTTCACAAGCGGAAACAACCACCGCCTGCCAATGCTGCAGGCGCCTTTCCAGCTTCTCCGGCCTGAGCCGGACCTCCACCCGCTCACTGAATAAAGGCTGGAACGACTGAACGCCCAACTCGGTGCACTTCTGCAAAGTCTGGTCCATGCGTTCACCGCGGCTGATCGCCTGGACCACTGTGAGCTGCAGCTTCGATTCCCGGGCAGCGGGTAGCCTGCTGGTCACCTGCAGAACAACCTCTGATTTTCCGGGGCGAATGACATCCGCCACGTAATCATGGCCGTCACCATTGAACAGAACGATGGTCTGGCCTGCTGTAATCCGCAGGACCCGCGTCAGGTAATGAGCGGCCCGGTCCCTGATCGAGACTTTCAGGCCGGGTTCCAGATCCTGCCGGGTATGAACACGATGGATGCGCACTTTGATATCATTCCCTATCTTGGACAAAGCTGCAAAAAATGATGAATCCTTACCTGAAATCCGCAATGGCGGCCGCGCGCGCGGCCGCAGACGAAATCATGCGCTATTACCGTGGTGATTTCGAGGTTGAACTGAAAGCTGACCAGACCCCGGTCACGGTAGCCGACCGCAGGGCCGAGGAGATTATCCGTGAAATCCTGCTGGGAGACTTTCCTGATCATGGATTTTTTGGAGAAGAAGGTGGCAAGGAGCAGGAACACGCCGAGTTTCTCTGGTTGGTGGATCCGATTGACGGAACCAAGAGTTTCGTGGGCGGCTACGGCATGTTTTCGACTCAAATCGCGCTCATGCACGAGGGCCGTCTGATACTTGGGGTATCTTCAGCGCCTGCTGCTGGTGAAGTGGCCTGGGCAAGCAGAGGCTCAGGCGCGACCCTGGATGACGCGCCGATTCAGGTCAGTAGTGTATCCAGGCTTCAACAGGCGTCTGTTTCGACCGGTAACCTGCAGACCATGGCTGCATCGTCCCAGTGGTCCAGACTGGGTCAGATCATGGCCCAGGTTAACCGGACCCGGGGTTATGGAGATTACTACCACTATCATCGCCTGGCGGCCGGGCAGCTGGACGCCGTGATTGAGTCAGACGTCAATATTCTGGATATCGCCGCACTGAGCGTTATCGTGGAGGAGGCCGGCGGAATCTTCACTGACCTGCAGGGTAAGGCGCCAAACCTGGATACGACCTCGGTGCTGGCATCGACTCCTGGTTTACACCCCATTTTGCTGGATGTTCTTAATGGCAGCTGACAAGCAACTGCCGCACATTCATTCGCGGCAGGATCGAAATGACAAAAAGATGTACCAGGTAGAACAACTTGACCTGGAATTCTCCAACGGGCAGCGGCGAAATTATTACCGGATGAAAACTCATGGTCTGGGCGCCGTGATCATCGTGCCGATGCTGGACCAGAAGACTGTGCTTCTGGCCCGTGAATATGCCGCAGGCCTGCATCACTACGAAGTCGGGCTGCCGAAAGGAAGGCTGGAGCAGGATGAATCCATACTTGATGCCGCCCAGCGGGAAATGAAGGAAGAAATCGGATACGGCGCCCGGCGCCTGGAAGAACTCACCCAACTCAGCCTGGCGCCAGGCTATATGACTCATGTTACTCACATTGTGCTGGCACGTGACCTTTACTCCGAAAAGCTGGAAGGGGATGAACCCGAAGAGCTGGAAGTAGTGCCATGGCCCATCGACGACCTGTACTCGCTCATTGAAAGACCTGATTGCACCGAGGGCCGGACTATTGCAGCCCTCTACATCGCCAGAGATTATCTAAGGAAGGAGTCAGAACATGACGGAAAGTGATCCGGGCGCATTTGCCGCGGCCATTGCTGAAATCGCAGTCGATGCGGGAAAGGCAATTCTTGATGTCTATGGAAGAGATATCAAAGTCGTTCAGAAAGAAGATGAATCGCCACTGACCCAGGCTGACCTGGCCAGTCACCGGATTATTTGCGACGCACTGGCGCAATTGACGCCTGATATACCGGTACTGTCCGAAGAATCCGCGGATATTGACTACGATACCCGTGCGGCCTGGTTTCAGTACTGGCTGGTGGACCCGCTGGACGGTACCAAAGAGTTCATCAACCGGAACGGCGAGTTCACCGTGAACATCGCTCTGATCCGCTCTCATCAGCCGATTCTCGGTGTGGTCCATGTGCCGGTCACCGGCGTGACCTATACCGGCCTGGTCGGCCAGTACGCCAGCAAGCACGAAGCGGACGCCAGCATGAAGTACATCAGCATCCGCGAGCCCTGCGCCGACCCGATGGTTGTCGTGGGCAGCCGTTCGCACGCAAACCCCCTGCTGTTGGAATTCCTGGCGAAACTCGGCGATTACGAATTGGTCAGCATGGGCAGTTCCCTCAAGTTTTGCCTGGTGGCTGAAGGAAAAGCCGATTTCTATCCACGACTGGGGCCAACTTCCGAATGGGATACTGCAGCGGCCCATGCGGTCGTCCTGGCTGCCGGTGGAAAGATCGTCACGCTGGACGGAAAACCGTTGCGGTACAACACCGGGAAATCACTTCTGAACCCCGAGTTTCTCGTCATTGCCGATGACAGCCGGGACTGGCTGGATGTGTTCAAAGATTACAAAAATGTAACAAATTCTTGACGTGATCCCCCGTGGCGCTGTATAAACTTCTACAGTTCTGGGGTCTTGCCAAATAACGATAAAAATAATCCTCGAATAATAATCAGAACGTGCAGGGAATAAGCGGCTTCGGCCGCTTTTTTGTCATATGCCAAAACGTATTTCAAAATCCAAAAATTTTCCCGAAGCGATGGTGCTTACCACGCTGATCATGGCAGTACTCCTGTTCGTGGTCTGGCAACTGGCGACGAGCAAATTCACCCCGGAAAACGGGGAACTGCAAAAGAACGTCGATTTCATGGCAACTGAACTCAATGCCATGAAAAACCGCCTGGAAAGACTGCAAGCCAGGCAGGTCGTGGTAGAAAAAGAAGCGGATGTTTTGCGCCGGGCAAATCGGATTCTGAAAGAGGACGAAAGTGCTCGCCAGGCAGAGCTCGCGAGGTTGCAGTCGGAACTGGACTTCTACCGCAGACTGGCCGGATCGGGAGGCGCACAATCCGGGCTGGATGTGTATCGCGCTGAGATTATTGCAACCGAATCCAGCCGTGTGTACCAGTTCGTACTTACACTGACCCAGAACATCCAGCGGGCTTCGATTGTTACCGGAAGGGTCAGAATCGATATCGAGGGTACCCTGGACAATCGGCTGGTCACGCTGCGCTGGGCACAGGTCAGTGATGGCGAAACACCGGAACCCGCGTTCCGGTTCAAGTATTTTCAGCAACTGGAGGGCTACCTGACCCTGCCAGACGGCTTCAGCCCTACGCGTCTGTTGCTGACGCTGGAATCGAAGAATCAACGGAAACCGGTCATTCGGAGTTTTGACTGGTCAGGTTTGCGGGACAATTGAATTCAGACCGAAATAACACCATAGTGAGTGGTATGGATAGCCAGATTAACATCATGACAGACGGCGGTAACGCCATGCCCGGTATTGTCTTCACCGACGCCGCAGCACGTAAGGTTCAGGAATTGATCCTGGAAGAGCGCAATCCCGGGCTGAAACTGCGCGTCTATATATCCGGTGGCGGCTGCTCAGGCTTCCAGTACGGATTCTCTTTTGATGAAGAACAGGCGGAAGATGACATTGCTGTCAGCAATGATGGTGTGACCCTGTTGGTCGACCCGCTCAGTTTCCAGTACCTGATGGGCGCCGAAGTTGATTACTCGGAAAGCCTGCAGGGCGCCCAATTCGTCATTCGTAACCCGAATGCCAGCACAACCTGCGGCTGCGGTTCTTCTTTTTCCGTTTAGCCGGTGCCCCGGCCAGATCTGAGTATCGATTGGATCACCCGCTCCAGGAGAAATGTTTTTTCTTCGGTACGGCTCGATCGCCTGGTTGAATACCGGGACGACGAGGAATGGGTTGCTGAAGCCAGGTCTTCAAACGCCGCACGATTTGTTCCTCTATGGCGTAACCGCAGTCTGCTGTCCAATAGTGACGATTGCCAGGTCGCCGTCTATCTGAAACCCGGCGAATTGCAGCAGCCCGATGCTCTGCAGACGCCCACGTTACTGGGTACAGATGGCAAGCGTTACTTTTTCGCGGTGTCCGTCAACGACCGGCAACAGGAAGAAATTCTGATGGCCTATCCACAGGCGCAATTTCTCGACTTGCGCCTGGCTTCCGTTGACATGGATGCCAAGCACGCCGGGGTTCTGGCGTATGCAAAAGCATTGCATTACTGGCAGTACCGGCATGCGTTCTGCGGAATCTGCGGCAGTGCCAACCGTCTTGAGTCCTCCGGCCATAAACTGGTTTGCAGTAACGAAGAATGTGGACGGCAGTCATTCCCCCGCATCGACCCGGCAATCATCGTGCTGGTCACACATCAAAACGCCTGCCTGCTGGGACGTAACGCCAACTGGCCGGAAAAACGATTTTCCACCCTTGCAGGATTCGTCGAACCTGGCGAAAGCCTGGAAGATGCGCTGGTCCGGGAGGTCTATGAAGAAGCCATGGTCAGGCTGAAAAGCATCCGCTACGTTTCCTCGCAACCCTGGCCTTTCCCTGCCTCGGCCATGTGTGGATTTCATGCTGAAGCGGAAAACCGTGAATGCTGTGCCACCGAGGAAATCGATGAATTGCGCTGGTTCTCTGTGGAAGAACTGAACGTCGCGATCAGTCAGGACGAAGTCCGCCTCCCGCCTCCCGTATCCATCGCTTTTCGGCTCATTGCCGACTGGTACAAACAGCAATG
>Ga0316194_10000094_pt1 | contig 44074 bp, 43 predicted proteins | sample CroRivsedime1_MG_FD_204936 | JGI IMG/M metagenome (GOLD analysis project Ga0316194, IMG submission 204936) | Coastal sediment microbial communities from Maine, United States - Cross River sediment 1 | ecosystem: Environmental > Aquatic > Marine > Coastal > Sediment | place: USA: Maine...
CGGGCCGCGGAGCGACGCTATCCCGCAGCCGCGGTGACGCTGGAGCAGGTCAGCAAGACCGCCGGTATCCTGTTCCGTGCACTTGGTGGTGACGGCGGTCTGCGGGTAGAGGCAGCAACGGCTACCACGCACGGGGCACGGCGCTCCTGGTTGCAGCGCATTGCCGGCAGCAATACAGACGTGGAACTGTCGTGGCGTGACGAGCAGGCGCTGCGGCTGCCATCCGTTATTGACAGTTTTGCCGCGGCTGACCTGAATCGTGATCTGTACCTGTGGCTGGTAGCCCTGGCGGCACGGACCGGTAGCGGTGACAGCTTGGACTGGTTTGTGCGCAGTCAACAGCAGACACGGGCGGTGCTGGATGACTGTCCAGGTATGCGGGCGCGCTATTGGCGCCTGGTAACGGCGCACCTGCCACAGCGCCCGGATCCGGAGCGCCTGCGTGCCGATGAGGCGGCCCGGGAAAACGCCATCCGATCAGCGTTACAGAATCCCGGGTGTTGCGAACATATGCCTGCTGCGAAACGCGCTGCGCAGCCGGTGCTGCTGTGGCTGCACCCGGCTCCACCGCTGCCAACAGGTAGTACCGGGGGCGACTCCGGTGATGACAGCGGGACGGGCGAACGCCGTGGCCCGAGCAAGGAACTCGAGGACCAGACTCGCCGCCAGGCCGAGCGTGTCGACATGCCGGAAGAGGACCGTGGCCTGATCACCGTGCGCATGGAGAATATCTTTACCTGGGGCGAATTCGTCAAGGTGGACCGTGGCGCTGAGGAAAACGAGGACCTTGACGAGGCTGCAGATGCAGCGGCGTCCATCGATAAATTCAGCGTCACGCGGGATGGCAAGACCGTTGCCTCGCGCTTGCGCTTTGATCTCGACCTGCCCTCCGAGAGTTGTGATGACCAGCAGATCGGTGCCGGTATTCTGCTGCCTGAGTGGGATTACAAGGCGCAACGCCTGCAACCGGGTTACTGTCGTATCCAGCCTATGGTTGCACAGGATGCCGAGGTGTTGGAACTACCGCAACGGTTGCGCCGTACGGCACGCAGGCTGAGGGCACAGTTCCAGCAACTGGCACCGGCGCGGGTCTGGTACCACGAGCAGCAGGAAGGTACGGAAATCGATCTGGATGCCTATCTGCGCTTTAGCTGTGAACGCGCTGCCGGGCAAGCGGTCGCGGGCGATCGTCTCTACCGCGATCTGCGCAGTGGTGCCCGTGATCTGGCGTGCCTGTTGCTGGCCGACCTGTCGTTGTCCACCGATGCCTTCGTAAATGACCACGCGCGCGTCATTGACGTCATTCGTGACAGTCTGTTCCTGTTTGCCGAGTCGCTGGCGGCAACCGGTGACCGTTTTGCCATGTACGGTTTTTCCTCGCGGCGGCGTGATCCGATCCGCTTTCATCAGCTCAAGACCTTCGATGAACCGTATAATGCCAGGGTGCGTGGCCGTATAGAGGCTATCAAACCCGGTTATTACACCCGTATGGGCGCAGCTGTGCGGCATGCCACGCAACTGCTTGCCGGACAGCCGTCCGAACGCCGTCTGTTGCTGTTGTTGACCGACGGTAAGCCGAATGATCTGGACCGCTATGAAGGGCGTTACGGTATTGAGGATACCCGTCATGCACTCAGGCAGGCATGCGATCTCGGCCTGCAGCCGTTCTGTGTCACAGTGGACCAGCAGGCTGGCGATTACCTGCCGCATCTGTTTGGTAGCGGCGGCTATGTGGTCATTCACCGTCCCTCGCAGTTGCCCCGGGAATTGCCGTTGCTGTATGCCCGTTTGACCGCCTGAAGACAGCCTCCTGGACTATTCCAGCGGTGAGGAATTCGTACTAGTGGCTGGTGCCGGCTGAATAGTGGATCTTGTTGTAGACGTTGTATTTGCCTGATGGCTTGTTCATGGGCAGTCGCTTGACCTCTTCCAGTGTTTTTCCGTCGTATACAATCACGGCACCGTCCGGGTCCCAGATACTCAACAGGGCATATTTGCCGTCCCGGGTGAACTCGACATGTGCCGCCGTCTTGCCCGGTGCGGGCCGCAGGGTTTTGACGATTTCCAGGCTGCGCTTGTCGATAACATGGACCGCATCCCTGTTCGGGCCAAAGAAGACATCCACCCAGGCGTATGGTGTGTTCTCATGGCTGCGCATGAAAAAGCCGGGGCCCAGGGTCTCGATGTTTTTGATGGTTTTCCATGAGTTCATGTCAATGACCGTGACATTGCCTTCCCTGGTGTTCGGGGTCGCCAGGACCGGTCGGCCCTGGTATTCCCAGGTAATACCCGAACCCAGGTGTGGCATGCCGGGCAGTTCCAGGTCGGGGACGATGACCCGGCCGAGGTTCATGTTGACCACTTGCCCTTTGCCTTCGCGAGAGGTGCCTATCAGTGAGACATATTCCTGGTCGAAGAAGAAATCATCCAGGTAGTCATTGACCCTGATTCGTCTTACCGGAAAGGGCTCCGGCCTGACGTTTTCGCCGGAATCCGTGCGGTAATCGTGGACCCAGCTATCGAAACCGATGGGCGGGTCATCCGCATAGGAGATTTCCCAGACCTCCGGAATGTCCTTGAGTGCGGCTATAAAACTGTTGCGTGGCGGTGCGGTATAAACGGCACTGACGCGGGATGTCACGCCGCTGCTGTCTTTAACGTCGTACAACTTGATCGGTTTCAGATCGATTGCATCCAGAAGTACCATGGAATGCGGCAGGTAATTTGCAACCATTACATAACGGTCATCAGCAGATACCGCCAGGTTGCGGGTGTTGATGCCGGCACGGATCTCGGCGACCAGCTTCAGGTTATAGATATCGTACTTGCTGATCCAGCCGTCACGCGATGCAAAATAGACAAAGCGGCCGGATGCTGAATACTTGGGGCCACCGTGCAGGGCAAAGCGTGACTTGAACCGGTGTATCGGCTCCATGCGGTCGCCATCGAGCAATGTGACATGGTGATCGCCCAGTTCCACGACCAGGAACAGGTTCAACAGATCATCGACCTTGAATACCGGCTTGTTCGGCAGGTCACTGACCCGGTTATGAATGATGTGGCTGGCGTTGATTTCGGTCAGCCCCCAGACCGGTGTTTTCTCCGGCGGGCTATAGATGTATTCAGACAGTGCCAGGATATCCTGGTCAGACAGCCTTTCTGCAAAGGCCGGCATCTGTGTGGCCGCTCGTCCGTTTTTGATGACCTCAACGGCAGCCGGCCGCTGCAGGCGCGTGAGGTTGCCGGGCAGCAGCGCCGGACCCATGCCGCCCAGCCGGTTCTCGCCATGGCATGCGGCGCAGTTTGCCTTGTACAGCACTAATGTTTCAGGCGTCTCTGTGTCTGCGTGGCTGGTCGCACTGGCCACGAAGGCGCAGCAAAGACCAAGCAAGGAAATATAATTTCGTAAGCACATAAGGTTCGTAATCAATCAGTCACTTGTACCATACACGTCATTGAAGAATACAGGCATAAAAAATCCGCGGGATGTACGGGGTTTAATCTCACCAATCCCGTAAGTCATCGGTCTGCTGGTGACGCTGCGGGAGAAATACAGTGAACTGGCCAGCGGGCTTTGGCGTATGGATACTACCATCCCATCTAAAACGGTAGGGCAACCAAGGTACCCGCAGGGCATATCAGGCGCAACGATATAGACAATTGTAAAACTGCGCCTGCATCGAATCACTTGATACAGGTCAATGCGGGTAGCGGGTGACACCGATAGCGTCACGGTTATCGCTTCGCTTTCCGGTTTGCCGCATGACAACGTATTTTCGTAAGAGTCTCCCACTGTATGCCTGGTTGTGCAGCTGTTTGCTGGGCATGGCCGGCATCATCCAGACCGCCTGTGCCACCGACCTTGATGGAGTGGTGCAGAAGTACTTCCCGCAGGTGACGCATCTCGGCGAGTTTGCAGGCGAGCCGCTCGCCGCGCCGGTATACCGGGAAGAGGAACTGCTGGGTTACCTGATGCGCACCTCTGATATTGCTCCGATTCCGGCCTATTCCGGTGAACCGATTACATTGCTGGTCGGTCTGGATGTCGCGGGCAGCATCACCGGACTCGAAATTACAGAACACTCCGAGCCCATCCTGGTCGTAGGCATCTCCGAGCAGGACCTGGCGCACTATGTCGAGCAATACCAGGGGGTTAAGGTTGACCAGAAGGTCAAGCTGGGCGGGTCGGAACGCGACGGCTATGTGACCATTGATGGAATCACCGGGGCCACGATCACCGCCATGGTGATGAATGCCACGGTCATGAAATCTGTGCAGCAGGTGGCCGCCACGCGCGGTATCCCGCTGCAGACCGATGTGTCAGAAGCAGGAGCCGGGGCCGGGGAGAGCGGTTCACAGGAAACCCGGCAGACAGAGTTGGTCTCGGCCCAGCCACCACCTGCCTGGTGGATGGGTGAGTCGTCCGAGCCTTTCTGGGCCTCTGTGTGGCGTGACCGGGTCTGGCAGATTGCGGTTTTGATGGTCGCGCTCATCGTACTGACCACTATCCTGCTGTTCCAGGACTGGTTGACCCGCCGGCCCGGCCTGTTGCGGGCCGTGCGCACCGCCTATCTGCTGTTCACGCTGTTCTTTCTTGGCTGGTATACCCTCGCCCAGCTGTCGGTTATCCATGTGCTGACTTTTATCAATGCCATTCTGCACCGGTTTAGCTGGGAATCGTTCCTGGTTGATCCGCTGATCTTTATACTCTGGGGTTACGTGGCCCTGACACTGTTGTTGTGGGGGCGCGGCGTATACTGCGGCTGGCTGTGCCCCTTTGGAGCCCTGCAGGAGCTGCTGCACCAGCTGGCCCAGCGGCTGAAGATCCCGGAATACAAGTTTCCGGATGTAGTGCATGAACGCCTGACAGCCATCAAGTACATTATCTTTGTGGCACTGTTTGGCCTGTCATTACAGTCCATCGGCTATGCCGCACGGGCGGCAGAAGTGGAACCGTTCAAGACCGCCATTGTGATGCATTTCGACCGTGGCGGGATTTTCCTGCTGTATGCGCTGGGACTGCTCGCCATTGCCGTATTCAATCGCAAGTTCTACTGCAAATACCTGTGTCCGCTGGGTGCATCACTGGCGGTCCCGGCGCCGCTGCGCATCTTTGACTGGCTGCGCCGACGCAAGGAATGCGGCCGCCCGTGCCAGATCTGTGCACTGCAGTGCGAGGTGCAGGCGATTCGTCTGACCGGCGAGATTAACCCGAATGAGTGCCACTATTGTCTCGATTGTCAGCTGACCTACTGGGATGATCACCAGTGCCCGCCGCTGTCAGAAAAACGTATCAGAAGGGAAAAGAGCCAAAAGGCGCTGGATCGGACAAAGGCAGCCGGCGTGGCCACAAACCCGCCGGAAAAATGATGTATTGAACCTGCCGTTAAGAATGTCCTGCCAAAATTGATGTAGGTCAAGGTTGGCACGGCGCGCCACGGTAGCATGCAACACAGGAAAATGGTCAAACCGAGGAGAAGACGATGAAGAAACCAGCAATTTCCCGAGTCGTGTGTCTGGCAGCACTGGGCGCACTCTCACTTGCCGCAGTGGGGACTAACGCGGCCGCCAAGAGTTCCGATCACCCGGGTACCACGCCGGGCGAGATGAGCTACAAGGGGGCACCTGTACCCATGCAGGAATCAAAAGATGTGATAACCCCCGGCGCCCCGGCACTGACCGAGGCTGAATTTGCCCAGGCCAAGCAGATCTACTTCCAGCGTTGTGCGGGTTGTCACGGCGTGTTGCGCAAGGGTGCAACCGGCAAGCCGCTTACCCCGGATATTACCCTTGGAAGGGGTACCGATTACCTGAAGGTGTTCATCGATTATGGCTCCCCGGCCGGTATGCCCAACTGGGGCACCTCGGGTGAACTCAGCGCCGACGAAGTGACGCTCATGGCCAAGTACCTGCAGCATGAGCCGCCGATCCCGCCGGAATTCGGCATGGAGGAGATGAAGGCGACCTGGAAGTTACTGGTACCGCCGGAGAAACGCCCGACGAAGAAGCAGAACAAGTACAACATCGAGAATATCTTCTCCGTGACGCTGCGCGATTCGGGACAGGTTGCCCTGATCGATGGTGATACCAAGGAGATTATCAATATCATCAAAACCGGTTACGCGGTGCATATTTCGCGCTTTTCTACTTCGGGCCGCTACCTGTTCGTGATCGGGCGTGATGCCAGGGTCAACATGATCGACCTGTGGATGAAGAAGCCCGACAACGTCGCCGAGATCAAGATCGGTCTCGAGGCGCGTTCCGTGGAAACTTCCAAGTACCCGGGCTATGAAGACAAGTACGCAATTGCCGGTTCCTACTGGCCGCCGCAGTACGTCATCATGGATGGTGCGACACTGGAACCGCTGAAGATCGTTTCTACCCGTGGCTACACCGTGGATACCCAGGAATATCATCCGGAACCGCGGGTGGCTGCCATCGTCGCCTCGCATGAACACCCCGAGTTTATCGTCAACGTCAAGGAGACCGGCAAGGTGCTGATGGTCAACTACGAGGACATCAAGAATCTCAAGGTGACCACCATCGGTGCTGCCCGCTTCCTGCATGACGGTGGCTGGGATTCTACCCACCGCTATTTCCTGACGGCGGCGAACAAGTCCAACAAGATAGCGGTGATCGACTCCAAGCTGGATACCCTGACGGCGCTGGTGGATGTCACCGAGATCCCGCATCCGGGTCGCGGGGCCAATCTGGCAGATCCGAAATTTGGTCCGGTCTGGGTGACCAGTGCGCTGGGTAATGAAAATGTTACCATGATCGGAACAGACCCCGAGAAGCACGATGATCATGCCTGGAAGGTGGTGCGTACGCTGAAGGGCATGGGTGGCGGTTCACTGTTCGTGAAGACGCATCCCGAGTCGAAGAACCTGTGGGTGGATGCTCCGCTGAACCCGGATACCAAGGTCAGCCAGAGTGTTGCGGTGTACGATATAGGCAACCTCGACAAGGGCTTTGAAGTGCTGCCGATTGCCGAGTGGGCCGGTATCAAGGGTGAAGGCCCGAAGCGTGTGGTGCAGCCGGAGTACAACAAGGCCGGTGATGAAGTCTGGTTCTCGGTGTGGAGTGGCAAGGACGAGGAGTCCGCGATCGTGATCGTGGATGACAAGACCCGCAAGCTGAAGAAGGTGATCAAGGACAAGCGCCTGGTGACCCCGACCGGCAAGTTCAACGCCTATAACACCACGCACGATATTTACTAGAAATTTGTAATGCGTGTTCGGGAAGGGGCCTTGGCCTCTTCCCGGTTTTGTTTAGAGGCACGGTCTATCATCGTATTAATAAGCAGGTGCCGCAATGAGGCAATCTCATTACAAGTTGTTTGTTTTCAGTATGCTGGCAAGCATGGCGGCCACTGCTTTTGCTGCACCGGATGCTGCCCGCCAGGCAGAATTGCTCTATCTCCTCAAGCATGACTGTGGTTCCTGTCATGGCATGACCCGCCAGGGTGGTCTGGGGCCGCCGTTATTACCCGAAAATCTGCAAGAGCGCCCGACGTCGCTGATGGTTTATACAGTGCTGGAGGGGCGTCCTGGAACGCCGATGCCGCCGTGGCGCGGTGAACTGACCGAGCAGGAAGCCAACTGGTTGGTCGAGGCCATGCGCAGGGGGGAAGGGTTGTGATTTGGTTGCTCGCGCCAGTAAAAAGTGTCAGGAACCATTTTCTTCTGCTGTCTACCATGCTCCCGCTACGGTTTATAGAAAAGGTTCCTGACACCTTCAGATGCTACCGGTGGATTATTCTTCTGTTTGTATTTTTCTCTGGTAGCTATCAAACCGCCAGCGCCCAGTGCCTGACACGCGGTACCGGCGACATGGGCCTGATCATCGAACGCGCGACCGGCAGTGTACAGATAGTGGATACTACGGCGAAAACCAGTCTGTTCAGAATCGGGGAACTGGGTGATCTCTCGCATGCCTCGGCCGTGTTTTCCCGTGATGAACGCTATGCCTATATCTTTGGCCGCGATGGCGGGCTCTCGAAAATTGACCTGTTATGTGGCCGGCTGGTCAAGCGGGTCGTACAGGCCGGCAACAGTATTGGCGGCGCCATCTCCCAGGACGGCACGCTGGTGGCGGTGTCCAACTACACGCCGGGAGGCGTGAAGGTATTTGCTGCTGATTCCCTGGCCCTGGTCGCTGATCTGCCGGCTGTTGCCGATGATGGCAAGCCCTCAAAAGTGGTGGGGCTGGTCGATGCACCGGGGCAGCAGTTTGTTTACACGCTGTACGATGCCGGTGAAATACGTATTGCCGATATGTCTGATCCGGACAAACCGGATGTGCAAACGTTTCATAATATTGGCCGGCTTCCCTATGACGCACTGATTACGCCGGACGGTCGTTTCTACATCGCTGGACTGTTCGGCGAAGATGGTCTGGCACTTGTCGATCTGTGGAAGCCGCAGGGTGGCGCACAGCGCATACTCGATCATTACGGTAACGGTCGGGAAAAGTTGCCGGTTTACAAGATGCCGCACCTGGAAGGCTGGGCAATTGCCGGGCACTATGCCTTTTTACCGGCGGTGGGCCAGCACGAGGTACTGGTGGTCGACAGCCAGACCTGGAAGGAAGTGGGGCGCATTGCTGTGCACGGACAACCGGTCTTTGTCGTGGCACGTCCGGATGGACGCCAGGTATGGGTGAATTTCGCACACCCGTTGAATGACACTGTACAGGTGATCGATACGCAGTCTCTGAAAGTCATTCATTCCATGCGGCCCGGCAAGGGAGTACTGCACATGGAATTCACGCCGCGGGGTGAAAATGTCTGGCTCTCGGTGCGTGACGCTGACCAGGTACAGGTCTATGACACGGAGAATTTTGAACGTGTGGCGCAACTGCAAGCAGAGAAGCCCAGCGGTATATTTTTTACCGCCAGGGCGCACCGGACAGGATTGTAAGCATGACTGATAAAAACATCCCGGCAGTTGCAGGGTCAACACCGGCAGGCAAGCTCGCCATCCTGGATACACCGGGCGCACTGACTGCGCTGGAAAAGTGTTTGCTGAATGAGTATCAACGCGGTTTCCCCCTGTGTGAATCACCTTTTGCAGTAATCGCACAACAACTGGATGTGAGTGAGGAGCAGGTGATCAAGACACTGGACTCACTGCAGCAACGTGGACTGATAAGTCGTGTCGGGCCGGTATTTGCACCGCGGCGTGCCGGTGCAAGCACACTTGCTGCGCTTTCTGTGCCGGACGCGGAACTGGAGCGTGTTGCCGAGCTTGTCAGCCACTACGAGGAAGTGAACCATAACTACGAACGTAAACATGCCTTCAATCTCTGGTTTGTCGTTACCGCGCCGGATGAGGCGCGAGTCAGGCAGGTGCTGGATGAAATACAGTCTTTGACCCGCCTGCAGGTGCTTGATTTGCCGATGGAACGTTCATTTTATATCGATCTGGGTTTCCCGCTATGGTGTTAACAGAAACAGACCGTCAGCTGGTTGCTGTGATACAGGATGGCCTGCCACTGACAGCGCACCCGTATGCGGTCATAGGCGAGCAACTCGGGATAAGCGAGGCAGATGTGATTGTACGGCTGTCAGAATTGCAGTCGGCTGGCCTGATCAAGCGCATGGGGGTTGTCGTCAACCACCGCGCCCTGGGTTACCGTGCCAATGCCATGGTTGTCTGGGATGTACCTGACACGGACGTGGAACGGGTGGGTGAGCTACTGGCTGGAGAGTCCTGCATCACCCTCTGCTATCAGCGTCCAAGGCGGGGTAGTGAGTGGCCGTATAACCTGTTTTGCATGATTCATGGGCGTGAACATGGCGGTGTGCTGCGCCGGCTTGAACAAATAATTCAATATCACGCGCTGGAACATATTACGCACGATGTACTGTTCAGTGGGCGCAGTTTCAAGCAGCGCGGGGCGCGCTATGTCATGATTCTGCCTGAGAAATTCCGTGGATGAGATCGACCGCAGACTGATTAACCGGTTGCAGGCTGGGTTGCCGGTCAGCAGGCGGCCATTCGACATTATTGCTGATGAACTGGGTATTTCCATGGATGTACTGCTGGAAAGGATTCAGCAATTGCTGGATGTCAGGGTGCTGACACGCTTTGGGCCAATGTATAATGCAGTTAATCTGGGTGGAGCCTTGAGCCTCTGTGCCATGCGGGTACCACAGGATCGCTATGATGATGTTGCAGACTGTGTTAATGCATTTCCCGAGGTTGCCCATAATTATGAACGCGACCACCTGCTGAATATGTGGTTTGTGGTTGCTACGGAGCAGGCAGGACAGGCTGCGGCAGTGATACGCGCCATTGAACAGGAAACCGGCTGCCAGGTGTATGACATGCCGAAACTGGAAGAGTTTTATATCGGCCTGCAGCTTACCGTGTAGAGACTGAGAAAGATGCGAAAGCGCGATGCACTGACTGAATCGCAGGGGTACTCGGGAGCCATTGACGCGGTGGACCGGCAGATTATTGTTGCCACGCAGGCGGGGTTGCCGCTGGTTGCTGCCCCTTATGATGCTGTTGCCGAGCAGCTTGGACTGGATGTCGAAGAAGTGCTTGCACGGGTGAGCGCGATGCAGGCAAACGGGGTTATACGCCGCATAGCGGCCGTTCCCAACCATTACGCCCTGGGGTACACGGCCAATGGTATGTCAGTCTGGAATGTTACCGATGACTGCATCAGTCAGCTCGGCAGACAGGTAGGCGCGCTGGATTATGTCAGCCACTGTTACCACCGGCCACGGCACCTGCCACTCTGGCCCTACAACCTGTTTGCCATGGTGCACGGCCATACCCGGCAGGATGTCGAGGCAAGGATTGCCGGGATTGCCGGGTTGCTGGGTGACCACTGTCGCGGGCATCAAGTGCTCTACAGCAAACGCATCCTCAAGAAAACCGGCCTGAGGATCAGGGGGTAAGCCGTATGTTCCGAATCTCGCAATATATGCAGGAACTGGTGAATCCCGCGCCGCTTGTAGAGAGACGCTCGCCACCGGGGCCCGTGGTGATCTGGAACCTGATCCGGCGCTGCAACCTGACGTGCAAGCACTGCTACTCGATCTCGGCGGACATCGATTTCAAGGGTGAACTGAATACGGAAGAAGTGTTCACAGTAATGGATGACCTGAAGTCTTATGGTGTGCCGGTGCTGATACTGTCCGGTGGTGAGCCGTTACTGCGCCCTGATATCTTTGATATTTCCAGGCGCGCCAAGGACATGGGGTTTTACGTGGGCCTGTCAAGCAACGGTACACTGATCAATGCGGATAATATCAATGCCATTGCTGATATCGGCTATGACTACGTTGGTATCAGTATTGACGGGAATCAAAAAACGCATGACCTGTTCCGTCGCAAGGATGGCGCCTTCGAAGCATCAATGGCGGGTATCCGCCTGTGTCGTGACCGCGATATCAAGGTCGGACTGCGTTTTACCATGACCGAGGACAATGCGGTCGAGTTACCTGATATGTTGCAGTTAATGACCGATGAGGGCGTGAACAAATTTTATCTTTCCCATCTGAATTACGCCGGCCGCGGTAACCGTAACCGTGACAGTGATGTACAGCTCAATATCACCCGGCATGCCATGGACCTGTTGTTTGAGACCGCCCTGTTAGATGCGCAGCGCGGTAATGCGCTGGAATTTGTTACCGGCAACAATGATGCTGACGGGGTGTACCTGCTGCAGTGGGTCAGGCAGCATTATCCTGAGAAAGCTGATCATATAGAGGCAAAGCTGCGACAATGGGGCGGTAACAGTTCCGGCGTCAATATCGCCAATATCGATAACCTCGGTGAGGTGCACCCGGATACTTTCTGGTGGCATTATGACCTTGGAAATGTCCGTCGGAGGCCCTTTTCCGAGATCTGGATGGATACCTCGGATCCGATCATGGCGGGGCTGAAAGCGGTGCCACGCCTGATTAAAGGTCGATGTGGCGAGTGCCGCTACTTTAATATCTGCGGAGGAAATACCCGGGTACGTGCAATGCAATTAACCGGGGATCCCTGGGCAGAAGATCCGGCCTGTTATTTGACTGATGCGGAAATTAGGCATATTAATAGAGCTGATGTCAGTGATATGCCAGCATGCAGGACGAGGGTCCTCTAATAATTAAACCCCTGACGGCGAAAAAATGATTGAAAAAGTAACGAACCTGGACAAGCAGGCCTCTGCAGGGGTTGATGGCAAGGATTCCTCGCGGGAACTGTTCCCTGAAGGTGATGCCATGGACCGGTTCGTAAGCGTTTTTGAATCGAGTGCGCGTCGCTGGGAACTGGTTATTTATCCGGCCATGCTGGCCTTCGTGGTACTTGCTGGCTACGGTTTCTTTCTTATTTATACCCTGAGCAAGGATATCAATACCCTGGCACAGGGGATGGATCCGGAGATGGGCAAGCACCTCAGTCATATATCAGAGAGCGTTATCTATCTATCTGAAAATGTGCGTACCATGACGCGGCGTGTCTACCATATGTCCGAGTCTGTTGAAACCATGGCAGACAGGATGGAAGCACTGGAATATCTGGAGCCCATGCTCACCAATATGCACGGTATGAACCTTTCCATGGGAGCTATGAACCAGAATATGAGCACCATGAACCTGAATATTGACGCCATGCGTTATGATATGGGTGACATGAGCCACAGCATGAGACCGATGGGTCGGATGAACAAATTTATGCCCTGGTAAGCAGGTATTTGCTGCTGTAAATTACTGCGACAAGAACAATATGGCCCTGATACCCGGGGCAATAAGCGCAACAGAGAAATACTGAGAAGGTCTTCAGGTGAAATTATTCATGCACAAGCCTTCCGCGAAATATAACGTCTATAATAAAATTTATCGCTCTGTCGGCAGCAGTCATTCATGTGGCTGATAATAAGCGAAGAGAAACCATCAAACCGGATATCCATGCAGCTGTGATTGCCTGGGTGGCAGGATGATTCCTGGCGGCGGGTGCGAATGGCTGGCGAGGTGGTTCGGGTAGCCGTAACAGCGGTATGACCCGCTGGGCAGGCTGCATTTTGTGTATTTTCAGTAAAAACCAGAACAATTTCAAAAGGAGAACAGTTATGCTAATAAAGCCGGTTTTTTTCAGTATCCTTGCAGCAGTGTTGTTGCAGCCTGTCCAGGCTGAGGAAAGCACGGCGGCGGCTGCCGCCGTTGTGGAGTCTCCTAATCCAACGGAAGAACGTATCCGGGCTTATCGCGAGCAATTTGATCAGCGTGCCAGGGCTGCCGAAAAAATGCGCCAACAGCACCAGGCTGAGATGGAACAACAGCGTGAGGCAAGTCAGGCCGAGATGGAACAGCAGCGTGAGGCAAGTCAGGCCGAGATGGAACGGCTGCGTGAGGAACGTCAGGCCGAGATGGAACAGCAGCGTGAGGCAAGTCAGGCCGAGATGGAACGGCTGCGTGAGGAACGTCAGGCCGAGATGGAACAGCTACGCGAGGAACGCCAGTCAGAGATGATGAGTATGCGTCCGCCGCGTCCAATGCAGAGGCAGCATCTGATGACGGAGCGCCAGCTGGCCATGCAGAAATACCGGGAACAACAGGAGGCCTATGCACGTCAGCAGCAGGAAGAGCGCCAGGCTCTTGTGGAGGAATGGCGTGATGCAAGACATATGGAACAGGAAGAACGGATGAATGCCTATCTGAAGAAGCGTGAGGAACGCCTGCTCGCTATCATCAAACAGCAGGAGGAAATGCGTAATCGTGCTGAAGATCGGCACAATTACCTGGTGGAGAACCAGGATGATATCCTGAAGGGGATGCTGGACGAGCAGGTTGATATTGCAAGCCGCCACGAGGAATTGCGCCTGCAGGCGGAAGATCGCCGCAAGCAAATGGCGGTCATGCGCGCGACTATGATGGATATGGGACCTGAAGAACGCCGGGCCTATATGGAAGAGCACCGGACAGAATTGTTTGGCGAGCAGGCCGCACCGCAACGACCAGCCGTTCGGCGAGCACCGCCAGCCTGGGTACAGAACCCCATGCGTCCACCTGCTCCACCGACAGCCCCTGTACGTTAAACCATCCGGCATGGTCTGGCTGGCAGCGTGATGTCTGCCAGCCAGACCGGCAGACGTCCGGGGTACCAATTGCCGCCGTTCGCTGCAAGCACATAATCAAAGGCCGTGCCGCAACTGGAGGGCTATACCGGGTGTGAGTCCGGTTTTTTTACATCTCCAAATAACTGTTTTTGAACTGCAAGTATGGCTGAGGAACTCCGCATACCCGGTTCAACAGGCGATGAGGTGTTTTCAGGCGCGTTTTTTTTGTTCCTGCTCGGCTTCACGTGATGTCAGCGTGGCAAGCATAGAAAGTTCTTCACTCAGTAATTTAAGGATATCATCAAGGGCCAGGATGCCGACCAGTTCGCACTTGTCATTGATAACCGGAACCCGACGAACACCGCGGGCACGCATGCGTTGCGCAGTCTCAAGAATGCTGTCACTCTCGGACACTTTCAGCAGGGCATAGCACATGATGTCGCCAACGGTTACCTCGTTTACCCCGATATCTTCTGCAATGACTTCAATTACAATATCGCGGTCAGTCAGGATGCCGACAGGTTCCTTGGCACCTGATTTTTCTTCCGTCACAATGAGGCAGCCGACGTGGTGTTCCCTCATTAGGCGGGCGGCGGCCCGAATGGTGGTATCCCTCTGAGTGGTGATAACATTGCGGCTACAAAGTCGTCCTGCATTCATTGCCAATTACCTCCTTCATGCAAATGCTCAGTCGAAAGTATAGTTTACTAAACCGTCCATGTGTTGATCTGTATCAATGCTCCATGATTGTCTGACAGCTGACAATCTGCGGGCCATGAATTACCCGGTTTCACAAGTCAGGCCGAATGTTGTATATATTGACCGGTTGGCCGATAAAAAATAGAGGACCAGTAGCAATGCCCGTTACGGTTCTTGTTATTGTCTCCTCCAGGTAACGGTGAACCGCTAGATGTACTGGCTGTCATTCAAAAAGAAAACGGAAAAACCGGTTACTGGCCTGATATTACCGGGTGGCGGGGCACGTAATGCCTATCAGGCGGGAGTATTGAAGGCGATTGGCGACATGTTGCCCGAAGATGCCAAAAACCCTTTCCCGGTGATCTGTGGGACTTCCTCCGGTGCACTGAATGCAGTATTACTGGCCAGTAGCGCCACGCGTTTCCAGGAAGGCGTCGACAGGCTCTACGGTATTTGGGCGAATTTCCATGTCGGGAAAGTGTTCAAGACCGATCCATGGACGGCTATAAAAAGCGGTTATCGTTGGGCGGCAACATTTCTTCTGGGTGGCTTGGGCAAGGGGCAGCCACGCTCGATACTGGACAATTCACCGTTACGTGGTCTGCTGGAAAGTCATATCCGCTTCGCGCGTATCCAGCAGGCAATCGATTGCGGTGACCTGGAGGCGGTCTCCATTACGGCATCCGGCTACACCAGTGGCATGTCAGTCACTTATTTTCAGGGCAGGGAGGGGCTGAGACCCTGGAAGCGGACGCGCCGGGTAGGTCAGCCCACTGAGTTGACACTGAATCACTTGATGGCCTCATCTGCTATCCCGGTATTGTTCCCTGCGGTCAAGTTACGCAATGAGTATTTCGGTGATGGTTCCATGCGCCAGACTGCACCGCTCAGTCCGGCATTACACCTGGGTGCAAATCGCCTGCTGATCATCGGCGTCAGGAACCCGCGGCCGGATACGCCCTCTGAAGACGTACGGAATATTCCGTTTCCCACCTTCGGGCAAATTTCCGGCTACATCTTCGACACATTATTTATGGACAGCCTGGATGCGGATATCGAGCGCATGCGTCGCGTTAACCACACTATTACGGAAACAAAAGACAAGCGGGTCGTCTACAAGGATACGTCGTTACGACAGATCGACTATCTGGTTATTTCTCCAAGCCGTGATATTCGTGACATCGTGGCACGTTATGTCGGTAATTTCCCGCGTTCAGTACGCGTACTGCTCAAGGGGATCGGTGCATTGACACGCGAAGGCCGTCCGTTAATGAGTTACCTGATGTTTGATGCGCCCTTTTGCAAGGAACTGATGGAGCTTGGCTACGAGGATGGTATGGCGGCCAGGGAGCAGGTGCTGCACCTGCTTGGTTACGATGAGTTGATTGAAGAGGAAGAGGAAGAGGCAGAATCGGAGCGGGCTTGAAACAAGCCCGCTGCTGCGGAGTCTTTTTAAGAAGGTCCTATCGATGCATCCGGTCCTGGCGACGCCAGCGCTCCACAATGTCATCAATATCCAGGTCGGATGGCCCGGTTACCCAGTGGCGGAAGAAGTCAACGCTCGAGCTGTTGGGTGGCGGATCAGGTTTGAAGAGTTGTACGCGTGTCGGCAGTGGTACCGCAAGACCCATAATCATGGCCTCACCCTGGCTCAGGGACGACAGGATATCGATGAAGTCGCGTTCTGCTTCCGGTACCAGATCACGGACATAGTCCTGATCGTCGGGGTTGGTCAGTCGCAGACAGATAAATGTACTGCACTGTGCAAGTACGGTTTCGGATAACTCGTGAGGCCGTTGGGTAACCACGGCCAGTCCAACACCGTACTTGCGTCCTTCCTTTGCGATACGCTGCATGGAGCGGCGTGTACCTTCATATTGTATGTTGCCTTCCCGCGGGATATAGGCATGAGCTTCCTCGCAGACCAGCAGTAGCGGGAATTCCTTGAATTTCGGGTTCCAGTAATTGAATTCAAACGCGAGACGCCCGACCTGCGCGGTGACTACCGGGCGTACGTCAAACGGTACGCTGCTCAGGTCAATGATGGTTATCTGTGCTTTGGGTTCGCCAAGGCCTACAAAGTCACGCAACAAGCCGGACAGGGTATCCGAGGAGGTGCGGTGTTTTGGATTTAGCAGGAAGTCATAGCGTCTGTCGTTCATGCGACTTTGCAGCCGCATCAGGAACTGGTCAAACAGCCCTGCAAGCACCCCTTTTTCCTTGCCGAAATGGGTAGTCTGCTTGTTTGCTTCCTCAAAATAGGTATACATTTCCTGCAGTGAGAAATAGACCGGTGAATCAATGGATAGATGCCCTATCCCGAGGTCCTTGTTGGCCTTGTTACGCAGGTCCTGAATGCTATCACGCAGGAAGGCGATCTGGGTGGAGGCCGAGGCATCGGTGCGGTCAACCAGCAGGTCGACCAGTTCTGCAAAGGTCATCAACCAGTAGGGGATTTCCAGATCGCGGGCATCGATATACCGGGTGGTTTTTTCGTCGAATGCATATTGCCGGTTGCCGTCTTTATCCTCCCAGCTGTACTCACCGTGCAGATCAAGCAGGACGATGTGTGCCTTGGGCATGGATTTGACTGCACGTTGTAACAGGTTGGTAACTGTCCATGATTTACCGGCGCCGGATTGTCCAAGAATGGCAAAGTGCCGACCAAACAATGCTGCTGGGTCCATGCAGACATCGATGCTGTTATCCGCTGAGGCAACACCGACTGCATAACCCTGGGCGCGGAACTTTATAAAGATGGCTTCGACTTCTTCTCTGTTGACATTGTGTACTTCAGCACCCGTGACAGGATAATTCTTGATGCCGTTGGTAAAAACACCGCCCGGTGAAACCTCGCCAAGTGGAATCATTTTGATGGATTTGCTGGTTCCGGAGCCACTGGTCGAGGGTATCTCGGCAATTGATCTGATGACGGCAAGCAGCTTGATATCACCCTGGGTGATGGCCACATAGGAGCCGGGTTGTCCGCTCAAGTCATTTTCATCCCTGGATATACGGGGCAGACGGCCTTCGGCCGTGGTAGTCAGGGTGGCAGCAAGTGCGCCTGCTTCCACCCTGGTTAGATGACCTATCAACGTTTTTGTATATGGTGACATTGCCGGTTTTCCTTTTGCCTGTCTCAGTGCTTGCCAGTGCCCGGAGAGCTGCTAAATTTTGAATATAAACCTGCCTGCATCCTCCGGTGGCCACGATTGGCGGCTTGTTGCCGGGGGCTGCGGGGGCAGCGCTAACACTCTAACGGCAGTTATTTCTGCATATTGAGTCGCTTATGATGGGGAATCGCGGCCGGTCGGCCAGATGTTGCGGGTCAATTTCGTGCCAGGTGTTTGCAGGTGTATGCAGTGTCTGTTTCCCGATGAGGCGACATGCGTTGAGATCATAAGCAACGGACTGCCGGTTCTCTGGTTTGATGGCCACGGGATCACGGAAGAACACGAAGAAAAGGCGGTTAAGGCTTTATTTCTTCAGCGTTCTTCCGTGGCAATACTATCAATTTTAATTTAGCTGGGGAGAACTAGTAGTGTGACCGACTGTTCTGTTGATACATTTGCCGGAACATTTTCCGGTAGTACACCACAGCACTGTTTCCGGCTGCCTTTACATCAAATATCTTCCAGCCGTTCTTGCCCTTGTAGAAGCGGAAATCCAGTTTGGTGGGAATGCCTTGTGGTTGCATGATCCAGGCGCTGACAGTGACATCATTTCTGCCCTGCCCCCGTGGGGTGAAATAGCGGATCGGCTGATTGGTGTAGGTCGTGAGTTTTTGCACCAGTGTCGTCATGAATGCCTTCGTCAGCTGACTCTGCATGCTGGCCCGCTGTTCGGGTGACATGTCGCGCCATGCCGGTCCTGCCGCCCAGCGCGTCATATAGGCAAAATCGAAATACGGTGCCACCTCCGCTTCCAGAAACGTCCTGGCTTGCCCGGGGTCCAGCGCGCCGCCACTCTGGATAAAGGTTGTCAGTTTGCTGATGCCGGACTTGACAATGGCGGCGGGTGCGGAGGTGTCCACTTGTGGTGCCCTGCCCGGATAGCTGCCCTGGTAGGGAGGGTAAGGTGTAGCCTGCGTGGTTTGGGATAGTGTGGAAACTAATACGAGTAAAACAGCCAGTAGATTTGCTTTCATTGAGCCCTCTGTGTGTGTGCTTGGTGCTAGCAAGAAAAACAGGCCGGTGACTGCCGGCCTGTCGTTCCCATCTTATACAACAGACGGCCACCTGTTACCAGCGCATGCATTGTAAAACGCATGCGCTGGTAAAGGTCGGGTGTTACTGGCTTGCAGCGGGGGCAGCAGGTGCAGCAGGTGCCGCCGGTGGTGCATAGCCGTAAGGCGCATAGCCTGGATAGCCGCCCCAGCCATACCCCGGATAGCCGTAAGGGCCGTAGCCACCATAGCCATAGTAATCGCCATAGCCCCGGCCATAACCCCGTCCATAGCCACGTCCGCGGCCGCTGCCACTACCATACATGTTGAAGCCAAAATCCCCGTCACCGAAGAAATCGCCAAGGCCATCGCCCCAGCCATCACCCCAGCCATCATTGTAACCACGGTTACCCCACGGACCCCAGCCGCCCCATGCGTGTGCAGACGTGATCGGAAGGACGACCAGTGTGCCGAGTGCGGCGGCTGCCAATGTTAGTTTCAATGTTTTCATCGAATTCCTCCTGTGTTGAAAATTTGCCAAACCAAGGCAGTATCAATTCTGGGGGAAGCAACTTTCAAATGATTTGATCTGCGTCAAAATGGTGGCAATTTTTAATGGTGATATTATCTTTGCTGATGAGAATATCAGTGGTTCACGCTAGACTCGCTGTAGCAACCGTATAGTTACGGGTTTGGATGCGGCAAGTGGATGAAACAATGCGTTGGATGATCGGCATACTGCTCCTGGGGATAACCACTTTAGTTGTGGGTGAACCAAGGGGGGGAGAATTGTTCGCGGCTCACTGTGCGGGTTGCCATGGAGACACCGGCAAGGGTGGGGTAGGGGTGCCACTGTCACTGCCGTCATTCCTGGAAAGTGTGGATGATGATTTCCTGCGCAAGACGATCCGAATGGGGCGCCCGGGCAGGGTGATGCCGGCCTTCAGGGCGATCAGTGATGCCCAGGTTGATGCCATTGTCCGGCATATTCGCAGCTGGTCCGGGAAGCCGGAGCCTGTTTTTTCTGACAAGCCGCGGCATGGTGATGCGCAGCATGGCCAGCAGCTGTTTGTCAGCTATTGCGTTGCTTGTCATGGTGCAAATGGAGAGGGCGGCACGGGTACCGGGGTGACCTTCTCGCGCAAGCGGGATCTCCCGATTATTGCACCGGCACTGAATAATGCCGGCTTTCTGGCGGCGGCTTCCGATGAAATGATCCGACATATCCTGCAATTTGGCCGTGAAGATACACCGATGCGTTCTTTTCTGGTGCAGGGACTCTCGGAACAGGACATTGATGACCTGGTCAGTTATGTGCGTACCTTTGAACAGCAGCAGCAGCACGCATCCGGGAAGTCGGCGGTGACGGCTGCAGAGTCCACCATATGGGCCGAGTCATCCTACACGCTGGAAGAAACCATCGAGAATCTGAAAGATGCGATTGTCAGCCAGAACTTTATCCTGATCAGGCAGGATACCCTTGAGCATGGCCTCGTCACGGAGGGCGAGGAGGACCCATCGCAGGTTATCCTGCACTTTTGCAATTTCAAGTTTCTTTTTGAAGCACTTGCGGTCGATCCGCGGGTCGGTATGTTCCTGCCATGCCGGGTCACAATTACCGAGAGAGACGGCAAAGTGATGGTATCGGCAATCAATCCGCTGTATCTGAGCCGCTTGTTTAACAACAGTGAGCTCAATGAGTATTGCAAGAAGATGCACGCTGTCTACAGTGCAATTCTGGAGGATGCAACACTGTGAAAAAACAGCTTGCCAACGTTATCCTTGCCTGCTTCTTAGTGTGTATATCCGTGCTTGCCTGTGCAGAGGAGATCGTCATTACGCGGTCGGTGCTTGCCTTTCCGGAAGCCATGCTGGCATTACAGGAATCGATTCGTGCGCATGGCTACACGGTTTCGCGGGTGCAGCGCATCGATGTTGGTTTGACTGGGATGGGCTACAAGACGGACAAGTACAGGATCGTGTTTGCGGGCAAGATTGACGAGATTCGGGAACTGACCAAAAAAGCGCCGCAACTGACAGCCTATTTGCCGCCCAAAATTTCAATCTTTGCCGAAGGTGACCAGACCGTCCTGGTGACGATTAACCCGAGACTGTATGCTGATATTGCCGGTGACGCGATCGATCCGATTATCTTTGCGCACTGGGAAAGTGATTTGCGTTCCATTTTTCACGATGTGAGTATGGCCAGGTGACAGGGTGTCATAATAACCATCTGTTATAGAAAGAATAAAATTGCTTTTGATAAAAAATGCGGGCAATGTGCCCGCACAAGGGTGGAAGTCATACATGCTGCCTTGGCCGGCTTTGATCCCGATCAAGTCGCTCAGGAATGCATGGGAAAATCCCCCCAAAATTGTGCTGGCGTGTCGTGTGCTGCTGTTGTGCCCCAGTTTTATCAGGGTGCGGCGGGTGGTGTCGCGGGATTGTTTGCGATTTATGCCTGCGCAGATGTACGTATCTGACTGGCTGACGGGTAAGGTTCGGGAATGAGCAGGCAACAACAAAAAATATTATTTACGGCAGTCAGGAAGCTGATGCGGCCATTGATAAGGATTTTGTTGCGTAACGGAATTGCCTATGGCGTGTTGGCAGATGTCATCAGAAAATGTTACGTCGATGTTGCGTTTGAGGACTTTTCACCGCAGGGCAAGAAGCAGACTGTTTCCCGTGTTTCTGCCCTCACAGGGTTGACGCGAAAGGAGGTAAAACGATTGCACGAGCTGGATGATACGGATTATGAAGCCAGTCAGGAGCGCTATAACCGGGCTTTACGTGTGATCAGTGGCTGGATGAATGACAGGCGATTCCTTGATACAAAAGGAAAATCAGCTGACTTGCCGCTGGAAGGGGAAACGAAATCGTTTGAAGTGCTGGTTAAGGAATACAGCGGCGATATTCCAACCATGGCCATGCTTGCCATGCTGGAGGAAGCGGGCAGTGTAAAAAGCGGGCAAGGCAGGGTAAGGCTGGTCAGACATGCCTATGTGCCGGGCAGGGACGATGCAGACAAGATCAGGATACTCGGTACAGATGTGTGCGAGTTGATCTCCACGATTGACCATAACCTGACTGCTGACCCGGATAATCTTCTGTTCCAGCGGAAGGTTGCCTACGAAGATATTAATCCGGCATCCCTGGTAAAGCTTAAAAAACTGTCATTTAAAAAGGCGCAGTCTCTGCTGGAACAACTGGACAGGGAGTATGCCAGGCATGAACAAACGGATAATCATGAGGGTGGCGTGAGCATCAGCCTCGGCATCTATTTTCACGAGCAGAAGAATCCGCAGGAGTAACTCGATGATGAAGCACTCACGCCGTGCTGCTGCAGGCCTGCGGGTCGTTTTATCGATGCCTGTTTCTGCCGGATGTGGCAGTAGCTGCGGCGGTGGTCGAGGGCTTCATTATAAATGGCGTGTCTGATGGACATCAGGTAGAGCAGCGTAGTGTGGATGTACGGATGAGTGCCGACATGGTTATTGTCCTTCGCCAGTGTCTATCCATTTCCGACGCCCCGGAACATATACTCGGCATGCGCAAACTTACCGGTGGTGAAGGTCTTTTTCCACGGCCAGCTTGCCAGGGACGGCAATGCTTCAGGTAGTATAAGGGGTTCGCGGGGCGGGAGGCAGGTATGAGCGATCAGGTGACAGATCCCTTCAGACAGGCTTTCAAGGGTCGCTTTGAGAGTGTCTTGCGCTGGGGGCAACTGGATCTGTTCTGGGGGGTTCTGCGCAAGGATGCCGCGGGCGAGTGGTATGTCTATGCAGTAGGTGAGCCGCCACCGCAGCAGCCGGCCAGTGCCGAACGTGTGCAAACCTTCCTGTCGGAGATTGAACGGTTGCTGCGCAAGGAACATGATGAAGATTATTGCGGGGTTGTGTTCACCGATTCGATGGAATCGCCTCAATTTGTAAAGATATTTGATCCCAATAATCTGGGTGTTTCCTGTGGCTTCAGTGAGCATCCGCCGCTGCCGGGCTGGATACTGTCAAAGCTGCCACCCGTAGACCTCAATGTGCCTGTGCCCCTGCCCGCAAACCGCCGGCGTTGGTGGCTACGTCTGTTAGGGCGCTGAGAAACAATCATAACGCATTGATATCCATTGTAATGATTATTTTGAGTTGATCTATATTAAGTAATTTTAATATACTACCCACCCGGTCTGGCAGATGGTAGTCCGTACATGACCCTGATTTCCCGTGTTTACTATAATGGAGCTATCGATATGAAAAGATTAATAAATGTAGTGATTGCAAGTGCGCTGTTGACTGTCAGCGGATCTCTGCTGGCCGATGGCCAGAAAACTTACCAGGCTAGCTGCCAGGCATGTCATGCCACGGGTGCTGCCAATGCGCCGAAACTGGGTGACAAGGAAGCCTGGGCACCACGTATTGCAACAGGCATTGATGCCATGCTGGCGAATGCTATTAAGGGTTTGAATGCAATGCCGCCCAAGGGTGCTTGTATGGCCTGCACGGATGAAGAGCTGAAAGAAGCCATTGAGTATATGGTTAGCCAGAGTCAGTAATCCTGAAGGCAGGTGTGCAGCCTGCTAGTGGATGAAGATGTTGTTGAATGGCGTACATTTATGTGCGCCATTCTTTTTCAGCAGAGCAGCAGGAGTATTTGGCAATGAAGGAATTTGCAGCGGTGATAATGGCAGGTATCCTGGCGGGCATCGGTGGTGCTGTGCACGCCGATGATGTGGCCGCGGGTAAAGCCAAGTCTGCCACCTGCGCGGGTTGTCATGGCGCGCAGGGTATCAGTAATAATCCCGTTTGGCCAAACCTGGCAGGTCAGCAGGAAGGTTACCTGGTGAAGCAGCTGAAAGCCTTCCGCGAGGGTACGCGCAGTGACCCCATGATGAGCCCCATGGCGAAGCCCTTGAGCGATACCGAAATCCAGAACCTTGCCGCTTATTTCAGTAGTCTATAGATACACCAGGCCGCCGGTCATTGTGTTTATGGTGCGGGTGCCGTGTATATCATGCGGTGACGCACATAGATAACCACTGTCAGCAACAGCACGGCACCGGCCTGGTGTGCCACTGCCAATGGTATTGGTACGTGCAGTAACAGTGTGGAAATGCCCAGTGTTACTTGTAGCAGTGCAGCAGCCAGCAGACCATACAGGCCGTTGCGCACTATGGCCGGCAAGGACTGGCGTATTGAAACAAGCCAGAGGGTAACGACGCTGAAGAAAACCAGCGTGGCCAGGACACGGTGACTAAACTGGACGGTGGCGATATTTTCAAAGAAATTACGCCACCGGGGTTCCTGCATAAAAATAACTTCCGGTATCCAGTGGCCATCCATTAATGGAAACGTATTGTATGCGAAACCTGCCTTGAGGCCGGCGACAAAGCCACCGGACAGGATGGTGATGAAAACCGCGCCCCCCAGCAGGCTGGTTGCACGTCGCAGGACGGCCGGCACATCAGCGCCGTGCTGGTCGCCATACCACAGTCCGAGTGCTACATGAAGCATATAGGCATAGATCATGACGGCCAGCCCGAGATGTGCGGTCAGTCGGTACTGGCTGACATGCGGATTGTCGACCAGGCCACTCTTGACCATGTACCAGCCGAGCAGGCCCTGCAGGCCCCCCAGCACAAACATGGTGATCAGTTTCGGAATGAGCGGGCGCTGTATCCAGCCCCTGGCCAGGAAGAATAAAAAGGGCAAGAGGAATACTGTGCCGATGGTCCGGCCCAGTACCCGGTGCGAGTATTCATACCAGTAAATGTTCTTGAAACCAGCCAGGTCCATGCCGATGTTGATTTTCTGATATTCCGGCGACTGCCGGTACAGCGCGAATGTCTCTTCCCAGGTGTCCTGATCAAGTGGCGGAACAATTCCGAAGATAGGGTCCCATTCAACCATGGACAGGCCGGAGCCTGTCAGCCGGGTGGCGCCACCGAGAATCACCATGGCGTACACCATGAGACAGCATACGAACAACCAGGCAGCGATACGTCGGTTGTGTGCCCGTTCCGGATTTCTTTTTTCGTTGTTACTCATCGATAGGTTCTGTCTGTCAGCCGATAGATAGGGACGCTAAATGCCCGTGTCAGTGGGTATTGTACCTGAGATCAAGGGGTGACCTGCTGTTACGTTGCATTGTGCCGCAGGGTAGAATGCAGGCCATGGCGTGTGTGAATGAATACGGGGTGTAACGATTATTATGAAACAGGTGCTGTTATTGACGCTGGCAGGTGGCCTGCTGCTTGCCCTGGGGTATGTCTTTGTATCATCGCCAGGGGACCAGCAGGATACGGTAGTGGATCAGGTGGACGGTGTAACAGGGGTGGGGGCACAGAAGGGGGCATCATCCGAGATTGACGCGGTGCCGGAACGGATGGTGCTTGATATCAGTGTCCACAGCATCGAAGGACTCAGGGTGCTGTTTGATCGTGCAGAGCAACTGGCCATGATGCCACGGCCCAGGGGTGCGGATGCCAGTGTGGTGCTGGTGCTGCACGGGCCGGAAGTGGAGTTTTTCTCCATTAAAAACTATGGCAAGTACAAGGATATTGTTGACCAGGCGGCACGCCTGGATGCATTCGATGTGGTGGATGTGAAAATCTGCCAGACCATGACGGGTGAAAGCGGCATTGAACCTGATGATATACCGTCATTCATTGAACTGGTTCCTTACGGGCCAGGGGAAGTAGAGCGTTTAAAGCAGCAAGGGTATGTAGCCTTTTAGGCAAGTGTGCCGGGTCTGCCGGTGGGTATGCAGCACTTGGCGGTATACGGCTACCGGCCGAAAACAGGAATGCAGCTGCTACACATGCTGTCCTGGGTTCGCAAGGATACAGCCTGCCGGGGCACGTATAATTGCCCCGGCAGGCTGCAGGTGAGCCATTATCTGTTACGTTCTTTCAGGACGCGTTCAATAATCGGTGCCAGGATAATTTCCATGGCAAAGCCCATCTTGCCGGCAGGCACCACGATGGTGTTGCGTCGCGACATGAAGGAGTCATCCAGCATGTTGAGCAGGTAAGGGAAATCAATGTCGAGCTTTTTCGGGTCCCGGAAGCGGATGACCACGAAGCTCTCGTCCGGTGTCGGGATCTCGTTGGCAATGAACGGATTGGACGTGTCCACTGTCGGGACGCGCTGGAAATTGATATCCGTGCGCGAGAATTGCGGGGTGATGAAATGTACATAATCGTACATGCGCCGCAGAATGGTGTCGGTTACGGCCTCGGCGGAATAACCGCGTTGTTCACAGTCGCGGTGAATCTTCTGAATCCACTCCAGATTGACAATCGGGACAACGCCAATGAGTAAATCGACATGCTTGGCAACATCGGTGTCTTCAGTCACAACTCCGCCATGCAGGCCTTCGTAGAACAGCAGGTCAGTACCGGCTTCGACTTTTTGCCACGGTGTAAATTCGCCGGGCTGCTGGCCAAAAGGTTTGGCCTCTTCATCGCTGTGCAGATAGTAGCGGCGTTCACAGCTGCCGGTTTCGCCGTAAGACTTGAAGGTTTCCTCCAGTTTGTGGAACACATTGGCTTCGGGACCAAAGTGGCTGAAACTGTGATTGTCGGCTTTTGCGGCTTCTTCCATGGCAACCTTCATGGCTGCACGGTCATATTTATGGTAACTGTCGCCTTCGATCACGACGGGGTTAACACCCTCACGCAGAAAGATATGTTCAAAGGCCACTTTGACAGTGGTTGTACCTGCGCCGGATGAACCGGTAACGGCAATGATCGGATGTTTTTTGGACATGAGAAGTTCCTCGCCCTTATCTGTTAGCGGGTTGATCTTTCGGTATGTGCGGATCGGTTAGCCAGCTTCCGGACCGACCTGAACGTGTTTTTGCTGTGAATCTCGTACACAGCGGTTAAAGCAAGCCGCCTATTGAAACATTTTTGTGATGCCGGACTCAAGTACAGGTCTTGAGAATGTGTCGCAGAATATATCTACATGATCAAGATCAATGGCTTATAGCCTGGCCATCTACCGGGCAGGTGTTTTCTCGGTATCCACGCCAGGCCGGTGAAGCTGCCATCTTTGACATGCATGGATGGCATGATAAATATTAATAAGCTTCAGATCGTTGAGATATTTTTTGTGTGGTGTCCCAGTGTATTTACTGGGGGAGCCGGGATCCCGGTCTGTTCCAGGGAAGGAAGCAGTATATAATAATACGTTTTATCCGCCATGCTGGCGAAGTTCATTTTATGAGGCTTGGAAATTACCATGAATGTTGCATGCTCAGGCTGGAAGAGTCGGCTCCTCCCTTTCCTTTGCTGGATTGGTGAGTTAAAGAAACCCGAAATTCTGCGTGCCGACCTGATTGCCGGGGTCACGGTCGCGCTGGTACTGGTACCGCAGTCCATGGCATATGCGCAGCTGGCGGGTCTGCCTCCCTACTACGGTTTATATGCATCATTTCTACCCGGTATTATAGCGGCCCTGTTTGGTTCATCCCGTCAGCTGGCTACCGGGCCGGTGGCGGTTGTCTCACTGTTGACGGCCTCCGCGCTGGAGCCGATTGCCGGTGCCAACCCGGAACTCTATATTAGCTACGCCATCATGCTGGCTCTCATGGTCGGCATTTTCCAGATAGGGCTGGGGCTGTTGCGCCTCGGTGTGCTGGTGAACTTCCTGTCGCATCCGGTGGTGGTTGGCTTTACCAATGCTGCGGCCATCATCATTGGGACCTCGCAGTTGGGCAAGCTGTTCGGGGTGTCGGTAGAGAAAGCCGAACACACCTATGAAACGGTATTCAATACGCTGGTCGAGGCGTTTAACAGCACCCACCTGGAAACCATGCTGATGGCGATTGTTGCACTCAGCATCATGATTGCCATGAAGCACTTGATACCGAGGGCGCCCAGTGTGCTGACAGCCGTGATCGTGACCATTCTGATTTCCTGGCTGATCGGTTTTGAGCAAATGGGCGGGGCAATTGTTGGCACTATCCCGGCAGGTTTGCCGGCCCTGACTATCCCGACGCTGGATTTCCAGACCATGGGGCAGTTGCTGAGTGTGACGGTAGCGATTGCCCTGATTGGTTTTATGGAAGCGATATCGATCGCCAAGGCTATGGCCGCCAGCACTCGCCAGCGCCTTGATGCCAACCAGGAACTGGTTGGCCAGGGACTGGGTAATATCTTTTCCAGTTTTTCGCAGGGTTATGCCGTATCCGGTTCTTTTTCCCGTTCGGCTGTCAATATCAGTGTCGGTGCCAAGACCGGTTTCTCGGCCGTGGTTACCGGTGCGGTTGTCGGCATCACCTTGCTGTGGTTGACCCCGCTGTTGTATCACTTGCCACAGGCTACGCTGGCAGCGGTCATTATTATGGCTGTTATCAACCTCGTAAAAATTGCACCGGTCAAGCATGCCTGGAAAGTACAGCGACACGATGCAGCGGTCTCGATCATTACCTTTGTGCTGACAATTATCTGGGCACCGCACCTCGATAAAGGCATTATGGTCGGTGTACTCCTGTCCCTGGCGCTGTTTCTGTACCGTTCCATGGCTCCCCGTATTGCCGTGTTGTCACGGGACCCTGATGGCACATTGCGTGATGCAGAGGTGCGCAAGCTGGAAACCTGTCGAAACATTTCACTGATTCGTTTTGATGGTTCCCTCTATTTTGCCAATACCGGTTATTTTGAAGACAAGATACTGGAGCGGGTTGCGCTCAAACCTGACTTGCAGTTTGTCATTATTGATGCTGAAGGCATCAATTCAATTGATTCAACCGGCGAAGAAATGCTGGGTATGCTGATCGAGCGACTTCGTGAAGCGGGTGTTGAATTGATCTTTGCGCGCGCCAAGAAGCAATTGTGGGATACCTTTGAACGTACCGGTCTGATGGAAAAGCTGGGACGTGATCACATGTTTGCATTGCGTACCCAGGCCTTCAACTATGCGTGGGACCGTCTTGGCGATAACCACGCCGAGACTTGCCCGTTGCGTGTGCCGCAACCGGTGGAAGTGCAAGCCTGAGAACAGAACACCGTATGCGTGATTATTTCTGGATGCAGGAGGAGGACCATTAAACCCTTTCGTATAACAAATCCCATACCCCGTGCCCCAGACGCTGGCCGCGTTGTTCAAATTTTGTGACCGGCCGGTAATCTGGTCGAGGCGAGAAATTACCATTACCTGCACAGTTGCGAAATGCCGCAGACTGGTCAGCAACCTCCAGCATGTTTTGGGCATAGTTCTCCCAGTCGGTTGCCATATGCAGGATGCCGCGGCGTTTTATCTTGCTCGCAAGCAGTTCAAGAAATGCGGGTTGTACGATGCGTCGTTTATGGTGACGCTTTTTGTGCCAGGGGTCAGGAAAGAACAGCAGTAAACGGTCCAGGCAGCCATCCGCCAGACATTTTTCCAAAACCGGTACTGCGTCCTCGCGAATCACGCGGACATTTGTCAGTGCGCGCTCTTCCAGTTCACGTAACAGCCGGCCCACCCCGGGCCGATGGACTTCAATGCCGATGAAGTCTGTCTCCGGCTGGTTGGCGGCCATCGTGACTAATACGTCACCATTGCCAAAACCAATCTCGAGCGAGCGTGGCGCGATACGTCCGAATACCTTATTCAGGTCCAGTGCTGCCGTTGTTTCCAGTCCGAAGCGTGGCCACAAATCCTGCAGGGCGCGCTGTTGTCCCGTGGTGAGACGGCCCTCCCGGCGGACGAAGGAGCGAATCTTTCTGGGAGGATGATCGTTGCTCTGCACTGCCGGAATTCCCTGAATAAGATGTTGGTTGTTCGATGGCCGCCTATTCCGGGTACTATCGCCGCTGGAATTACATCAACCCAGGGCAGAGATCATGTCCATTAACCGGTTGTTTAGACGTCCTCCTGGAAGAAGGTACCGTCTATCGGCGAGGATGCGCTGGCAAAACGTTTGCGTGGTATGCGACCTGCCCTGAAGGCCTCGCGGCCGGCCTCGATTGCTTTCTTCATCGCCGATGCCATTAATATCGGGTCCTGTGCGCCGGCAATGGCAGTGTTCATCAACACGCCATCACAACCCAGTTCCATGGCAATTGCGGCATCCGAGGCAGTGCCGACGCCCGCGTCAACGAGAATCGGGACTGTGGCATTTTCAACGATTGTCATGATGTTATGCGGATTGCGGATACCCAGACCTGAACCAATGGGTGCAGCCAGCGGCATGACTGCAACACAGCCCATTTCCTCGAAACGTTTGGCGATGATGGGGTCGTCATTGGTGTAAACCATGACCTTAAAGCCGTCCCTGACCAGTATTTCTGTGGCTTCTATGGTCTGGATAATGTCGGGAAACAGGGTCTTTTCGTCACCCAGTACTTCCAGCTTGACCAGGTCATGCCCATCCAGCAGCTCCCGCGCCAGGCGACAGGTGCGCACGGCATCCCCGGCGGTATAGCAGCCGGCGGTATTGGGCAGCAGGGTGTACTTGTCCGGCGAGATGACCTCCAGCAAGCTGGGTTCGTTCGGGTTCTGTCCGATATTGGTGCGGCGGATGGCCACAGTCACGATCTCGGCGCCACTGGCCTCTGTGGCGGCGCGCGTTTCATCCATATCCTTGTATTTGCCGGTGCCAACGAGCAGGCGGGAACGGTATTCGACGCCAGCGATAAACAAGGGATCTGTGGTTACGTGAGCGTGTACTTGCATGACGGTAGACATAGGCGGTTAACTCTTTAATACTTGAATGTCAGATGTTTGTCGGAAATGGTTTGCAGGTGGACGGCGCGGTTCAGCCACCACCGATGGCGTGCACGATTTCAACGCGGTCGCCGGGATTAATTATGTGGTTGTCAAAGCTGCTGCGTGGCACTATTTCCTGGTTAACTTCCAGGGCCAGACGTTTGTCAGCCAGTCCGAGTGAATGCAGCAGTTCAGTTGCACTCAGTGTGTCCGGATATTCGCGTGCGTTACCGTTAAGGATAATATTCATGGTGTTTCATATGTGTGCAAGTGTTGAACCGGGGGTATTCTACCGCAATCATGCCGGTTTCGGTCATTATCCAGGGGAATAACAGCTTATGACGCCCATTACGGAAGATATTGTTTCCTCTGAGGTTGCAGGGACACTGGATGGCCTGATGGTGGAGCGTGTCAGGCGCACGCCGGATAATACCGCCTATCGCAGTTTTGATGCGGACAGCAAGACCTGGTGTGACACCAGCTGGCGAGAGGTTGGCGAGGAAATATCCCGCTGGCAAACCGCGCTGGCAGCCGAGAACCTTTTGCCGGGCGACCGGGTGGCCGTGCATCTGCGCAACAGCAAGGAGTGGGTGTTTTTTGACCAGGCCGCACTCGCCTGCGGGCTGGTGATCGTGCCGCTGTATACCGACGACCGGCCTGACAACATCGCCTATATAATGACTGACGCTGCGGTCAAGGTGCTGCTGGTACAGGATGCCGCCGCCTGGAAACGGCTGGGGCCAGCGCTGGCCGGACAGGAGGACCTGCAGCGGGTCCTGATACTGAGCAGTGCCCTGAGCAGCGTAAAGGCTTCCCCGGCCGAGGTGCTGGCAGATGAGCGGGTCCTTTTTGTATCTGACTGGCTGCCGGATAATCCTGTTCCCCTCGACAAGCGCGCAGGGGACCCGCACGCACTGGCATCCATTGTCTATACCTCCGGCACCACCGGGCGTCCCAAGGGGGTGATGCTGTCGCATTACAACATGCTGTCGATTGCGCATTCGGCTTTGACCATGATCGACGTTTACCAGGAAGACCTGTTCCTGTCTTTTTTGCCGCTGTCACATACCCTGGAGCGTACGGCCGGTTATTACCTGCCGGTTATGTCCGGTTCTGCCGTGGCCTATGCACGCTCCATCCTGCAACTGGCGGACGATTTGCAGAGTATCCGACCCACGGTCATGATTGCAGTGCCACGTATCTTTGAGCGTGTTTTTGCACGCATTCAGGGACAGCTGGACAAGCAGTCGGCCTTCAAACGGATGCTGTTTAACCTGACCACCGCTGTCGGCTGGCACCGCTTTGAACGCCAGCAACACCGGGCCGCCTGGCACCCGCGTCTGCTGTTATGGCCGCTTTTGAACAAGCTGGTGGCGCACAAGGTGACGGCAAAGCTGGGTGGCCGCCTGCGCATGGCGGTCAGTGGCGGTGCGGCGCTGTCAAAACCGGTGGCCCGGATATTTATTGGTCTGGGTGTGCCGATACTGCAGGGTTACGGTCTTACCGAGACCAGCCCGGTGATCAGTGTGAATGTGCCGGAAGACAACGAGCCGGGCAGTGTGGGTTTGCCGTTGAACGGGGTTGAAGCATGCATCGGCGAGCATGATGAACTGATGGTCAAGACCCCGGGCATGATGCAGGGCTACTGGAACAATCATGCGGCCACGAAAGAAATCATCGACGCGGACGGCTGGTTGCATACTGGTGACCAGGCACGCATTGAAAACGGGCACATCTATATTACCGGCCGACTCAAGGATATTCTGGTTATGTCCAATGGCGAAAAGATCCCGCCCATGGATATGGAACTGGCTATCAGCCTGGTGCCGGCGATTGAACAGGTGCTGGTGATCGGGGAAGGTGAGTCCTATCTGGCGGCTGTCGTTGTGCTGGGAGCAGAGGCATGGCGGGAATTGGCAAAACGTTTTTCCCTGGATGCCGGTGCAGCAGACAGCCTGCGCCATGAAAAGCTGCATGCGGCCCTGCTCAAGGAAATCAAGGTCCATTTAAAGGACTTTCCCGGTTATGCCAAGATTCGCCGCCTTATCCTGACGCTGGACCCGTGGACCGTGGATAATGGATTGCTGACCCCGACGCTCAAGGTAAAACGTGCACGGGTACTGGAAATGTTTGCCGATGAGATCAAGGCGCTGTACGAGAATGGCCCGGTGAACCGCGCCTGATTTTAAAGCCCGGAGTTACCAGCTCAGATAGGCAAATCCCTGTTCCTGCAGCAGCATGATGTCATCCACCCCGATGGGTACGACCTGTGCGAAGGGCAGCAGGTCTTTTTCCGTCCATTGCAGCGAGGCCATGGTGTTGCCGCAGGCATGGAAGGCCACCCCATAGCTGGCCAGTGAGCCGGCGCGCTGCTGCAGTTCAAACGGGATTGCCCGCTGGGGGTGTTTGCCGAGGAGATGCAGGCCCTGTCCAAACACGCCAACCACGATTTCAACATCATCACCATACTTGCGTATCAGTTCACCCACAGAGAATAAGATGTGTTCCAGGTATTCCCTGTCGGCCTTGTTGCACTGGTAGACAATCCGGTGCGCCGAGGTGTCGTCAAGGTGTGATTCTGTGTGACTCGCATGTACCTGTCTGGCGGCGACAAGGCCGACCAGCAGGCCGATGGATTTCAGTGCGACACGACGTGTGCGGTTGAATAACTTCCCACTGTGCATGGTAATTCTCCAGGAGTCGGGTTTCGGTTACACTGTAGCCGATTTCAGCAGCCGAACAATGGCTCGGCACGGGGTTCACTGCCTTGTGGCTTTCAGTCTAGCGCAGTACCCCGGTTTTTTCTTTCCCCGGTTACATGTAGGGAGGCCTTCTATGAATATGGCAAGTATCAAGCAATGGATCCCGATTCTTTTAGTGGCGGCAGCCATCACCGGATGCGGAAATCCCATGGCTGTGAAGGACGATGTTAACTCGCAGTTTTTTTACATCAGGCCCGGTACCAAATTGATTCTGCATCAGGATGTGGATATTCCGAAAGAGCGCTCACACACCAGTTTCCAGCATGGCAAGGTGGTCTCCGGGCTGGATAACTACACGGTGGGTTGTATTCTGGATGTCCGCAACCTGGGGCCCGGTGTGGTCAGTGCCGGTACCTTCACGGTTTCACGTGCCGAGAGCTCGCAGGAGTGGGTCAGTCGCCCCAACATCATGCGTTTCTACCGTGTCATCTATCTGCAGTCGGATATTCAACCGGATGTGTTGCGCCTCACCTGCCAGGACTGGGACGGCCCGTTGCAGGGCAAGGACATTTCTGTCCCGGAAATGCGCGAGGCGCTGGGGGAGTACTTCAGTTTTGAGTTTGCTCAAAAGACATAAGGTGTCTTGTTTCGAGCTGGATGCCACCAAGGTTTCAGGAGTCTGCACCTGATGCTATGCAGTAATAGTGATGGCCAGTGAGAAGGCTCAACTATCTCTTGCTGCTGGTAAATAAATCCAGGCTGCGTGGCCGTTTCCGGGGTCTTTTCAAAAAGTATTCAAATAAAGAACAATGAGTCAGGCCTGAGAGGTAGTTACCCAAGCCAGAACCAGCGTCATCCCGGCGCAGGCCGGGATCCAGTTGCACCATCAAATGGCCATTTTTCCTGGATTATTCGCTTCGCTCACCCTGCGGGCCGCTCTCTGGGCGTTCAATGCGCTACGCGCTTTTGTCCGGCCTGTGCTGGAACGACGAGAAGGTGTGACATGGTCTTTAATTCGGTTTAAGTAACTATCACTCGGGTCAGAATTTTTAATCAGCCCGATAACTGATTTCGCTAGCAGGTGGTGGCTACCGACCACCGTCGGTTGTAAACTCACAGGCTACCGCCATATCGCGGGTGTAGTTCAATGGTAGAACTGGAGCTTCCCAAGCTTCAAACGTGGGTTCGATTCCCATCACCCGCTCCATTCAGATTCCCCTGAATCTAGCTTATAGGTATATAAATATATTCTTATTGTTTTATAAGAAAATGTTAATATACTTATCGACATGCTTGGAAAGAGGTTTCCAGGTGCAGGCTTTTGAACCTATGCTATTAATTATTCTGGAGAATATTATCATGAAAAAAATTGCTATTCTGGCTTCTGCGGTAACCATCGCAGTTGCTTCTACCGCTGTTTCTGCCTGGGGTTGGGGAGACAATGGCTACAACAATGGTTGGGGTGATGGTTATGGCGACGGTTACGGTGCCGGTGATTTTGACGCGGACTTCGGCTTTAGCATGGGTGGTAGTGCCAGTGGTCATGGCCGTGGCTATGGTCGTGGCTACAATGGATACCATGGTTACGATGCCTATGGTTATGGTCCTTATGGCTATGGGCCTTACGGCTACGCCCCGGTTCAGCCTGCGGTACAGATGACTGACGAAGAAAAGCAGGCCATTGCTGACCAGCAGGCCAAATACATGGAAGACATGCAGAAGGCACAGCAGCAGGCTGCCGAGTTTTATGCCAACCAGCGTGCACCGATGACTGAAATGTATGCCAGGATGCAGGAAGAGCGCCAGGCCCGAATCGCAGAAATGGACGCTCGCATGGAAGAGTTCAAGAAGGCTTCTGATGCGCGTCGCCAGGAAGCAGGTGCCGAGCAAGTGGCGGCCGACCAGAGTGCGCCGCTGACGGATGCACGAGCCAGCATGCAGGCAGAGCGTGACGCCCGCATAGCGGAAATGGACGCACGTTTCGAAGAGTTCAAGAAGGCCTCCGAGGCGCGTCGCCAGGAAGCAGGTGCTGATCAGTTCTTCGCTGACCGTGGTCCGATGACTGGCATGCATGCCATTATGCAGGAAGAGCGCCAGGCCCGTATCGCTGAAATGGACGCACGCATGGAAGAGTTGAAGAAGGCTTCTGATGCGCGTCGCCAGGAAGCTGAGGCTGCCCACAAGGCACGGTTGCAGGAACGTGCTGCCCCTGTTGCAGCAGCTGACAAGGGTGTCTGAGTTACGGCAATGAAGTGCTCAGCCGGTATTTGACAGTACCGGTGCAGACAGAAAGGGGGTGTGCGGTTAACTGCACACCCCTTTTTTTGTGCGTGGTGAGAAATGTGTCGTGGAAGCGGTGGGTGTGAGTCACTATACTACTCGGGTTTAGACGCATTGCAGGGCAATAACACTAAAAGGGATGTATGCATGGGCAAGTTACTGAAACTCATTGTCGGGCTGGTTGGGCTGCTGGTCATTGTGGTTGTGATTGCGGTCATTGTTTTGCCAATGGTGGTTGATCCCAATGATTACAAGGACGAAATTGCCGCCACGGTAGAGAAGCAGACCGGTCGAACCCTGTCGATAGAAGGTGATCTTACCCTTTCCGTGTTTCCCTGGCTGGGTGTGGATATAGGCCCGACACAGATAAGCAATGCGGCGGGTTTTGAAGCACCCTATATGGCGCGCATGGAGGCCGTGCAGGTGCGCGTCAAGTTACTGCCCCTGCTGCGCAGGCAACTGGAAGTGGGCGCAATCAGGCTTAGTGGCCTCAGGCTGAATCTCGGCAAGAATAAACAGGGGCAGACCAACTGGGCGGATATCAGTGCGCACCTTGAAAAAGAAAGCAAACAGCCGCAACCGCCAGGTGATGGTGGCGACAAGGCCGGGGATAAATCCACGGACGCTGCCCTTGATCACCTGGCGATTGGTGGCATCGAGGTCAGTGATGCACAGCTGCACTGGAACGACCTCTCTACGGGGTCACAATATGAAATCAATGAATTGTCATTTACCACCGGTGCCATAGAGCCGGGAGAGGCCTTCGCTCTTGATCTGGGTTTTCAGGTGGCCGCAACACAACCCCCTGTTAACGGCCACCTGGAACTCAGTGGCGATATACTGGTTGCAGCAGGGCTGGATGTTGTCACTATCACAGGAGCGAAGTTTCGCCTGGATATGAAAGGTGACGCTGTCCCCGGGGGGGAACTGACCGCAGCCATGACGACCGATGTCAAGCTGGATCTGGCGGCGCAGACCCTGTCGTTGCCGGCCATCATGCTGGAGGCCATGGGACTGAGCATTAGCGGTCGTGTGGATGGCACGGCCATCACCGGTGAGGATCCACGTTTTAATGGCACACTGGCGTTTGCCGAGTTTGTGCCACGCAAGCTGTTACAGGCACTGGGGCAGGAAGACCCGCAGACAGCGGACAGTGCCGTGCTGGGCAAGGCAGACGCAACCCTGAGATGGGATGCGTCCCTGCAGCATTTTGCGGCCACCGCGCTGACACTGCATCTGGATGATTCGACCCTGGAGGGTAATGCCCGGGTTGAATCTTTTGACGCGCCGGCCATTACCTTCACAGCCATGCTGGACCAGTTTGACCTTGATCGTTATCTGCCGCCTCCGGCAGAGGCGGATGCCGACACCAGGAGCAGTGACAACGCGGAGGCCAGGACATCAGCTGAGAAGGCTGATGCCCTGCCGCTGGAAGACTTGCGGCGTTTGAATCTTGACGGCCGGCTGGGTATAGGCCGCCTGCAGGCCTTTAATCTGCGTTCCCGTGATATTGAAGTACAGGTCAAGTCGAAAGACGGTGTACTGAAGATCAACCCGCTGGGTGCGAACCTGTATGACGGAGCGGTTCAGGGCGACATTACGCTGGATGTCCGCAAGGACATACCACGTTTTTCAGTGAATGAGACGGTGACCGGTGTGCAGGCCGGACCATTGTTAAAGGATCTGACGGGTAAGGAACAGCTGCTGGGTACCGCCAGTATTAACGCTAAGCTGAGCGGGGCGGGGACGACATCGGGACAGATACGTCAAACATTAAATGGAACGGCGGGCTTTGAGTTTACGGATGGAGCGGTCAAGGGTGTGAATATTGCAGCACTGATTCGCAGCGCCCAGGCGAAGATCAAGGGGCAGCCGGCCCCGAAAGAGACCGGGTCCAATCAGACCGACTTTGCTCTCATGAAGGGTTCGGCGACTATCACCAATGGCAAGGTGAAGAATGATGACCTGTTGCTGAAATCGCCCCTGCTGCGCATTACCGGAGATGGCAACGTCAGTTTGCCGGAAGAAACCATCGATTACACCCTGACGACCAAGTTTGTGGGTTCCCTGAAAGGACAGGGTGGTGAGGAGATGGCAGAGCTCAAGGGGGTTTCGGTACCGGTACATGTCGGTGGCACTTTCAGCAAACCGACCTATGTGCCTGACCTGGCAGCAGTCCTGAGCGACGCGGCGAAGGCCGAGGTGGAGAAGAAGGTCGAGAAAGAGAAAGAGAAGCTGCAGAAAAAGCTGGGTGGTGATCTGACCGACAAGCTGTTAAAGGATCTGTTTAAATAGTGCCTGTACATGGCGGCGGCGCTGCCCGGTTCATGCATAAATGGCTATTCTTTTTCAGGGTTTTTTCAGCGGGAGCATGCATCAGCCTGATATCATTTCCGTGCCTCCTGCTGGCAGGGGAAATCCTGACTTCCAGTGTAACGCATGAAGGTGCTGTGTACCGGCTGTCGATTAATGCCCGCGTGGATGCGCCGCTGGCCATTGTCTATCAGTCGATTACCGATTTCACCAACCTGTCTGCCATTAATCCCTCCATCGAGGAGAGTATGGTGCTTCAGTCGCGGGGTGCTGATCAGCGGCGCGTACGCAGTGTTATCCGGGTATGTATATTGGTATTTTGTAAACGGGTGGAGCAGGTGCAGGATGTAACCCTGCTAGATGGACGCACGGTGGTGGCCATGATGGTGCCTGGGGCCGGTGATTTTCGTGCCGGTTTGGCCCGCTGGGAGTTAACGACTGTTGGCACCGCCACGGACCTGCATTTTACCGAGGTATTTGAACCGGATTTCTGGGTACCGCCCGTCATCGGTCCCTGGCTGATTGAAAAGAAGCTCGTCAGGGAAGTTGCCGAGACCACAATTTATATAGAGGCCCTGGCCGGTGGCTAATAGTGCAATGGAAGCCGCCGAGTTCAGCCGGCGCGTACTGGACTGGTATGCCAGGGACGGACGCAAGGACCTGCCCTGGCAAGTGCAGCCGACAACCTACCGGGTCTGGGTGTCTGAAATCATGCTGCAGCAGACGCAGGTTGCTACGGTCATTCCGTATTTTGAACGGTTCATGGAGCGCTTTCCGGACATCCGCTCACTGTCCAGGGCGACCCGGGATCAGGTGCTGCATTACTGGTCCGGGCTGGGATACTATGCACGAGCACGGCATTTACATGCTGCTGCGCAGCAGGTGGTCGATAAATATAATGGTCGCATCCCGGATGCATTTGATGACGTTGTCGCCCTGCCGGGTGTAGGCCGGTCTACAGCCGGGGCCATTCTTGCGCTGGCATGCGGGCAGTATCATGCCATTCTGGACGGTAATGTGAAGCGGGTGTTGACACGTTTCCATGCGATCGCAGGCTGGCCGGGTCAGTCGAGCGTGCAAAAACAGCTGTGGATACTGTCAGAACAGCATACGCCGGAGCAGCAGACGGCAGCCTATACACAGGCGATTATGGACCTGGGCGCGACGGTCTGTACGCGTGCCCGGCCGCACTGTGATAGCTGTCCCGTGAATACCGGATGCGCTGCACATGCGGCCGGGAAGGAAACGGAGTTCCCGTCACCGCGGCTGAAAAAGGCCTTGCCGGTACGGTCGGTGTGCATGCTGATGCTGTGTAATGGTGAGTCTGAAGTCTTGCTGGAACAGCGGCCACCCGCAGGTATCTGGGGTGGCTTGTGGAGTTTTCCGGAATTTCCGGCGGCTGACGGGGTGACTGCCGGATGTCGTGAATCGCTGGGTATCAAAATCGGGGAAACAGAGACCTGGCCGGTGGTGCGGCATACCTTCAGTCATTTCCACCTGGATATCACCCCGGTTTATGCCCGGCTGGGTGAGTATCAGGCAACTGTCATGGAAGACCCGGGACGTCTTTGGTATAACACAGCAGGGAATGAAGAACGGGGACTCGCTGCACCCGTAGAGAAGTTGCTGCAGCGTTTAACAGCACAACAGCAAGAGCGAGATCAGCATGACGCGAACGGTAAATTGCGTAAAACTGGGTAAGGAAGCGGAGGGGCTGGCAACGCCGCCCTATCCGGGAGAACTGGGGCAGCGTATTTTTGAAAATGTTTCCAAAGAGGCATGGCAGCTATGGCTGCGACATCAAACGATCCTGATTAACGAGCACCGAATCTCGCCCATTGATCCCGGGTCCCGCAAGTTTCTCGAGGGGGAAATGGAAAAGTTTTTCTTCGCGGGTGGCAACACGATGCCGGGTGGCTTTGTGTCTCCTGATCAGCTGAAATGATTTTCCATGGGTTCCGCTCCTGCATGATTGTTTTTGATAGTTATAGTTCAGGATTATGCACATGAAGGGCATCATCCTTGCCGGTGGCAGTGGTACGCGGCTTTATCCACTGACCCGCACGGTCAGCAAACAGCTCATGCCGGTGTATGACAAGCCGCTGATCTATTACCCGCTGTCCACCTTGATGCTGGCTGGTATCAGGGAGATTCTGCTGATTTCAACGCCGCAGGACTTGCCGAATTTCGAGAAGTTGCTGGGTGATGGCAGTCAGCTGGGCCTGGATATTCAGTATGCGGAGCAGCCAACCCCCGGCGGTCTTGCCGAGGCGTTCCTGATCGGGCGCAGTTTCCTGAATGGCCAGCCGGTCTGTTTGATACTTGGGGATAATATTTTTTATGGTCAGGGGCTCGCTACCAACTTGCAGCAGGCAGCGCAATTGACAATGGGTGCCAGGGTGTTCGCCTATCGCGTACGCAACCCGCAACGTTACGGTGTCGTGGAGTTTGATGCAGCCGGCCAGGTCCTGAGTATCGAGGAGAAACCGGCACATCCGAAATCCAGCTACGCGGTGACCGGACTCTATTTTTATGATGAAGACGTGGTGGATATTGCCGCCGGATTGCAGCCGTCCCCGCGCGGCGAGCTGGAAATTACGGATATCAATACGGCCTATCTTGAAAAAGGTTCACTGATGGTTAAACAGCTGGGTCGCGGCACGGCATGGCTGGATACCGGTACGCATGAGTCGCTGTTACAGGCGGCAACATTTATCGAAGCGATTGAGCAACGCCAGGGGTTGAAAGTGGCCTGTATCGAGGAAATCGCCTACCGCATGAAATATATCGATGCAGCGCAACTGGAGCAACTGGCGATGCCTATGCGTAATAATAATTATGGCGGGTACCTGCTGGATTTGCTGCAAGAAGGGCCAGGATACTAAATGCGTGTTACCCCGCTGGAGCATCCGGAAATATTGTTGATTGAGCCTGATGTCTTTGCGGATGCGCGGGGCTTTTTTATGGAGACCTTTCACGCGGACAAGTTTGCAGCGCAGGGCTTGCCAACGTGCTTTCTGCAGGACAATCATTCGCAGTCAGCACGTGGTGTACTGCGCGGTCTTCATTATCAACTTCATCATCCCCAGGGAAAACTGGTGCGGGTAGTGAGCGGTGAGGTCTTTGATGTGGCTGTGGATATCCGCAAGGGCTCGCCCCTGTTCGGCAAGTGGGCTGGTGCAACACTGTCTGGGCACAATCATCGACAGTTGTATGTGCCACCGGGATTCGCGCATGGCTTTTGCACAGTGAGTGAGCGGGCAGACTTTTTGTATAAATGCACTGACCTGTATGCACCCGGTGATGAATACGGTATTGCCTGGGATGATCCCGATCTCGCAATTGCATGGCCGCAGCTGGATTACCTGCTCTCCGACAAGGACCTCGAAAATCCAGGATTATGTGACAGCAACAACTTGCCTGACTACGAGACAGCCTGATGCGCGTGCTGGTGACGGGTGCTACCGGACAACTGGGGTTTGAGGTTGCCGGTGGATTCAGGCAATCCGGACATGAGGTGATTGCGCCTGCCCGCCAGGAGCTGGATTTTTCATACCCCGTGCAACTTGCTGCAACGGCCCGGACCTTGCAGGCAGACTGGGTCATCAACTGTGCAGCCTATACTCAGGTGGATAAGGCGGAGTCTGATGCAGAGCTGGCCTTTATCGTGAATCGCGACAGTCCGGAACAGTTGGCACGGGCCGTTGCAGACTATGGTGGTCGCATGTTGCAGGTATCCACGGATTTTATCTTTGATGGCGCACAACACCGGCCTTATTCGGAAACAGACCGCCCCAATCCGCTGGGTGTCTATGGGCGCAGTAAACTGGAGGGCGAGCAAGCCGTGCAGCGGGCGTTGCCTGATGCCATGGTGCTGCGAACCGCCTGGGTGTATGGGGTACATGGGCATAATTTCGTGAAAACCATGTTGCGTCTGGCGATGGCAGGCAAGCCGTTACGTGTGGTCAGCGACCAGGTGGGAACGCCCACCTGGACCACGGATATTGCGGCAACCATCGTTGCGCTGGTAGCCAGGGAGGCGGCCGGTACGTATAACTTTACCAATGCCGGCGAGACATCCTGGCATGGATTCGCGAGTGCGATACTGGAAGAATCTGCGCACATCGGTTTTGATATAAGCACGGAAACGGTTGTCCCTATTCCGACAGCAGATTACCCGACACCGGCCACACGGCCGGCCCACTCGGTACTGGATACGGAAAAAATCAGGCCGTTGCTGCCCGGGCCGATTCCCGACTGGCGGGACAGCCTGAAGAAAATGCTACAGGAGCTACATGCATGCGCAGACTGCTTGTAACCGGCGGGGCTGGCTTTATCGGCTCAAATTTCGTGCGCTACTGGATAAAACAGCACCCTGAGGATCGGGTCGTCAACCTGGACGTGCTGACCTATGCCGGCAACCTGGAAAATCTGGCCGATGTTGCAGCGGCACCCGGTTATCAATTCGTGCGGGGCGATATTGCCGACCGGCTGAGTGTCAAACAGCTAATGGAGGACGAGCAGATCGACACGGTAGTCAACTTTGCCGCCGAGTCACACGTTGATCGGTCCATCCTCGGACCGGAAGCCTTCATAACCACCAATATCATTGGCACTTTTTCCCTGCTGGAGGCAGCGCGGGAAGTGTGGGCGGACTTTAATGGCACGCAGCGTTTCCTGCACGTTTCAACCGATGAGGTCTACGGCAGTCTCGCTCAGGATGAACCGGCCTTTGACGAGCAGCATGCCTACGCGCCGAACAGTCCTTACTCGGCTTCCAAGGCTTCTTCCGACCACCTGGTGCGTGCTTATCATCACACCTATGGTATGCCGGTGCTGACCACTAACTGTTCCAATAACTACGGCCCCTACCAGTTTCCCGAAAAACTGATTCCCCTGACGATCCTCAATGCACTCGAAGGCAAGCCAATCCCGGTGTACGGTGATGGCAAGAATATTCGCGACTGGCTGTATGTCGATGACCATTGCAGTGGCATTGAAACCGTGCTGCGAGGGGGTGCACCTGGCAGGGTGTACAACATTGGTGGTATCAACGAGTGGCGCAATATTGATATCGTCAACCTGATTTGCGAGCGCCTGGATGAACTCAAGCCCGGTGCGGCTTCCTACAAGGCACAGATCACCTATGTTACCGACCGGCCCGGACATGACCAGCGTTACGCCATTGATGCCGGCCGCATGCAGACAGAGTTGGGGTGGTCGCCGCAGCATGACTTCCAGTCCGGTATCGAGCGTACCATCCAGTGGTATCTGGGGCACCTGGACTGGTGCGACCGGGTTCGCAGTGGCGAATACCGGGATTACTACGTCCAGCAGTATGGTGAACCGGTAAAATCCTGATATTTATACCCGCATCAGTCAATAATGCCCCGCGTGCCTTGACTCCAAGTGGGGCAATCGCTTTAATACACCGCTCGCATTATTTTGGCCAGGTAGCTCAGTCGGTAGAGCAGGGGACTGAAAATCCCCGTGTCGGCAGTTCGATTCTGTCCCTGGCCACCATAAATAGTTTATTTAAAACAACAAGTTATATATTTTCTTTTGCGCAGACCGGGCAGGGGATTAAAGTCCCCGTGACCGGTAAAAAGTCCCCAGCCCTGCTTGGCCTCTCAGCATGGCTGTACGCTATTAAATAAATATAATCAGTATCTTATAAATCACCAGATGTGATGTCTGCCAGCGCGCTTGACGTCATGCGTGACTGTATCGTGACAATTCTTCTGTGTGCATAGTGGGTTGATGGCTTGCTTTGTTATTGCAAGAGAACTCAGGGATGAGATAGTCTTTGCGGTGTATAAATAACCATTCGATGGTGAATTATCCACCATGTATAAGCGAAATATCGAGTCAGAACTGCAAGCCGCAATAGCTGATACGCCAGTGGTGTTGTTAAACGGTGCCCGTCAGACAGGTAAGAGTACGCTGGCCCGGGACTTTGCGCAGGCACGTTCCATTCCTTACATCACCCTGGATGATGCCACGCAGTTGGCTGCGGCAAGTTCTGATGCCCATGGTTTTCTTGCCGGGCTCGGAGATCGGGCGGTCATTGATGAGGTACAAAAAGCCCCCGGCTTATTTCCCGCGATCAAAATGTCGGTGGATCGGGATCGTCGCCCTGGTCGTTTTTTACTGACCGGATCAGC
>Ga0316194_10000095_pt1 | contig 43898 bp, 32 predicted proteins | sample CroRivsedime1_MG_FD_204936 | JGI IMG/M metagenome (GOLD analysis project Ga0316194, IMG submission 204936) | Coastal sediment microbial communities from Maine, United States - Cross River sediment 1 | ecosystem: Environmental > Aquatic > Marine > Coastal > Sediment | place: USA: Maine...
GGTTCTTGGCTTGGTACTCCAACGACGAGGACGTGCTGCGCTATCATGGGGTCAAGGCCAATGCCTTTTCCCGACAACCTGAAATACCCGAGCGGCTGCTGGCGGGCGGCGATCCGTATCGCGCGTACTTGCTCGAGAACATATTGCCGGCGGCTCCGAACGATTCCCCCAAGACGCTCTCGCGCATCATTTCCACCGAGGGTGTCGTCAGCACCCTGTTTTACCGTTGGGCTACGAGTCGTGAGATCCGTGAAAGCTATCGCGAGGAGTCGTTCTACCTGCAGTTTGGCGTCTCGCGGGAAGATGTGACGCCGCTCGAAAACGTCTACCTCAAGCTCGTGCACGCTCTGTATGTCGCCAAGCCTCAGGACGTACTCCAGATGATCGACGGCTATTGCCGGTTGTTCGCGGACGAGTCCGACGTGGTCCAAGCACTGGCGAGTGAGGTGTTCGGCTCTTCACTCGATGCTCCCGATGAGATCTGGCTCGCCAACCCGCAGTTCATGACCGGCACGACCCTGTTCGACCAGTTCCGCGGATTGCCTCGCACGCACACTTTCGATCTCAATGCCGCGTCGGTGGTCGACCTCATCGGCGTACCGGGTGTGGACCTTGCCCTGGCTCGGAGACTGATCGATGCCGCACCGTTCGATTCGATCCAGGATCTCGGCAAGGTGGAGGGCGTCGACTTCGGACTGATTGCCGGCTTCGAGGCCATGGTCACCGAGATGGATCGACTGCGAGCCGAGACGGAACAGCAGAGCGTGGAGGACGTGATCTCGATCCGGAGCATTCTGATGCCCTTCGCGTGGCGGCTCCTCGTCACGCTTGCGGGAACCGCGGTGCTTGCGGCGTGGATTCAGCACAAGGTCCGGTCCGCCGGCTCTTCCGACGGACCCGCGTTCGCCTGGTGGCGATCCGTGATCAACGGGGTTGCCGCTGCGACGCTGGGCCTGGTCGCCGGCTGGACGACCTCCGCCGCCGGTATCGGATCGCTCGTTGCGGTGTGCGTGCTGTGCGGAGGTCCGGCAGCGCTCCTGTGTTTGTGGAAGAGCCGTCGACGCGACGACGCACTGCGCGTCCTGGCGGCCTGGTTTCTCGCGGCGCTACCGGCAGCCCTGGTCGTCTCCCCCATGTGAAGCCTCTCGCCTGAACCGTTCCAGGGGTCTGGAGGTTTGCCAGGGCCTGCTCGGGAAGAACCTTACGGTACGGGTTCAACGATTCTCGAGCGCCTTGGCCCCGAGGCGGGCGCGGAGCTCCGGCCCTCCGGCCTCGAGCCGCTCGCGGGTGTGACGGTAGCCGATCTCCACCAGGCGGTCGAGGGCGCTCCACTGGGTCAGACCGACCCCCTGAACGGGTGGGCACAGGGCGAGGTCAATCTGGACCAGAACCTCCTCATTCTTGCGGAGGCTCGTCAGGATCGCGCTCCGGAAGACGGTGGTGATGGCACTGGGGACCTTCAGGCGGCGCCTACGGAAGATGTAGGGGTCCTTGACGAGGCTCCAGGTCGAAGGGAACCGGTCGTAGTTCAGTGTGTACCCCCCGCCGAACTCCAGGTCGCTACCGATCACCCGTCCCGCGCCGAGGTCGCGCAGCTTGCCCACCGGCAGATTGTCGAAGGTGCCACCGTCCACGTGCAGGTCGTTGCCGTACACGACAGGGGGCAGGATTCCCGGTAACGAGAGGCTGGCGCGAGGTCTGTTGCGGCAGCCGTCCGCCGTCCGGGTGGTCCACGATCCAAGCAGATCCGTCTCCACCCGGCGCGCCCCGGGGTCTTCGGAGTCGACAACCAACAGGATGCGGTCGGCCTGACGGACGCATCGTCGAGTCCAGGCGGTGGCCTTCGCGTCGGACGGGTAGACGACGAACCGGTGGCCAACCTCCTGAGCGTTGAGCCAGGCGGTCAGCCTCAACGCCTAGGCCTCGGCGGGCTGCGAGTCCGCGGAGCCGCCGAACATCGATCGAAAGCGATGAGAATCCAGCGTCAGCACCGAGCCGTGAGCTTCGAGCGTCCGAGCCACTCTCCGGGTCAATGCGTCGCGGTCGATGTCCGGACTACAAAACACGAGCGCGATCTTGCGAACCTCGGGTCTCTCTTCGGAGGCGCCCTGCGTCCGGCGCAGCGGTCCGACGACCAGCCTGGCCAGATTCAGTGCCAGCCAAGTCGACACCGGTCGCCGTGACAGACCAGGTGTTCCAGGCGGTAACGATGGACTGCCCCGCATTAAAGGTGATGCAGTTCGCCGTGTCGGGATTTTCAAAATCTTCGACGAGAACGACCTGGGCCGTACTCACGCCTGAGAGAAGGGCGAACAGCGAAATCGACGAGACCGGTACAAGCAAGCGCCTCATGAGTTCCCTCCCATTCCTGGACTGTTGCGCGCGAGCGGCGGAAGCGTTACAGGGGGTCACCGGAGGCTGCACGAACCCGGTCCGGAGTCGGCTCTCTTCAATAAGGAACGCCCACCGAGCGCTGCATGAAGCGCCACATGATGTCCATGGGCTTGGTGCCTCCGCCGGTGCCGGTCCATTCGGAGCCCGCACGTCCGTGCGGGTCGTTGAGGTCGTCGCCGGGAGGACCGCTGTCCCACAAGCAGATTGCCAGCTTCTCGCAGCTTGCCCCGGGCGCGTCCTTTGTGAAGCAGAAGAACTTGTTCTGGCCAGCACCCTCGAGTGAGTTAGCACCCTCGTGCCTGCGATAGCCTTCCGGGACAATACCGCCCACGGCCAATGCGCCGTGCCGGTCACCGACGTCTCCCTCGCCAAAGTCGCACTCCCAGTAGGCGGGATTCTCCTGGAACTTTGCGAGGATCTGGAGGACGGGCGGGTAGATCCACACCGGGTTCCAGGCGGCATCGAAGTCGGTGTAGGGCCTACCGTCGTAGGGCTCGAAATTATCGAAGATCTCGTTGACGTGAAGCATCCATGGTGAGTGCCCGTCCGCGGGGGCGCGGACCCATTTCAGAGGGTCTTCCTTGCCGGCCTGGGTCACGCCATCCACGGCAACCAGCGCCTTGAAGAGATTCGATGTGGCGGGGTTCATGGCGAGCTCGTGCGTCCACAGGGCGCCGTTGGAGTATCCGGTTGCGAACAGTTGCCGTGGATCGACGCAGTAGTTGTCCATGGTCCATTTGAGGATGGCCCTGGTGAAGTCGATCTCTCTCAGGGTGCTGAGTGTGTCGTCTTCGTTCCAGTCACCGCACCAATCGCAGGCAGTTCCCCACGGATTCCCCAGGCAGCCATCCTCCGGATCCTGGCACGATGGAACGGCCCAGTTCGGTGAAGATCCGGAGGGGTTGTACGTACTCGGCGTCAGGTCTCCTGTCGGGTACAGGCTGATGAAGCCCGCGGCGCGACCCTTGGGCTCCAGACGCGATCTCCAGCTGCTTCCGTCCTGACCGTACCCATGGAATCCCACCACGACCGGGCACGGAGTGCAGTCCGTGCCATCGCACTCGCAGCTCCTGGGTACGGTCAGTCCAAGAACACGGTTTCCATAGTCGTTTCCGTCGCCGACGTCGAAAGGAAACGGCGGGGCTTCTCCGGAGTCGCCCAGCGCGCAGCCAGACGACCTCTCGTCACACGGAAACCCCGATAGGTCCGCCTCGCATCCTGTGTGGGGAGCGAGATCGCAGTCACCGAACCCTGCGTCGCACTGATCGACCTCACACCTGCCGTTCGCACACAGGGCCGTGGCGTTGTCGAGGTCGCAGGATTCCTCGGCCCCCGCCTCGTCGATCTCACCATCGCAGTCGTTGTCAATGCCGTCACACACCTCCGGCGGGCTGATGACGCAGGGGCTGATGACCAGGTAGAAGGAATCGCCGCTGGGAGGAGCGTCGGACCACTCCCGATCGGTTGTGGTGACCCGCACGTTGCCGGGATCGTTGACATCGTTCGGGGCGACGGAACGGTAGACGCTGAATACCGGCTGCCCGCCGGTCCATTCCAGGACCGTTTCGTGGGTGCCGGGGTCGAGCGTGACGGAGAGGTTGACGCCGTCCGCAGACGCCGCGATGAGCATTGAGAAGGCGGGTAGGACAAACAGGCAGACGACGATCCAGATCCTCGCTCGGGTCATGGCTCTTGTCTCTTTGGCGATGAGATGTGTTCGCAGGCCTTTACGTACCCCGAGTCAGCGGGAACGTCAATCGTCTCATCGTCTCCTGAAGGTGACCCCGTCCACCGGTGCTTCACCTATAATGATGCGGTCTCCTCCCAGGGCGGGAATGTGAAGCACGACCAGCGCAGGCTCCGAATCGCCGTGGGCGCCGCTGCCGGCAGCGTTTGCTTTCGCTGGTCCGGTACAGAAATGAAGGTTTCTCTCTCGTGACCAGGATCAAGAGGTGGCTGCGACCCTTTCTGAACCTGCGCGTCCTTTGGGACGTATTCATGGTCTGGGTTGCCCTGGTCAACCTCAACCTGATCCTGTTCGACGTCACCTACCTCTGGCTGCGACCGCTGTACTTCCGCTACGTACCCCCGGTGGTGAAGATCTACGACGTCGTCAAGGGAATCGAGCCGCACCCGCTGACCAGCCGTTTTCTCGAGGAGGTCGACGCCACCCGGGCGCTACTGGCCGCCGACCCGTATTCGCCCGAGCTCGAGGAACACGTCGCCGAGCTGCGCGGACTGAGTCTGCGCATCTTGCGGGAGAATCCCTTCGAGCGCACGGGCCAGGGACACAGCCTGGACCTCATCAAGCAGGCCATTGCGCAGAACACGGGCTACGCCGCCACCGACCTCGCGGACGACGAGCTGCTGCCGCAGATCGCGGACACCCTGTGGCCCTCGGATCCCACCGACCTGCGCTTCCGCCTGCAGCAGCAGGTGCCCCCGCTGCGCTTCGCCTTCGAGGTGAACTACTACCGCGAATACGACAGGAACGGGCGCCTGGTCGACCACTTCTGGATCGTCGACCTGCCATTCCTGGTTCTGTTCTGGGTCGAGTTCCTGGTCCGCTGGGGGCTGGCCCTGAGACGCGGCACGTACGCGCGTTGGTTCTTCTTTCCGATCTTCAACTGGTACGACGTGCTCGGGTTGATACCCACCGCGTACTTCCGCCCGTTCCGGCTGCTGCGTGCGGTGTCGATGTACATGCGGCTGCGGCGTAGCGAGCTATCCGGCGTCGGCCGCGACGCCTTCAGCCGTACGGCAGCCTACATTTCGAACATCATCACCGAGGAGGTGTCGGACCGGGTGGCCCTGCGCATCCTGTCCGAGTTGCACGAGGAGATCTCCGCCGGAACCCATTTGCGCATCGCCCGCGCTACCATCGAGCCGCGGCGGCGGGAGATCGAGCGCGTCGTTGCGAGCCAATTGCGTCAACTGCTCACCGACGAGGCGACCCTCGACAGGTTCCGCAGCCTGCTGCGGCTCAATCTCGAAAACTCGGTCGAGCACGCGCGCGCACTGAGCCTTGTTCCGCTCCCCGACGCGGTGCTGCGTCCGGTGGTTCGCTACACCGGCGAGGCGATTCTCGATGCCACCATCGAGACCCTGACCACCACGCTGGACAGCGATGAGGGACGGCAAGCGCTGCAAGGTCTGGCGCGCGCAGCGCTGAACGACCTGTTCTACGGTCCCGGGCTCGTCGAGATCGAAGTGGTGGCCAAGGAGATCGCCCTGCAGGTCATCGAGCACATGCAGGAAGTGGTGCGAGTCAAGAAGTGGTCGCTGCCGGACGCGTCCGAGCCGCTGCGCGACCCGGAGAAACCGAGCAAGGAAGCGCCGTAGCATCGCTCCACGGCTTCGTCTGGGGACAGTGCGGGGTAGTTGAAGTCGTCGCCCCATGACGACGTCCACCGGTGCTTCACCTATAATGATGTGGTCTTTTCCCAGGGCGGGAATGTGAAACACGACCTGCGCCGGCTCCGAATCGCCGTGAGCGCCGCGGCCTTCGCGGTGCTACTGGCCTCGCCTGCCCGGGCGCAGCGCTACCAGGTCGACACCTACAGCGAGGGAGACGGGCTGGCCAGCTCGACCGTGCGCGGGATGGTGCAGGATCACTCCGGGCGCATGTGGTTCGCCACCCGCGCCGGCATCACGGTGTACGACGGCCGCAACTGGTCCGTGTTTCATCAGGCCGACGATGTCGAGCTCACAGACTTGAGCATGCTTGCCCTGGATCCCTCGGGGTCGATCTGGGCGGCCTCTCCCAAGAACGACGTGGCCCGTTTCGACGGCACGAAGTGGTCGATGGTGCCGCCGCCCGGTCACGCAAAGAGTTGCGGTCTGCGCGATCTTGCCGTCCTCACCGTCGAGGAGGGTGTTCGCGTCGTTCTCGGCACCACGTGCGGAGTCGAGCTGTGGGACGGCTCGACATGGCGACATCTCGGCGTGGCCGATGGACTGCCGGATGCCGAGGTCACCGCGCTCGAGATGGTAGACGGTCACCTGTACGTCGCGACCCTGAAGGGCCTGGCCGTCCTGGATGGGAATTCGGCCAACTTCTCGCCGCCCGATTTCGACGTCCGCACCGGGCCCGTGTTGGGCCTCGCGGCAGACGCGAGCGCGCCGGGAGGATTGTGGGTTGTGGGTGGCGAGTGGCTGGGACGCGTCGAGGCCGGCCGTCTCGAGACGATCATCGACAAACTCGAGACCGGGGCAACAGAGGTCCCACTCAAGGCCGTGACCGATGGCGAGCGTGGTTGTTTCTTCGGCCACTCTGATGCGTTCTACCACTATCACCCGGAACGCGGGATAGAGATCCTGGACTCGGTGAACGGTCTGATCACCGGAGGCGTCAACGAGGTCTATCGCGATCGCGAGCACAACGTCTGGGTCTCATCGGCCCGAGGCGTGAGCAAGATCGTCAGCTTCCGCTTCGCTACCTACCTCGAGGAGCACGGTCTCTACGACGACGAGGTCACCGCGGTGCTGGAACGCCGGAACGGCAGCTTCGTGTTCGGCCATTCGGGTGGGCTGACCTTCATCGACGGTGAAGGGGGTGGCGAGACCCGGACGGTCGAGTTCCCTGAGGTGCGGCGCTTTGACCGGACCCTGGGGCGAGTGCTGGATCTTGCCGAGGACGCGCAGGGGACCGTGTGGGTCGCCGGCAATCATCTGGGTCTGGGCAGGTTTGATGGCGAGCGAGTGCGCTGGTTGTCCTCTGTCGGAAAACCGGTTACCTCGGTGCTGCTCACTCGCGAGGTGGAGAGTCGTCTGTGGGTAGCCACGGGGAGCGATGTCGTCGTGGCAACCGCCGAGGGTTTCGAGCGCGTGTCGCAGGGCGAAGGGTTCGATCACGGTGCGCGCCGTCTGATCGCGGAAGACAACGGCGCGGTCTGGGCATTGACCGCCGGCAAAGGTGCCCATCGCTTCCTCGAAGGAAGGTGGGAGTCGTGGGCCCATCCGAGTCGCCGTGATCTGAACGACGTGTTCGCGGTCTACGAGCACGGCGGAGTACGGTGGTTGGGAACGGCGGGCGGGCTCTGCGTCGCCGACGCCGGGACCATCGAGCCGACACGACCTCCCGCGCCGGTCATCAAGCGACCTGTCTACTTCATGCTCCGCGACACGCGGGACCGGGTGTGGTTCGGAACCGACAACGGAGTTCTGCGCTGGGACGGAGAGGCCCTCGATCACTTCACCGTAGAGGACGGTCTGGGAGGACGCGAAACCAATCGCGCGGCGGGCTGGCTCGACTCCCGGGGCCATGTTTGGATCGGAACGACCCGCGGTGTCACGGCCTATCGCGACGAGTTCGATCGCGGCGTCCCGGTGCCGCCGATCGTGAGCCTGCACCAGATCGAGGCGTCCGGCACACTTGAGCCCATCGCCGGGCCCGTCCATCTGGAGCACCATCGCAACGACATCGTATTCTCGGTCCGCGCGATCTCATTCTACGACGAGAGAGACGTTCGGATCCGCACGTGGCTCGAGGGCTACGAACCGGGTTGGTCCGACGAACGCCCGGTGGGGGACGGGCGACTGCGCTACACGAACCTCTCACCGGGCCGATATCAGCTCCACCTCCGGGCCGGCAACGCGGCCGGGCTTTGGACCGAGCCGGTCAGCTCGCACGAGATCGTGATCGCGTCGCCGTTCTACGGTCGCGCGTGGTTCTGGGCGATCATGCTCGCCGCGACGGGCATGCTGCTCTACGCGTCGCAGCGGTACATCTACCAGCGCCGCCACGCCCGCCGACTCGAGGCCGAGGTCGCGGCACGAGTGGCCGAGCTGCGGCGGGCGGAGGCCGAGCTGCTCAAGGCCCAACGGCTCGAGTCCCTCGGCGTGATGGCGGGAGGAATCGCCCACGACTTCAACAATCTGTTGATGGTCATCCTGGGGAACCTCTCTCTGGTGGAACGCCAGGTCGAGGGCGGAGCGCGGCGCTGGATCTCCGACGCCGAGGCCGCAATCGAGCGAGCCCGCCAGCTCACGGCACAGTTGCTGACCTTTGCGCGCGGGGGGGCGCCGGTGCGCAGCGCCGCACACGTCGAAGACGTTGTCCGCGAGTCGACGTCATTCGTGCTTCGAGGCTCGAACGCGCGTTGCGAGATCGATCTCTCTCCCGATCTCCGCGTCGTGGGAATCGACACGGGTCAGATCAACCAGGTGCTCAACAATCTTCTGCTCAACGCGATCCAGGCCATGCCCTCCGGTGGGACCATTCGCATCACCGGTCGCAACGTGGACGAGCTCCCCGGAGCGACCGAGCCCGGCTCGTACGTCGAGATCTCGGTTCGGGACGAGGGAACCGGGATCCCCGAGCACAACCTCCAGCGGATCTTCGATCCGTACTTCACCACCAAGGAAGAGGGGAGCGGTCTGGGCCTGACGACCGCCTATTCGATCGCGCGACGTCATGGCGGTCTGCTGACCGTCAAGTCGAAGATCGGACACGGAGCGACGTTCCATCTCTACCTTCCCGAGTCGAAGACGCCGCGCGAGCCGGAGAGTGATGCGGAGCGCGGAGCGCACAGTCTCCACGGGACCCGCATCATGATCATGGAAGACGACGCAGCCGTGCGCGACGTCGTCGTGGCCATGCTCGAAAGCCTCGAGTGCACGGTCACGGAGGCGTCCGACGGGGAGGAAGCCGTTCGACTGTATGATTGGGCGCGGACCGTCGGCCAACCCTTCGACGCCGTCATCCTGGATCTGACCTTGCCGGGCGGAATGGGTGGCGAAGAGGTTCTGCGCCACCTGGTACACGTCGATCCCGGGGTTCGCGCGATCGTCGCGAGCGGCTACGCGAACGCGTCCGCGATGTCGGAATACCGCGACCATGGCTTCAAGGCCGCGCTGCACAAACCGTTTCGTCGCGAGGAGGTTGCCGAGGTGCTTCGCGGTGTCGTTGGCGCCCGGCCGTCGCGAGTGACTCCGTCCACATAGCTCCGTCTCCAGGCGCCGCGGGGCATTTTGTGGAATCCCCTGGACAGGTGCGTTAGCATCCACGGGACATTGCGCGCACGGAGGAAGTCGCCATCAAGCAGGAGTTGGAGGCGCTACGGATCGACCGGAGCGAGCGGCGGCCCCGCGGGGTCCGACTGTGGCTCTGGACCGGCTTGGCCGTCATCGTGCTGGCCATCGCAGGTGGCGCGCTGTGGTGGGGGCTCGGCGGCAAGCGCCCCGTGCCGGTTCAGGTCGCGACCGTGGTCGAGCGCAGCGGAAACCCCGGCGCGAGCACCGTGTTGAACGCTTCGGGATACGTCACCGCACGGCGGCGAGCGACGATCTCTTCGAAGATCACCGGCAAGCTGACGGAGGTCAACATCGAGGAGGGCGACCGGGTCGAGGCGGGCGAGGTCCTGGCGCGGCTCGACGACTCCCAGTACCAGGCCGCCCTGAATCTGTCCCGGTCGCAGCACGCCGCCGCCGAGCGTGCCACCCAGGAGACCCATGCGCGCCTCGATCTTGCCGAGATCACCCTCCAGAGGACGGAGCACCTCGTCCGCCAGGAGGTCTCGGGGGAAGCGGACCTCGATGCCGCCCGCGCGGAGGCGGAGGCCTTGAGGGCGAGACTGGCTCTCGACCAGCAGCGCGTCCGCGTCGCCGAGCAAGAGGTCACCTTGCGCAAGACGCAGCTGGCCGACACGGTCATCGCGGCTCCTTTCTCCGGCGTGGTGGTCTCCAAGGACGCCCAGGAGGGTGAGATGATCTCGCCCGTATCGGCGGGCGGCGGGTTCACGCGCACGGGTGTGTGCACCCTGGTGGACATGAGCTCCCTCGAGATCGAGGTTGACGTCAACGAGGCCTACATCGCCCGAGTTCACGCCGACCAGACGGTGGAAGCGGTGCTCGATGCCTACCCGGGATGGAAGATCCCGGCACGAGTGATCACGGCGGTCCCCACCGCGGACCGCCAGAAGGCGACGGTCCTGGTTCGGATCGGCTTCGAGCAGCTCGACCCCAGGATCCTGCCGGACATGGGAATCAAGGTCGCGTTCCTCGAAAAAGAACAGGACCGGTCGGGGGGTGAAGCCGGGCGGGTGCTCACGGTCCCGCGGGCCGCCCTGAGGGCCGAAGCGGGCCGTGACGTCGTCTTCGTGGTCACCAACGACAGGGTGGAGCGCCGTGCCGTCACCGTGGGTGGGGCGCCGGACGGCGAGACCGTGGAGATCGCGGCCGGTTTGAGGCCAGGTGAGCAGGTGGTGGTCGAAGGGCCGGCCGATCTGGCCGACGGCGATCCCGTGAAGTTGCAGTAGGACACGAAGCAGGAGGCGGTTGCATGGGCGAAACGACGCCATCGAATTCGGTTCAGGTCGATATTCGCGACGTCCACAAGATCTACGAGCGCGGATCCGAGCGAATCGATGTCCTCCAGGGGATCGACGTCGAGATCCGCGACGGCGAGTTCGTGGCGCTGATGGGCCCGTCGGGATCGGGGAAGTCGACCCTCCTGAACCTCATCGGGGGCCTCGATCGGCCGACCCGCGGTACGGTCCGGGTGGCCGGCGAGGATCTGGGAAGTCTCAGCGACGGAGCTTTGACCCGGTGGCGTGCCGAGAACATCGGCTTCGTCTTCCAGCTCGTGAATCTCCTTCCGGTGCTCACCGCCGAGCGCAACATCGAGCTGCCGCTGCTGCTGACGAATCTGAGCAAGAGCGAGCGCAAGAAGCACGTCGAGGCGGCCTTGAAGCTCGTCGGACTGTCCCACCGCGCCGGGCACTACCCGCGCCAGCTCTCGGGCGGTGAGGAGCAGCGCATCGGGATCGCACGGGCCATCGTGACCGACCCGACGCTGCTGCTGTGCGACGAGCCGACGGGGGATCTCGATCGCAAGGCCGGCGACGAGATTCTGGACCTCCTGCACGCGCTCAACACCGAGCACGGCAAGACGATCCTGATGGTGACCCACGATCCCCGCGCCGCGGCGCGTGCCCAGCGAACGGTGCACCTCGACAAGGGCGTCCTCTCGACGGAGCCGGCGCCGTGAAGTACCTGCACCTGATCTGGCGCAGCCTGATGCGCAAGAAGCTGCGCACCACGATGACCGTGCTGTCGATCGGGGTGGCGTTCGTGCTGTTCGCCTTGCTGGCGGCGATCCGGCTGGCGTTTTCGATGGGTGTGGATATCGTCGGCGCCGATCGCCTGATCATGATCCACAAGGTCTCGATCATCCAGCTCCTTCCGATCAGCTACCTCGAGCAGCTCCGTCGGACCGACGGCGTCGTCGACGCCACCCACGCGACCTGGTTCGGCGCCATCTACCAGGAGCCGAAGAATTTCTTCCCACAATTCCCCGTCGAGCCCGAGGCATACCTGCGTCTGTATCCCGAGATCGTGATCCCGGAAGAGCAGAAGGCTGCTTGGTTCGCGGATCGCACGGGCGCCATGGTCGGCCGCAAGACCGCCGAGCGGTTCGGCTGGAAGATCGGCGACCGCATCCCGCTCCAGGCACCGGTGTGGCGCAACAAGACCAGCGGCTCGGCGTGGGAATTCACCATTCGTGCCATCTACGAAGGCCGGGAGAAGGGATTCGACGAGACCAACATGTTCTTCCACTACGACTACTTCGACGAGGCCAGGTTCTTCGGCGAGGGCCTCGTCGGGTGGTACATTCTGCGCATCGACGATCCGCAGCGCGCCGCCGAGATCGCCGAGCGTATCGACGCACAGTTTGCCAACTCCCGTTACGAGACCAAGACCACCACCGAGAAGGCCTTCTTGCAGGCGTTCGCAGATCAGGTGGGCAATATCGGCGCGATGCTGACGGCGATCCTGACGGCGGTCTTCTTCACTATCCTGCTGGTTGCCGGGAACACCATGGCGCAATCGGTGCGTGAGCGGATCAGTGAGCTCGCGGTACTGAAGACACTCGGTTTCTCCAATCGCCTCGTCCTCGCCCTCGTACTGGCCGAGTCGGTTGTCCTGGCGGGGGTCGGGGGGGCGCTGGGGCTTGCGATCGGCGGCTTGCTCGTCAAGGCCCTCGGCTCCAGCGGGCAGATCGCAAATCTGTTGTCGGTCTTCTACTTGCCGCCGAAGGACGTCCTCATCGGAAGCGCTCTGGCGGTCGCTCTCGGCCTGGTATGCGGCGCCCTCCCGGCGTTTCGCGCCATGCGACTCCGGATCGCCGACGGACTACGGAGGACCTGAGTGTGAACGCTCTCCTCCAGGTCGTGCTCGTCGTGTGGGTCAACCTCCGCACCGTCCCGCAGAGGCTCGGCGCCTCCCTGGCGGCGATGGTCGGGGTAGCCGGGGTGGTCGCAGTGATGGTGGCGGTTCTCTCCATCGGTGAGGGCTTTCGCCAGACGCTGGCGACCACCGGCGACGACGCGACGGTGATCGTACTGCGCGGCGGGACCGACACCGAGATGAACAGCGTGCTTACGCTCGACAGCACGCGCATCATTGCCGACGCCCCCGGCATCCTGCGGGTGGACGGCGCGCCGGTAGCGTCCTCCGAGCTGTTCGTGATCGTCGACCTTGCCAAGAAAGCGACCGGCACCGACGCCAATGTCCCGCTCCGTGGGGTCCAGGAGCTGGCCTTCGAAGTCCGTCCGAGAGTTCGGATCGTGGCCGGCCGACGGTTCGAGCCCGGCCGCAACGAGGTCATCGTCGGCATCGGGGCCGTGGAGGCGTTTTCCGGCCTCGACATCGGCAACGAGCTCAAGTTCGGAAACGGCATCTGGACCGTGGTGGGGCATTTCTCCGCCGCGGGGACCTTGCCCGAGTCGGAGCTGTGGGCCGACGCCAAGGTCGTCGGCCCCGCGTACATGCGAGGGGAGATCTTCCAGTCGGTCTACGCGCGGCTCGAGTCGGCCGAGGCTTTCCAACCGTTCAAGGACGCTCTGACCTCCGACCCGCGCCTCGACGTGAAGGTCGAGCGCGAAGCCGAGTACTACGCAGGACAGTCGCGCTACATCACCGTCCTGGTTCAGACCCTCGGGCTGCTGGTGGCCGTGGTGATGGGCCTCGGAGCGCTCTTCGGAGCCTTCAACACGATGTACTCGGCCGTTGCGGCCCGAACCCGCGAGATCGCCACGCTACGGGCGATCGGCTTCGGGGCGGGTCCGGTGGTGATCTCGGTGCTCGCCGAGTCGCTGCTGCTGGCGTCGGTGGGAGCCGTCGTCGGGGCTGCCGGAGCCTATGTTGCCTTCAACGGCTTTCGCGCCGCGACCATCAACTGGGACACCTTCAGCCAGGTGACCTTCGGCTTCGCGGTCACGCCGGAACTGATGTTGCTCGGAATCGTCTACGCGCTGATTCTCGGCACGATCGGCGGCCTGTTCCCGGCGATCCGCGCGGCGCGCCTGCCCGTAGCCACGGCCCTGCGCGCGCTCTGATCGGGCGGGCTTTCCCGGGACGGATTATCTATAATCGGTCTCCCGTAGAACGAGATCCCGGACACCGAGATCGTGAACAGGAGGTGCGCAGGGAAGGCTCGACGCGGACCCTCTTCGGGCAATCCTCTCTCCCTCGCACCTCGCTGCAGGCAAGACACCGGCAACGGAGCTCCCGAGGCGTTTATATGAGCACGGCAGCGGACAAGGCAGTCGCCGCGATCTGTGCGGCTCACGACAACGATCGCTTCCGCCTGATGGACATCCTGCTCGGCGTGCAGAGCGAATTCGGCGGCGTCGACGATGCGGCGAGGGCGAAGATCGCCGAGAGCATCGGCATCTCGCAAGTCGAGATCGCCGGCGTCGTCTCGTTCTACGCTTTCCTGTCGAGAGAGCGCAAGGGCCGGATCGTCATCCGGCTGTGCAACGACGTCATCGACGAGATGAAGGGCGTCGGTGGGGTCGCCATCGGGCTCGAAGAAGAGCTCGGGATTCGATTCGGCGAGACGACGGCGGACGGCAGGTTCTCGCTGGAGTGGACTTCGTGTATCGGTATGTCGGACCAGGCGCCGGCAGCGCTGGTCAACGACGTGGTCGTCACCCGTCTTCGCCCGGGCGCGGCCCGCGAGATGGTCCGCGCGCTGAAAGAGCTGAAGACATCAGGCGACCTCCGCAAGCCGCTGATCCCGCTCTACGGCGACGGCAACAACTCCCACGACCTGGTTCGCTCGATGGTCGACAACAATCTCCGTCTCGCGGGGCAGGTGATCTTCGACGGGATGGAACCGGGCGCCGCGCTGGACAAGGCTCTGGCCATGAGCCCGGCGGAGGTGATCCGTGAGATCAAGACGTCGCGGCTGCGCGGCCGTGGCGGCGCCGGGTTTCCGACAGGGATGAAGTGGGAGTTTACCCGCGCCGCCGGTGGAGATCGGCGTTACCTGATCTGCAATGCAGACGAGGGCGAGCCGGGGACCTTCAAGGACCGCGTCATTCTCACCGAGCGGCCGGATCTGATGTTCGAGGGAATGACGATCGGCGGCTACGCGATCGGGGCCGACCGGGGAATTCTCTACCTGCGAGCGGAGTACGCCTACCTGCGCGCATACCTCGAAAACGTTCTCGATCGGCGGCGCGCGGCGGGCCTACTGGGTAGCACCATCCGCGGAAAGAAAGGGTTCGATTTCGACATTCGCATCCAGATGGGTGCCGGCGCCTACATCTGTGGTGAGGAGACAGCGCTGATCAACTCCTGCGAGGGCTTACGGGGCGACCCGAGAAACCGACCTCCCTTCCCGGCGCAGGCCGGTTACCGGGGCAAGCCGACCTCGGTCAACAACGTCGAGACGCTGTGTTGCGCCGCGCGAATTCTCGAGATGGGCTCCGGTTGGTTCTCTTCCCTCGGCTCCGCCGGCAGCTCCGGAACCAAGGTCCTCAGCATATCGGGCGACTGCACGCGCCCGGGGGTCTACGAGGTGCCGCTCGGGGTCAAGCTGGGCGAGGTCCTTGAAATGTGCGGCGCCGAGAAACCGATCGCGGCGCAGGTCGGGGGGCCGAGCGGGCAGATGGTCGGACCCGAGGACTTCGAGCGCACGCTGTGCTTCGACGACCTGCCCACCGGTGGCGCGCTGATGATCTTCGGAGCGGGGCGCGATCTGCTCGAGGTCGTTTCCCGTTTCATGGGTTTCTTCGTCCACGAGAGTTGCGGCTACTGCACGCCGTGCCGCGTCGGCAACGTCCTGCTCAAGGAGCGGGTGGACAAGATCCGCGCCGGTCTCGGCGAGGCCTCCGACCTCGACTATCTCGAAGAGCTGGGCCAGACGGTCAAGACGGCCAGTCGCTGCGGTCTGGGTCAGACGTCGCCGCATCCCGTCCTGTCCGGTCTGAAGAGCTTCCGCCCGACCTGGGAGGCGCGCCTCACGGAATCGGTCGAGGGCCGCCAACCCGGCTTCGACCTCCAGAGCTCCACCGACGAGGCACGGCGGCTCACCGGCCGGCCGTCGTCGGCCGACGAAGCGAAGGTCCAATCATGAGCGAGACGATCACACTGAACATCGACGGCCGCAACATCGAGGGACGTCCCGGCCAGACCATCCTGCAGGCAGCCGAGAACAGCGGGATCTACATCCCGCGCCTGTGCTGGATGAAAGACCTCACGCCCGCCGGCAGTTGCCGCGTCTGCACCGTGCGCGTCAACGGGCGCCCGCAGACGGCATGCACCCAGTCGATCGCGCCGGGGATGTTCGTCCAGAGCTCCACCGACGAGCTGCGAGACCTGCGACGCAACCTGATCGACATGCTGTTCGTCGAGGGCAACCACTTCTGCATGTTCTGCGAGAAGAGCGGCGCGTGCGAGTTGCAGGCGCTGGCCTACCGTTTCGGCATCGCGGCTCCGAAGTATCCGTTCATGTTTCCGCGACGCGATCTGGACGCCTCGCACCCGGAAATCTTCATCGATCGTAACCGCTGCATTCTCTGCGGTCGCTGCGTACGGGCATCGGCCGAGCTAGACGTCAATCGAGTCTTCGGATTCGTCCGGCGGGGCGCCGACAAGCGTGTCGCGGTGGACTCCATTACCGGGCTCGGAGGGACCTCGGCGAAGGCGGGCGACCGTGCGATCGAAGCCTGCCCGACCGGAGCCCTGGTGGTCAAGCGTGTCGGTTACGCGGTGCCGATGGGGCAGCGCAAGTTCGACCATGAGCCGATCGGGTCCGACGTCGAGCGCGGCGCGGCCGACAAATGAGGCGCGAGGCATGGCCAAACCGAAAGTAGCGACGACTTCCCTGTGCGGCTGTTTCGGCTGCCACATGTCGCTCCTCGACATCGATGAGCGGATTCTCCAGCTCGTCGATCGGGTCGAATTCGACCGCTCGCCGATCAACGACATCAAAAAGATCGTGGGCTCGGTCGAGGTCGGCCTGGTGGAGGGCGGTTGCGCCAACGAAGACAACGTCCGGGTCCTGCGGGAGTTCCGCAAGCACTGCAAGGTGCTGGTGTCGGTCGGTGACTGCGCGATCAACGGCGGCATCCCGGCGATGCGCAACATGGTGCCGCTCGAAGAGTGCTACGCGGAGGCTTTTCTCCACGGGCCCACGGTCGTCAACCCGCGCGGCAAGATCCCGGACGACGACGAGATTCCACTGTTGCTGGACAAGGTCTATCCGTGTCACGAGGTGGTCAAGGTCGACTTCTACCTTCCCGGCTGCCCCCCGTCGGCCGACACGTTGTGGGAAGCGCTGACCGCTCTGCTCGAGAACCGAACGCTCGAGCTGCCCTACGCGCTGGTGAAGTACGACTGACCGGCACCGAAACGGAGACGTCCATGAACGCCAACGGACAGAAGCAGATCGTGATCGAGCCGGTGACCCGCGTCGAGGGGCACGGCAAGGTCACGATCCTGATGGACGACGACAACCGCGTTGCGCAGGCGCGTCTCCACATCGTCGAGTTCCGCGGGTTCGAGCGGTTCATCCAGGGCCGCCCGTTCTGGGAGCTTCCGGTCCTCGTGCAGCGACTGTGCGGTATCTGCCCCGTCAGCCATCACCTGTGTGCGGCCAAGGCCATCGACGGCATCGTCGGGGCTGAGCGGCTCACCCCGACCGGTGAAAAGATGCGCCGCCTGATGCACTACGGGCAGATGTTCCAGTCCCACGCGCTGCACTTCTTCCACCTGGCGTCTCCGGACCTGCTGTTCGGCTTCGACGCGCCGGTGGAGCAACGCAACGTGGTCGGCGTGATCCGCGCTCACCCCGAGCTGGCCCGTCAGGGCGTGATGATGCGAAAGTACGGCCAGGAGATCATCAAGGCTACGGCGGGCAAAAAGGTGCACGGCACCGGCGCGATTCCCGGTGGCATCAACAAGAATTTGTCGGTCGCCGAGCGCGATGCTTTGTTGCAGGAGATCGAGCAGATGGTGGAGTGGTCGGCGTCCGCGCTGAAGATCGCCAGGGACTACACCCTCGACAACCTGGAGCGGGTGAGCGGTTTCGGTTCCTTCGATTCGAATCACCTTTCGATCGTTCGCGACGACGGCGCGATGGACCTGTACCACGGCCAGCTTCGGGCCGTCGATGCGCAGGGCGGGACGATCATCGACCAGGTCCCACCCGGCGACTACATCGACGTCATCGCCGAGGAGGTTCGTTCTTGGACCTACATGAAGTTTCCCTTCCTGAAAGCGCTCGGGCCCGAAGAGGGTTGGTATCGCGTCGGCCCGCTGGCGCGTATCAACACCTGCGATTTCATCGACTCGCCCGAGGCCGAGGCGGCGCGGCAGGAATTCAAGTCGCTGACGGACGGTAAGCCCAGCAACGTCACCATGGCCTATCACTGGACCCGCATGATCGAGGCGCTGCACTCGATCGAGAAGATACGCGAGCTGCTTCACGACCGGGATCTGCAGGGCGACGACCTGGTTGCTCCGCCAGGCGAACGGCGTGAAGAATACGTCGCGATGATCGAGGCGCCTCGCGGCACGCTGACGCACCACTACCGCGTCGACGAGAACGACCAGGTCACCATGGCCAACCTGATCGTCTCGACCACCTGTAACAACGAGGCGATGAACCAGACCGTGCGCAGCATTGCCGACGACCACCTGTCCGGGGCGCCGGAGATCACCGAGGCATTGCTCAACAACATCGAGGTCGGCATCCGAGCTTACGATCCGTGCCTGTCGTGTGCGACCCATGCCCTGGGGGAGATGCCGCTCGAGGTGAAGTTGATCGACCCCGAGGGTCGCACGTTGGATCGACGGACGAAGGAATGACGGCTCTCGACGAGACCCTGGTTCTCGGCTGGGGCAACCCGGGGCGCCTGGACGACGGGCTGGGTCCCGCGCTGGTCCAGTCCCTCACGGCCCTGCGACTTCCCCGCGTCGCGCTCGATTCGGACTACCAGTTGACGATGGAAGACGCCGCGGAGGTCGCGCGGTACCGCCGCGTGCTGTTCGTCGACGCCGATCGAACGGGACTGGCGCCGTTCAGTCTTCGGCGGCTGCGGCCGGCGCTCGAGGGCTCGAGCTTCAGCACGCACAGTGTCTCCGCCGGCGCCGTGCTGGCCCTCAGTCGAGATCTGTTCGGTGCCGAGCCCGAGGCCTGGCTGCTGGGTATTCGTGGCTACGAGTTCGACGAATTCGGCGAGGGACTCTCAGGCGGAGCCCGCGCCAATCTCGCGCAAGCCGTGACGTTCGTTCGTTCGGCGCTCGAGGCGGAGAGGTTTGACGACGTCCTCAATAGAAGCAGCCACGCTGACAACGGAACCGAGCACGAGGGTAAGCCATGTCCGACACACCTCCCGTGATCCTCTGCATCGACGACGATCCCGACATCCTGTCATTCCTCCAGATCGTGCTGGAGTCCGAGGGCTACATGTTCCGTGGGGCGGCCAGCGCCGAGGAGGGGCTGCAGGTCTACAAGGCGGAGCCGCCGGATCTGGTCATCGTCGACTTGATGATGGAAGAGGTCGATGCCGGTACCGGCTTCGTCAAAGAGCTGCAATTGCTGGGCAACACGGCGCCGGTCTTCATGCTCAGCTCCGTGGGCGACAATCTCAGCGCGACCATCGATTACGCGGCGTTGGGTCTGGCAGGTGTGTTCCAGAAGCCGTTGGCCAAGGAGCATCTCTTGGCCTTAATCCGGGCCAAGCTGTCCTGCTGAGCCGAGCGCCACGCTGCTGCGGTGGATCGGGATCTCGATCTCGATGGTCGTTCCTTCGCCCTCGGCACTGGTGATGTTCATCCTGCCGCGGTGTCGTTCGACCGTTCGCTTGACCAGGGTCAGACCCAGTCCCGAGCCGGCGCTCGAGTGCTTCTTGGCGTTCGAGGCGCGGAAGAACTCGCCGAACAGCTTGTCCTGCTCGTCCACCGGGATGCCGATACCCGTATCGCGCACCACGATCCGAATGTCATCGGGCCCGCTGCGTGAGAGACGGACCTCGACCTCCCCACCTCGGGGTGTGTACTTGATTGCGTTCGAGACGAGGTTCTCCATCATCTGTTGGAGCAGGTTGGCGCCGCTGTCGACCTTGGGAAGGTCGGGCGCCGCGATCACCGTCAGGCGTACTCCGTTGCCGGAGGCCTGATCGCGAAAGACCGACTCCGTAGACTCGGCCAATTCGCCCAGATCGACCACGACGTCGGGGATTTCCCGGCTCCAGTCTCGCAGTCGGGCGATGGTCAACAGCTCACCGATCATCTCGTGCAGGGCACGAAGCCGAACATCGATGCGTTTCGCATGATCGACCTGCTTTTCGTTCACCTCGCCGAGGTCGCCGTCCCGCAGCAGGTCGAGCATTCCAAGGCTGGCGCTGAGCGGCGCGCGCAGGTTGTGGGCCACTGCGAGCATGAACTGCGTCCGCTCGCGCATCAGCTCCTCGATGGCCTCGTTGGCCCGGGCGTCCTCGATGGCGATGGCTACGAGCTCGGCCGCCAGCCTGAGAAACCGGGCATCGTTCCGGTCGAAGCGATCCGGCTCGTCCGAATAGACGCCGAGCGCGCCGATCACCCGCCCTTCGAACTTCAGCGGGGTCATCGCCGCCGAACACAGGCCCAGGCCGCTCAGCTCGTCCTGCAGCCCGTTGCCCCCTCCGGAGGCGGCACCTCCGAGCATCACACTCTCGCCCGCGAGAATGCGCCGGTTCAGCGGGCTGGAGCCGAGCTCGACCTCCTTGTCGCCGAGGACGCTCTCCGGAATGCCGTGTGTCGCCACGTAGCGCAGCGTGTTGTCGTCTTCGGCGAGAAGCTGGACCGCGACCGCGGGAATCTCCAGGACCTCCGCCAGCTCGGAGGTGACGGCGGCGAGAATCGGATCCAGGCGTCGCTCGGCGCCGATCGAGCGCACGATCTCGTAGAGGCCGTTCATCTTGTCGTTGGCCAACGCCAGCTCGTTCGATGTGACGGCGAGCTCCTCTACCCCGAAGCGTAGGCGGGCCATGATCGTGCTGACCATCGAGGCCGTGATGAACAGCGTCGCCGTGAAGAACAGGAGCATGATCACGGCGTACAGCGGACGGTCGAGAACGGGTATCGGCTGACCGCGGAAGACGATCGCGAAGCGGGGCAACCAGCCCGCGGTCTCCCCGAACAGCAGCAGCCACAGGCCACCCGCCGCCCAGGCCGCGAACAGGTGTGCCACACCGGGGGAAAACTGGATCGCGGCGATGATCACGTGAAAGATCATGAAGACGACAAGCGGACTCCAGACACCACCGGTGAAGTGGATCAGCAGGAACATCGCCAGATAGTCGGCGACGACCTGCAGGACCGTGAACAAGCGGTCGAGTTGGGTTTCCGCGCGCAGCCGCGGCTCGTACCGGGAGTAGATCCAGGCGAAGACCGCGTTGTAGAGCAGGCTGGCGGCGGCGACGGAGAGGATCGGGACGACGGCGAACTGGAAGCCCAGCCCACGGCCGATGACGACCCCGGCGAGCATGACCGGGGCGACGAGCCAGCGAAGCCGGATTTGCCAGAAGCCGCGTCGGCCCCAGAGGAGCGGGAGGCGCCCGGGGCGCGCCACCAGGTCCCGAACCGCCTGCTGGATGGCGATACGGCGGGAATCGCGTCGGGCTTTTCCGCTGGCGTTTGCCATGCTCGTCTCCTAATCTCTCTGCGCTGTTTCGGCTTCTTCCCCCCACTCGAACCATTCAATCTCGGTCATGCTGGTGAGCTCGCTGGTCAGCACCATGACGGCGCGGTTGCCGTCGGTGAACCATGGATCGCCGGTGAGGTTGCCACGCGGCTCATCGGGGGAAACGAAGCCGACGCCTCCGGCACGCGCAAAGATCTTGAGCGCCTGTGCGTAGATGAAGTCCTGGACCAGCGAAGAGCGGGTTTCGTCCACGTTGGGATCGATACGGTGGGTCGTGAGGGTCGAGCTCTTGGTCGTGAAGCGGCTGCCGATGTCGCGACTGATCTGGCCGATCATCACCGGCAAGTTCTGGACGGTCACCGGCGCCAGCCACAGCCGCAGGTGGTTCCGATAGTGGATGTTGGCGCGCACCTTCTGCAGAGCGATGTCCTGTGCCCTGCCGTAGACATAGAGGTCGCTGATGGGTGAGTACCTGTACTTACCGCCAAAGATCCCGAAGGCCCCGGTCTTGAGCATCGAGCCCGCGGTCATCGCCGAGGTCGGGTCCCAGCCGGAACGAAGAAAGGCGGGCCAGACCGCCTCGGAGTCACCGACGACCACGAGATTCAGGGGGTCGCCCGTCTTGGTTCCGTCGGCGTTGGTCACCGTGGCCGGCTGCGCCTCGATCCAGTCCCGAAAATCCTCGGCTTTCGTAAAGTCGATGATCTCCTGGCCTGGGAATAATGTCTCGTAAAGGTCGTCATCTTCCCCCAGTTTGTGAAAGTCGGCCTTGAAGCCCGGAACGTCGTGGACGAACTCGACGTGTACGGCCTTGTGCCGGTTGAAGACCTCCACCAGCACCCATCGAACACCCAGGCTCCGATTTGCGTAGACGAACCCCGAGACGGTCTCTCCAGGTGGGATCAAGAACGGCATCTGCTGCTCGTAGTAGAACCACTTCTTCTCGTGGTTCGCCTTCTTGGACCAGGTCCAGCTGGTTTTCTGCGCCACCTCGAGCGGAGCGAAGTACTCGGGATCGACGCTCCGGGGCATGAACAGCATTTCGTCGTCGGTATTATTGGTGATCTCGAGCCATACGGGCTGGATCTTCTTCTTGTAGAGCTTGCAGTCGAAGGTCGCCTTTGCCTCCTCGGCCGTCAGCACGACAACCGAAGCGGTGACGTCATCCTTGGTCTGGGATTCCGCCCGTTGTTTGAAACCGACGTCGTCGATGGGGATCGGGCTGAAGGTGCGGCAGCCGACCACCGCGGCGAGAACCGGAGCCATTGCCGCTGCTTTCCAAAGATTTCTCATCGGTCGGATCCTCCACCCGAAACCCGGGCGCTTCCCGCCATTCTATCCTTGTAACGGGAGGGACGATCCCGCATTCAACAGGTCGACTGGACTGTTCCCCCGGCCCTCCTCTAGATTGGGATCGGAGGCTGTGGCTTGACCGATTCCAATCGTCTTGCGTTCTACGCTGGCGTCGCGGTGCTGGTCTTCGTGTTCGCGGGTCTTGTGCCGCCCGGCGTGAGAGGGGCACCGCCGCCCGCGATCGACGCCGACGGGCTCGAAGCGGCCTGGGAGGCGGTTCTCGGAGACGACGGGCCCCGGACATCGGATCGGCTGATCGACTCCATGACACCGGGCTGTCCCGAGCCGGGGGGACCCCAGGGCATGGAGTCACGGTCCCAGCGCGCGAAACAGGGAGAGCTCGCAGGCCTCGATCTGGACCTGGATCGGGTGGTTCGTTCCGTCTTCATCGAGCGCACCGTTCGGCGCGAGAGATACTCGATCGACGTCGTCCGCATCGAGGTCTTTCCCGGACTCCTGCTACCCGTCAATGTCTACATCCCCGAGGGCGCCACCGAACGCCAGGCGCCACTGGTCATGACTCCGACCGGTTGCGAGTCCAGCCTGTGGAGCCCGCACGTGCAGCGCCGGGCGGCGAATCTCGCGAGCCTCGGGATGGTCACGGTCGTGACCGACGGTTTCTGCTCGAACGGCCTGCGCCGGGAGCTGCCGGACAGCAACCCGAACGTCGGCTACGCGCGCCAGCTCATGGGTTTGCCCGGGGATGTGACGGTCTACCTCCAGGAGCTGGTCTCCACACTGACCTGGGCGGCGTCCAACTATCCCGAAGTGGACCCGGAGCGAATCGGTGTCGCGGGGTACTCCTATGGCGGTCAGATGGCGATGCTCCTGGCGGCCTTCGACGACCGGGTCGATTCTGTCTCGGTGCCTGCAACCGGCATCGGAGAGAGTTGCGAGGGATTCGCCCTGCATGCCGATCTCTGGGCGGCAAAGGACCGACCCGATTTCGTGTGGAGCGCCCCCGTCGAGCTGCCCGTTCTGCCGACCAACTGGCGCCTTGCCCTGCTTCATCCCCGATCGCTACACACGACCGCGGGGTTCGGGGACGTGGGCGCGCACCCTGAAGTCGTCGGCGAGGCGATTGCCTACGTGCGCCGTCTCCACGAGGCCCAAGGACTCGAGGGGCGAATCCTGTATCGAACCGACCCCGAGCCTCACCACTACGGCCGGAGCCGTCGGGAGCATACCTACGAGTGGCTCGCCCACACCTTGCTCGATCAGCCACTTGGTCCCAGAACGGAGCGCGAGGTCGAGCTCGTCTACAAGGGCGACCTCTCGCCCGACATCTCCGCTACCATGACGCTGAGCGGAGAGCTCGCCGCCCTCATCGCCGCCGAGCTCGACGAGCGATTTCCCGGAGGCCGCCCCGGATCGGATTCCGGGGAGCGCACCGCGGAAATCGTTCGCCGTCTGTTTCACCGCTTGCCGGGGGGCAAGGCACGTACGGAACCCGTCTGGGAGACGACGATCGACGCCGTGCGGCTCCGCGTGCTGCGAGTCGATGCGGGCCCCTACGTCTTTCCGGCGTTCGTCTTCGAGAGCGATCGTTCCGACGGCGGAGGGAAGCTGCTGTACCTGCCTCGAGACGGGACCCGACGCGATCTCCCCAGGATCCTGAGCTTGCTCGAGCAGTACGAGACCGTGGTGAGCATCGACTATCTCGGTATCGGTGAGCTCGAGAGCGACCGATTGCTGCTGCACACCGTGGCTCGCTACTTCATGCACCATGATCCTTCGCTACCGCAGATGAACGTCGAGCTGCTGCGCTCGTGGCTGCGAAATGCCGAACCGATGGGCATCTACGGATGCGGTTGGTCGTCATCGTTCTACGCAGCGGTGCTGGCACACCTCGAGCCGGCCAAGGTGACGAACCTGCATCTTGGCGGAGTCGAGGAAAACGAGCTGCGCTACCTCACCTCGGGAAAGAAGGTCCCCGACCTCTTGCTTCAGGGCGGGTTGTTCGGCGAGCTCACGGTGGCCGAGCTGGCGGCTGCGCTGGACGCGACGGTCGTTCTCGATCCACAGGGGATCTGCCGCTGAGCCGGAGGCTTGACTGCGTTAGGCCACGACCTACGTTTCCAGGAGGCTCACGGCCCACTCATGGAGGCGCAGGAATGCAACACAATCGCCGGTTTCGCGGGATGTGGCTCGTTCTCGCCGGACTGCTGGTTGTCCTGACCCCTGCGGCCGAGGCCAGCAAGCAGGACTATTCCGGGATCGCCACCGTCACCCCGGCCTGGACGGCGAGGTTCGAGCAACCGGTCCAGTGGGAGCGTGTGACCCCCATGGGACAGCTCGTCGTCGCCACCGACTGCTGCCTCTACGGCGTCGATCCGTCCACGGGCTCGGTGCTGTGGAAGCGTGCGGGTCTCACCGGTCTGTCCGATCACTCGTTCGAGACGATCCCCGGCACGCCGCTCTTCATGGTCTCCACCGACGGGATCAGCGACCACACCCTCGTGCTGGACTCCACCGACGGCCACGTCGTCTTCGATTCGAAGGCCGCCGGGATCGGAAACATCCTGGAGAGGGTCGTCCTGTTCGAGAGCGGAGGGCTGCTGATCCTGGGTCAGGAGAAGGGAGACCCCACGATCAAGCTGTTCCTTGCCGAGATGAAGACCGGCACCATCCGCTGGGCCAACGACGAGATCCTCGGCGCGATGCCCTCCGGAATGAAGAAGCTCGCCGGCCTGCTGGCCCAGCTTGCAGACGCGGCCGGGGAGGTACCGGACGAAGGGGGCTTCGTCGGCCGGCCACTCGAAGTCGGACCCGACGCGGTGGTGATGGCCTCGGGCGATTCGATCTGCAAGCTCTCTACCGAGTCTGGCAAGTTCCTCTGGCGGGTCCAGAACCGCGACGGCCAGGGCCCGGCAGGACTGTTCCGGACGCCCCACCGCCCCGGAATGGTGATCGTCGGAACCGAGGTCACCGGACAGGGCACGAGCACCAGTGGCGCCGAACCGGTTCAGACGAGGTACTCCGCCTACCGCGTGGAGGACGGCAAGCCGCTGTGGGACAAGGCGGTGAAGGTCAAGGGAACGGTGAACCCGCCGGTCTTCCTGGAGAGCGGCCTGATTCTGAGTCCGGGCGGAGACGTCAAGGGCAAGATCAAGCTCGTCGAGTACGACGACGGTAACTCGCTGTGGGGCAAGAAGGGGAAGGGGATACCGTCGGATGGCGGCATCGTGGACCACCACGACACCGCCGACGGCCTCGTGGTTACCACCGGGTACGACAGCGCGTGGACCAACAAGGGGACCGCCTACTACCTGAACCTCCTCGACGTCGACGCCGGTGAGTTCCGGTTTCCGAAGTCGGTCAAGATCAAGGGCCGGATCCTTCGCACCGAGGTCGTGCCCAAGGGCGTGCTGTACGTCACGACCCACGAGGTCAATATCTTCGATCCGTCCACCGGCACGTCGGTGCTGGGCAAGGCGGTCGTCTCCGATTCTCTCGTCACCGCCGACAACGGCGACACGCTGTTCGCGTTCGCCGGCGACGACGGGGCGCTCTATCGCATCGACAAGGCGGCGGCGAAAGCAACACGGCTGACCGGTGAGGAGGTCAAGCTCGAAGGCAAGGACGTCCCTCGTGAGCTGGAGGTCAACGGCGATCACATCACGCTACTCGGAGCCCAGCACGTCGTCGATTTCGACCCGAAGGGACAGATCGCCTTCCGGCAGTATTACCCCGCGCCCCGGCATCCGGCCTGGGTGCGCGCCCTGTTGATCGCCCAGTCAGTCCGGGCGGGCCTCGCGGCCGCCGAGGCCGGCATTGCAGGCGCGGCGTTCGCGCAGTACGCCTCCACCCAGGACGACGGCACGCTCCAGCGCGAAGTGTCCGAGGAGTTCGCCCAGGGCTACACCATGCTCGCCGAGGGCGCCGCCGGGATCTCCGCCGAATACGCGAGGATGGCCCGACAGCGCTTCCAGGCCTCGGCCCAGTCCCGGGACTTCCACTTCATGATGGTCCAGCTAGACCGCGGTTACGGCATCGCCCAGGTCGGCAAGAACGACGGCGCCATTCGTGGTCTGATCCCCATCGGCAAAGACAAGACTCCGAACTACCAGGTCGACGACGTCGCCCACCGGGTCTACTACCGCATCGGAGATCACGAGATCAGCGGCTACGCGTTCTGAAGCGGCGGCGGTGGTAACGGGCTACGGCAGCACGCGGATCTGACCCGTGCCGGTTCCAGCCACCTGGCCGATCTCGGGATGGGGGACGCTTCGCCGCTCCAGGGCCTCGTGAAGCGTCTCCGCCTGATCGTCGCCGACCGCGATGAGCAGGCCGCCGGAAGTCTGGGCGTCGGAAAACAGGTCCACCTGCAGGGAGTCGACTCCGTCTTCCACCGTGACCGCGTGCTCGCAGAACTTGCGGTTGGCGAAGCTACCTGCCGGGATCATGCCCATGGATGCCAGATCCCTGGCGTCGGGAATGAGGGGAATCCGGGAAGCGCACAGCTCGAGCGTCACTCCGGACGCGCTCGCCATCTCCAGCGCGTGGCCGAGTAGACCGAATCCGGTGATGTCCGTGCAGGCGTTGACGCCGACCTCCTGCATCGCCTCGGCCGCATCGCGGTTGAGCGTCGTCATCCAGCGGATGGCCTCGGCCTCCGCGTCGGGCGAAGCCATCCCGCCCTTGATGGCCGTGGCCAGCACGCCTGTGCCCAGCGGCTTGGTCAGGATCAGCCGGTCCCCGGTCCTGGCGCCGGCGTTTGTGACGACGCGGTCGGGATGCACCGTGCCGGTCACGCTCAGGCCGTATTTGAGCTCCGGATCCTCGATGCTGTGACCGCCGACGAGCAGCGTCTCGGCCTGTCGCATCACGTCGAGGCCGCCGAGCAGCACGTCGCGGAGAACGTCCAGCGGAAGGCTACGTCGCGGGAAGCACACGATGTTCATGGCCGTGAGCGGCTTGCCTCCCATGGCGTAGACGTCGCTGAGGGAGTTGGCGGCGGCGATGCGGCCGAAGGTCCTGGGGTCGTCGACGATGGGCGTGAAGAAGTCCACCGTCTGGATCAGCGCGAGATCCTCCCGTACACGGATGACGCCTGCGTCGTCCGCGTGGCCCCGGCCCACCAGCAGATCGGGGTGGTCCACCACGGGCAGCTCGGCCAGCACGGCCTCCAGGTCCCCCGGAGGCAACTTGCTAGCTCAACCAGCCGCGGTGACGCCCCGGGTTAGCTTGATGTCGTCCGCATCACTCACGGTCGAAGGATCCTCCCGGCCTTCGAAAGCGTCTCGATGATCGAGTACATGTTCGAGACGTTTCCGACGGCGAGCTTGTCGTTGATGCCGAAATGGTCCAGACAGGTGCCACAAACCAGTACCTCGACACCCATCTGTTCGAGCTGTCGTAGCTGCTCCAGAACGGGAGACCCCTCCACGGCGAGCTTCGCAGCGGCGTTGACGAAGATGGCGTGGGACAGCTCGCCCTTGAAATGACTGAGCGTGTCGAGGAAGGCTGCCATGAGCGTCGCGCCCAGATCCTCGTCTCCGCGACCCATGCCCTCGGACGAAACGTAGACCACCATGCTCTTCGCATCGGCGTTGGCAGGGTCGATCGGGGAAGGGGTCGCGGCGGGAAGGCCCTGGCCGGGCTCGATCGTGAGGTGAAAGTCGTCACCCTGTTGCGTCACGGAGACCCGGGCGCCCTGGCTCTCGGCGAAACGGCTCACGTTGGTGCACGAGCCCTCGTTGTCCACGATGACCAGGAGACAAGACGCCGCGTCCTGCAGCGCGTTCTTTGTGTGGATCACCGGTTGCGGGCAGGCCAGCCCGCGACAATCCACGGTCTTTCGCTCAGCCATGACGGTAATCCTTTACGAGCCCGCCTCGTCGCGCTCGGTGGGCAGGCCCTCGGCCGCCCACTCGAGATATCCCTCGGGGTAGCGGTAGACGTTCCGGTAACCGAGCTTGACGGCCACCCTGGCCGCGGAGTCGCTGCGGACTCACGTTGGGCCGTCTCAGTAGAATCCAATGAACCGTGTCTTGTCCCCTCCCAGGAACTTTCTCAGTTTACCAGCGCTCCGAAGACGAGCCCACCAGGTCGGCTTCATCGAGAACAGTCGAGCGTTCCGGATGTGACCAGCCCGGAATTCCCCCTCCTCGCGGGTGTCCACCAGGAGAATGCTCTCGGGGTCTTTTTCGTAGCGTTTCCGCAGCTCTGCGAGATCGACGAGTCGATACCCGCCTCGTTCAGCTTCCGCGACCACGCCGGCGCGGGCGTCCTCCCTTTCGGAGGCCTTCACGAGGAGAACCGAGGGGAACAGGATTCGCATGGCCGTGGATTGTAGCAGCCGGACGCCGGACTCAATTCAATCCGGCGTTCGGCTTCCCGGTGGCGCGAGGTCACGTGATCGCCGGCAAGCTCGGCGGTCGGCTCATGATCGCCTTGCTCCAGTCGGTCGTCCTGCTGGTCGCGAGGCGATTCCTGTTCGGGCTGTCGCAGGCGCACCGGTCTAGGCTCGACGTGCAGCGTTCTGAGGTCGCGGACTCTTTCCCACCCCAAACAGTCGGTGGGTCCGTCACTCTGCGGAGACAGCGTGGGCGGATGTTTCTCATAGCCTGCGCCGAACTACTCCGTTATGGTGGGGGCGACGCAGGGTTCGTCGGCCATGATCTGTTCGGCGGTGGAAGGTGATCGGTTCCATGCCCGGTGGAACGCGAAAACGGACGAAGTGGGGGCGTGCGGCGGTAGCCGCCCCGATTATCATCGTGTTGGGGTTGGCTGCCATGTTCTCGCTGAGCTTTAACGCAAAACGTCCCGATAGGCTCGGTGTGACCGGGGGCAAGCTCGCACCCTGTCCAGCGTCGCCCAACTGCGTATCGACGCAGGCCAGCGATGCAAAACACCGTATGGAGCCGATCGCGTTTGCCGGAGGAGGCGGCGACGCGCTAGCTCGTCTCCGCAGGATCATCAGCGGGATGCCGGGCAGCAAGGTGATCACGTGCCAGTCCGGGTACTTGCAAGTCGAGTTCACTTCGCGATGGTTTCGTTTTGTCGACGACGTCGAGTTCCTGGTGGATGACGAGAAGCACATCATTCAGTTTCGTTCGGCGTCGCGTGTGGGCTATTCGGACCTGGGGGCGAACCGCCGGAGGATGACTCGGATTCGTGATGAATTCGCGCAGCAGCTCGGCTCAGGTTCCGCAGCATCCCCCGAAAAATGATGCCGTGCAGCGGGCGTACCCGTAAGCCTGTGGCTACCGGAGACCTCGACCGTCGGGTAGGTTCGTACACTCCCGGGGAGCGGTCAATGTCTTGAATCGGCTTGAGCTGCCGGTATTTCCCCTCGGCCCAGTTGTTCAAGGAATGGACAGGGTGGCTTCCCGTCTCCCGGCTGTCCTTCATCATCAAGTCGGTGGAATCGCCCCCGCCAACTCCCATGGCGCCGATACGGCGGTCGAGCTCCATCGGGACGGCATCGCTCGTGTCCACCTTGCGGCTCCGAGGACGGATAGAATGGCCGGCGGAGGTGACGCGCTCTTGAGCGAACCCGCGAGACCGACCCAGGAAGATCCCGGGGTCCCGAACCTGTGGGGCTGGCGCACCTGGGTGAGCATGGGCATCGCGCTCACGGCCCTTACGGTCATGGCGCTCTACGTCGACTTCGAGGAGATGTGGCGGGAGTTCCTCAAGGCGGACAAGCGCTTCGCACTGCTCGGGTTCTTCGCGCACTACGCGACCTACTACTTCCGAGGGGCGCGCTGGAAGTTCGTCCTCGGCCAAACGCCGCGAAGAGCCAGCCGGGTGAAATACGGGTTGGTGGTCTTCTTCTACAACTTCGTGGACAATCTGGTACCGGCCAAGCTCGGTGATCTCTACGCCGCCCACATGGCACGGATCAATTTCGAGGTCCGCCGGTCGGAAGCCCTTGGCTCGCTCGTCTTCCTGAGGATGGTCGACGGCTGGATCGTTCTCGGCCTCGCGGCCGTCTCGAGCTGGGTTCTGTTCGTGGATCGCATGCCCGTTCTCGTGTTCTGGGCCCTCGTGTTCGGCCTTGCCTTCGCGATTGTCGCCTCGGCGATCATGGTCGTCTTCGTCGTGCTGAACCGGAAAATGCCCGCGTGGGTCCCCGAGAAGGCCGAGCGCATGATCCGTGACTTCCGGGGCCGGATGGTCCCGAGCCGAAACAGAGTCGTAGGAGTCGTCATCTTCACGACCATCATCTGGACCCTCGAATGCCTGTGGATCTACTGGCTGACGTACGCCTTCGGCCTCGAGCTGGGATTGACGGCCATCGTCTTTCTCACCATGATCCCGCTGCTGGCATCGGTCGTCCCGATCACGCCGGCGGGGGCCGGGTTCGTCGAGTTCACGCTCTACGCCTGCCTTCTCTCGCTGCCCGGGCCGATCGGCATCTCCAGGGCCATGGCGGCCTCCATCACCTTCCTGAACCGGATCATTGATTACTGGCTGCACATCGTCCTGGGCATCTTGATCTGGGGCATCCGGTACCGTCTCGGCCTGTACTCGTGGCGCGAGCGGACCGTCGGGAGAACGGCCGAGACTCCGTCTTCCTCGGCGAACTCGTAGCCCCTCGCTCGGGATTCTTGACTCTCCCACCGCTCGGCCCCACCTTTGACCCAAGGGCATAGGAAGAACGCGATTTCACATTTGTAATCGCGAAGGGTCGATCGCGTGCAGCGTAGGATACCTACCGCTTTCCTCGCGGCGATGCTCGCCATTCTTCTTGGCGCGGAAGAGGCCGCGGCCGCCAAGGTCGAAACGGGCGCCGGGCTGGATCTCGTCGCAGGCTACGACTCGAACCCCTTGATGATCGCGGGAGAAGGCCCGGGCGGGGCGTTCGGCCAGGCGTCGTTCAGCGCAGGGCTCAACGTCGGGGCGGGACGCAGAGGATCGTTCTTCTTCGATGCGGCCGGACTCGATCGTCGTTACGAATCGGAGACGACGGACGGCGACTATCGCCGCGCCGATATGAGAACGGGCGTGCTGATGCCGCGGATCCGAGCGGGGCGCACGCGAATCTCCCTGACGGCAGGCGTGCTCTACGAGATCCGGCGTTCGACCTACACCGATCGCCTGACCGGCGGGGTTTACGAGGTCGTCACCGATCCGAATCCGCCGGCGACAACGGTGCTCATTCCTCACCGCTTCGACACCGACACCGCAGGGGCCTTTTTCGACCTGAGCTGGCGGCTCAATCGGAGGCTGCGGGTTTTCCTCGACACCCGCCTCGAGCAAACCGACTACGTCGAGGATTACGACGGCATCACGACACTCGATCCTCTCGACTTCCGGGCCCTGCACCTGGAGCCGGGCGTTCAAGTCCGCGTCAACGATTTGCTCTCCGTCGTTGCTTCGGTGGCGTGGAGCGACCTCGACTTCGACCGGCAATTCGCCCTCGACGCCGGCGGCGACCAGGTTGCGGGCACGGCACGCGAGTACCGCTACACGCGGTACCGTCTCCGGTTCCTGATGACGCCCGGACGACAGTGGCACGTCAACGTCGGGGTGCTCGCGGCCGACCGCCAGGACACCTGGGCCGGCTACTATGACTTCGGTGCGCTGACCGGCTTCGTTTCCGCCCTTCGCACCTTCGGCGATCGAAACCGATTGCAGCTCTTCGCCTCGGGTCGTCGGCTCGATTACGAGCACGCCACCGTGCTCGGCGATCCCAACGCGGTGACTCGCGGCAGTGACATGCGGCGGTTCGCCGCGCGATTCGATCGCGTCCTCAACCGGCACCTCGGACTGTTCGTTGAAGGTGTCGTGCTCCGGACGAACAGCGAGGACCCGATCTTCACCTACGACCAGGACACGGCCCTGGTCGGGGTATCGATTCGGAAATAGGAGTCGAAGCGATGAGACATCCACGAATCTCGTTCGGGATGGTGATGTTGACTGTGGCGCTGGCCGGTACTGTGCTGACTGCCCTTCACGCAGCTCCACCGGAGATTGACACTGTCGATCCCGCGCCGGTGCCCGCCTGGTGGAAGGCGGTGGCGGCATCGGGCCCCGTCGAGACACGACCCGGAGCGATCGAGGAAAGCTGGGCACCGGTGCGGCGCGGGGACCGGCTCGAACCGCTCAACCTGGTGCGGACCGGGCACCGGGGCCGCGCGACGTTGACCCGTAGCGGCGACGTCCTCATGGTCGATCCCGAAAGCCAGGTCGCGCTGCCGCCGCTTACCGGTGACGAAAGCTCCGTCGTGCAAACCTCGGGCAGCGTCATCTACGAGGTCGGCCGCCGCGAGGGCCGCGACTTCAAGGTGGTCACGCCGTACCTGGTGGCAGGCGTCAAGGGCACGATCTTCATGGTCACGGTGACCGACTCGTACGCCTCGGTGACCGTCGAGGAGGGCCTCGTCGAGGTCACCTCTCTGGCCTCCGGCGAGAGTCTCGACGTCGGCGCGGGCGAGAGCGTGCAGCTCGACGCCATGGCCGATAGCGAGATGGAACACGTCTCCCTCCGTGTCAAGGCCGAGCGCACGGCCGCCGAGCCGAACAACGACGCCAGGAAGCTGGCCCGCGCCGACCTTCGACGGCTGGCCCACGCGGTGGCCCAGCGGCACGAGATCATCATGGATGACCTCGATCCGGTCGGATCCGGCGAGGGCGGCGAGGTCGACTCGGGCTTGGGAGAGCTCGACAACCGGCAAAGAAACGCCATCGAGGAAGAGATCGACACCCGTCAAAACGACCTGGCCAACGAGGAGCCCAGCCAGGAGTTCATCAACAACAGGAAGGCGAAGACAGCGGACGTGACCGAGACGCCTGCGCAGCCTTAGGAACAGGCTTTGACGATATCCGGATGAAGCGGTTCGTTCCGTCCCTCGTGCTGTTCGGGCTGGTCGCCGGCCTGTACGCCGCCGGCTTCCTCGAGCCACTCGAGAACCGGATGCTGGATGCGAAGTTCCGCCTGGCGCATCGACCGGCCGGCTCGGAGGTCGTGCTGGTCGCCATCGACCCGGCAAGCCTGAGAAAGCTGGACGTCTGGCCATGGCCGAGGGGATACCATGCCACGGTCATCGAGAACCTGGTCGCCGCAGGCGCGCGAAACGTCGGTTTCGACGTTGACTTCAGCTCGCGCTCTCTAAGGGAGGAAGACGCGGAGCTGGCATCGGCGCTGCGCGCCGCCGGGGGCCGTGTGGTCCTTCCCGTCTTCCACCAGTGGGAGCGGGCCCGGGGCCGTGACCTCCTGACGGCGAGCGCGCCGCTCGAGATCTTTGCCGATCACGCCTCACTCGGCGCCATCAACATCCAGCCCGGTTCGGACGGACTGGTTCGACACTACGGCACCGAAGAGCCGACCGGCGACGGCACGGTGCCGTCCTTCGCGGCTGCGATCCTGGAGGGTCGCCATGGCGTGCCCCGGGAGTTCCGCATCGACTACGGCATCGAGGCGGATACGATCCCGAGACTGTCGTACGTCGACGTCCTGACCGAGTCCTTCGACCCGTCGGTGGTCGAGGGTCGAACGGTGATCGTCGGATCGACGGCCGTGGAGCTCGGAGATTGGATCGCGGTGCCTCTGGTGAAAGCGATGCCCGGGCCCGTACTGCAGGCGATGGCTGCGGAATCGATGGCGCAGGGCCGCGCGCTTCAGCCCTTCTACCCACTGCTTCCGCTGGCGGCGACGCTGGCGCTCGCCCTGCTCGTCGGACCGTGGCTCGAGTCTCGCTCGTGGCGTACGGGCCTGGTGGTGGTCGTGGGTCTCGTGGCCGCATCCTTTGCCGCATCGCTGACGGTCCAGATGGTGTCGCCTCGGATTCTCGAGATCTCGCCCTGGCTGGTGACGCTGGTCGGGACGTACGGTTTCGCGCTGGTCCGCCGCGTCGATCAGCAGACCCTGCGGCTTCTCGCGCAGCGAATGCTGCTGAGGCGCACCCGGGACCTGATGAAGCTGGTGGTCGAGAACAGCTTCGACGGCATCGTCATGGTCGGGGTGGACGGCACCGTCGAGCGTGTGAACCGGGCCGCCGAGCTTCTCTTCGACCGCCCGGCGGCCGAGTTGATCGGCCTACCCGTCGAGCATCTCATCGCGCTTCCTGACGACGAGCCCGGCGTCGCGTCCTCCACGTCGGAATCGCAACGGGCGTCGGGGCCCTGGGAGGTCATCGGCCGTCGTCGTGGCGGTCCGATTCCCCTCGAGATGACCGTCAGCACCGTCGAGTCCGACGACGAGAAGCTCCGCGTCGCCTTCCTGCGCGATATCACCGAGCGCAAGGCACAGCGACGCGCGCTGGAGCACCAGGCCACCCACGACGCGCTGACCGGGCTTCCCAACCGCCCGTGCCTCACCCGGCACCTGCATCAGACGCTGGTGACCGCCGCACAGGACCGCAGCCCCGTTGCGTTCCTGCTCCTCGACCTGGTTCGCTTCAGAGAGATCAACGACACCCTCGGCCACGACACCGGCGACCAGATTCTCGAGAAGATCGCCCTGCGGCTCCAGTCGCCGCTAAGACCCGGGGATACCATCGGTCGGCTGGACGGGGACGAGTTTGCGGTGCTGTTGCCCGATACCGGGTTTGAAGGCGCCCGCGAGATGGCGTGGAATCTGATCGACTCCCTCAATCAACCGTTCCAGATCGAGGGTCTCTCCCTGCTGGTGGATGCCAGCATCGGGATCGTGATCTTCCCCGACCACGGTACGAGCGCCAAGATGCTGATCCAGCGGGGAGACGTGGCGATGCACGCCGCCAAGCACGAGCGAGCCAAGCTGGCCTTCTACGACCCCAGGCACGACTACAACAGCAAGCGCCATCTCGCGCTGACCGCGGAGCTGCGCACGGCCATCGAGAACGGCGAGCTCTCGGTCCGCTACCAGCCGAAAGTGTCGGCGGCGAGCGGGCGACCGACAGGTGTCGAGGTCCTGGTCCGCTGGAGTCACCCGGAGCACGGCAACGTCACGCCCGACGAGTTCATTCCCATCGCCGAGCAGAGCGGGCTGATCCGGCCGCTGACCCTGTGGGTGCTCGAGACCGCGGTTTCGCAATGCGCCGAGTGGCGCCGCAGAGGAGTGGACATCGGCCTGTCCGTGAACCTGTCCGCGCGAAACCTGCTGGAGAAACGACTTCCGGAAACCCTGACGGGGCTCCTCCACGCGACCGGGCTGCCGCCGGAACGCCTGTGCCTCGAGATCACCGAGAGCGTGATCATGGATGACCCGCGCAAGGCCCTCGAGGTGCTCACCGAGATCGCAGGCCTTGGCGTCGAGATCTCGGTCGACGACTTCGGCACCGGGTACTCGTCCCTGGGCTACCTCAAGAAGCTACCGGCCACCGAGATCAAGATCGACAAGTCGTTCGTGCTGGAGATGGACCACAACCCCGACGACGAGACGATCGTCCGATCGACCATCGACCTCGCCCACAACCTGGGTTTGAGGGTGGTCGCCGAAGGCGTCGAGCGCCCCGCGGTTTGGGACACCCTGAGGGAGCTGGGTTGTGACTGCGGCCAGGGATACCTGTTCGGCTATCCCATGCCTCCGGACGAGTTCGTCCGTTGGTACCACGATCAGGCCACAGCGGACGCGGCTCTCTCCGCCTAGCGCGAAGGTCGGTTGCCCGCCTCGAAAGCGGACGCACCGAACCCTACGGACAGACCCCGACAGCCGCGGCGATCTCCTCGTCGCGCGCTCCGTCCTGGTTGCCGGCCAAGGTCTGCCAGGTCATCGGGCCGTCCAGGCCGACACACCTTGCGAGGAACCAGAATCCCGATCCGGGCGGCGGCTCGGCGCTGTAGTCGACGAACGTATCGCCGACGTCGTCGGCCAGGCATTCCTCGGTGGCCAAGGTGAAGTCTCCCGCGCTTCCGAGCAGCGTCTCGACGCTGCCGCGGATGACGTCGTAGCCCACGGCGCCCGGCGCCGCCGACCAGGAGACTCTCACCGGATCGACGTGCAGCGTGATCCTGGCGGTGCCGGGGACTCCCTCGATCTCCACGTCGTCCAGGTTCCAGCCGGAGCCGACCTTGGGGGTCTTTTGCGCCACCTGGTATCCCCATCGGACGTAGGCCGTGGCGGAGCCGTCCGCGGCGGACAGGTCGAAGGTCTGAGGCGTCCATGCGGCATCGGCAACGAGCGACCCGGCACTCCAGATGTGGGTCCAGGTCGTCCCGTCGCTCGAGAGGTCGAGGGTGGACAGCACGTCCGGCGGGCCGTAGGTGTTCAGCCACCGCTGGAAGGTGATCGAGACGCCGTGGAGCTGTGAGAAGTCCAGCGGGCCGGCGGTCAGGTAGTACGGACCTCCGACGAACTTGGATATCCCACCGCCCAGATTCGCCCCGTAAACGGTGGCTCCGGTGGCTCCGGTGGTCGGGTCCGGATTCAGCCCCGAGACGGCACCGTTTCCGGCCGGGACCCCGAATTCCCAGTCGCTCTCGAGTCCCCACCCCGGGTCGCCGTCCAGGGTCCACCGGTGGAGGAGCCTCGGCGATCCGACGCTCAGCGAGACCGGCCGGATCGTGCTGGTGTCCTGGTTGGTGATGTTGTCGAACCGAACGGCATCCGAGTAGTCGCCCACGTCGAGGTTGCGTGCCGCGCCGTTCAGGTGGACCGTGACCTCCGCCGCCTCGCCGGGTGCCAGGCTGCCGCCGGTGCCGGTCACCGAGACCCAGGGTGCGCCGGTGACCACCTCATACTCCAGCGCGGTCTCATCCAGGTTCCTCAGGGTGTAAACGATCTGATCCGGGTCGCACGCGCCGCCGGCCTCGGATGTGGCGACCAGCCCGTCGCTCGGAGTGACCAGAAGACCTTCCGCCTGCGCCGCTTCACCCACCATGACCAGAGAGGGGTCGCCGAAGACGTGCCAGGTGTTGAACATGTTGACACCGTCTCCCCCGTAGGCATCCATCATCGCGCCTGAAGCCGCATAGCACAGGGCGCCGAAGCTCCGGTACGGCCGCGTCAGGTCGGTGAGCAGGAGGTTGAACTCGTCCTGGGCTTCCATCGGGGGTGCCCAAGACTGGTTGATCGACGATGCGTACATTCCGATGGCGCCGGAGGGCACCCCGTTGTGGGTCGCTCGAAGCCACGCCTCGGCAAAGCACTTCCCGAAATCGTCGAACTGGCCGTTGACGCAGGCCACCGAGAAGATGAACGGCAGCATGCCGTCGTTGACCAGAGCGTCCACGTCGGCGTTGTTGAACCCGGAGCTCCCCCAACTCGTCGCCGACCCGTGGCCGGTGTAATTGATGATGCCTCGCCCGGCGTTGACGGCGGTGGTTACCTGGGTGTCGCTCGCCGTCGGATCGTAGATCCCGTCCACCTCGGTGTAGCCGTCGTCGAGCAGCCAGCCCCGGATCTCGTTCATGTGCTGCGTGTCGGACTGTCCCTCGTCACCGATACCGGCCCCTTGCGACGAGGCGATCCCGGTGCCCCGCTTGAACCAGTCCTGTGACGTGGCGGGTAGCGTCTCGTAGGAGACGGTTCGCTCGGTCTGGGTGTCGAGCTCGGCGGCCGTTCCGGCGGAGAACCGGCCGACGATGACGTCGGGGTAGTTGTCGTCCCCCGCGAGCTTCGAGTACGACGGGTCTGACGCCCCGACGTCCCCCGACACCAGGACGGTGGGGGTCGCCACCTGAGCGGCGTCACCGACCAGCAGCACGAACGCCAGATCGCTGGTGTCGTAGACGTTCTGGATGTAGCTCTTGATCGAGGCGTGGTCGTTGCCGATCGTGGAGACCCCCACCACCGTGGCGGTGATCCCCATGGACGCCTTGTGCGCCACGAATGCGTCGAGGTTCCCGATCCAGGGATCGTGGGCAACGATCAGCATGTCGCCCTGTTCGTCCACAACGGGATAGTCCACGCCCGTGTCGTAGTTCAGGAAGTGAGACGAGTAGATGTCGTCGAACGACTTCACCGGCGTTCGGTCGAAGTCGACATTCCCTATCACGTTGGTCTTTCCCGGTCCGGTGGCGGTCAGCTCCACGGTGATCCGGTTGTAGGCGCGGACCACCCCGGTCACCGGATTGTGCTGGAACGGATGGAACCGAACCACCAGGCCCCGGTGGTCGCGCATGATGTAAGGCTCGCCCAGAGAGGCCAGAGGTCCGGGGTGGAAGGCGTCGACGGCGTAGACCTCGCCGATCTCGTAGGGGACCGTCGCGGGATCGACCGTGCGCTGGAGCGGTCCCTTGGACGGCACGACCGTGCCGAGTATTTCCTCGTACCCGGCGGCGATCACCCTCAACGACATCGCGGCATCGTTCGGGATGATGACGCTCCGCGCGACGTGGGGCAGGGCAGGGGCTCCCTTCTCCAGGGAGCTCGGCTCGCCGGGCAGGACGAGCTGCAGGTAGTCGTGGCCGTCGATCGACACGGTTTCCACCCGGTAGTCCTGAACGGTGAGATCGAGGACGATGCGGTCGCCCTCGTCCACGAGAACGTCCACGCGCACCGGCTCACCGGCCGAGGCGCAGGTCAGACCGGTGAGTACGACCAAGATGACCAGCAGGACTCGAAACAGAGCTCTGGAATTCACGATGGGGCCCCCCGGCGATACATGGGACGGTCGACACGGCCGTCGGGGTCCTTTCTACCGCGACCGGGTATGTCCGTCAGCCATAAGCGGCCCTGGAAAGCGGAGTAATCCTGTCGGGTTGCCCGGAGGTAAAGAGGCCGGCTCACGACATTTCGTGACGGCCGGGGTATCCTAGGCAATTCCGGGAGGCAATCGGTTGAACCTGCTGAGCTGGGGTTACGTGATGCCCGGGGCGTGACGCGGCTGGCTCGCGACGAAGCTGCAGGGCGGATAAGGCGGGTGCGTATGTGTGGCGGGCCCTGACGCGTCACGTCGTCTTTTTCGGCCAGCTGGGGAACAGCCGGGAGGGCAGAAGCATCGGGACCCGGCGCTGATACTCGCGGTAGGGCTCTCCGAAGGTCTCCACAAGGTCACGCTCTTCCAGAACCGTGCCGACGAAAACCCAGGCCGTCCACAGCACGTTGAATAGCAGCCGGTCTGCTGTTACCTCGGGATAGGTCCAGAACAGCACGAGGGCAAAGAAGTAGAGTGGGTGGCGCACCCAACGGTACAGTCCCCGAACGGCGAAACGCGGCTCTCGGGACTTTTCGTCACGGAGATGGCGCCGGATGGCCCGCAGGCCGAGACCGTCGAACGGCCCGAGGGCCCGGGCGCCCCACGCGAAGCCGAGCAGGCTCAGGACGAACAACCCTCGTAGACACCACCGCAGCGGCTCCGGCGCGGCGAACAGCGACTCGGTCGGTCCTTGCCACATGACCAGAACTACCAGGAGGGCTATCCCACTCATCATCGAGTAGACCGCTCCATGGAACTCCTCGCGGACCCGGCGACAGAAGCGGTTGCGGAAACTGCTGCGCGTCATCACGCTGTGCTGCAGGAAGAACCCGAGGGACAGAACGGCATTCAGTGCAAGCGCGACTCCGGTGTCGAGATTCAGATCGACGATCCCCAGGGGTCCGGCAAAAAGGACGACCACAAAAAGGAGAAGCGACCCCGCCCCGAGACCGCCCGAGGCTACGAAAAGGCCATAGGCCCCGACCGCCGAAGCCCGGCCTCTTCCGTCGCCTCCGTTCCGATTCGGGCCGATCACGACCCGGGTATCGTAACCGCTTTTCCTTGGTGCAGGAGCCGGGGAATGCAGCCACTAAAAAAGCTGGACCTCGTCCATCTCTCGGCCTAAATTGAATAACAACAACAGCGGCTGCAGGAGGTGGATTGTGAAGCAGATTGTCGTCGCATTCGTGGTTTTCTGTCTTGCGATCCCGGCGCTCGCCCAGGGCAAGACAGAACTGTCGAAAAAGGCCGCGAAGATCAAGAGCGGGACGTCGCGGGAGGCGGTCATCGAGGCCCTCGGCCCTGCGACCTGGGCGGTGCTGCCCGGCGATGGCGGGCCGGGCTCGATCCGAGACCTGGAAGGCGTCGCCCTTCAGCTTCAATGGGAAAACGGTCCGACGTGTTTCCCCGTCACGCTGGTCTTCGATTCCGACATGAAAGTCGTGAGCATCGATGATGGTGCCACGTGCCTCCCTGAACCGCTGGATCCGAGCTGGCTGCCGGCAGCGGACTACTCCTGCAAGAAGGAGGATCGCTCGCATCTCTGTAGATCCTAGCTCAGCGTGGATTTCGAAGAGCTCGATTCACGCTAGCGCTCTCGTGCCCCAAACTGCGGTCAAGGTCGCCGTCGAGTCGGTCAGCGATCAACCCAACAGGTTGCACAGGTACGCCGTCCCGACCCCGAGGTAGTTGCCGAGCGCGTAGCCGATCAGGGCCAGCATGATCGAGATTGGCACTAACTCCTCGCGGTGGTAGCCGGCCGCCACGGGTGCCGAGGCCGCGCCGCCCACCGACGCGACGCTCGCCGTCACCGCCATGCCCACATCGAGCCTCATCAGCTTCGCTCCGGCGAGAACGAACAGCAGATGGATCGCGATGGTCACGAAGCCGGCGACGATGAACCACTGCGCTCCGCCCAGGGCCCGCAGATCGGCGGACGCACCGATCATCGTCATGTAGATGTAGACGAAGGCCATGGCGAGGGGCTCCGTACCCGGAACGTTGCGAAGCCGTGTCGCCGACAGGCCAATCCCGAACGTGGTCACCAGCAGAAGCGCCCACGTCTTCTGAGTCAGCACGGGCGGGAGCGGCGGCACCAGCGTGGACAGCCAGTTTGCCACCAGGATGACCGCGAAAGACCAGCCGAGCAGGGTGAGGAGATCGCGGAAGTGCACCTCGTGGGTCTTTCGCTCGACCTGCCGGGTGGCGTCGGTGAAGTGATCGAGGTCGGCCTGCGACACGCCCGTCCAGCGGTTGAACGATTTCGCCCAGCGCTTGCTCATCAGGATGAGCGGAAAATAGGCGAGGTAGACGAAGTTGTCCACGATGACGACGATCCCCACCAGCTCGCTCGGAGTGGCCACGCTCTCGGCGACGGCGGCCAGGTTGCCGGTGCCTCCGATCCAGCTCCCCGCAAGCGCCCCGAACCCGGACCATGCGTTGTCGGGCAGCCCCGAGCGGAACAGGACAAACGCCACGGTGGCCCCGACCACCACGCCGACCGAGCCGACGACCAGGACGATGGCGCCGCGCCACGCCACCTTGATGGCTTCTTTGATGTTGATGTCCAGCAACATGAGGACGATGAACAGGGGAACCGCGAACGACTTGAAGGTGTCGTAGACGGGGCTCTCGCGGGGGATGACGCCGAAGTTGCTCAGGAAGATCGGGGTGAGGAAGATCCAGATGATGGCCGGCAGCAGGTTGAAGATCCTCCAGCGGGTCTTCCGCTCGAGCCACAGGAACGTCACCGGGACCATGAGGATCACGGCCATGATGCCGATGAGGTCGTTGAAGAGGACCCCCGTCATCCGATCCAGTCCAGCGGGTTCGATTCCGGTTCCGGTCGCTCGCCGGGAGCCTCGACGAACAGCCGGTGCCAGATCGCGAACTGCAGCAGGCTCCAGACCTCGCGGGTGGCGTTCGACCCCTTCCGTTGGGCGCGCAGTACCTCGGCGACACCGTCTTCGGAGAACCATGCTCGAATCCCTGGGCTGCGCGGAAGCACGCGCTCCAGGTCGTCAAGAAACGAGCCCGACAGCCACTCCTGAATGGGCACGTAGAAACCGCGCTTGCGCTTGTAGAGATGATCGCGGGGGATGAAGCGCTCGGCCCAGTGCTTGAGGAACAGCTTGCCTTGCCCCTTCCGGATCTTCAGCTCGTCCGGCAGCGACAGCCCGAACTCGACCACGCGGTGATCGACGAAAGGCACCCGGCCCTCGAGGCCGAAGCCCATCATCATACGGTCGGCCTTGAGCAGCAGGTTGTCCGGTAGCGCGGTCACGATATCGGTGTATTGGGCCCGCTGGACGAAGCTCCATCCCTCCGGTGCCCTGGCCCACGCGTCGACAAACGGCGTACGAACATGTCTTGCCGCCTCGGCGAGCCCGGGTCCGAAGAGCCGCCGCGCCCAGCGAGGTTTGATCTGGCCCCGGGTCCGGAAACCTCCCGATCCGGAGGCACGCAGGTCCTTGACCAGCCGCTCGATCGCACTGCTGCGGTACCGCCCATAGCCGGCGAACGCCTCGTCACCACCCTCTCCCGAGAACACCACCTTTAGCTCCTGGCCGGCCCGCTGGGAGAGGATCGAGGTGGGCAGGGTCGCGTAGTCGCGCATCAGGTCATCGTTGGCCCACACGGAATGAGGAAGGCGATGAAAGACCTGTTGCCGGTCCAGCGAAAGAGGGGTGTGATCGGCGCCGAAGTGCTCGGCGATGAACTGCGCCTCGTCGAGCTCGCTCTCGAGAGTCTCGGAGACGAAGCCGACGGAGAACGTCCGGACCGGACGGCTCTGGTAGCGATGCAGCATCGCCAGCAGCACCGCCGAATCGACACCGCCGGACAGGAACAGGCCGTAGGGGACGTCGGAGCGCATGTGCTCCTGCATCACCGTCTGCATCAACGACTCGAACTCTTCCGCGGCCTCCTCGAAGCTGATGTCTCTGGTGCGAACCTCGAGTGGAGACCAGTAGGTCCAGCGCCGGAGATTGAGCCCGGAGTCCACCGCGATGGCCGTCGCAGGCGGCAGACGGTGGACGCCCTCGAAGATTGTCTCCTCGCCGGTGCTGAACTGGTTCATCAGGTACTGGGCCAGGGCCGGGGCGTGCACGCGTGGCGGATGGGGGAGCAGGGGAAGGAGGGCCTTGATCTCCGAGGCAAAGACGAAACGATCCGGCAGGCAGGCGTAGTACAGCGGCTTGATCCCCAGGCGGTCGCGGGCGACGATCAGCTCCTTTCGCCTCGCATCGTGAAGGGCGAAAGCGAACATCCCGTGCAGGTGGGGAAGCAATTCGCGGCCATGCTCGGCGTAGGCTTGCAGGATCGTCTCGCTGTCGGAGCGTGTTGCGAAACGACGCCCACGACGCTTCAGATCGTCACGCAGCTCGACGAAGTTGTAGATCTCGCCGTTGGCAACCAGAGCGAGCTGTCCATCCTCGTCGAACAGGGGCTGGTGACCGCCTTCGAGGTCGATGATCGACAGGCGGGTATGCGCCAGCCCCGCGCCGTCAGCGACGTGCGAGCCGTGGTCGTCCGGTCCGCGATGGGCGAGAAGCTCGATCGGCGCTCGCAGCTCGGCCTCGTCGAAGCGATTCGATGCTCCCACGAAGACGCCCGCGATACCACACATGGAACGACCCCGGGCCGCCGGTGTGTCTCCAGCCGTTGCGGCCGGGCTCCGTACGGTAGTAAGGTTCTTTTCGGCGGTGGGCAAGTATACACAC
>Ga0316194_10000097_pt1 | contig 43708 bp, 36 predicted proteins | sample CroRivsedime1_MG_FD_204936 | JGI IMG/M metagenome (GOLD analysis project Ga0316194, IMG submission 204936) | Coastal sediment microbial communities from Maine, United States - Cross River sediment 1 | ecosystem: Environmental > Aquatic > Marine > Coastal > Sediment | place: USA: Maine...
TTGTGATCTCTTCTGTATCACTCGTGTCGATGTAAATTCCATTACGAATACGATGCAGTTTGCCCTGCGCAGCAAGCCTTGATGCTTTTTGTGCTTCCTCGCTTGAAGGAAATATCAGTTTTGCCATGAGCAACTTCTCTGCGTTATTTATTGGTTTTTACCACGGACAAATGACACCCGCTCAGGTTGGCAGTGTGTGATAAGAACTCTAGATTAGTGAGCAGTATATGATAAAAACTATAGTATAACTAGAAATAAATGATAAAAACTATAGTATAACGAAAGAAAATATAAAATAAGGAAGGTTCGAAGCACTGTGACAGTTGTAGCAGTAACCCGTAACTCTGGCATTATATGGTGAGACCGTTTTTCCATTCTCGGTCGAGGCGATAACAGATACCGAAGTTTGTATAAAAGACATCAAGGTTTTTAGAGAGTTGGTGCTGGAGAATTCAGGGTTTTCCAGGGAAATTATTGAGGTTTTGGACCTTATATCAATGAGTGGAATCAATCAGAGAATCCTTAGCTTTAAAAACAGCATAACCATATGTAATACATACATTATTTATAGATTAGCTCACACATATACTGTATACTTGTATAGTACTAAACACAGTGAACAAACCTATGCCAATCATCCAACAAACCACACCGGCCAGCCACCACCCACGTGCCGGCTTCTACCCCGATAACGAGCGTGTCATAAAGCTAAACCACCTGGCAGACAACATCACCGAGTTGGTTGCTCACCTTGATGCCGGCACCTTCCGGTTGCTGAAGCTCATCTGCGAGTTCGACAAAGATGAAGGCTGGGAAGGTTCGGGTATCCGTTCGTGTGCGCACTGGCTGAACTGGAAGTGTGGCATGAGCATGGGTTCTGCCCGCGAGCGGGTACGTGTGGCAAGGGCCCTGCCGGAATTGCCGGGGATTAGCGCGGCTTTTTGTAAAGGGAAAGTCAGCTATTCCAAGGTGCGGGCCATGACGCGGGTGGCAACAGCCAAAAATGAGGCGGCTCTCTTGCAGGTGGCACTGCACGGAACCGCCAGCCATGTTGAAACCCAGGTGCGGTTGTACCGCAAGACAAAACGCATTGAAGCCCTCGAGGAAGAGAACCTGCGTCATGGCCACCGTGAACTGACTTGGTATGTCGATGATGATGGGTACTGGGTTTTTAAGGGTCGTTTCACGCCAGAGCAGGGAGCGTTGCTGCAAAAGGCGCTGGAGGCAGCCGGCGATCAGTTGTTTGACGAACAACAACACGTGCCCGAGGATGTTGACGAAGAAATCGACAGAAATATACCGCTGGACAGCACCACCCCCGAACCTGTATCCCAAAAACGTGCCGATGAGCTGGCGCGGGTGGTTGAAGGGTTTTTGGCCAGTGCAGGTCATGACCAGTCTGGCGGTGATAAATACATGGTTAATATTCACACCGACAAGGTGAATTGGTGCGCAGCATCAAGAGAGGGTGCCCTGGGGTATATTGAGACACTAAAAGAAGACGGCAGCGGTGCAGAGGCAGAGTTTGAAGACCGTGGCCACGTTCCCGCGGAAACATGCCGCCGCCTGGCCTGTGATTGTTCCATTGTCCACTGGCATGAGAATAAGCAGGGTGATCCCCTTAATATCGGTAGGAAAACACGTTCCATTCCTCCTGCAATTCGACGGGCATTACAACGCAGGGATCAGGGTTGTCGTTTTCCCGGCTGTACCTGTACACGTTTTGTAGATGCACACCATATTCACCACTGGGCAGATGGTGGTGAGACTTCCATGGACAACCTCGTTTTGTTGTGCCGCACCCACCACCGGCTGGTGCATGAGGCGGGTTATGGTGTTCGGTTTGAGGTGGGCCAGGGTGCTGTGTTCAGTCTGCCGGATGGAAAGATCATCCCGCGTGGGCCGGATACGCGTTCCCGCGGGAAGGAGGTGAGACCGGGGTATCCCGGTCGAGAGGCTGGCCTGGGCCACGTTTTTGCGATTACATCCAAGAATCAAAGGAATGGTTTGAAAATCACGGCTGGGACGGCCATTCCGCAATGGCATGGTGAGCAAATGGATCATGGGACGGCAGTTGATATGTTGTTGCAGTGTGAATAATAGCCATGGGGGTTGTTAAGGAACCTCTGACGAGGTGAGTACACCAGAAGTCGGGTCTTGACTGAGTAGGCAGCCTGTGTACACTCAGGCTGCGGTGTTGGTTAGTGGTAAGCACAGTCATCATTAAAGTTTGATTCCACCAGCCGATCTCTATTGCAAAGCGCTTTTAATGGTGAAAGCCGTAATCGATACCTAGGGCGGTCGAAGTGGATTGTAGAACCTGTAAATTTAAGTCAACGGCCTTCCAAAAGCTCACTGAAGAACAGTTGTTCAAAGCGGATGAAGGCCATGTGGAACTATCATTTAGACAAGGCGAACTGTTGAGTAAGCAGGGTATGCCCCTGTCGCACATAATCTATATTAAAAAAGGCTTTGCAAAACTATATATTGAAAAAGACGGTGAGTTAATCATTCTTGGTATTGCCCAACCGGGTACATTTGTTGGTATTCAGGTGTTGTATGGTGCGACCGTTTTCCCATTTTCGGTCGAGGCCATAACAGATGCCGAAGTTTGTATGAAGGATATCGGTGTTTTTAGAGAATTGGTGCTGGAAAATGCAGAGTTTTCCAGGGAAATCATTGAGGTTTTGAACCTTAATCTGATGCAAGCATATAACCGGATGTTTTCCTTAACAACCAAGCAAATAAGCGGTCGGTTTTCTGAGTTGCTCTTCTATATGCGTAATGTTCTTTATGAATCCAACCCATTTACCCTGACCATTTCGAAAAAAGAAATGGCCGATCTGGTTTCCACATCACCGGAAAGCATTTCCCGCTTGTTCAATGAGTTCAGGGAAGGGGGCATTATTAAGGTGGATGGTCAGACCATTGAGGTGCTGGATTCCGATAAACTGGAATCACTGTGCAAGTGCAAATCACTGGTTGCCTATGCGGTTCAGGGCACTTGAGCTTTGGTTTGGGCACAAAAGTAAAATATGTACTGCTTAAATAACGATGCTATTAAACACTTCTGCTAAAGCTGACATACATCACTGAAAATCATCTGATTTCCGGTTAGTCTGCACACATCCCGGACCTTATGGGTCTTTTACCGAAAACAGCAACAAAGGAATCCCCAAATGAAGTTATTAAGATCAATGATAATGGTCTGCGCCTTTATGATTTACGCTCCTGTAATGATGGCAGCAGAAACAGGCACAGTGGCCGAATCCATGGAGTCAGGCGGATACGTTTATATCAGGCTTGAGGATGGTGTTTGGATTGCAGCCAACCGCTTTGCAGTGTCAAAGGGCGATGAAATCCAATACAGCGGTGCCATGGAAATGAATGATTTTCAAAGTAAATCGCTGGACAGGACGTTCGAGTCCATACTGTTTGTTTCTGAGGCGAGTCTTGTGGGCAGTGGCGCTGCCGCGAAACCCGCTATGCCCATGGAAGGTCATGGCAGCACAGACATGTCGCTTCAAAAACCGGTTGCAGTACAGGCGCCGGTAGCCGGTGAGATTAAACCCCTGGCTAACGGTAAAACTGTTGCAGGTGTTTTCGCCGACTCAGGTCAGCTGAAAGATCAGGTGGTTAGCTTGAATGCGAGAGTGATTAAGGTCAGTAAAGCGATTATGGGTAAAAACTGGATCACATTGCAGGATGGTACCGGTACAGCGCCGGATGACAGGTTGCTGGCAACCTCCCAGGAAGTGGTAGCACTGGGTGACCTTGTTATCGTTAAAGGTACTGTGAAGACGGATGTTGATCTTGGGTATGGTTACAATTATAAAGTTCTGCTGGAAGAGGCCACGTTCTCAGAAGGGCAGAAGTAAAACGTAGGGTGCGTTACTTGTAACGCACCGTTTAGATTCAATCGGAGAAACGCGTGGGTAACAAGTTACCCACCCTACGCCTCAACGAAATTCATTTATAGCAATCCCGTGGGTGCGTAATTCATTACGCATCATTTCATTTCAATGTTGAGAAAACGTGTGTGTACGTAGGGTGTGTTATTTATTACGCACCATTTTTACCAACCAAGGGAAACGCGTGGGTACGTAGGGTGCGTTACTTGTAACGCACCATTTAGATTCAGCCGGGAGAAACGCGTGGGTAACGGCCCAGGCCGCCCTCTCGACGGGTACCCCGTCTCACCTTGCGAGTTACGTACGTTTATGCGCAAGCCGTGCAAAACTGACACAACCTCGTTGATTTTATTGAGCGCCCTTTTCTGCGGCTACTGCCAGAAACTTATCAGCCTGAAGGCCTAGCGCACCGGACGGATCAAGCTCTTTTACCTTGTTAAGGGGAGCCACTGCCTCCTGGAACCGGCCTTCAGAGATCAGCACATAGCCCTTGCTAAGCCAGGCATGGATAAACCCCGGGTCTATTGCAATCGCCTTGTCGAATGATTCCAGTGCCGATGTCGGATCACCGATGTAAAACAGCGACAGACCCCTGTCGTTGTAGCAATCCGCACAATTGGGGTTGACTGCAATGGCTTTGTCATAGGTCTGGAACGCCTCGACGTATTGGGCGGATTCGAAATACATATCTCCCAGTGTAGAAAGGGTTTCGAAATCTGTTGGATTTAACAGGAGCTTTGCTTTTAGCTGCTCAATACCCTGGAATGCCTGGACATTGTTGACTGCAAAGTCCTGTTGCGTTTGTGCAGCAGGTCTTGCTGCCTGTTCATCGCAGGCAATCAGGCCCAGTGAAATCAGCATAGCGCAGGCAATTCGTAGATTAATCATGTTCTTCGGTTCCGGTTATTGGTTCAGTTTACGATTGGACGGTTATTATATAGCCGGGTCCTGCTGGATGGGTATGAATTTTCAATGGATAAAAAAACGCCGCCCAGATGGACGGCGTTTCTTTTCGAGTGATGGTGCTAAATCCTTTTAGGCACCTTATTTCGTCTTACATATTGGTATTCCAAACCTCAGCCTTCGCCGTTATCAAAAGTCGGGCATGCAATTTGGTAATCGGTGATTTCACGGTTAATTTCATAACCAATGTTGGTGAATCCCAAAGCCATATATTCCGAGTTTGGCGTAATGGTGAAAGAGCCTAAATCGCATGACGGGAACGTGAATGTACCTGTACCGAAGGGTACGGTGTAACTCGTTGGGTCATTATCCTGACCCCAGGTTCTTCCGGATGCGATAAACACTTCCACATTGGATGTCAGACCCGTTTCTGCAGATCCTTTTGCAAACAGCCATACCTGGCTGCCTTGATCATCGTAGGTGTAGAATGAAGCGATCAGTGTCAAGGCACCATTAGAATTAGCAACCTCCACCATGAAGCCTTCGCTGTTGCGATCCAAACCGCCCCACCAGTTACCCGTGAGACCGGCGTTGAGGCCGATGTATTCGAGTTCGCTTACGCTATCGTCCGTGCCGTGGAAGTTCTTGGCAAATTTGCCCAGTTCCGCCATTTCAGCAGTTTCGTGGCAGCGTTTGCATGCGAAATCAAGCGTTGCAGCACCCTTGTTAACTTTCTCAGGTTTGCCAGGTACTTCAAAATCCAATGCTACATACGCGCCATCTTCAGTGAACATATTGGCAGTATCATCGGTATTGATGTAAAACAGGTGAGTCTGTATATCGCCCTCGAAAGGACCAAGCTGATTGGCGGATTTGCTAGCGTAGGGCATATGGCAATCTTTACATTCTACGCCATAACCGGCCATCGGGCTTTGCATGTATGTCGCTGCAATCGAGCCATGGCAATCCGTACATTCTCTGCCTTCCTTGATAGAAAATTCGCCGCGTTTGTGAGGGTCGTGACAAGAGACGCATTCCAAAGCGCTATGTGAACCGGCAAGGTGCTCGTTGTACTGCTCGTGGTGTTTGACAAAACCACCGCTGGCAGGAATTACATTAACTTCGGCATCCGGGTCTGCTTCACGATAGTGACAGACACCACAGGCTGCAGCAGATGTATCAATGCGGTCAGAACCGGTCATATGGCCATCGCCACCATTGTTTCCGTGACACTGTTCACAATGAATGCCACCGTCATCAAATGTGCCCCACATACCGGGCAGTCCATCCTGGTTATCGGTCAGATCGCCATCGGTCTCAGCATCTTCGTCCTGTACCCAGTTGGTGGTGTGACAAACACCGCAGTCGTAAGGTTTCTTCTCTTCGCCGGCATGGTAGTTAACCCATTCGCCGGTCAGGTAATTGTATTGATTAACGCCATCCCGTTCTGTGCAGCCTGTTTCAAAAGGCTCTCTTTCTTCACAGGTAACGGTAATAATGTAACCTTCATGATCTATATACCGTGATTTCCACTTGTAACCACCGATGACATAGGAAACGTCGCCTTCAACCAGTTCGCCATCTTCCGGCCAGTTAAATCCACCGGGTAATGGAATAGCACGGTGCTTCGCATCTTCGCCTTTCATCAATTTGTAAGGGTGACCAGAAGCCGTCCACTTATTGTATTGAGCTTCATGACAACCTTTACAATACTCAGCACCCTTGTATTCTTCTTGACCAAAAGCAGATCCTGGTACAAGGAAAATGAGCATTCCCAGTATCAGGCCGGCTAATCCGGTCATTCGGTTTCTATCTAAAAGATATTTCTTGTTCACTTTAATCTCCTCGTGAATCAAACAGGCTCTAACCTCTTCGTATGAGCGGCTTTATCCCATGCGTATGATCTGCTTCCTTAACACGGGCTTAAATGACATAGGTCATTTTGAAATTTACCTGGTCATGGCAAATCGAAATGAAATGATCTAGGTCACTATATCGGTCGATAATCGATGTTGTTTTCGCATCGTGGATATGCTGCAAACGAGGTCTGTATGCGGGAGTGTTATCTGATCAACCGAATGCCGTGATGGTTAATTCTTCAGGGGTAGAACATTGCAATGAGTTCCTGGCTCACTGACTGGCGTAATAGGTCGCCAAAGCATCGATCATTTCATCGTTAAATCGGGCACTCATCTTGTGCATCATTGAGTTTTCACGATCAGAATCGCGATACTCCTTCATTGACTTGACAAGGTAATCATGACTTTGGCCATGCAAAGAGGGGGTATTCGGGTTTCTGTTGCCCGACGCGGGGTTGTGGCACCGGTCACATTTCTTCGCCATTTCCTGTCCGGTCGGTTCGTCTTCAATCGAGGCGGTCATTGCCTGGGTCGCATAATAAGCAGCAATATTGTTGATCTGCTCATCGGTCTTTACCGGCATTTGTGATTCTTCAGTGCGTTCGTTGTTATGGTAGGCCTTGCTCGCGTTGACGAGGTAAACGGGTTCCTGTGCTGCCAGGCTGGGTACCATCGGTCGATGGCTGATACCGCCAGCGCCGTGGCATTTGCCGCAACTCGCAGAATCTGCCTCACCGGCAACCGGGTCACCAAAAGACGGTGCTTCGCGTTCCGGGGCAGATTGTGAAGCAAAGTACATGGCCATTTTTTCCACATCAACCTGGTCCAACTCAGTCAGCATTGCTCCCATATCCTCATGAGCGCGATTTCCGCTCTTATATTGAAGGGTTGATGCGATCAGGTAAGCCGGTTGCTGGCCGGCCAGGTTAGGAACACCTTCGGTTTCGCTGATGCCTTTTTCGCCATGGCACTCTTCACACAACATGGCAACATCCGAACCCTTTGAATCAGCAACTTCTGCGGAAGCATGATCGGTAGTGTGTTCGAGTGGCGCTTGGCTGGCGTAGTAGGCAGCGATGTTGGCCATGTCCGCCTCGCTCATACCGGTGGTCATATCCTGCAACGCCGCGTGCAGACGCCCGCCGTCACGGTAAGCATGCATGGCCTCAATCAGGTATTGCACGGGTTGTGCTGTCAAATGGGGGATTTCAGATGTGGCACCACGTCCATCCATGCCATGACAGGCAGAACAATCGGCCTCGGCTATCGCTTTACCGGCAGCCAGGTCATAAACATTCTCCGTTGACCCGGGTTCCTCGGAACAGGCGGTCAATAGCGTGATAGCTGCAATACTAAAAAGGAAATGTTTCATATGACCTCTGTATCGGGTTTCCCCGTTTGCCAGTTACGATTATGCGGACGATCGTAATGCCGTCCGCATTGTCCCGATGATTATACAGTTATCGGATTACTCCTCATAACTGCCCGGTCTAGATACCCAGGAACCCAAGCAGAACCAGCGTCAGCAGCGTGAGACCGATGACGATCAGGGTCGCACCCAGAACGCTGGATCCCCGAGCCATGGGTTCCGTTGGTGCATCCACCAGGTACTTCTCAAGCTCACCACTTGCCACCAGGCGATCATATTCGCGCCGGTGTTCGTGACGGTAGTGTTCCAGCGGTACCCTGCCGGTGAACATGGTGGTGTCCAGCGGGAATTTATCCGGACGGAAATGGTTGTTGAAGAAATGCACCGTGAACAGGAATACCACGGCCAGGATCGCTTCTTCACCATGTACGATGGCGGCCACATTAAACACCCAGCCGGGCAGGTAGGTGGCGGTCACATCAGGAAACCACATCATCATACCGCTGAGACCAATGATCGTCATACCCCAGAACGGGGCCCAGTAATCGAATTTTTCCCAATAGCTGAAATGATCAAGAACCGGACGCGGTCCGAGGCCGAAGAACCAGCGGAACATGGCGATCGCGTCACCGAGGTCATCCCAGTTGGGAACCAGGGAGTTGGGCCCGAACCATTCGAACGTCCTCCAGTTCCTGCCGATGTGGTAGGCGAAGTAAATAAGGTGTATGAAAAACACACCCATGAAGCCAACCGCACCGATGCGGTGAAGAACACCCGCTGAAACCGGGCCACCCAACAAATTCATCACATAAGGTGCCCATGCACTACCGGAAAACAGAACAGTCAGTCCGGTCAGGGCCAGCAACATAATGGAAAGTGCTCCGACCAGGTGAGCCAGTCGCCACCACTTTGTGAAGCGCCGGAAATGTGTTTTGCCCTCCGCTATATCCATATCTTCAATATCTTCAACACGTATATGTGGCCGGTCCTTGCCGGTCTTCCGGTCCTGGTATTCGCGATAGAACCACAGGGCCGAGTGCAGCCAGAAGAATGCAAATGTGCCCAGCAGCAGGCCAATCATGCCCTTTGATGCTAGCCACATCTCGGGGTATTCCGCGAAATTGTCGGTTGTGCCGTGGGGTTGAAATGTGACGTAACCCGCGGTCGCTTCCCCGTGGCAGGCCTGGCAGGTTTTCAGCCGGTTGCCGTTATGTACCTTGGAGTCGGGTTCGTCAACCCGCCTGATGTCATGCGAACCGTGGCAGTCGTAACACTTGGCCGTTGCGCCATAACCCAGCTGGGTGATTTTGCCATGGTAGGTTTCCATGTAACTTTCCAGCTTGTCATGGTGGCAATTACCGCACTGTGCGGTGATGGCCAGTCTTCCGGACGTGTCATTCGGGGTATCGATATTATGGCTGCTGTGACAATCGCTGCAGACTGCAGCATCGGTGTTGCCATTGCGGATTTCCCTGCCATGTACCGAATTATTGTAGACCTCCAGCTCACGGGTATGGCACTTGCCGCATACAGCAGGAATTTGAAACTTTTTTTCGGCCCTGAAGGCAGTGTCAATCGGGGTGATGTAATGCGCATCATGACAGTCGTAGCAGGTTGCATTGGTGCGCGACTGATCGTCAACACTGGGCCGGGCATGTATGGAGTTCATGTAGCTTTCGATTTTTTCGATCACTACTCCCAGGCGTGTATCTTTACCGTTTCCTTCAGTCAGTTGAGCTTCTGCCCACAGATCCTGGTGACACTTGACACAACTGACCTTGCGATCAACACCTTTATTATGTGGAATCTTGACGATGTCGTTGTGGCAATCCACGCAATCATAGCCGCCATGCACGCTTTCCTGGAATTTCTCAGCCGTTACATGTAGTGGGCGCATTTCGCCATTGGCAGCTTTCTTTTCGTAGTTTTCCTTGCCGTGACACCTGAGGCACTTTGCATTCGCCAGTTTGGGATTGTCCGGTTCCGCATATGCCGTGTTGCTGAGGGGAACTTGCAGGGTTGTCACCAACAGGATGGAAAGCAGGATGTGTAAGGTTGAAAACAGGCTGAATTTTGAATTTAAAGAATGGGAGAATTCATTAAAGCGCGCCATTGGAGACAGTTCCTTATTATTAGTTATTACACACAGTTTCAATTTCAATCAAAAACCTGTACCACAAACTCATCAACAAGACTTGAGCAATATCAATAACAAACTGCAATACAGGGTAGCATGAGATTACCAATAATGACTTAACTCTTATCTCTATGTAAGGGCGTAGCACTGTTGTAATAATCATGTATACAAAAAATATACATAGATGGAGGCAATTTAACTATATGAAAATGAAGATTAATACTATTTTAATCAGATATTTTTGTATAAATAAAATGTACTTGATGGCAAGAAATCCCACCAGTTTCACTCGTAGTCACTTCAGATGAAAATTTATAAGTTATTGAAAATAAATCATTATGTTGTCTATTGTTGCAATTGAACTTAAGTTGGCACGTATGTTGCATCTACATAGGGTAAGACAATAGAGCGAGGTGGTCACATGAATGATAAAGCCAACATCCTCATCGTAGATGATGAAGAAGTGGTTCGCCTCAGCCATCTAAGAAGCCTTGAAGGTGCTGATTGTAACACCCGAACGGCCGAGGATGGCAGGGAAGCTATAAACGTAATGGAACAACATCCCTTTGATGTTGTGATGCTTGATCTTCGCATGCCGGGTCTGGATGGCATGGAAGTACTGAGAACAATAAAACAACGGTGGCCGGATAGCGAAGTCATTGTTGTCACAGGTTACCCAAGTATTGAAACAGCCAAAGAGGCAGTCAGGTTGGGAGCATTTAACTACCTGACAAAGCCGTTAGGGCCGGATGAAGTTATCAAAGCAGCAAATGACGCCGTAATACAGAAACGCTGGGCATTACGCAGTCAAAACGAATTCACAATTAGTTAAATTAATTAGGACAAGGAGCAAATCATGAACACTAAATTACAAGTACTGGTCATTGACGATGATGCGGTTGTTGGTCGTAGTTTCGACCGGGTCCTCTCCGACAAGGGTTATGAAGTCAGCACCGCGCTGAGCGGTGAGGAAGCCCTGGAGACGCTGGAAAATTCAAATTTTGATGTGGTCTTCACCGATATCAAAATGCCTGGCATGGATGGTCTGGAAGTGACGGAACGTATCAAGGAAAGGTGCCCCTGGACTCCCGTTGTTGTGATCACCGGTTATGGTACCGAGGACAACGAGGTCAAGGCTTCAGTTTTGGGAGCCAGCGGGTTTGTCCGTAAGCCGCTGACGCCGGAAATGATTGAGAACATCACCCTGAAAGCAGTGAATGATGCAGAAAGCGCCAACGATGCAGCCGAACAGCCAATTGATTCGGTCGAGGTTGAGGTTGCAAGCGATGTGGCGGTTACCAAGCAGGTTAACAGCCCCGCCAAGAACATTGGTCTGTTTTTCGCTTCACCTTTCATAGCTCTCGGATACGTTATTGCATTACCTTTCGTCGGGTTTTATATGTTTCTGAAACTGGGACGGGAGGCCTTCATCAAGAAGCATATGTCCGAGTAAAAACATGTCTAATTGACATAGGTTAGTTGTTCAAAAAAACCGGGGCTTATAATAGCCCCGGTTTTCGTTCAAGACGGTCCACAAGAGGAGATACAGGATGATGGTCCGGAGCACGTCAGATGATAAATGGTCAGCATTGCCTATCTTTGTCATTTTTGTGATTTGTTGCATGGTGTTCAGTGGTGTTTTACACGCCCAACAAGCAGAAGAAGCACCTGTAACAGAGGCAGTTCCCACAGCGGAGGCTGCGGCAGAGATTCCCGCATCAGACCAGGCTGCGGCCCCGGAAGCTGGTGACGACGCCACCACGGATGTCAAAGCGAAGCTGGAGGAAACGCTGAAAAAAAATAAGAAGTGCCTGAGATGCCATAACAAGGAAAGGACCAAACTGCTGGAAGACGGAAAGGAATTGTCCCTGCAGGTGCACAGCCAGGATTACCTTGATTCAGCACACGGCGAGGTCAGCTGCATCAGTTGCCACAGAGCCATCGGAAACAGAAAGCACCCTTCAAAAAAGACCAATATATCCATTAGTAGTGAACGCGAATATTCCGTTGAAATGAACAGCAGTTGCCGCAAATGTCACATGCAGAAATACAAACAGTACAAGGGCAGCGTGCATTCCGCACTGGTTACGCAAGGTAGTGATAAGGCACCGTTATGTACCAGTTGCCATAACCCCCATGCACCGGTATCCATGGTGGATTACCAGGCAGAAACAGACCTCCCGTGTAAGAACTGCCACGAGAGTATCTTTAACGCCTATTCCGCGAGTGTTCACGGCCAGGCCAGGATGAATGGAAATACTATCCGCGACAGTCATATCCAGTCACCGATCTGTTCTGACTGTCACCATTCTCATGAAGTAACCGCGCTGGCCATTGGTGATGCCTTGCGAACCACCTGTATTGCCTGTCACGAAAACGTAACCCTGTTGCATAGCCAATGGCTGCCAAACACGGGAACACATCTCGATATCGTGTCCTGTGCTGTCTGCCATGCACCATTCGCACAACGTAAATATGATCTCCACCTTTATGACAATATTGCCCAGGTGCCGCTTGCCATGAAGGAAGGTGAAGAACCCATCCAACAACAGTTGCAAGCAATAGCAGAAGAGGGTGGCATTAAAGACCCTCTGGAAATATGGAAAGCGAGAAGGGGCGACATGGACGGCCAGGTTGTCGATATTTCTCTTCGTAGCCGCATGGAAGTCATGTCCGGTGTCGCAGCGCACCAGATAGCAAATAAAAGTTTTGCGGTCAGAACATGTGACAGTTGTCATGAGCCGGGTTCCAGGCAAAAGCAGAACGTCACGGTTTCAGTCACCCAGCCTGATGGCAGAATACAGAGTTTTGATGCCGATAGAGAGGCTTTGGGCTCCGTAGAAGCAATCAACTCCATCAGTGATTTCTATGCCCTTGGTGGCAACCCGAGCAAACTTCTGGATATCATGCTGCTGCTTTCACTGGCTGCCGGCATCGCGGTTCCAATCGGGCATTTCACCCTGGGCAAAATGATCAAAGAATACATGGCAAGAGGAGAGCAGTGATGTCAAACAATACTCCAGAACCAAGACAGCCTGACGCATGGATAAAAACCAAAGACAGCGTTCTGTACATTAACCCCCTGCCGATACGTATCTGGCACTGGCTGAATGCATTGGGCTTCGTGGCGCTGATTCTTACCGGTACCCATATAAGGTATGCGCACCTGTTTAACCTGATGACGTTCGAAACGGCCATCAAGACACATAACTGGGTGGCGTTTGCTGTGATCGCCAACTACTTTGTCTGGCTGGGGTTTTACCTCTTTTCAGACAGGATCACTGTTTATCACCCGGAACTGAATTTTCGGAAGTTTTTTGACAAGGCTTTCAAACAAATGATGTATTACGGTTACGGAATCTTCAGAGGTCATAAAAGCCCCCACAAGGTTCTTCCCCATGACAAGTTCAACCCGATGCAAAGCATCACCTATCAGATCATCATGCTGCTGGTGGTGCCCATCCAGTTCATTACGGGTCTGATGATGTGGGATATCAAACGTTTTGAAGTTCCGATAGCGTTACTGGGCGGAATAAGCACAGTCTCTACTATCCACGTGCTGATCTACATTTTCTTTGTATCGTTTACGCTGATCCACGCCTACATGGGTGCACTTGGTAATACGCCGGCCACGCATTTCAGAGAAATGTTTACCGGATACGAAGAAGAACACTAAGCGTAGACAAGCATGCCCTGCTGACCGGGTTTGCCGCTCAGCAGGTACAAGGCCCCGTACTCCTCTTCGGGGCCTTCTTTATTCAGAACCTATCGTTGTTTGCCTTGGCTTAGTGGGTAATTAGACATTTGTGGATTCTGATGGATGTTTATGGCTTTATATTGGAATTTAAATAACCTGGTGAGAACTGTTCAGGAGTCGTCAGACTCGTCATCTTCCGGATTCAGATCCCGAACATGGATATCGTACTTCTTCATCAGTGCCTGAAAATTGGTGCGTTGCATTCCGGTATCCTCGGCACTTGCGGTTACATTCCAGTCATTTCTTTTTAACGCGCCAAGAATGAAGAGTTTTTCAACATTTTCCACGGATTTCTGCCGGGCAACCTTTTTAATGCTTTTTAGCTCTTCGCTGGTCTGTGGCACATTCAGGTCGTCAAAGGGCTGTGTATCGAGGATATTGACCAGGTGAGCCTGCCGGATGATTTGATCGCTGGCAAGAATCACAGCGCGGTGAATGACATTCTCAAGCTCTCTGACGTTGCCTGGCCAGTCATGGTTCATCAACAGGTTCATCGCTCCGGAGGAAAACTCTTCGACTTCCCTGCCCATTTCCTTGCTAAACCCGTTAAGGAAGTGGAATGCCAGGGATGGGATGTCATCACGGCGTTTGCGTAGTGGCGGAATTTCGATTGGAAATATATTGATGCGGTAATACAGGTCATCGCGGAAACTGCCTTTATTTACCATCCCTTCCAGATCTTTGTTGGTGGCGGTGATCAGGCGGATATTAACCGACCTGGACTGCGTGTCGCCTACCGCTTTGAACTCCCTGGCCTCGATGAAGCGAAGCAGCTTTGCCTGGGTGGACATGGATATGTTTCCGATTTCATCCAGGAACAATGTCCCGCCATCAGCCACTTCAAGAAGTCCCTTTTTGTTGGACACTGCACCGGTAAATGAACCTTTAACATGCCCGAATAATTCGCTTTCGAGCAAACTTTCGCTTAGCGAAGCACAATCTACCGTTACAAAAGGCTGGTCCTTGCGCAGGCTGTTAAAGTGTATTGCCCGTGCAATGAGCTCCTTACCGGTACCGCTTTCACCCCGGAGCATGACGGTGCTGTTGGTAGGTGCACAACGAGCGATCAAACGGTAGACAGCCTGCATCGGCTGGCTGGAGCCGATGATATTTTCAAAACTGTAGTGAGCGCTGACTTCGTCTTTCAGATTGACATTTTCCTGCATCAGTTGACGCCGCTCAAAAGCGCGCGCCACGACCATTTCAAATTCCTCCGGGTCGAATGGTTTGGGGAGGTAATCGAATGCACCCAGTTTCATGGCCTTAACCGCGGTATCAATTTCGTTCAGACCGGTAATCATGATGACATCAATATCGGGATGCGTTTCTTTGACTCTTTGCAGAACTTCGATTCCGTTCATTTTGGGCATCATGATATCGAGGATGACCATGTCGTATTCCTGGTCGTTGATTTTTTCAAGCGCTTCCAGGCCATTACTGGCGACATCGATATTGAACTCATCACCGGAGAGAATACGAAGACAGCTTCTTACAACGATTTCCTCGTCATCGACGATTAGTATTCGTTTTTTCACACCTCGCCCCCCCGGTCGCCCTGTTCGCCCAAAGGCAGAAAGATGCGAAACTCTGTACCTTTACCCACTGTGCTTTCAACCTCTATTATTCCGCCGTGCGCTTCAATCGTACCGTGGCTGACCGATAAGCCAAGCCCGGTGCCTTTGCCTACCCCCTTGGTGGTAAAGAAGGGGTCAAATATCCGTTGAAGGTCATTTTCAGGGATACCGCTGCCGGTGTCGGTGATCGTGATCTCAGCCATGTCACCAGGTTCTCCTATTGTATCCGGGCAATCACCGGCACCAATCAGCCGGGTTCTGATATTTATCCGGCCCTCATCTTCGATAGCGTGTTGTGCATTCACCAGCATATTCATAATAACCTGCTTGACAAGGTTTTCGTCGAGCCAGATCGCCGGTAGCTCTTCATCGAGATCCGTGGTGATTTCGATATTATTAACCTGGGCTGCCTGTGCAACCAGTTGCACACTATCCTCTATCAGCATATTGAGATCGGAAAAAGCTTTTTCCGGTGCTTTCTCGCGGGAAAAATCAAGCAACCTGCGGATGATCGACGCACAACGCTTGGTTTCTCGAATGACCAGATCCAGATCGTCAGCATCCGGACTGTCGTCCGGCAGGTTTTTTCTGACGAGGTAGGAAAAGGTCAGCACACCCGTCAAGGGGTTGTTGAGTTCATGTGCAATGCCAGCGGCCAGTAACCCTACTGAAGCCAGTTTTTCGCTTCTTGCAGATTCTGCCTGGGCTTTGTGAAGCTCATGCGTGGCCTCCTTAACTTTTTGCTCCAGGGTTCGCCCCCAGTCCTCAAGGTCCACCCGTGATTTTCTCAAAGCCCTCGTCATGCTGTTGAAAGACTTGGCCAGTTGTCCGAACTCGTCTTTACTTCGCACCGGTATCGTGTTTTCCAGGTCTCCTGCCGCAAGCCTTTCTGCGCCTTTATCAAGATCGTTTAGCGGCAGGTATACCAGGCGGTGTACGAGGTAACTCACAAGAAAACCCGCCAGGATGATAAATCCAAAGGACATGCTAAAGATCGAAAAGGTGTTTGCACGAAGGGTGCTTTCAATTTTGTCCAGTGGATAAATAATATCCAGAACTCCAAGCACCGGTTGTTCGTCGGTGCTCGCATGACAGGCGGCACTGGCACAGGTGGGTTCATTTTGGATAACGGCCGTGCTACCCAGCATGCGTTTACCGTTCTGGTTGGTAAAAAATCGTGATCTTCCGAACATCGGGCTTTCAAGCCGGGATTTCACGTCCAAATGGCATGCGAGGCAGGCTTCGGCTTCCATGTCTATCTTTTTCCCGATCTCCGCCTTTTTGGTCGAGTGAATAATAACGCCTTCTTTACTCAGTATCCGGACTTTTTCAATATCTGCCTGGTCACTGACGTCCTGTATGATCTGGTCGACATACGAGGGTTGGTTCTGAAGCATGGCAAAACGGGTGCTGCTGATAACCACTCTCGATAACTGACCACTGTTGTCAGTGACCTGTTGCATCAGTTCTTCCCGGTTATTGCTCACCAGCACCATTGAAAAAATAAATACCGCGATAGTCAGTACCACCACGAGGTAAGACCCGACTTTAAATTTCAGGCTGTTCCTCATCTCGACCATTAACTTGCACCATCCCGGTATTGAGGGAAAAGAGATTCAGCTGTTTTCCAGGCATTAACCACGCAGTCATTAAGGCTGACACCCTTGAAAGCGTTACCTGTCAGAACCAGCCCGGGGTGCATTTGCAGCTTTTCATCGATGGATTTGAGCCTGGCGGCGTGCCCTACAAGGTACTGTGGAATGGCCCTTGTATGCCGGAAAATACGTATGAAATCGGGTTCTGACTTGAGACCAAGAATGTCCTGCAGGTCAGACCTGACCCGGCTGATCAGTTGCTCATCCGGTAACAGGGCCAGCTCGGGTGTCCTGGCGCCACCCACCATGGAGCGTAACAGGATCGAATCTTCAGGTGCCCGCCCGGGAAATACGTTGGAGTCGACAATGGTACCGAGTATTGCGCGCTGCTCTTTTGACGGGATTAAAAAGCCGAAGCCGTCAAGAACCTGCCCGACCTGGTTTCTACGATAACCAAAGCAGCACACGGAAAGCGCAGGGTAGGGAATTTCTCCAAGTAAGCCTGCGAGGTCTGGGTCCAATGCCTGCAACATGCCAGCCTGGGCGTGGGCCGGCGCTGCCAGGATCAGAACATCGCTTTCTTCCACCTTGTTATCTTCAAGCTGCAGTTGGTAACGGTTTCCGCTGCGGCTGATATCCTTAACCGCTGTGGATAGCCGGATTCGCGAACCCAATTGCTCAGCGATGCTGTCGGTTAGCGCGCTCATGCCATTTGCAAAGGATGTCAGGGTCCCTCCGGGTCCGGGGCCCGGCGTGTTTTTCTTACCCTCGCGTTTTGCTTTCATTTGTAACCTGATCAAACCGCGAATCAGGCTGCCGTATTCTGTTTCTATTTCGTGAATTCGCGGAAAACAGCTTTTAAGGCTCAGCTTGCTTGCATCGCCCGCAAACACACCTGAGGCCATCGGGTCAATCAGACGCTCGAACGCCTCTTTGCCCAGGCGCCGGGTTGCAAACTGGCCCAGCGTTTCATCGGGGTTGTCAGTGCCGCCTGCGACGGTCTCGTAAATGACCCTTAAGCGCCCGGGCACACTCAGCAACCGCGACTTCAGGAATTCCGGCGGTTTTTCCGGCAGCTTGTGTAACTCCCCCCGGCTGAAGACATAGCGTTTTTGTGCAGCGGCATCGGCCCGCACCGGTGAAACACCTGCCTCCTGACACAACTCCAGGGTTCTGGGTATTTTATCGAGAAAGCCGTTGACGCCGCCTTCACAGAGATATCCATCGGTACTGGATTCCGTCCATACCTTGCCGCCGATACGTTGACCGGCTTCAAAAATGGTAATTTCTGCATCAGGTTGTCGGGTCAGTATCGCCTGAGCGGTGGCCAATCCCGAAATTCCTGCACCGACTATACTTATCTTCATGAGTCCTCTTTGCACCGGCAGATCATGCCTGCAAAGCCAGTATTCAAAATTACGAGGAGGAATTAAACCTTTTTTTAAACCCTCTTGCTTTAATACTTTCAGTTATGTTGACATATGTCATGAACAGAACATCAATGAAAGCGTAATTTTGTAGCGGGTAAAATCCAGGTCATACCTGCGCCGGATTGGTGTTGTAGATGGAGATAGATTTTATGATGAATCATAAGAAAGCTAGTGGAAAAATTACCACTCTTTGTCTGTTACCGCTGATAATGGCGGCATGCGGTGGTGAGCCTGCAGTCAGCTTTTCTCAGGATGTACAACCGATCATAGACCAGCATTGTGTTAAGTGCCACGAGGCGGGCGGCCAGGGTGAAGTGGTCAGCGGACTCAAACTGACGTCCTATGAAGATGTGATGAAGGGTACGAATTCGGGCCCGATGGTGATCGCCGGTGATGTTGAAGGAAGTAACTTGCTTGTATTGATCGAGGGTCGTGCTGATCCATCTATCAGCATGCCGCATGGCCAGAATGAACCTGTTCCCAAAAAGGACATCCAGACCATACGGTCATGGATCGGGCAGGGCGCGAAAAATAACTAGAAGCCGCTAACGGTAATATCGATAGCTCTTGAACAATCAGGCGAAATTGGCGGCAAACGATTACAATTCAAACCTGAAAAATTAGTTAAACTTTGATACATGAATTTAATTGATCAAGGAGTGGGCAAGATCATGTTAAAGAAACCGGGACCCCGGCACAGCTTGAGTAGCGTATTTGTTTTCCTTTTATTGCTTTGTAACATCTCCCTGGCTGTCGGGGATGAAGAAGTTCAGGAGACGGCCGAATACTCAAAAGGTGCGAATCAATGTATGAGTTGTCACAGGGAAGGCAGAGACCCTGCGGCACACGAGGTATTTCTGGGTCCGATGGGAATCAGTGGCGCAGAAAAATCACCATTTGCTGATGGTGCCCACGACTGTGAAACCTGTCACGGTCCAAGTGCATCTCACCGCAAGAAACTGAAAGATGGCACACGTCCGTCCCCACAGATTTCTTTCGCTGATGGAACCCCTACGGGTCCGCAAAATGAAATCTGCCTGGCCTGTCACAGTGACGGCAACATGATTCACTGGTTTGGCAGCGTACATGAAGAAGAAGAGGTTGCATGCGCCAGTTGTCACGATGTGCACGCGCCGCAAGATCCCGTTATGGATAAACTGGGACAGCAGGAAAAGTGTTTCGCATGTCACCCACGTACCCGTGCGGAAACTTTCAGGGCCAGCAGCCATCCGCTTCGATTTGGTCAGATGACCTGCACCGATTGTCACAACCCGCATGATGGTGCCAATGATTTCCTTTTGGCCCGTTCGACTGTCAACGACACATGTTATACCTGTCATGCTGAAAAACGGGGGCCTTTCCTTTTTGAGCACGCACCGGTCAGTGAAGACTGTACCCTTTGTCACCGTGCTCACGGCAGCAACCACGGTTCGCTGTTGACACAACGCCCACCTTTATTGTGTCAGCAATGTCACTCACCCGGCGGCCATCCGGCAACGGCCTATACCAGCGAGTCTGAGGACAATTCTTTCCAGAACAGATTTCTGCTCGCACAGTCTTGCACTAACTGTCATTCACAGGTCCATGGTTCAAACCATCCATCCGGCGTAACAGGACTACGGTAATGAATGTTGAACAAGAGGTATCAGGAACAATGAAAACACTCTCCAGGAAATTCGGTTTCAGCATATCAACTCTTTTACCGGTTTTATTGTTGAGCGTGCAAAGTCCGGCGACCGAAGCACAAGAGACTGAGCCGGCCATTTACCAATGCAAACAGTGTGTCAAGTACACTGGTTGGCGCGGTATTCTTGATTTCGGACTGGGCTGGGTTAGCGATGACTCCCTTGGATTCGGTGATTATCGTGGTCTTGAGGAGGAGGGTTTTTATGCCGCTATCGATGGCGACCTTCACTACAGAAATCTGCAGGGATTATATTTTGATCTATACGCAGACAACCTTGGCTATGAAAGCCGCGAGTTCGACATGCGCGCCGGTAACACGGGCCAGTATGAGCTTCGATTCGGATGGCAGGAAATTCCACGGTACCTCGGTTATGGTACGCAGACGCCATTTCTCGGCGTAGGAAGTGATTACCTGACACTGCCTGACGATTGGGTAAAAGCAAATACCACCAGTGGCATGAGCGCACTCGATAGTAACCTGGTAGCGAATCGACTGAAGACCAAGCGCAAGTTACTCGATGCCGGGGGCACGGTGAATTTCTTTACCAACTGGTCATACAGAATCGATTATCAACGGCAGAAGAAGGAAGGTACCCGGACACTGGGTGCCGGCTTGTATTACAGCAATTCCACCATCCTGCCCACACCTGTTGATTTCACCACTGACCTGTTGGACATGGCTTTGACCTGGCAGAATAAACGTGCACAGGTCGAGTTGGCTTTTATCAATTCCAAGTTTAAAAACGGCGATGCTTCCCTGACCTGGGAAAACCCCTTCCGCTCACAGCCGGAGCTGAATGTCTTCAGGGCGGCGCTTGAGCCGGAAAACAAGTTTCACGAGTTCAGCCTGTCAGGTGCTTTTGCCATTACACCGAAGATTCGTTTGTCCGGACAGGCGGCACTCGGTCGCATGACCCAGAACGATCCGTTTCTGCCGTATACGATCAATCCCAAATACAGTGACCTGGCTCTTCCACGTACATCTCTGGATGGTAAAGTGGACACCAGCACCTACAACGTCGCAGGTAAGCTCTTTGCGCGGCTGAATAACAAATTCAGTTTTACTGCACGCGGTAAATGGGATGAAAGAGACAACAAGACACCGGTGGATTACTACACGGCAGTTGTCACTGACCTGTTGCCGACCGCCCCGCGTTATAACAGGCCTTACAGTTTTAAGCGGCAGCAGTATTCGGCAGATGTACGCTACCGGGCACATCGTATCATCAGGTTGAGTGCTGGTGGTCGTCAGAAGAATCTTGATCGAACACTGCAGTCTGTAGAACGCACCAAAGAAACCACCTGGTGGGGCGAGGTCAAGCTCAATCCAAGTGTCTACGTGCAAACCCGGTTCCGGATGGAATCCTCAGATCGTGATATCTCAGATTACCTCCAGGTGGATGATGGCGGGCCGGTTAATAGTCCTTTGATGCGCAAGTACAACATGGCTGACCGGGATCGAGACCGCTACCTGGTAGAGTTTGACTATATGCCTACCGAGGCCCTGGGTATTAACCTGAATTATTTCTACGCGAAGTCAAAATACGATGAGTCAGCCATCGGTCTGCAGAAAAGCACTGATCAAAGCTTCACCATTAATGTGAACTATGCCGTTGGTACAAAAGTCAATGTGTATGCATTTGTAACCCGCGATGACATTAACGCTGACATCCTCAATACCATAGGTGGCAGTTCGCCTCCATGGAGCGGAGATACGCGCGATGACATCACCACGGTCGGCTTTGGATTGAGTTCCGTAATCAATGAAAAATCAAGCATCGGCTTCGATTTTATATCTGCCGAATCCAAGGGAAAAATTTCGGTACAGACAACTGCGGATGAACCGCCATTTGCTCCTTTGAAGACCGACCTGATCAATGCCAAGTTGCATTACGATCGTGAGATCAATGAGCATTGGGGTTACAAGTTGTATGTTGAATATGAGAAATACCGTGCCAAGGACTGGGCTATCGACGGACTGGGTGTGGACGGAATCAATTCCGTATTGACGATGGGCGAACAAACGCCTGAATATAATATATGGTATCTTCGCGTTCAGGCCAGCTACCGGTTCTGAAAAAACGGATAAATCAAAAGCCGTACCGGGAGCATGATTCCCGGTTCGGTTGACATGGACCAGTCACGCTAAACTGCATATACATTAATTTTATTCGAATATGCAATCACACAGGGTAAAACCGATATGGAACACATTAAGGCAGACGTCGTAATCGTAGGTGCGGGCGGCGCCGGTCTACGTGCCGCCATCGCTGTTGCAGAAGCCGATCCCAAGCTCAAGGTCGCCCTGATCTCCAAGGTGTATCCAATGCGCAGCCACACCTGTGCCGCAGAGGGCGGAGCCGCCGGGGTCAAGACCCCCGATGATTCACTGGAAATGCATTTTAACGACACGGTTGGTGGCGGTGACTGGTTATGTGACCAGGACGTGGTCGAGCATTTTGTTGAGCAGGCACCACTCGAATTGATGCAGCTTGAACACTGGGGTTGCCCCTGGAGTCGTGAGGACGATGGTTCCGTGGCAGTCCGTCCGTTTGGCGGCATGAAGAAAAAGCGCACCTGGTATGCCGCTGACAAGAGTGGTTTCCATATTTTACATACGCTGTTTCAGACCTCGTTACAGTTTCCTTCCATCAAGCGCTATGACGAATATTTTGCGCTTGATCTGTTGCATATTGATGGCAAGTGCCGTGGTGTCGTTGCCATGGAAATGCGCAGTGGCCGGTTTTTTCAGTTTGATTCTTCGGTGGTCATTATGGCCACAGGTGGCGGCGGCCAGGTGTTTCCATTCACTACCAACGGTGCGATCAAGACCGGGGATGGTATGGCCATGGCGTATCGTGCCGGTGTACCCCTGAAGGACATGGAGTTCGTTCAGTACCACCCGACCGGTTTACCGGGCACGGGTATTCTTTTAACCGAAGGCTGCCGTGGTGAAGGTGGCATCCTGGTCAACAAGGACGGTTACAGGTATTTGCAGGACTACGGTATGGGCCCGGAAACACCGGTCGGAGAACCGGTACTCAAGACAATGGAACTCGGTCCGCGCGACCGGCTAAGCCAGGCCTTCTGGCACGAGCAAAAGAAAGGTAATACGGTCGAAACCCCCTGGGGTGATTGTGTCCTTCTGGATATGCGCCACCTGGGCGCCAAGAGAATTCTTGAACGTCTGCCGCTGGTGCACGAACTGGCTCACGCCTACGTCGGTGTGGATATGATCAAGGATCCGGTCCCGATACGCCCTGTAATCCATTTTATGATGGGTGGTATTGACTCCAACATCAACGGTGAATCCCCGATGCCCGGTCTCTTCGCCATTGGTGAGACCGCCTGCTCAGGACTGCATGGCGCCAACAGGCTTGGCTCAAACTCCCTGACCGACCTGCTGGTTTCCGGCAAGCGCTCTGCCCAGACTGCTATCAAATATGCCCAGAATGCAGCCAAAAGTGACGATGCTGCGGCTTTGAAAGACCAGGCAGAAAGCATCGTGGCGGGTGTGCGTGGATTGCTTCAGCAAAGTGGCGGTGATGAGACCATTTCCGGTATCCGCCGTGAGATGAGAACCGCGCTGGAGGACGGAGCCGGTATTTACCGTGATGAAGAGGGGGCAGCCACTGCCTGCGAGATAATCGCAAAACTGCGTGAGCGTTACAAATCCATTGAAGTGAATGACAAGAGTAACGTATTTAATACCGATCTCCAGTCAGCGCTGGAATTGCGTAATTTGCTGGATGTGGCCGAGACGGTGGCCGAGGGCTCACTTGAGCGACGTGAGTCCAGGGGTGCACATCAGCGCCTGGATTATGCCGAGCGTGATGACGACAAATTCCTTAAACACTCCCTGTGTTTCCAGCAAGCGGACAGCCGTCCACGTGTTGAGTGGTCTGAAGTGACCATTACACGCTCCCAACCGGGTACACGCGACTATTCGGGGGGTAAAAAATAATGAGCACTCAAACCCGCCAGATGGAACTGGAAGTCATGCGCTACGATCCTGAGAAGGATGACGCCCCCTGGTTCCAGACTTACTCAGTCCCCTGCATGGAAGACTGGGTGATACTGGATGCAATTAATTATGTGAAGGATAACCTGGATACCACGCTGGCCTATCGCTGGTCCTGCCATATGATGGTCTGCGGCAGTTGCGGCATGATGGTCAATGGTGAGCCCAGCCTGACCTGCAAAACTTTCATCCGTGATCTGCCTGATAAAGTGAGAATTGAACCGCTGGAGAACTTCCCCATTGAGCGTGACCTGGTGGTGGTGCTGGACGACGTGATGCAGAAATTGCACCAGGTTCAGCCTTATATCATCCGCAAGGACGATCCGCCGGCCGAGGACAAGGAATATATACAGTCGCGGGGAGCACTGGCTAAATTCAAGCAACTGACCATGTGCATCAATTGCATGTGTTGTTACGCTGCCTGTCCGCAGTATGCGCTCAACAAAGATTTCATTGGTCCTGCTGCACTTGCGCTGGCACACCGCTACAACCGGGATAACCGTGACCAGGGTAAATCAGACCGGCTTGATATCCTGGCGGATCATGATGGTGTTTGGGATTGCTCCTTCGTAGGTGCCTGTTCTGAAGTTTGTCCGAAACACGTTGATCCTGCAGCAGCCATTCAACAGATGAAAGTTGATGGCGCGTTGGAGTTCTGGAAGCAGAAAATGGGAATTCCGGGAGACAAGTCATGAGCCGAAATCCTTATGTCAGACCAATTTCGACCACCACCTGGTATATGCGTAACGGGCGCTACAAGGTTTATGTGTTGCGTGAACTGACCAGTTTCCTGGTGATGTTTTACAGCTTCCTGACAATTTACGGGCTGGCAGCCCTGGCCGCTTCAGCGGAGCGTTGGGATACATTTCTTGCCTCTCAGCAAAGCACCGCCATGATTGTTTTCCACGGCGTGGCCTTGCTGTATTTCCTCTTTTTCCAAACCTTTCCCTGGTTCAAGCTGGCACCGAAGGCCATGCCTGTGCAGATGGGTGAAAAAAAGCTGCCGGATAGTTACATCATCATCGGACATTACATTGCCTGGCTGGGTGTAAGTGTCTTCATTCTCTGGCTGGCGGGAGCATTCTAATGGCAATTGCAAAGAAAGCAGTGGTTTGGGGATTATTTGCGGCAGGCGGCACATTAACATCGTTTGTTTTCCCGGCCTTGATTGCGCTATTCCTTTTGATAGCGACCGGAAACGTCCCGGAAGGTCTGCAATTTGATCAAATTCGCACTTTTGCGATGAGTTGGCTTGGCAAAGCATGCCTGTTCATCGTACTCTTCCTCTCAGTATGGCATGCAGCTCATCGATTACGGGTCGTGGCTCACGATTTCGGGATCAGAAAAGATGCGCTGGTGGCCAACGCCGTCTACACGATTGCAGCTATTGGCACCGTGCTGGCGGCTTTTTATTTATTGATGATTAGCTAAATCTGAGAAAAGGAAGATGCAGCCGCCAGAGCCCGTTACCTGGAGGCCAAAAATTATATGAATGACGACTACAGAGAGATTGCAGAGGACTACCCGTACGCGGTAGATAATCAAACAAGGCAGCCAGCAGCAGCCGGTACGGGTTCCTTAACGCCGCCCGCTATCCCCGATTACCTTCAGGAGACCTACTGGTGGGCGTATGTCCATCCGAAGTCGGTCTGGGTTTTTGAACGAGAGTGGCTCGTCAACCTGATCCTCTGGGGCAATATGAAGAAGCTCACGAATGCGGTGCTGGATGAAATGAAACTCCCGCCAGACAGCAGCGTATTGCAGGTCGCCTGTGTTTATGGTGATTTTTCAAACCGGCTCGCGTCACACCTGGGTCAAACACAATCCAGGCTCAGTGTGTTGGATGTGGCGCCTATCCAGATTGACAATATCGAGAAAAAGCTGGCGGCACATGATAATGTTTCCGCTCACCTTCAGGACTCCACCTGCATGTCGTTCCCGAATGACAGCTTTGATGAGACCGTGGTGTTTTTTCTATTACACGAGCAACCCGAAGATGCGCGCCGCAAGACCGTTGCAGAGGCCATCCGTGTCACCCGCCCGGGCGGCAGGGTGATTTTTGTGGACTACCACGGTCCAAAACGGTCCAACCCCATGCGCTACGTGATGAAACCCATACTGACCATGCTGGAGCCATTTGCAATGGATCTCTGGCGTGAGGAGTTACCCGCATTCATGCCTGCGGAGATCAAGCCGGAACAGCTTGCCTCCAACTTTTATTTTGGTGGCCTTTACCAGAAAGTGGTATTGAATCTCTGATCTTGATGAGAAGACAAGCAGCCTGATACCATGCACCCTGCGGATAACCCCCTCGTCTCACATCCGCACAAGAAGGGGCGACTGGCAGTACTCTGGCATAAAGCGCGAAAGGCCCTGGAGCCACTGACCGAAAGTGCGCTTGCACTCGTTCCTATTGTTCTCGTCGTTGCTTTTTTTCAACTTCTGGTACTTCAACAGCCGATTCCTCAACTGGGAAAGATGCTGTGGGGACTCTTGCAGGTATTGCTGGGTCTTGCACTGTTCGTGCGGGGTTTGCAGATGGCCCTGTTTCCCATCGGTGAGGAAATGGCCTACAACTTTGTACGAAAGGGTAACCTGTGGTGGTTGTTGATATTTGCATTTGCACTTGGTTTCGGCACCACCGTGGCGGAACCGGCACTGATTGCCATCTCCGACGAAGCCGCACGGATTGCCGCTGCAGGGCAGGTTATCGCCAGCACGGATGAAGCACAAAATAGCTATGCGATCGGTCTGCGTCTGACCGTCGCTCTCGCCGTGGGTATCGCCCTGGTACTGGGTGTCTTCAGAATTCTTAAAGGCTGGCCGGTGCAATACCTGATCATTGGTGGTTACCTGGGTGTGGTCATCATGACTTTTTTCGCCCCGCCTGAAATTATTGGTATTGCCTACGATTCCGGCGGTGTTACGACCTCCACGGTGACCGTGCCGCTGGTGGCGGCACTGGGTATCGGTCTGGCGCATACCATTCATGGCCGCGATCCGTTGATAGATGGTTTTGGCCTGATCGCTTTCGCTTCATTGACGCCCATGATATTTGTCATGGCATTCGGGATTCTATACTGATGGACGGTGTTGTTGGCTTTGGTACCACTTTGCTGACCATGCTGCGGGATATCTTGCCGATCGCCGCCATCTTGTTTGGTTTTCAGGCGTTGGTCCTGCGACGAAAGATCAAGAACCCGGCACAGGTTGCCATGGGTATGGTGCTGGTGTTGTTGGGTCTTACCCTGTTTTTGGAAGGCTTGGAAATGGCGCTGTTTCCGATCGGCCGCCTGATGGCCCAACAACTGACTGCACCTGAATTTATTTATGACACTGCGATAGCAGCTGCGGGCCCCGTTTATTGGGCAGACTTCCTGTGGATCTATGCCTTTGCTGCCGCGATTGGGTTTGCCACCACGGTTGCTGAACCGGCCCTGATGGCGGTTGCAATCAAGGCCAACCAGGTTTCAGGCGGCACGATTACCGTCAGGGGGTTACGCTATGCAGTGGCGGTCGGTGTTGCCGTTGGCGTGGCGGTCGGGGCGTTCCGTATTGTCACCGGTACACCACTCCACTGGTTCATCATCAGCGGCTATGTCGTGGTGATTATCCAGACCATTTTTGCGCCCAGGCTCATCATTCCCCTGGCGTACGACTCCGGTGGTGTGACCACTTCAACTGTGACGGTTCCGCTGGTCGCGGCACTGGGTCTGGGCTTGGCTGAAACGATTCCCGGTCGCAGCGCGATTCTTGATGGCTTTGGCCTTATTGCCTTTGCCAGTTTGTTCCCGATTATTGCAGTTATGGGATATGCACAAATCGGCGAGTTAAGAGCAAAACGCTTGAAACGCCGTATTGAGAAAAATTAGTCTATTCTTAAGTGAGGTAACAAAATGCACTTTAAACTTATTATTATCATGGCAGAAGATGAAAGGACCCAAAACATCCTGGATGCTGCCCGAGAGGCAGGTATAACCGGATGCACGGTGCTTAACCAGGCGCGTGGTGAAGGGGTTAAACCTGCGAAAACTTTTCTTGGGCTGAGTATCGACAGTCATGTTGATGTCATCCTGATGCTGGCCGAGGAGCATATGAGTAGGGAAATCATGGAAAAAGTGGCTATTGCCGGTGAATTTGATGAATCATCCGGATCCGGCATAGCCTTCCAGATTGACGTGGAGGATGCAATCGGAGTGCGTCACCAGATTGCAGCATTGGCCGAGGCGGTGGAGGAAAGGTTATGAAGACACTAAAAAATATCGTCCGAGTACGTGACGTGATGAAATTCGACGTGGATATCGTAGACGGTATGCTGACCGTGACCGAGGCATTGAAATCCATGAAGTTTCCGGATACCCGTACGCTGATTGTGGACAAACGGCATGCTGACGACGAATACGGCGTGGTCATGTTTCGTGATATGGCAAAGAAGGTGCTTGCCCGTGACTATTCACCCAACCGTGTCAATGTCTATGAAATCATGTCCAAACCCGTGCTTTCTGTTTATCCTGAAATGGATATACGTTATTGCACGCGATTATTTGACCGCTTTGGCCTGTCGCGCGCGCCGGTGCTTGAAGATCAGAAAATTATCGGTTTGGTCAGCTACACCGATATCGTATTAAAGGGCTTCGCTTCAGAAATGGAATAAAAGCAATAGCTTATATTTCTATGTGAGAGCAAGAACCGGTTCCGGTTCTTGTTGGAAACTATCGGCGTAATTTTCTTCTGAAATTTCTGCATATCCCAACTTGAGGTAGATCAAGTTAAAGAGAGATAGTGGTATCTTTCCCGTTCCTGCGCCCGTCTTTATATTATAAAATACTAATATTAAAATTTGATTAAAAAGGGCTGTTGGAATTGGTATGAGAACACGAAAACGTAGCTGGTTACCCGGCTTGATTGCGATACTTTTGTTGATAGGGGTTCCGGTCTGGTATTTCACGGGCATTGAGGACTCAAATCTTGATACACCCTGGGATAACATGCCCAGACGGCCGGCCCACGTGGACCACAAAAACCTGTTCGACGGGTTGGCTGAGTTGACAACCGGCCCGGAGGTGACGAAGGCCTGTCTCGGCTGCCATGAAGATGCGGGCGAACAGATGCTGCACACGGCCCATTGGAAATGGGAATCCGAACCGGTCGAGATTGAAGGCCGGGAAGGTCTGTTTACCACGGGAAAGAAAAAATCCATCAATAACTTCTGTATCGGAATCCAGGGTAATTGGGCAGCCTGCACGGCCTGCCATACAGGCTATGGCTGGGATGACGCTGACTTTGATTTTGAAGATGAGACCAAAATAGATTGCCTGGTCTGCCATGATAATTCCGGTATCTACCGCAAGGGCAAAGCGGGTCTGCCGCTTGAAGGCGTGGACCTGTTGGCCGCGGCGAAAAGTGTTGCCGTTCCCACACGTGACAACTGCGGTGGCTGCCACTTCCGTGGCGGCGGGGGCAATGCGGTTAAGCATGGTGACCTGGATGAAAGTCTGTATTACCCATCCGAAGGTATTGATGTCCATATGGGCCGTTATGACTTCCAGTGCGTGGATTGTCACCAGACCAAAGATCATGTCATTGGCGGTCGCTCCACCTCGGTTAGCCTGGACAATGAAAACCAGATCGCCTGTACGGACTGTCACAATCCAAAATTACATGATGATGCTCGTATCAATGCGCATACCGATACGGTGGCCTGTCAGACCTGCCATGTTCCGGAAATTGCCGTTGCGCAAGCCACCAAGACACATTGGGACTGGTCAAAGGCGGGTGATGAATTCAGGGAAGACGATACACACCACTACCTGAAAATCAAGGGCGAATTCATCTATGAGAAAAATCTGAAGCCTGAATATCGCTGGTACAACGGCTTGGCTAACCGTTACCTGATGGGCGATGAGATTAACATCGATGGCAGTACTGCACTGAATGCGCCCCGGGGTGATATCCGTGATCCGGGTGCGAAAATCTGGCCTTTCAAGATTCACCGTGCCAAGCAACCCTATGACACCGAATACAACTATTTGCTGCAACCGGTAACCTCGGGTAAAGGCGGTTACTGGAACGATTTCGACTGGGACAAGGCTTTCCGTCTTGGTGAAGAAGTATCGGGAACACGCTACAGCGGTAACTATGGTTTTGCAGAAACAGAAATGTTCTGGCCATCGACACATATGGTGGCAACCAAGAACAAGGCATTGCAATGCCTGGCATGTCATTCAGAGGGTGGCAGAATGGATTGGCAAGCCCTGGGATATGACGGCGACCCCGTCAAGCAGGGCAGCCAGACCCGTAAAAGAATGGTGCAGGAACAAGTGAGCGCGGATCATGAGTAAGCAGGGCAAGTACATGAAAATTTCCCTTCTGACCGGCTTGCTGCTGTCAGTATTGAGCCTGTCATCGGTTGCCAACGGCCTGCACCCGGAAGTACCGCTACTGGACGCTCAGGGTATACCTGTCGTTGAAAGCGGTCTGCCGATGTCTACCATGACCAGTTGTGGTGGAGACTGTCACCAGACATCCTACATCATGACCAACAGTGACCATGCCGATGCCGGCGCAAGCCAGGCAGGGCAGGGCGAAAATGCACATGTGTGGCAACAGGGATCCGGTTATTTTGGTGGATGGGACCCGCTGGCCTACGATACAGATGGCCTGACCCCGCACGGGGATATGGATCTGGAAGCATGGTTGAAGCGCTTTGGTTCCAGGCATGTGGGTGGCGGGCCCGTTGCAGGTCTTGTCGAAATGGATTGCCTGCTTTGCCACACGGATATCGATCAGTCTGCACGGGCAGTGGCGCTTGGCAGCGGAGATTTTACATGGGCCAATTCTGTCTCGCTGTCTTCAATTGGGGTGCTTGTACAGAGTGAGAGCCATTGGTCGTGGGATGCGTCCAAATTCGAGGCCAGCGGTGCTCTTCAAAAGGGCCTTCTTGATATCCGCAAACCGCGTGATGAAAACTGTGCCTTATGCCACGGTATCGCCGAGAACAGCCTCGAGGTGCCGCTGACCATACCGGCGGATCAGAACAAAAGGCATAACACCGATCGAACCGGACAGATCATTTCACCGCAAAAATTACTTAACAGCGGTTTGAATATCTCCGGCAAGGAAAACCTGGACTATCCTTTCGACATCCACACCGATCGTGTGGTTGGCTGTGTCAATTGCCATTATTCTTTGAACAACCCCGTGTATTTCAGGCAACGTGAAGAAAGCCGGCCGGTTCATTTAGATTTTGACCCGCGTCGTTTGAGCAATGCCGATTACCTGGTACGGCCCTTGCACCAGTTTGCCAAGGGGTACTCCACACTGGGCCTGGCTGCAGTGGATACTGAAAACAGTTTGCGTCGTTGTGAATCCTGTCATGATGCCGAAAATGTACATGAATGGCTCCCGTACAAAAAGCGGCATTTCGCTTCACTGGCATGTGAGTCCTGCCATGTACCCAAACTGTTCGGCCCCGGCTTGCAGTCTGTTGACTGGACCATGCTGGACAGTGAAGAGCAACCATTGAGACAGTACCGCAATGTCAACGGTGATCCGGTAGCGGTAGACAGCCTGATTGAAGGATTCAGACCGCTCATCCTGCCAAGAGCCAATGCAGAGGGTGATTTCCGCCTGGCACCATTTAACTTGGTAACTACCTGGTATTGGAGTGCGGGTGAGCAGGCCATGCCTATATCCAGAGAAAATCTCGAACAGGCGATATTCGTAAATGGCGAATATCACCCTGATCTTGTCGCCGCCATGGACGCAAATGGAGACGGTCAATTATCAGCTGCGGAATTGCGCCTGGTTGATGAAGTCAGTGTCACTGCAGTCAGGAAGCGCCTGGAGGCCAACGGCTTGACCGATTTGCAGATTCGCGGTGAAGTCACGCCATTTTCAATCAGTCATAATGTGGTTAACGGCCAGCAGGCAACCAAGGATTGTTCCAATTGCCACGACCGCGATTCCGTACTGGCAGCATCCTTCAGTCTCTCCGACTACCTGCCTGGAAACGTGCAACCGCAGCCGGGCTCGTATGCCGGGATTAAGCTCTCCGGTGAGGTCACAAACGGTTCGGCCGGCGGCGCGAACTTCCTTTCCGATAACCGCAGTGCAGGCTTTTACATTATCGGTCTGCACGCTGAAAGCTGGGTCGACCTGCTGGGTGTGTTGATGTTTTTGGGCATCATCCTTGGTGTCAGCGTCCATTCAATTGCGCGCTTCATATCGTCTCGCCGACGGCCACCCGTTCATCATCCGTTAGAGCGTGTCCATATGTATGATGCCTACGAGCGTCTGTGGCACTGGTTGCAGGCTGCCGCAATTCTGATATTGCTGTTCACCGGACTAGTCATTCACAAACCGCATTTTTTCGGGATGTTCAGCTTCCCTTACATGGTGAATGTACACAATGTGCTTGGTTTTATCCTGTTGACGAATGCCGTTCTATCGCTGTTCTATCACCTAGCAAGTGGTGAAATACGCCAGTACCTGCCCCAACCCAAGGGTTTCATCGCCAATACCTTGGCGCAGGCAATGTATTACAGCCAGGGCATTTTTGCAGGCAGACCCCATCCGCTGGAAAAAACCAAGGAAAACAAACTCAATCCGTTGCAACAGGTCACCTACCTGGCGATCTTGAATATCCTGCTACCGGCCCAGATTATTACAGGTATCCTGATCTGGGGTCTGCAGCGCTGGCCTCATATCGCCGCAGAGCTGGGTGGTCTGCCGATGCTGGCATTGGTTCATACCCTGGTTGCGTGGACGTTTGCCACCTTTATCGTTATGCATATTTACCTGACAACCACCGGCCACACACCTACCGCGGGCATCAAGTCCATGATCGTTGGCTGGGATGAAGTAGAGAAACACGCGGGCGAGCCGGTAACGGACGGCCCGCAAGGAGAGTCAAAATGAGTCAAGTAACAAGGGCCAAGCCCTATTTAAACCCCTACCTGGCCGGTACCCTTTTGGGTATCGTGCTGTTCCTCGCATTTTTTATCACCGGTTCCGGTCTGGGCGCATCAGGTGGCCTGAACCGCTTGCTGGTTTATGTGCAAAACGAGGTGAATCCACAACATATAGACCAGGTGGCCTACTTGTTGAAAATGGCTGGAGGAAATTCCAATCCGCTGGATAGCTGGATTGTTTTCCTGACAATCGGGACCGTTTTTGGCGGGTTGATTTCCGGTTTGCTGGGCCGCCGTATGAAGTTTGAAACCAACAAGGGGCCGCAAATCAGCAACGGGACCCGCTGGTTGCTGGCATTCGCCGGCGGTGCACTAATGGGATATGGCGCACGTCTGGCCAGGGGCTGTACGTCAGGCCAGGCATTATCCGGTGGCGCAGTATTGTCTGTTGGCAGCTGGGCCTTCATGTTCGCGGTGTTTGCCGGTGCGTATGCATTGGCTTACTTTTTCCGTAAAGCCTGGAATTGAGGAGTATTATCATGGCTAATTTCCCACTTCCTCTTGCTGATTTGCTTGGTCACTGGGGTTCTTATGCGATCTACGCGGTTATCGGTATAGCGTTTGGCATGACCCTTGAAAGCGCCGGTTTTGGTAACTCAAAACTGCTGGCTGCCCAGTTCTACTTTAAGGATATGCGTGTATTCAAGGTCATGTTTACCGCCATTATCGTGGCAATGACCCTGATCTTCCTGTCCTCCGCACTTGGTCTGCTGGACTATAACCTGATCTGGGTACCACCCACTTACCTTTGGCCCGGTATCGTAGGTGGTCTGATCATGGGTGTCGGCTTTATCGTCGGCGGCTTTTGCCCGGGTACCTCACTGGTAGGCCTTGCCACCGGCAAACTTGACGCGTTTGTATTTGTGCTGGGTGTCCTGTTTGGAATATACATGTTTGGAGAAACAGTCGGCAGTTTCGCGACGTTCTTCGAGAGCTCCAACATGGGCCGTTTTACATTGCCTGAACTGTTCAATGCCAGCTATGGGGTTGTTGTAATCTCCATCGTCGTGGCTGCGCTCGTGCTGTTTGTGCTCGCGGAAAAAGTCGAAGCAATGGTCAATGATAAACCACAGCAAAGAATGCCAGGCTGGTTAAAGCCTGCTGCTGGCGGGCTAATTGCACTGGCTGCTGTTGTGTTGATTATCGGCCAGCCCAGTAACGAGGACCGTTGGCAGGCAGTCGCAGCTGAAAGCGAGGCAAAGCTCGAGGAGCGCGCGGTGCAGATTTCTTCTGCCGAATTTATCAAGTACCGGGATGACTCAAAAATCAAGATCATTCCCCTGGACGTACGCGAAGAACGCTACTACAACCAGTTCCACCTCAGGGGCGCGGTTCATGTACCACTTGACGAGGTACAGGCAAAGGCCAGGGAACTGCAGTTTGAAGCCGCCAATACCATTTTCGTCACCATCAGTAATGACGAAGCTGCGGCGACAGAGGCCTGGAAGATCCTGAAAGCTGAAAGTGTACCGAATATCTATATTCTGGAAGGCGGGATCAATACCTGGCTGAAAACCTACGCAGGTGAGAGTATCAGTGACGAGCAGCGGGTCTATAACCGGCAGGAAGATCAGATGGCTTACAAGTTCAATGCGGCAACCGGCTCGCGCCACCCGGCGGCAGCACCCAGTCCGCACCTGCTTGATTTGAACTATGAGCCCAAGGTGATCCTGGAACTAAAACGCGCACCTACCAGCGGTGGCTGCGGCTAAGAATCCAGTAACTATCCGGTTTTGCAACCAAGAACTTACCGGCCCTTTTCAGGGCCGGTTAACACACCATTGAAGCTTTAAACTTAACACACCACTGAATCTTTAAACTTAACACACCACTGAATCTTTAAACTTATTGTCCTTGGTCCAGACACTGATAACAATTTTGTTATCTGACGGTAAGACATGCCATATTGTTTCTGATTTGGCAGGGCAGATGCTATTTAGAACTGCCTGTCTTATGGCCGAGTTCTGATTAATGGAGCCCGGTACAAGGAAGTTGACCTTTATATCATTGCCAACTTCTTTTGCTCCCCTGAAAAGCCACCCGCCAGCGGTTGCATTCATGCTCCCAACGGGGTGCTCGATATAGTAATTATTGACCCAGACCAAGGATTCGTAACTTATGGGTTCTGGTTGCCCGCATCCAGACAGAAGTGCCATGGCTGCTATACCACTGAAAATTTCCCTTTTCATGTTCTTCCCTTTTAACTCTAGTGAGCAATGCATCATGCATAAGCTCAGCAACACGGTGATATTGTTACCTCCTCCAACCCGGGGGTCTACTGTAAATTATTACAGATTAGAGATTTAGAGTTGACTCAATTGAGTTGGTGTATCCACGTCATAGGCGGCATTTTTCGAGGGTACAGCTGTAAGCAACTCGGGGTGGTCTTTAAGTATGCTTCGTGCCCCACTATCGCCATTGAGCGCTTGTAAAGCGCTAAAGCAACTGGCTGGAAAGATCACCGGCGGCATGAGTTGGCCATCTGCCTCGGCACAAACGATACGCTCCGGATCGGAGTGCCATTTTTCTGCCAGATCCTGCAGGTCTGATGTTTGTAATCGCCACTGATCACAAAGAAGTATCATCAACCCGGTCGATTCAGGGCTGATACCGGCGGCACCGGTGGCGATAGACCCACCCATTCCAGCGGACCAGTTCGGATTATGAATCAATCGTACCGGGACAGACTGGATTGCATCTTTCACCGCTTTTGCGTTCGCACCCGTAACGACAACGATTTCCCGCGGGGTGATTGAATGTGCGGTCTCGACCGCATTCTGAATGAGGGTCTTTTTCCTGTATCGCAGCAATTGTTTAGGCTGACCCAATCGCCGGCTGACACCGGCGGCCGGAATCAGGATACTGAGTTGCGGGAAGCTCATACCCCGGTTTGGGTCAGCATGCTGCCGTCACGCCGGTTAAGAAAGGCGTGGATTTCGGCGATGATGGCCAGCGCTATGGATTCGGGCATTTCAGCGCCGATGTCCAGACCGGCCGGTCCGTAGACATGGACACCGGTTGCGCCTATCTCGCCCAGCAGGCGATCCCGGCGGGCACGTGGCCCCAGCAGTCCGATATAGGATAAGGAGGCTTCAACGACCTGTGACAGGTAAGCCCGGTCGTGACCCAGGTGATGGGTCATAAGGACAGCGGCATCCACCTCCTCCAGTGCTATTTGCTGACTGAGATCAGATGGCAGCAACACACGCACCTCACAGCTTGCCGGGAACCGGTCTGCACGTGCAAAACCGGGACGGTGATCGACGACCGCACAATTCCAGCCCATCTCGGCTGCCAGCCGGGCGACGGGTACGGCGTCATGACCCGCGCCGCAGATCAGGATTGCAGGCGGTGGCATGATGGGGATCAGCAGCAACTCAATGCTGCCGGAGACCGTTTTGATACTGTCCTGCCAGTAACGCCGTGACATGTCATGCCCGCTGGAAAACGAAGTGCCTTCGTTTGTCCGCTTGCCTTGCATCAACAAGGTGTCGCCCGTGCTGAACCCGGTACCGCAATCAAGTGAATAGTCTCCGGCAGAATAAGCCGGGTCGCTACTTGAAGTGACCAGGCTTAACAGGCCGCTGTTCCTGTTTTTCCAGGCCTTGTCCAGGATTTTAAAAAAACCAAACCCTGTGTTGCCGTCCAGGCGCTGCAGCATCAGGTGAATGATACCGTCACAACCAAGGCCGAGACCCCATGCAAAATCGTCGCCCTCGCTCATGTCATAACAGACATTGCGGGTTTTCCCGTCTGCAAATACTTCCCTGGCGTGCGCGGCGAGATCGGACTCGAGGCAGCCTCCGGAAATAAGACCGCGATAGTTGCTGTCGGCAGCGATCAGCATCATCGCACCGGGTTTACGGTAGGTAGACCCTTCGGTGGCTACAACCGTCCCCAGTACCAGTGCATCTTCCCCCTGGTGGGCACGATAAAACTCCAGTAAAGCGGTTAGTCCCAGGTGCATCGGTTCAGCCTGCTGTCAAATCCGGCCCGACTATTTACCGGGCTCCGTTGGCAATGGAGGTGCCTGTTTCGAGACCGGACTTTCAAACCCTTGCAGTTGTGATAACACCTCCGAGATCGCCATCTCGAGTTGGCTATCGCGGCCCTGGTTGGTGGCAATCGGGTCGAGTTCCACTTCGATATCCGGGGCAACACCTTCATTTTCCACACTCCACTGACCGTCGGTATCGAAGAACCTGAAGTATGGAACGGTCAGGTATCCGCCATCCACGAGATCCGGGTTGGTGGAAATCCCGATCAGACCACCCCAGGTACGTGTACCCATCAGTTTTCCAATCCCCAGTTCGCGGAAGGAATACGGTAAATAATCGCCACCGGAGCCGGCGTCCTGATCGATCAGCATCACTTTGGGCCCGTGGATTGCACCCGCTGGCGTATTGAAAATCAGGCCATCCCTGTCTTTCCAGCCGGAAAGATGTCTGCGGCTGAGCACATCCGTAATGTAATTGGCGGCCTGGCCTCCTGAGTTTGAGCGCTCGTCAATGATCATGGCCTGCTTGTCGACCTGGGCAAAGAACATACGGTTGAAGAACGTATAACCTGCTCCGGCAGTATTGGGCAAATAAACATAACCAACCCGGCCGTTGGTGGCTTTATCAATGGCGCGCCGGTTGTTTTCAATCCATGACCACAAACGCATCATGCGCTCGGAGTCCACCGGTTCAACAACGATTTCGCGGGCGTCGCGTCCATTGGCACCTGGACCAACCCGCAAGGTGACCTGTTTGCCGCTCGTGCCTTGTAAGACATCGAATATATTGTCCAGGGAACTCAACTCCCGGCCGTTAATGGCGAGGATGTATTCGCCAGGTCTTGCTTCATTTCCGGGTGTGGTCAATGGAGCTTTGATAAACGGGTTCCACTGTTCACCGTTATAAACCTTTGCAATTTGATAGCGGCCCTGGTCAATGACAAAATTTGCACCCAATAATCCGGTATTGGTGCCACTTTCACTGTGGACATCTCCACCACCGGTGCGGTTATGACCCGCCTGCATTTCAGCGATCATCTCAACCATCAATGCGGACAGGTCCTCACGTCTGCCGACGTGATTGACCAGTGGCCGGTAGCGATCGTAAACCGCCTGCCAGTCCAATCCATGCATGTTGTTGGCGTAGAAGTATTCTTTTTCCATGCGCCATGCTTCATTGAAAATTTGTGTCCACTCTTCAAGCGGATTTATCTGTATTTTCAAGCCATCAAGCGAAAGCTTTTCCGGTTCTAGTTTGTCGCCGGTTTCAGCTACAGCAAGAGTGCCATCGGACTTGTTGATGATCAGGTGACCGCCATTGGCGCTCAGCCTGAATCCAGTCAGACCCGTTAAGAGGGTAGTGGCTTCCTTCTCTTTGAAATCAAAACGTACCAGGGTGTTGGCCGCGCCGTCCTCGGTTCCAGGGGGGTCAACGCTGATACCCGGTTGTGTTGCCTGGATGTAATACAGATTGCCATCCTTGTCTACGGCAAGGTTGCCATAATTGTTTTCAGCCACCGGTAATGCAACAAAACGTGCAGACAGGTTTTGCAAGTCGATCCGGGTTTCGGGCGCCTTTTCAGCGTCCTTGTCCTCTTTGTTTTTGGACTGCTCCTTTTCTTTCTCTTTATCTGCTTCGTCATCCTCATTTTCGTCACCGACACCGGCTAACACCGGGGACTTTCCTTCTGCAGCCAATACCAGTGCATAAAGACCGGCACGATAGGGCCGTTCCTGGGAGGTCATATTGAGCCCGACCTGGATCGGCCCCGAGTTTGTCGACGCGGCGAAATACAGGTATTTGCCATCCTTGCTGAATGCCGGCGAGGCAACATCTGCACTGCCATCTGTTACAACGGTATTTGAGCCTGTTTCGAAGTTAAACAGGGCCAGGTCCCGGTTGTAATTGGATTGCTCAAGCGTGTAAGCGAGCCATTTGCCATCTGGAGAAACGGATACATCGACCTGTTCGCGCCGCACTCCGGTGGAAATTTCGCTGATTGTTCCACTGGCAGGGTCGATGGAAAAAAGAGACAAGTGGTTGTCCTCATAAACAATGCGCGGCTTGTCTCCGCCACCCCAGGCCAGCAACTGATAAAAGTGCGGCCCCAATTCATACTGTGTATGGTTTCCGCGACCGGTCTGGTCTTTGAGCACGAGGCTTTGGCCGTCATTTGATTCGGTGATGTAGGCGACCTGATCTCCTTTTGGAGACCAGATGGCGGAATATTCCCGGGTCGTGCCGTCCTGGCTGATATTGCGAACTGCACCGTCTTCAACCGGGACGGTAAACACCACACCCCTGGCCGTGATGATGGCGCGCTTACCGGATGGGGAGATATCAGCGTGTTGAATGGTGCCGCTCGCGTCTTTCCATTGGGTTCGAAGCTGTGGCAGGTCAGGATTGATAAAGACCGGAATATCGCTGACACGCGCACTTCCTGTATCCAGGCTTTTCAACTGCCCGCCAGCTTCATAGACAAGCGTGGTGCCATGACCGGAAAATGCACGAACATCCCACACCGGCTCATTTGAGACCCTTGTTATGGCCTGGCTGGCGGGATCATAATGATAGATATTATAGATTTCATTTTCACGGTCGGAGATAAAGTACAGCTGGCCGTCCAACCAGACCGGGTTGAAATTGGTGACACCGGCCCCCGGCACGGTGGTCACTGTCTGTGCTTTGATGTCCATGATTTTGATCGCCGGCGTTGTACCGCCGCGATACCCCTTCCAGCCGGAACTGCCGCCGAAAAGACCGTTGTATCCTGAACCAAACGCGATGTAAGCGAACCTTTTTCCATCCGCGTCATAGCTGCCCCGGTAGACCCGCGCCTCCATCTGCTTTACCGGAAGGCCGCCATTGATCGATGCATGGTAAAGCTGTCCCGACCGGCCATGATCCGTCTCACGGGCCGATACCAGGGTCACCGCTGTTCCATCCGGTGTCCATCCGGTAGGGATGTCGGAACCGGGGTGCCAGGTCAGCCGCTGGGGCTGGCCGCCGGATACGGGGATGAAATAAGCATCATTGTTATCTTCATAATTGGCCATAAACGCAATCAGCTTACCGTCCGGTGAAAAAACCGGGCTGTTTTCCTCTGCCGGACTGGAGGTCAAACGCCTTGGGCTGGAACCGTCCCGGTTAGCTACCCAGATATCACCTGCATATACAAATGCCAGGTTTTGCGCAGAAACGGATGGTTGCTTGAGCAATAAAGTCTGTTGTGAGAATGCTGTCTGAACGAAAAATGATAAGGCAAGAATAGTGATGGAAATGACTGGTTTCATAATGAGGCCTTTGCCGGGGTAGTGAGGTATACACCAAGTGATAGCTGTCTTTTGTCGGTAGCCAAACAGTATAAACCTTGACCGGCTATAAGTTGAATGATTATGTCAATTTCAGATTCCGGCAGCTGTGCTTGTCTTGAAAACCACGGCTTTGAATCCAGATGATAAATAAACCACCTAACAGGCCGGCAACGTGCGACCAGGCGTATGGCGGCCAGCTGATATGCGTCACGATCGATATACCCTGGGATACCTCGAACAGCACTTTTGCGATACTGCCGCAGGCCAGGATGAAGATCCACCAGGACCGGGTCAGTTTCCACTGAAGCCAGAGAGCAACAAGCAGCAGTGTATTGAGTACGCCGGAAAGTCCGCAGTAATAATCCAGTTGTGAAAACGGTGTCAGGAGCAGGGCACTGACAAACACTATACCGGTCCCTGATGCCGCCAGCAGTAGTTGTCTCGACCGGTATTCCAGCAGTGAACCCAGTACGGCGAGACCAAGGCAGTTCCACAGCAGGTGTTGCAGGTCAGCATGTATGAAATGGCCGCTGACGATGCGCCAGATCTCACCCTCCCAGATATCCTTGGCACTGAAATAGAGTTGTGTCTTGTCTGCCACCAGCCAGTGTAGCCCGATAAGGGCAGTGACCAGGCCAATGGTCAAAATGGGTATTCGTTGTTTTGTCATGATGGTATCCCCTCAAAGGGGACGGCCCAAAGACCGCCCCCGCGGAGTCTAGTGATCCCGTCTTCCTGCTTTGAGATGCAGTATCATCAAGGGTAGTAATACCAGCAGCATCCAGATATCAAATGCACCACCTCCATTGCCATGACCCGCCCTGGGTTCAGCGTACATCGGCTGGCTGTTGTCGACCCGGTTATTGCGTATACCCTTGACCATGCGCTCCTGTCTCGCCAGCTGTTCTTTTTCCACACGAGACCGGTTGAGGCGCTTGAGGCCGAGTTCCTGGAAGCGTTCCTCACGCAGAACAATCATCGAGGTATAGTCGGTGACCAGGCCGTTCTCAACGGCAACATAGGTGATGGCCTGTTCGATATCGGCGTCTTCACCGAAATAGTCCAGCCGGTTTTGCAGGTCCTCGATTTTTGCAAATGCCCACAAGCGTTCGATTTCAGGGTGAAGTGTCGCAACTTCAGGGAATTGGAAGACGGTTGAATAGTTTCTGTATCTGCCCGATACCTTACCGTCGAGACTGAGGCTGGCTTCGCCGCTTCCCCAGTAATGGCCAAATACGATGAGTTGCTGGCCTCGATAGAGACTGCCGAACTGCTCCGGTGTCAGATCACCGACCTTGACACCTGCAATCCTCAAGTCGATATCGTTTAAGGCCTCGTGTGTCAGCCTGGAGGTCGCCTCAAGCAGTTTGCCGGCTATATCGTCGCTGTTTGAAACATTGATCGCAAATCCATTGGAAACCCGTGCCATGCTTTCCAGCAAGGGCCGGTTTGCGCTGTTACCCAACACGAAACTGAATAGCCTGACATCGGTTTGCTCGAGCAGGTCCAGGAAATCCTGCTTTTCGGTGTAGCCGAGGTTGGCAACACCATCTGTGACCAGCACCAGTGCGCTACTGCGGTCTGCGTCCAGCGAGTGAATACCGAGATTGAGACCGGCGAACAGGTTTGTGCCGCTGTTCGGGTGGTTGCTTTCGAGTGCCCTGATAGCGTTCTGCACATTCTCAGGTATTGCGTTTTCAAAGCCATGGGTGATTTCCCGTGGCTGGTTATTAAACAGGATGATGCGGAAGCGGTCATCGGGATTCAAATTGGCGAGACCCCTGTTGACGCCTTCGATCAGGCTCTGGAATTTACCTTCCATTGAACCGGAAATGTCGAGTACGAAGACCCAGTCCCTGCCCCTGGTGATTGGTTCAAGGTCATCCCCGGGCGTAAGCGTGAGCATAAATGTACCGCGCTGACCGGGGTTCTCTTTGTAAGTGACCAGTTCGACCGAACCGGGAAGTCCCTGGACCTGGCGCCAGTAGACAACGATGTCCTTGTCAAGCCGGTGTACAGCAACCGGTGCTGTTCCGGTTGTTGCGCCTTCCTCCAGAGATGGAGTCTCCGAGATCATGGACACATTCCACTCCCCGTCTGACAACTTCTGTACGTTGGCCTGCGGGTGTTGCGGTAGTCTGAAATCGTCGATCGGCCAGGAGGAGCGGAACGACAGATTAAAGCTGAAAGATGCTTCAACCGAATCCTGGTATGTCCAGAAGGACAGTTTCTGCTCATCTACTCCGCCTTCTTCCAACGGGTATACATAACGCCCGATAGAGGTGTCAATGTGCACAGGCTGGATATAGGTCAGGCTGATGCGCACGTCCTGCCCGGCACGTACGGGGTAGACAGCGATATCAAAAGTCCGGTAACTGTCCTGTTCGGCCAGGGCTGTTTCCCTGCCGGCCTGCTTTTCCTGCTGATAGATTTCGCGGGCCTGTTGTTTTTCAAGTACTTCGCCGGTTACCGGCAAGCCGTCGATCCAGTAGGTGAATTCACCGACCGCGGCCTTTTCCGGAACAGGAAAGGAATAGATTGCCTCAAGATCAGTAGCATGCGGGTTGGCGAACACCTGCTCAACGCGGGTAATCGCATAACCATCTTCGATAACGACGTTGACATGGTGCTCCCTGATCTCAAGCTGCGGTAGGTCCGACCCCGTTGGGGTCATCAATCCGGCGGCGCGATTTGGTGTGCTCCATAGAGTGGTAAAAAACAGTGCTATTAAACTCAGGATGATTGGTCTAATTGGTTTCATGACTTGCTCCGTAAACTTGGTTGAGAATTGACACCCCTTGCCGGGGGCAACCGCCTTACGAAATTCATCATGGTTAGTGATTACATATTACGCAACTAAATTATGAAAAGTAACAATATAATTACTCAAAAGTATTAAATAATAATACCCTAAGGTATTTGTTTGCTGAATCCGCCTTTTAGCAATGGCTTGAACAGACCATATTGCCAATCACGCATCGCCAATACCAGGGTCGTGCCGTTTCGTTGTGCCAGGTCTAACGCGGCATCATCATTGTTTAAGAGTCCAAACTCTCTGGCCAGACGTTTTAGCTTATGCTGAAGTTCAGCGTTGCTCTGTGATGAGAACATGCCATTGAGAACGATCAGGCATTCGTCATCACGGCTAAAGTGGGTACTAAAAAACTCCTGGCTGATTTTCT
>Ga0316194_10000100_pt1 | contig 43272 bp, 33 predicted proteins | sample CroRivsedime1_MG_FD_204936 | JGI IMG/M metagenome (GOLD analysis project Ga0316194, IMG submission 204936) | Coastal sediment microbial communities from Maine, United States - Cross River sediment 1 | ecosystem: Environmental > Aquatic > Marine > Coastal > Sediment | place: USA: Maine...
GAATGATGATCTGCAATCCTTTACGCTGACACGATTTATGCCACCTGCCCTGATGGGGTTTCAGGGCAGGGCAGTGGTCATTGATCCTGATGTTTTTGCTGTCAGTGATGTATGGGATCTCTTGTCCCGGGATATGCAGGGTAAGGCGATCATGGTCAGGCCTCGCTCCGGGCGGAAGACGGGAAGGGGTTGCCTGGCGACCAGTGTGATGTTGCTGGATTGTCAGCAATTGCAGCATTGGCGGGTGGAAGAGCAGTTCGCTTCCATGTTTGCCGATGAGCTGGATTACATGGACTGGATCTGCCTGAAAAATGAACCAGCCGACACTATTGGCCTGTTTGAAAACGAGTGGAACGATTTTGACCATCTGACACCTGCTACACGCATGCTGCACACGACCAAACGCAAGACCCAGCCCTGGAAAACCGGGTTACCGGTAGATTTCAGGCCGCCGGAGACATTCCGTGTGTTCCCCCCTTCCGGCTGGTTAATGTACGCGCGCCGAAAATTGTTTGGTGAATATGCCTTTATGGGCAAGTATCGGCAGAATCCTGATATGGCCCAGCAAGAGCTGTTTTTTGGACTGGTTCAGGAATGCCTGGACAATGGCATGATTACCATGGATATGCTGTCTGAGGCCATGCAGAACAACTATGTGCGTCATGATGCACTGGAGGTACTTGAACGTACGCCGCCCTTGTCTCAGCAAAACATCGCTCATGGATAACAGCATGGGTTATTGCATCTGTTGCTTGTGAGTTTCCCCCCGTTGCGGTTGTGTCATAAAGCCTGGCCCGAGCAGTGCGATTAAGCAGGTTTTCTCGATGATCGATCGATACAGGTGGAAGAGCAACCCCGCAATCATGCCAGGGCAAGGTTGAGAGCTTGGTGGTGAACAGCTTGCCTGAGGATCAAAAACACATACAACCGGATTGCATCGTTTTGGGTGTCAAGCCGGGGGTGCCCCCGAGTCCAAAACCGCCCGTGCGGATATTCCTGGGGACGCAACCGGAGCAGTATCGTCCGGAACGTGTGTTTTTCTGGTCGATCGAACAAGTGCGTGATCCCGGCCGGGTCTATGAAATCCACTTGATGAAGGGGCTGTCTGGATATCACCGAACCTGGCTCTGGAATACCGGGTTCACAAATTACCGCTTTGCTATTCCTCATTATGCGGGTTATCAGGGACGGGCAATCTACAATGACGTTGATCAAACATATCACGCAGATCCAGCCGAACTTTTTGATATGGATATGGGAGGCCATGCCGTTCTCGCTGTGAGCCGGACTGATACGTCAGTCATGCTCATGGATTGCGAGCGAATGAGGAAGTTCTGGACCCTGGGGAAAGCCCAGTCAAGCCGCAAATATCCTCTCATTGCCATGGTGCAGGCGGAAGAGGGCGCGTACGGCTTGTTTGATGAAGGCTGGAATGTCCGCGATACCCCCTATCTCCCGGGACGCACCAAGTGCTACCACTACACCATTCTTCACTACCAGCCATGGCGACCGCTCAGGGAGCGCTTTTATTATCGGCCCAACAGGGAAGGCGGGAAATTGTGGTGTGGTTTGGAAGAGGCAGCGGATCGTGCCGGTTTCCAGGTCTTCACTGCCAGTCGACCATCACGGCATTTTGATGAAATTCTCGAAACACAAAGTCATGCCCTTGAAAACAATTTCGCACTGACAATCCTGGCGGATATGGCGGCCGACCTGATCACCGCTACGTCGGCCAGCAGCGTCCTTGAAGTGCAGGGCTCGTGTCCTGCAGCAGATACAAGGCAACGGCGATTGATGGACCTGGTCCGTGAGATGCGTGCTGCTCATGCGCGGGACAGATATGACGGGGTTGTCTTGAGTGCTGACCTGAGTCACTGGCCGAAAGAAGACTTGCCCTGGATCCTCGATGAGCTTTTTGCACGCGCAGGGCGATTTGTCGTTGGCACTGTTCACGTCCCGGAGGCAGCCAGGGGCCGGAGGGGTGCACGCCGCCTTGCCATGGCGAAGGCGGCGGAATGGTGGCGTTGGGCACTCGGGGCAGCAGCGGCTCATTATCCTGAAGTTTGTTGGCGTTTTGCCCTTGCACCGGGCCTTGATAGCGGCATTGAGGACATGGAATTCTGCAGGGGCGGTTCCCACCCGACCAGCGCTCCACCAGCAGTGTGGGTCCTGCTTGATGAGAAACCCGGTCACACCACCCAGTCGCTGGGTCTGGCCAATAGTCTTGGCTGGCCCCGCGAAGAGAAAAAGCTTCAATTCAACTGGCGAGCTGAACTGCCAAATTCCATGGTGAAGGGCTCTACCACCAGCCTCAAGGCATCAAGTGCCTCCATTGCCGGACCGCCATGGCCCGATCTTCTGATTGCGGCTGGCCGGAGGACGGTTCCGATTGCGGAATGGATACGTCAGCACTCCCTTGGACGCACGCGAACGGTTCAGATAGGGCGCATTGGAACTTCCCGTGAAGATCATTTCGATCTCGGGGTCGCACCGGATTATGCCGGTCTCTATCCGGATCCTCGCCGTCTGGAAACGGCGATGCCGCTGACGCGTGTGAGTCAGGAGTCGCTCGATGCGGCTGCCGAACGATGGCGCGATGAATTAGGCCCCGTCAAGGGGCCGCGTATTGCCTTGCTGGTCGGCGGGACCAATGTCGAACATGAATTCAGCCCGGCGTGCGCCAGGGAACTGGGTGAAGCAGTCAAAACCATGGTGGACGCCATTGGTGGCTCGGTCCTTGTCTCCACCAGTCGGCGGACTTCGCAGGCAGCTGCTGAAATACTCCTGTCGGCCCTGGGCGCATCCTGCTCTCATGCTTATGTTTGGCAAAGAGACAAGGAGAACCAGGAAAATCCTTACATGGGTTACCTGGCGCTTGCAGATGCCCTTGTCGTCACCGGGGAAAGTGCATCGATGCTGGCCGAAGCCTGCACGACAGGGAAACCGGTTGCGATATTTCCCTTGCCCGCGAGATCGGCCGGGATCCTCGCATGGGTGCGTTCCGTGGGACGTGCTCTCGGTGATGCCGTAGCCAGGCGTGCCTACGCACGTCCGGTGAACAAGCGAGGCATTGAGCGGCCGCAACGAGGAGTACAACGTTTTTGTGCCGGCTTGCTGGCAAAAGGGTGGGTGCGAACCGGTGGTCATAGCAGGCAACTCCACGAGTCTTTGATATCCCACGGCATGGCGGTATATTTCGATGGCAGTTTGCCTCCACCGCCAGGAGCAGGTCTCAACGAAATGAACCGTGTTGCCGGGCGGGTTCGCGCCCTGATGGGTTTTGAAAAATGACAAGATGCCCTTGCGACAGGCGCAGCGTCCCGGGGAAGCTCTGATTGATTACTTCATCGTCATGCCGGCGAGGGCCGGCATCCGGTGTGTTGAAAACTCTGAATCCCGGCCCTCGCCGGCATGGCGACCTAACCAGGGCTTCCCTGGATTGTGCATTGTCGCTGCTCTGTCTTGCAGAACAGCTCCCGCACTCTGCGGACGGTGTTTTCCAGGTCCTTGTTATCCGTGGACAGGGTGGTTTCATCGCCATCATCTCCCAACAGTAAAATCCGCTGCTGTTGAATCAGGTTCTCATGAATGCGCGTGATGTCCCGGCGCAGTCGTTTTGGCCCGAGATGGTTGCGCAGCCAGGTACCCAGCGTGCGTACTGGATGACGTGGTTCAATCGTGATGAAGTTGGGCTCGGAAGGTTCGCCGGCATGTTCTGGACACGAGGCATCGTAAAGGCGGACGGGTTTTCCAGTGGCACAGCTTTCCGTGAGCATGGAGATGCTTTCCGCTGTGACGATGAACGAGTCGGCGAGTGCCAGGAAACCGTAGTATGGATTGGCGGTGTGCCTGTCATTGTAGTCAAAGAACAAGGCCGGAACGTTAATCTCCTTTTTCATCAATGCCAGGGTCCCATCCGGGCTGCGGGCACTTGTGGTTACCAGCAATGCACCGTTTTTCGAGGCGGCGATGGCACTGGCGGATCTCGCCAGATAACGAAGCCCGGCTGTCGTGAATTGAGAGCAACTGCTGTTGCCGCCGATAAGGACTGCAATCCACGGTTGGGGTAAATGAGCAAACTCGGGTTCCCAGCGTTGCGCGGCAGATGCCAGCCTTTTCCGGTCTATACGGTGCAATGGTAATTCGTTGTAGAGGATGTTCGGAGTTTTCGGCAGCTTATACTGGGGCGTAGTCACAATGAGGTCAAAGTGCTTTGGGCGTGCCCAGGGGCGTCCGATATGCACCAGGCGACAGTGTCCCCCCGTTTGTTTCCTGATCCATCGCGCAACAGGTTCATTCCGCCGCCCGGCAGAAATCACCAGATCCGGCCAGGGTGGGGCCAAACTGTCGGACTGCTCCCTCTTCAGGCCGAGCAGAGTGACTTTCAGCAGCCGATTCGGGATCAACTCCAGCGAGATGTAGTGCAGGTGCTTTTCGATCCAGCCCCAGCCAAGAGACTCGGCGAGTGCCAGAACCTGATTATTGTCTCCCGCCTTTTGTCCAAGCAGTGTCCAGACAACAGGCGTGTTGCATGTTCCTTTATCGGGGCCCATAGTGGATGCCTTCAGAGATGACTCGTTGCTATTGCCCGCAAATGCAAGATTGGCACACCTTCTTCCGTACCGGCCGAAGATGCATTCGGCCGTCCTGCACGATGGCATACTTTTGGGGCAGTAACACCCGCACGGTCCGTGCCAGCGGGCACTTGAGCCGCCTGATTATAACGTGCATCCGGAAATCTCCTGTATAAGCCGTGAAAATTAAACAAATGCACACCAGGAAACAAGCGCATGGTATGCCATCAGCGTGATATTGGCGGGTTCAGGCGCCGTACAGCTACGCCAGTCTACGCTGGTGCCCGTGGATACTGGCAGTTTACCCGCAAGGTGCAACGCAGGCAGTGTACACAGCAGGGTCGTGGTAATGCATGCACGTCTGGTCGGGGCCTGATCCGACGCAACCAATCCGGATGTCAAGGGTCTATGCGGATATGAAATTTAATCTTTGTGTACCTGGGAAGTCTTTCTTCAGCAACTATCTGCAACTGCTCATTGGGCTGCTGATGCTGGCTTTTGTGTCACCGGTATCTGCCATTGACAGCCAACCCTATCCTGAATTTGATGCTATCTACGATGCACGTGTCAATGGTATTCCGATTGCGGAAGCCAGCTTCAGCCTGCACAGGCTGGGCAATGGCGATTTTGTATACCAGCAAAAATCAACACCCGTCGGTATCGCCTCATTATTATTCGGGGCGAAGGTTTCAACCGCCAGCAGCCGTTGGCGATTCACCAACAACAGGATACAGGCGCTGGAATACCGGTCCAGCAAGGAAGATGGTGATGCTGACGATAATCTTCACCTGATCTTTAACTGGAAAACCGCCCATGTGGAAAATGTTTCCACAGATGGCCCGTGGCAGACCAAAATGCCAAAAGACACACTGGACAAGCTGGTTATGCAAATGGCACTGCTGTTTGAACTGCGCGAAGGGATAACTGAATTCCAGTATCCGGTCGCACATCAGGGGCGTATTAAACAGTACCGCTTCAAACAGACCGGAAAGGAAAAAGTACAGCTGCCAATTGGCGAATATGACACCCTGATCGTGGAACGGCTGGATGATGACCGGGACAAGAGCATAATCTGGAGTGCCCCGGAATTGAACTATTTCCCCTTGCGTTTTCTGAAGCGCAAGCAGAGCGGCCTGGAAATAGAACTGTTGCTGCGCAAGGTTGAGTTTGTCGGACAGGAAGTCTCTGATTGACAGATACTTGTAAGGGCAACGCCACAACCGGGTCAGGTTAGGGGGCCGGGATTAATAATTGCAGCTGTATTGCACGCGCAATAATGGTAAAATCACGTGCGGTCAGTGCTTTCCAGCCGCTTGCTCTGAATTATATACTTCCAACAGATCTCCAGGCGGCAACGTGGAATACAGCGTCTTCATCCAGACCAGGCACATACAAATCGTCGGGCGACACTGCCATGCAATGTAACAGGAACCCGCGCGCCATGATGTCTTCGATGCTCTGGATCGAACGCTCGATCCTGTACCCCCCTCCGGGTAATCCACCGTTAAACCTGTCGGCCCCCGGATAGCCTCATTCATCCGGCGGGACGGGTATACCCCGTTGAACATGCATTTCATATGATGACGAAAAAAACCGAAGCCAGCATAAAGTTGTGTCTTGTATCACCCATATTCTACCCGACCTACGGCGGGGCGGAGCTGCGCTTTATGCGTTACCTGCCGGGCTTCAGGCAGCGGCATATCGACTGCCGCGTATTGACGGGGACACCACTTGCCGAAGACACTGCAACACCTGCATACCGCGAACTCTGGTCACAGTACCAACCCGGACAGATGCTGCCTGTGGAACAGGTTAACGACACCCCCCTGCACCGCGTACGGCTGCCGGACGACAAGGGACCACAGCGAGCCACCCTGTTGAACAGGGCATTGCTGGATCTCTGCAATAATCCACAATACCGGCCGGATGTCATCCAGCTCGTTGGTAACCTGCAGCTGAAAGCCGTGTTCTGGCTGAGAAAACTGCGGGCCATGGGCATTCCCCTGATTTACTCTGTTACCATTACCTCCAAGCTCAGACAGAAAAAAAACCGTTCCACACTGCGGCAGGCGCTTATGTTGCGCCAATGGCGTTACCGCACCCTGTTCAACTACCTCGACTGCATCATAGTAAACAATACTCCCATGCGGGATCTCATGAGAGACATGGGCGTGACCAGCCGGATCGAAGTGATTCAGAACGGCGTTAATCTGCAACGATTCAGCGTCAACAGACGTAACCCGGAAGCCATGGCGTTGCGGCATAATCTGGGCATCGGCGACGATGAGATGATGATTACCACGGTTGGCTCAGTCATGCCGCGCAAGGGCAGTGACTTGCTGCTGGAGGCCTGGGTCCGTATCAATGCGGCGCACCACAACACACACCTCGTTTACGTTGGCCCGCGCAAGGACCTGGAGCGCCCCGGGCTCACTGCGTTCAAGGAACGACTGGAGAAGCTCCGTGCTGAATCCGGAAACCCCGAGAGGGTGCATTTTGTCGGTCTCGCCGACGATGTCGAGAGCTACCTGAATGGCTCGGATTTGTTCGTGCTGCCGTCCCAGCGGGAAGGTATGCCGAACTCGGTTATCGAAGCAATGGCCTGCGGGACGCCTGTCGTGATCACCCCGTTTCTTGGGCTTTCCGATGACCTGGGCACGGCTGGCAAGCAATACCTGCTGGCTGGTTTTGATGCGCATTCGCTGGCCGCAACAATAGCAACAGTTCTTGAAGATCCGTCACTACGCGATAGCTTGAGCAAGCAGGGCAGGGCGTGGATCGAAACAACCATGGATCTGCAGGACTCGCTTGATCGCTATGCAAACCTGTACCACGAGTTGGCGGAGAACCCGGCGCAGTAGCTTAATCCCAGGTCCGACAGGTTCCATGACACCGCTTTCCCTATAGCGCCTCTGAATAGCCCAATAATTCAAAATCTTTTTTATAATACTCATAGGCAATTTTACGGGTTTCTTCCGTGTAACAGCCTTGATAGGCATCTCTTACTGATTTGTTTCTATGCGGCAAAGCAAGATCAACACCCAGTTTCTGCGCCACCTTGCTAAAATCTTCCTCAATATTTTCGAAATGGCCAATAAAGTCGACCATTATCTCCCCCTCAAAATTAACAACATAATAATGCTGCTGCATCAAATGCCATTGAGAAGCCGCCTCTGGTTTATTTAAACCCCGAACAACAAAATCGGTAAAATCCTCATAAGCCGTTAAATACTGGTCACGGAACTGCATATCAGCCCGGCCACCTTTCCCGCCCTGCATGAGGTAGTTATATGCCGAAACCAGTCGATCATAGGGATTTCTTACAAAAGCAAAAACAAAATATTTTTCGAACTTCTCGGGGTTGTCCAGGTAAAAATCCATTGCCAATTTATGCCCGGGACCTTTTGTATCCGGACACAGGATGTTTTTCATACTGGTGCCGGCAACCTTGGGAACATGAATAAAAATACACTTGTTCTTATCAAAGCAGGGGCGAAAATACGTCTTTCCCTTGATTTTCCTCTTCAGCCTTTTGTAAAAGGTCCTGTTTTTAACGGGGAGGTCAATGTGAGTCAAAAAACTATCTCCAGGATGTTGTCGCTTTCATACAGAAGTCGAGGCGCCGCAAAATTTTATCCTCTCCGTGCCGTTTTTCCCAGTGCGCCCGGAGACGAATTTATGTGTACAATCGCCGCGAACAAAGGCTGACTGCCTGTGCGTAACGGGCCTGGAATCTTATTGATAAATGTGCGGAATTGCAGGTTTTCTCTACCGATCAAAACGTCCGGGCAAGGCGGAATTGTCACAGAATGCCGAGACGATGGCGAATCGCCTGCGCCACCGGGGGCCGGATGCGGGTGGTGTCTGGGTTGAGGCCGAGACCGGCATCGCGCTGGGTCACCGGCGGCTGTCAATCATCGACCTGTCGGCAGCGGGTGCACAACCCATGTGTTCCGCCAGTGGCCGTTATGTGATTGCCTATAACGGCGAGATCTACAACTGGGCGGCACCGCGTGACCGGCTTGCGGGCGAGGGTTATCCCTTCACCGGACATTCCGATACCGAGGTGGTGCTGGCGGCAATCGAGCGCTGGGGGTTGCAGAAGACGCTGGATTCCATCCACGGCATGTTCGCCTTCGCACTCTGGGACCGGGAGACACGCGAACTGACGCTGGTGCGGGACAGGGTTGGCAAGAAGCCACTCTATTACGGCTGGTGTGGCGATGCCTTCATGTTTGCCTCGGAGCTGAAGGCGTTGCGGGTGCATCCGGAATTCGATGCCGCCATTGACCGTGATGCGCTCGGGCATTTCATCCAGTACGCCTGGATATCCGAGCCATTATCGATTTACAGGAATATCCGCAAACTCCAGCCTGGTGGCTATCTCACCATCAATGCAGATACAGCTCCCTGGGCTGCACCGCTACAGCGATACTGGGCCTCCAGCCGGGTGATGGAGGCCGCCCGTGCGCAACTGTTTACTGGATCATTTGAACAGGCCTGTGACCGGCTTGACCATTTACTGGGCGCGTCAGTCAGGGAGCGCATGGTGGCCGACGTGGATCTGGGTGCCTTACTGTCCGGTGGCATCGACTCCAGTACCGTTGTGGGCATGATGCAAAAACACGCCGACCGGCCGGTAAAAACCTTTTCCATCGGGTTTCATGAGAAAAAGTACAATGAGGCCGAATATGCATCGGCCATTGCGAAGTACCTCGGCACTGCTCATGAAGAGTTGTATGTCACCCCCGCAGACTGTCTCGAGGTTATCAGTGATCTGCCCGCTATGTATGATGAACCGTTTGGTGATATCTCCCAGGTGCCGACTTTCCTCGTTGCGCAGCTGGCGAGTCGGCAGGTAAAGGTGGTGCTGACTGGCGATGGTGGTGACGAAACCTTTGCCGGATACAATCATTACCCCGAGGGGCTGGCGCAGTGGCACTGGCTGTCGAAACTGCCGCACGGGCTGCGGGCTGCGGGTGCGGATGCATTGGCAATGCTGGATGAGCTGAGCTGGAAGGTGCTCAAGCCTGCCGACCCCTCCACGTGCAGGAGGGTGTCCGGCTGGCGCAAGGTTGCCGGCAAGCTGGCGCGGCGGTCGCGTGGCTGGCGGGCCAGGAACCCGCAGGGCGTGCTGGCCTGTCATTTTGCACGCACCCATCGGCCAGAGGCCCTGGTGACCGGTGCGCGGGTGGGGATCAGTAATATGACTGATGCCGATATGTGGGCACAGCAGGTTGATCCCCTCTCCGCCATGCGGCATTTTGACTACAGCGGTTACATGGTCGGCGATATCCTGGTCAAGGTCGATCGCGCCACCATGGCTGTCGGCCTGGAGGCGCGCTGCCCGATACTTGATACCCGTGTTACCGGGTTTGCCTGGACATTGCCGAATGAATACCTGCTGGGCAAAGAGGGCGGCAAGCGTGTGCTGCGCAGTGTGCTTGAGCGTTATGTGCCGCGCGAACTCACCGACCGGCCCAAGCGAGGCTTCTGCGTGCCTGTTGATGACTGGTTACGGGGGCCGCTGCGAGACTGGGTGGAAGAACTGCTTGCAGAACAAAGATTGCGTGAGCAAGGTTTTCTGGAGCCGGCCGCAGTAAGACAATTATGGGCGCAGCATCTGTGCCGCTGGCGCAATCACTCGAATATACTCTGGTCGATACTCATGTTTCAGGCATGGTTTCTGAGTCTGGAAAACCAGTCGACATCATGAGCGATGCTTTAGACAAGAATGGCGGAGGTATTAAAATTCAGCAGAACTCCCGGTTTTTGATACCGGCAATCGCCTTGACCTGACCGCCACAGCCCCGGCACTTTTCAATGTCGATGCCGCAGCAGCATGCAAATTCATTCTGTGAATGACAACAAACCATCACACAAATCCGGGAACCGGGTTTTCTTGCCGGTTATATAATCCTTGTAAAACTGGATTGACTCCTGGTCATGGCTATACCCGGATTTGATCTTCATTACCGAGAGCGCATTGGCTATCCACTCTTCCTCCGGCTCCAGTCCGAGGAATTCAGCCAGATTCACCAGCATCCCAGCAGATATCTCATGCTCAAAAAAATAAAAGAAACGCTCCGGGTGATTCTCCTTGAGCTCGGCAAACCAGAAAATCTCGTCCAATATCGCCTGTACCGTATCAGCAACAGATGAGTTCTTGTCAAGACCAGGAAAGAGCTCGCAATGTCGTGATTTCAGATTTGATACAGCACAATCCAGAGGATGCCGAATAGGCAGCAAGAATCTTGGCCTGGGATCCCTGTCGAATATTTTTGATAAGTCGATATGCCTCTCACGAATCAGATTGGATGTGCGGAGAGATTCTTTCCAGAATAAGCACTTGATGTTGTTTTTTATTAACGCAAGCCCGCTACCGTCATACCTGTCCCTCATTTCATGCTTGCTTTCAAACGCATGCGAATGCGTTACCGAACCGCCCAGGTCCCCACTTGTTCCCTTGCCGGATATTGTTATAGCGAACTGAATAAATCGATCCAGTTTCCCTGTACTGAAATCCGCTAAAAAATCTATCTGCTTTTTACCAAATATTCGGGCTCCGGCATGGTTAAGAACCTGGCAATCAGGATGCAGAAACAGAACAGATGCTGTCAAAGTTGTCAGATTTCTATAGGGGCCCAGAGCAAGACAGACGGATTCAACATCTTTAATATCGACACGCCTGGATCTTCTCAGGTCGATAACATCAGTCAGTCTCAACCTGAGGGCATTCATTCTTTTTGACATTACATACACTCACATAATGAAGGCTGTTTATCTCTCAAATTCAACTCGCACCTTACTCATTAATGCAGGTTAAACAAGGGGACGGCTGGGCGCTTCCAGGACCGGGGAAGCATGCCAAAATAATTCGTCCGGCGGTAGTGAAGGTTACGGGTGATGATCCACTAGCCCGCGCCGCAGATGATTACGCTCCCGGGGAGGGGTACACGGTATCCACAGCGGAGATTGACCAGCTATCTGCATTCAGGGTTTGCCAGTCGATCAGTACATCAGGCGTTCTTTATCGGTCACCAGCTCGGCACCGGTCAGCAGCCGACGCAGTCTTTTCTTGGCCATGTGCAAGGGACGATATTCTTCAAACACTACAATGAACACCTTGCGATAGTGATTTTCAGGACAGTTGATACGCCGTACCCCGTGCCAGGAGTTGCCCTGGCGGCCAAATATCAGGCTGCGATTATCCCTGGTGTTGGCTGGATATTCCGCGTCAAAATCCTCAAACGCAGGTGCATTACCCGGCTCGATTCGCCCGCCATCATCAAGGATCACCGTCTCTCCGCCCCAGTCCCACTCCCAGTCATCGACTGTATTCAGGTAAAAAATCTGGGATCCAATCTTGGCCTTGGAATCACAGTGCGGAGAAACCTCACCTCCGTTGGGCGTGAAGTGCCAATGGAATCGAAACCGGACATGGGAAACACCCAAAAGCTCACAGATAAAATCCCGATAACGCTTACTGCGCAACTCATCGATGAACTCACTCCAGGCCGGGGAAAGTTGCATGCCTTCCTCGTAGTCCAGCACATAGCGGTCATGACTGGCCTGGCCATGTTTGCGTTCCTTGCCGAAAAATGCCTGGAACTGTGAAACATCGGGCAGGGTGTCCAGTAGTTCGCGAAAACGATCTTCAATAATGAAATGCTGGGGATTGACCCATGGGTAGGGGAGCTGGGCACGAAATGCCGCCGGATCGATGGCATCCAGTACGGCAGGGTTCAAATAATGCTTGCTGATGCTGGTCATCATGTCGTTGCCGGTTAAAAATCAGAAGTATACAACCGCAGTGTGGGAGTGGGTAGCCGCTTTTATGTGGATAGTGCCCGCTACACCCCCTGCGGTGAAAGCGGCTGACAGCCCTGGCATTCAGGACAGACTTTCATGCTGCATCACAGGGTGTTAACGGAATACCCCGCGACGATACAGTCGCCACATCAGCCCCCAGCCGTAGATGAGCGGATGACGGCGTATTTCCGGGGTCACCGCAATGGGAACGCCGGTATGACGTTCCAGTTTCCAGATGATGTAGTCTGCGCCACCCTGAAAGGTGAAGGCGGCCTTTATCAGCCTCAAGACGGAAAGAAACTTGCCCTGCAAGCGTCGCAACAGCCAGCCCAGCCGGCTCAGTCTCCGGGTGCGTTGCGGGATCCGGATATGGTAGAGCGGCCGGGATGCATCCTGCCCAAGCTGTACATCGAAGGGTAATTCATCCATGACCAGGGAGGTAAGCGCACGGAAATGATCCTCCCAGGATTCGTAGAGCAGAATGGCTCGCTCCGGCTTTTCTACACGCAATTCAGCCTGGTAACTGAGCGCCAGCCCCTGTTGCCACATTGCAGCGCTGTCCAGCCGCTCGGGCAGGGCGGGCAGGACACGGGTCAGGAAGGTCAGTACCGCCTGTGCAAGCAGCCCCTGGACCCGTCGGCTGGTCTCGTCGTTGCGACTGTACAGTAGTCCACAGGGTTGTGAGAAGCGGCCCCACAGGTAGGAATGAAACCATCGCGGTGAGGTGCCGCACTCCAGATCCCGCAGGGAGATGACGGCATACTTGGTACGTACCCGCTGGCCATTTACCACGATTTCGAGGTAATAGACATTGGGTGGTAACAGCCGGTTGAACAGCGCGGGGAGTGGTTTGCGATAGGCATTCCGGTAGCCATCGACTACCAGGTAGAGATCGACGAGCCCGTCCAGTGCATCACCACTGCGCAAGCAGGAACCATAGAACAGCATGGCGTCAACCGCACCGTCATACTGCTGCAGTAGTGCATCACGCAGAGCCAGCAGTTCCCTGCTGAAGGTCAGGGGCGTGCGTTCTGCAAGCAGGTCTGTCAGTGGTTGCGTCGGTTGCATGCGGGCTATGTCAGCGACTGACCACAACAGGGAAGTAGCAAGACATTGTTTCCATTGATGAGTAAAAGAGGGAGTGGCCGGTGCGAAACAGTTGTCCGGGTTATCCCCGGGCCTTCTGCGCGGCGCACATGATACACCGATGTGTTTGGTAAAGTCAGCCGTGCCATCACCGGGTGATGGAGCGTGGACAGCTTGCCGGAAGAAGTCCTGTTCACAGTTTCGGTGGCTGGCTCGAATCCCGGGTCATCCGAACCTGACGGGTTTGCGGGTGCAGGCGAAATCCTAGAAGGCACGTCGCATTAATATGGCTCCAAGGAGCAGGAAGACGACGATCGGCATCAGGGTCGTGAGCAGCGGGTTTATGTTCAGCATCAGGCCCAGGTTGACCAGTAACTGGCTGACCAGCTGAAAGGCGATCCCGGTAATGGTCGCCAGGACAATCCTCTTGCCCGCACTGGAGGTGCGCAGGGAGCCGAACACAAAGGGGAATGAGCACAGCATCATAATGATAACAGCGGCCGGGAAGGTGGCCTTCTGCCAGAATACCATCTCGAATCTTTCTGTTGCCTGCTCACTTGCCCGCAGATACTTGAGGTACTGATACAGGCCTGTCGGCGGCAGGCTGTTGATGGGCTGTTCCATGACGCGCAGCTGTTTTTCCGTCAGATAGGACTTCCCGACCAGCTCGGTTTCATGCCGGGTAACGACGTCCTGCTCCTTGTAGTTCTTCGTTAGCAGATCCTTGTAGAGCCACTGCTGTCGGCCCTTTATCTCGGCCTGGTCCGCATGCAGATAGAAGTCGAGTTGCTGTTTTTCGGGATCGAATTTAAAGATGTGGATATCCGCCAGGGTACGTCCTTCGTGTATGTTGCTGATATTCATGAATCGGTTGCCCTGGTGTATCCAGGAGCCATGTTCCTCGATCAGGACGTTGCCCCCCGACAGTTCCAGTGTCTGTCGTTTTATTGCCCGCTGATGAAGTGGAGGAGCCACCCACTCCATGATGATGACTGCGAAAAGTATAAACACTATCCCGGATTTGAGTGTGGCCAGTCCGATGCGCTGGATTGAGATGCCGGAGGCCCGCATCGCGGTCAGTTCATTGCTGTGTGCCAGCTTGCCCAGCGCCATGCTGGTCCCCAGCAGTGCGGTAAACGGGACAAGACTCAGCAGGTAGGTCGGCATCAGGAAGACCTCATAGATGAGGGCGTCAACCAGCCCGTAGTTTCCCGTCCCAATATCATCCAGCTGCTGCACCAGGTCGAGCAGGGTAAATAGTGGCAGCAGCATGAGGATCACCAGTAGCGCGCTGCGTGCCAGTGCCAACCCGATGTAGCGATCCAGAATCGTCATCGGGTACCTGACCACATTGTCGGCCGGAACAGCAGGACTATAATCAGTAACCCAAGGAGTATGTCTGGCCACCAGACACCGGGTATGGCCCCGACAATGCCCTGCTCAACCCAGTTCCTGGCCATGATGCTGAAGATATAAAATACGGCGAAGACCAGTACGGCGACGATGGTCTTTGCATGGCGTCCGCGGCGCGGGGGGGTGCGACTCAATGGCACACCCAGAACGCCAAGCAGCAGGGTGGTAACGGGGGTGGTCATGCGCCACTGGAGCTCGGCAAGATCTGAGGGTCTCCTCGATCTGGCAAGATGCACCGTGCTGGCAGCCTTGCTCCGGTAGCGGTTGAGCTCCTGCTCGTCACCCTTAAGGAATATCGTGACTTCCTTGAATTTCAGGGTCACGTCCCGCTCGCCGGAGAGATCGATCTGATAGGCAGTGCCATCAAGAAACTTGAACACCTGGGGGGCAAACGGGTCGGTCACCTGTTGCCATGCCTGTCTAGCCCTGATGACGCGTACCCCCTGATCATCAAGCCTGTAAAAATAGACCTGTTCGAGCCGGTGCTGCTCGCGGTTGATACGCTCGACAAAGATAACGGTGCCCGACTCTTCGGCGGTGTAAAACTGGCCCGCTTCCAGCTTGTCCAGGTTGAATTCCGCCTGCGCCTCCGCCTTGATAAGGTAGCTTTTCTGGTAGGCCCAGGGACGAACTGCCAGCGACAGGCAGGCGACAACAATTGCCAGTGACAGAGAGAACCACAATACACTGCGCATAACCTGCAGTTCGCTGAAGCCGGAGGCGTGCAGTGCAACCATCTCGTTGTCGCTGTACAGTCTCCCCATGCTCATGACGACGGCAAGATAAAGGGCCGCAGGCAGCAGTATTTCTATGGCGATGAGGGACCTCAGGAGAGTGAGGTGGACGACCATGCTGGCCGGCAGCAGACCGGCCGCTGCGTCCGCTGTGTAGCGGGCCACATTGTAGCTCATGAAAATAACAACCAGTGTCGCGGTCACGGCAACCAGCGGCAGGGCAATTTCACGGATCAGATAGCGGTTGATGATCAATGGGGTCGCTCGTGTGAATTAAGCCCGTTATTGCCTGCATGCCTGTGCGAAGAAGTCATGGGCAGGCCGGCGTGTGTGTTTGCATGCGTGTGTGCCGCGGCCCGTAGACGCGAATTCTACTATAAAAGCCTGCTGGTATTTGCTGTAGCAGAGGGCGACATTCCGGCAATTCAGGTCAACAGGTTCAGGCAGACACATCAAGGCCTCAGGCAATCAGCTTGCCCGGGGTCTTTCTTTTTCTGCCAGTATCTGCTGCACCAGCCGCCAGTCGTTCTCGGTATCGACATCCACGGCAGCATCGGCAAAAGGCAGGATGACAGCGCCAATCTTCATCTCCAGTCTGCCGGATATCCGGGCGAGTGCCTCCTGCAGGGAGAGGCGTCCAAGCAGGTACTTGAATACCGGCCACCACCCCAGCGTACCGAATATCCGCCAGGGTTGCTTGCGCTGACTCTCCACCGTGCGCCAGAAAGTGGTAATTGAGCGGGAACGCGGGGTCATGAATGCGAACAGGTTGCAACTGCAATAGTCCCTGTCACTGAAACGCAGCCGGGTCCTGTGTACGCCCGGATAGGTCGTCGCGACCAGTTCATGAGGTGTCAACGCGACCATCAGGTCAAAGTCAGCAGTGCCTGCCTGCCTGCAAAAATAATCGATGATCTGACTGCTCAACAGGGCGTGGTCGGCGGTTGTCAGCAACACCGGTTGTGAATCCGGAATCTGTTCCATTGCAGCGCTGGCGCTGGCGCTCGGGCTATCCCGACTGGCCATCCAGCCGTAGTCACCGGCATCGACTCCGGACTTGAGTGCCGTGGCCTGTTCGAGCAGCGGCCAGGGCGGGCCGCACAGCAGCCGCGGTCCGGCTGCCATGCTTTTCTCCAGGGCATTCAGAACCCGCAGCACCATGGGAATGCCGCCAACCGGAGCCAGTGCCTTGCAAGAGACGCCGGCAGCCCTGCTAACAGGATCATCCGGATTCCGGTCGGCCGCCATGATGATGGCGGTGAAGGGCATGCTGGCAAGTGCACTGCACATACTCAGAATTCAGGCTGGCCAGGGAGGATGGTCAGATATCCTTTTGATAGATCCGGTAGCGTTTGTAGGGATCGCCACCGAGGGTCTCTATAATATGCCGCATGCTGCGGTTGTCCTCCAGCACCCACGACATCTCGACCTCTTCGATGCCTTGCGCGGCGGCCGGGGAGCGCACAGCGTCCATCACCCTGTAGGCCAGCGCTATGCCCAGTGTGCTGTTCTGGTATTCCTGGCGCACCCCCATCAGTGTGATGCGGGCAGTGCGCAGCTTGTGCCTCTTCAGGCGCCACAACAGTTTAAGCCATCCCAGTGGCAGCAGCCGCCCATCGAGATCCCTGGCTGCCTCATTCAGATTGGGCAGGACCACGGTCATGGCGGCGGGTTTGCCGTCGACAGCAGCGATCTGGATGAAATCCTTTGACACCAGGTGGACCAGGTTACGGCCCAGTTCATCGAATTCTTCCCTGGTGAAGGGGACGAAGCCCCAGTTGTTTGCCCAGGCATCATTGAACAGGTCGCGCAATATGGCCAGGTCCTCTTTGACATGGGTGCGTCGCAAGGGCGAGACGGTTATCCGTGTTGAGCTCTTTGCCGTCAGTCTCTGCATCGCCCTGGGAACTGTGAAGTCGGAATCCAGACGATAGGCCAGCAGATCCTTGGCCTTGCTGTATCCAAGCGCCTCTATTCTGTTCGCATAATAAGGGCGGGCATGCCCCATCATGAACGAGGGGGGGGTATCGAAACCCTCCACCAGCAGGCCGCATTCATCGTTGATGGAGAAGTTGAAGGGGCCCTGTACGCGTTTCATTCCCCGCTCTCTGAGCCAGTCGCAGGCGGTTTCCAGCAGCAGCCGGAAGGTGTCGGGGTCGTCGTTCGCCTCGAGAAACCCGAAGAAGCCGGTTTCGTCCCGAAATCTTTCCAGGCGCAACTGGTCCACCTGGGCGCTGATGCGACCGACTGGCTTGCCCTTGCGAAAGGCTACCCAGGCCTGCCATTCTGCATGTCTAAAATAGGGATTTTTGGCTGACAGGTGTTCCTTGCGCTCGAATATCAAGGGTGGGATCCAGCAGCGGTCCCCGGCATAGACTGACCATGGCACGCGAATGAAGCGTCCCAGGTCCTGTCTGTTCCTGACCGGGAGCATAGCCAGTTCACCGGGATGGTCATGCTTTTCGGGGCGATTCATGTGTCTGCGGCTCCGGATCTGTCATCTGCCTGGCGGCGGGAGGCATTGTGAGTTGCGCATGATACAAAATCTGGTGGAAATAAACACAGCCCGGATGCTGATGATTGAAGGGATCTACCGGGTCCCGAGGTCCATACAGCAGGAAGCAGGCTGCTAACAGACCTGTGACCTGGCAGCACCACAGTAATTCTGGGTGTTGCGTTTGCGATTACCGGGTTTTTCTGTAGTATACGCGGCGACCCGCAAACCTACCCGGATGCCTTGCAGACAGGCTGTCACCTACAAGCACAATGACTCTCATGGATAAACTGATGATTTATGGTGGGGCTCCCCTGACCGGGGAGGTGCGCATTGCGGGGGCTAAAAATGCGGCACTGCCTGTACTCGCGGCCACTCTGTTGGCAGACGGACCAATGACGCTCGAGAATATACCCCATCTGCGTGATACCACCACCACTATGGGATTGCTCGGCAGCATGGGGGCCCACATCACTGTGGATGAAAGCATGCATATCCGGGTCGATACCAGCACTATCACGAATTTTAGAGCGCCTTATGAGCTGGTGCGGACGATGCGTGCCTCCATTCTGGTGCTGGGGCCGCTGCTGGCGCGATTTGGCCAGGCGAATGTCTCTCTGCCAGGTGGCTGTGCCATTGGCTCAAGGCCGGTTAACCTGCACATTGAGGGGCTGCGTGCCATGGGTGCATCCCTGGAGGTGGAAGGCGGCTATATCCGGGCCACTGCAAACCGTCTCAAAGGTGCCCGTTTGGTGATGGACATGGTCACTGTGACGGGTACCGAAAACCTGATGATGGCAGCGGCGTTGGCCGATGGTGAAACACTGCTCGAAAATGCGGCGCGGGAGCCGGAGGTCGTCGATCTGGCCAACTGTCTGAATCAGATGGGGGCGAAGATAACCGGGGCAGGCACGGATTCGATCAACATCCAGGGGGTCGAGCGTCTCTCCGGCATCCACTATAAGGTGCTTCCCGATCGCATTGAGACCGGTACCTATCTCGTGGCGGCCGCAATAACCCGTGGCAGCATCCTGATTCGCGATACCAGGCCGGATCTGCTCGACTCGGTGTTGCAAAAGCTCAAGGATGCCGGTGCCGAGATCGAGACCGGGACAGACTGGATCTCGCTGGACATGAAAGGCAAGCGGCCCAGGGCGGTGGATGTGCATACGGCCCCGTATCCGGCATTTCCAACCGATATGCAGGCCCAGTTCATGGCGCTGAATGCAGTTGCCGAAGGGGTGGGGACGATTACCGAGACGGTATTCGAGAACAGGTTCATGCACGTCCAGGAGATGCAGCGGATGGGTGCGAAGATCAGGCTGGAGGGTAATACGGCGATTTGTGAGGGCGTGCAGCGCCTGACCGGTGCGCCGGTAATGGCCACCGACCTGCGGGCCTCCGCCAGTCTTGTACTGGCCGCGCTGGTAGCCGACGGAGAGACCGTGGTGGACCGTATCTACCATATTGACCGCGGATACGAGAATATCGAGGAAAAACTCGTCGGTCTCGGTGCCTGGATACGGCGTTTGCCGGGATCAGGCGAGCTTGAACTCAGGCGGGTGGCAGTCTGAATGATGGTCAAAGTACCCATCACGGCGATACTGTCCAGACATTTGTCCCGCTTATATGGTTTCCCGGCGCCTGCTGATATTCAGGATAATTCCGTTTGGTCAGTAATGAGCGTCTAATACCTTTGATTAATCAGCAATTCAACTTGCAGTTCGTCGTCAAATACAGGAAAATCGCGCAGCAATTCCATATGGTGTTAACACTATCTTAAGTTTCGTATGAAAATATACCGGTATGCCTGTGCAGGGGATGAGCGACCTCCTTTCGGGACTGCCGGTTCCGGGCGCATAAAACTCTCGAATTTATGTGTATTGCAAGCCCCGGGGCTGGTTTGAAATTGCCGGTTTTTTATTGAGAGCTACACATTCAGGAGGCACGCCTTGCGGTTGCAAGCAACACCTACAGAAAACAACCAGCCGATGAGGCCAGCAGATTTTCCAAATCTTGCTGCGGCCCTTGATTATGCGGCGCTGGGGCAAACAGGTAGTAATTTCTATACCAGCCGGGGTGAACTCTATGCGGTGCTGACCTATGCGGAGCTCAGGGAGCAGGCGCAGCAACTGGCACGACGGCTGTGTGGTCTGAAGGCGGAGCGCGGCGCGCGCGTAGCCATCGTTGCGGACACCCATCCCGATTTTCTGCGCTTTTTCTTTGCCTGTCAGTATGCGGGGCTGGTACCGGTGCCATTACCGATTCCCCTCAATCCGGGGGGGCACCAGGCATATGTGAAGCATACCCGGGCGATGGTGGAAAGTTGTCAGGCCTCACTGGCGATGGCGCCGGCGGGTTATTCAGGATTGCTTAACGAGGCGGTCGAGGGGCTGGGGCTGGCGTTTGTCGGTGCGCCCGAAGCGTTTGATGCTCTGCCACAGCAGGAAGGCACGCTGCAGCCGATGCAGGCGGATGAACTGGCCTATCTGCAGTATACCTCGGGCAGCACCCGCTTTCCGCGTGGCGTGATGATCACCCAGCGCGAGGTATTGAGTAATCTGTCGGGTATTATTACCGAGGGCATGGACATGAGGTCGACTGACCGCTGTGTCTCCTGGCTGCCCTTTTATCATGATATGGGGCTGGTGGGTCTGGTACTGGTGCCACTGGCTTCGCAAGTGACCGTGGATTACCTTGGCACGCGGGAGTTTGCGATGCGTCCCAAGCAGTGGCTGACGCTGATGTCGCGCAATAAGGCGACCATATCGTTCAGTCCACCTTTTGGTTATGAGTTGTGCAACCGTCGATTGCGTGAAGGTGAGGCAGAGAATTTTGACCTGAGCGCCTGGCGTGTCGCGGGCGTGGGTGCCGAGACGATCCGCCCGCAGGTGCTGTATGACTTTGCGGAGACGCTGGACTCGAGCGGATTTGATCGCAAGGCATTTCTGGCCTGTTACGGGATGGCAGAGTGTTCTCTGGCGGTGAGTTTTGCACCGTTGCATCAGGGATTGTCGGTTGACCGTGTCGATGCGGATCACCTGGCGCTGCATGAACGGGCGCAGCCGGTAGGGCAAGATGCGCCCGTAGAACGGGTGAGCGAATTTGTGAACTGTGGTGTGCCATTGTCGTCGTTTGAAGTGGAGGTGCGGGACGCATCTGGAAAGGTGCTGCCTGAACGTCACATCGGTGTGATCCACGTACGGGCACCCAGTGTGATGTCGGGTTACTTCAATGAGCCGGGAATCACCGCACAGACGCTTTCGCCTGATGCCTGGCTGGACACGGGCGATATCGGCTACCAGACGGCCGCAGGGCTCATGATCACTGGCCGCAAGAAAGACCTGATCATCGTCAACGGACGCAATATCTGGCCGCAGGATCTGGAGCAGCTTGCGGAACAGCAGCCGGAACTGCGTCCGGGAGACGCCCTGGCATTTGCCGTACCGGATTTGGGTGGCACCGACACGGTAGTGATGGTGGTGCAAGTCCGGGAGCAGGACGTGGAGCAGCGCGCGGAGTTGAGCAGACGGCTGCAGGGGCTGATCCGTACCGAGATTGGTGTGGACTGTCACATTGAACTGGTGCCGTTGCATACCTTGCCACGAACTTCGTCGGGTAAACTGTCCCGTTCCAAGGCGCGCTTGAACTACATCGATGCGCACCGGCCGCATCAGGAAGCGGAGGCTGACCTGCTACTGAAGCAGGCGGGCTGACGTACCCGCAGACTTCGGCTGTTGCCTATGTCCCGGATTATTGCCGTAACCGGTGCCACGGGATTTATCGGCGGCATGCTGGTAGGTCATCTGGTGGCTGCCGGCTGGAGTGTGCGGGCCCTGGTTCGTCCCGGTTCCGCCCATCTGCTTCCAGAGGCGCACGGACTTGAAACTGTTAGCGGTTCCCTTCAGGATAGTGATTCTCTGGTTCGTCTGGTACGGGGCGCCTCTGCGGTGGTGCATTGTGCGGGTGCCGTTCGCGGGGCCACGGCTGCTGATTTTGACGCCGTCAACGTCGACGGTTTAAAAAGTCTGTTGCGCGCGGTGCTGTCCCGGTTACCCCGCCCGAGATTCATGTTACTTTCGTCCCTGGCTGCGCGTGCACCCGAGCTCTCCCACTACGCATCCAGCAAGCGGCAGGGAGAACTGGCCCTGGCTGCTATGGCAGAAGATATGGAGTGGGTTGCATTGCGCCCGCCGGCGGTTTACGGGCCGGGGGACAGGGAGCTGCTGCCACTGTTTCAGTGGATGGGGCGTGGTATTGCGCCGGTACCGGGCAAGTCGCACGCGCGTGTGTCATTACTGTATGTCGAAGACCTGTGCGCGGCGGTAATCAGCTGGTTGAATGCTGGAAGCTGCCGCAGCGGTGTATACGAATTGAATGATACCCAAGCGGGTGGCTATAGTTGGGATGAAATCATAGCGAAGGTATCGGAGCTGCGTGCCAGACGTATCATCAGGCTACCCCTGCCGGCACCGCTGTTGAGATCGATTGCCGCCATGAATGTTACCGCGGCACGCTTGATCGGTTATGCTCCCATGCTGACGCCGGGGAAGGTTCGTGAGCTGCGGCATCCCGACTGGGTGAGTGATAATAGCGCACTGACTGCTGCGATTGGCTGGCAGCCGGCATTCCCTCTGGACCAGGGGCTGCGGCGGACAATGGGCTGGGGCGAACCGGGACCGGCAGCCAAAGACCTATTGTCAATCCCCCGGATTGATAGCGGACAGAGAGTGAACAGAGATGCAGAGTAAAGAGGATATCCTTGATCAGCTGTTCGAGTTGATTCGCCCTCATTCCGAACAGCCCATAGAGCTCAGCGAGCAGACCCGTCTCATTGAAGATGTCGGTTTGAATTCCATGAAAGTGATGGAACTGGTGATGCAGATCGAGGACCATTTCGACGTTTCCATCCCACTGAATATTCTTCCTGATGTGGACACCATTGGTGAGTTTGCGAAACACCTGGAGACGTTGCTGGAAGCCCGCTGATTCATGAGCATCCTTCTCGAAAAATTCCGCCCCCTTGAGGAAATGCGTGCCAAGCTGGTTGCCAGCAGTGGTGAAGATCCCTTTCATGTGGTAGTGGAGCGGGTGCTTTCGGCTACCGAGGCGGTGGTGAATGGCCGCAAGGTGATCATGGCCGGCACCAACAATTATCTGGGGCTCACCTTCGACCCCGACTGCGTTGCTGCAGCCTGCAGGGCGGTCAGGGAGGAGGGAACAGGCACCACCGGCTCGCGCATGGCGAATGGCAGCTATGCGGCTCATGTGGCGCTGGAGAACGAACTGGCAGCCTTCTTCAACTGCCCCGCTGCAATCGTCTTTTCTACCGGCTACATTGCGAATCTGGGGGTACTCTCCACACTGACGGGGCCCGAGGATGTAATCCTGATGGATACCGACTGTCATGCCAGTATCTATGATGCTACGCGTCTCGGTGCGGCCCAGGTGATCCGCTTTCGTCACAATAATCCCGCAGATCTGGAGAAGCGCCTGCAACGACTGGATGAACGGGCCAGCCGTACCCTGGTGGTGGTGGAAGGGATATACAGCATGCTGGGTGATCGCGCGCCATTGCGAGAGATTGTAGACGTTAAGCGCCGCTATGGTGCCTCACTGCTGGTGGACGAGGCCCATTCCCTGGGGGTACTGGGAGAGAATGGCCGGGGGCTGGCTGAGGAAGCCGCAGTCGAGGGCGATGTGGATTTCATTACCGGTACCTTCAGCAAAAGCCTGGGCTCTATCGGTGGCTTCTGTGTCAGCCGCTGGCCGGAGCTTGAGCACATGCGTTATGCCATGCGTCCCTATACATTCACCGCTTCCTCTTCACCCTCCCTGATAGCGTCAACCCGCCAGGCTCTGCAGGTCCTGAAACGCAGTGCCGGGCTGCGCACAAAACTGTGGGACAACGCAAAGCGCCTCTATCAGGGGTTGTTGGAGATGGGGTTTGATCTCGGTCCGGAAATCAGTCCGGTGATAGCCGTGAAGCTGCCGGTATCCATCGAGGAAACCCCCGCCCTGTGGGGCGAATTACTGTCGCAGGGTGTCTATGTCAACCTGGTTCTCCCTCCCGCCACTCCTGGCGGTAGTCCGCTGCTGCGATGCAGTCTCAGCGCGGCCCACAGTCATGAGCAGATTGATGTCATGCTGAAGGCCTTTGCGACGGTGAGTGCAAAGTTGCAGCCGGAACACCAAAGCTGACAACGGTTGACGCCATTCGGCCTCGTCGGGCAATCGATCCACCTGCACTGAAGTAAGCTTGCTGCCATGCATCTATTGAAGACTTTTGCACGCGCCTACCCCTTGCAGAGTGCTGTAATGCTGATTGCGTTGCTGATTGCCGGTCTGATTGAAGGGGTCAGTCTGACCGCCCTGCTGCCATTGCTGAACAAGGTCCTGGTCATACCGGCGGGCATGCCCGGGGGGGATGCCACAGCGGCTGAGACTGATTCCGGCTCCGGGGTCGGGGATTTTCTGCTGGGCGGTATCGAAGCCGTGGGGTTGACGCCCAGTGTCGAGTTGCTGCTGATCATTATACTGCTGGGAGCTATCTTCAAGGGCGGCCTGACGCTGCTGGCCAGGCAACGGGTTGGCTACATCGTTGCCCATGTCGCTACCGATCTGCGGCTCTCCATGTTGCGTGCAATGCTGGCGTCGCGCTGGGAGTATTTTTTGCGTCAACCGGTCGGGCAATTGGCCAATTCCATGTCGATCGAGGCAGTCAGGGCGGCCAATGCCTACCTGAATGGTGCCACCGTGATATCCCTGATTATCGAGGCAGTGGTGTATCTCATCCTTGCCACCCTGGTGATGTGGCAGGCGGCACTGTTTTCCTTTCTTGTTGGGCTGCTTATCTATCAGTTGCTGGGGGGGCTTATCAAAATGTCGCGCAAGGCCGGCAAGCGACAGACAACGTTTACCAAATCGTTGGTCGGCCGTTTGTCAGACACCCTGTTGTCGGTAAAGCCGCTCAAGTCGATGGGGCGGGAACGCCTGGTGGATACCGTACTGGTGTCGGAAACGAAAAATATAAACCGCGCCCTGCGCCGCGAGGTGGTGAGTGCCGAAGTGCTGGCTGCCGGGCAGGAGGTGTTGTTTGCAGTGGTGCTGGTGATCGGTATCTATGTCACGCTGGTGAAACTGGAACTGCCGCTTGCGACAGTGATGGTGCTGGGTTTCCTGCTGTTCAGAATCCTGAAGAAGACCGGTCAGGTACAGCGCAATTACCAGAAGATGGCGGTCAGTGAATCGGCCTACTGGTCGATCCAGAGCACCATCGAAAAGGCCAATCTGGCGATCGAGCCTCCCGGGGGCGAGCGCACTCCAACCCTTGAAAAAGGGATCGAGTTGCGGGATGTCTGTTTTTCCTATGACAACAAGCGGACACTGGATGGTCTGAATCTCACCATCCCCGCCGGTTCATTTACTGCCATAATCGGACCATCAGGATCGGGCAAAACGACTGTTCTGGACCTGATTATTGGCTTGCTGCAACCGGAGAGTGGCTCGGTGCTGGTCGATGCAGTCCCGCTGCAGGATCTTGATATGCACAGTTGGCGACGCACTATCGGTTACGTGCCGCAGGAAACGGTGTTGTTGCACGATTCAGTCTTCAATAATGTGGCACTGGGCGATCCCGGCATCAGTGAAGCCGATGTTGTGACGGCCCTGCATGCGGCGGGTGCCTGGCCATTCATTGAAAAACTGACTGATGGTATCCACAGTAATGTGGGTGAAAGGGGAGGTATGCTGTCTGGCGGCCAGCGGCAGCGGATCATGATTGCACGTGCCCTTGTTCACCATCCCCGGTTGCTGATAATGGATGAGGCGACCACGGCTCTTGACCCGCAGAGCGAAGCGGCAATCTGCGAGACGCTGCAAAAATTACGGGGCGGGCAGACCATCCTTGCCATTTCGCACCAACCCGCCTTGTTAAAAGCAGCCGACCGGGCCTACCGGTTACAGGACGGGCACGCACTGTTCATCGAGGACCAGGCGGAATAGGCAGCTGTCACTGCTTTTGAAATGCACATGCCGGGTGGTATGCTGCCGATAACCAGTCAAAAATATATACACAACGAGGAGTCTCTGATGAAGAAAATACCTGTAAAACCTGCCAGCGCTGTTTGTCTTCCGCTGTTCGCTGCTGCGGCGTTGGCGTGTATTTCGCTACCCGCTCATGCCGCCAAGCTCAATGCAGCGGCCGATATCAAGGGCTGTACAGACGCCGGTATTTCGGGGCAGGCGACACTCAGGGAAGAGGTATCGGACGAAGGTATCAAGGAAGTCACCATCAGTCTCCAGGTGCAGGGCTTATCCGATGGCAAGCATGCGGTGCACATTCACGAAACAGCCGCCTGCGAGCCCTGTGGAGCTGCCGGGGGTCACCACGATCCAGGGCCTTTCGGACAGACGCGTCCGGACAGCGCGGGTGACACTGTGCCCGCAACAGACATCAATCACCCTTATCATATGGGCGATCTCATCAACATCGAGGTGAAGAACGGCAGGGGTACCATGAAGCATACAAGCAACCGGGTGACCTTGTCAGCGGGTCGTCTCAGTCTGTTTGATGCTGACGGCAGCAGCTTTATCATCCATACCGGTGAAGATACCTACTGTGACGAGGAAAGCGATCTCAAAAAAGGCTGCGCAGGCGGTACGCGCGACGCCTGCGGAATCATAGTGGCCGATTGAAACTGGCTGGCGGCGGCGGGATGTAAACTTTATCCTTTTGTCCCATCCTTGCAAGCGCGATTATGGTCCCTTCGATCATTGTCTTTTGACGGTGCTGCAGGTGCGGAGTTGGGCGATGGGCGTCCCGCCTGGAAAATAAAGCCCCGCCTCAGTGGGCGGGGCAGCGAGTTACTTCCCGGCAAAGACGGGCGTTAACTTGTAACTGACTGGTTTTTGGAGATCGATATCCAGCAATCTGGCAAGTTCTTCTGTATCACTCCAAACCCTGTTGACTGCGTCATAACCTGCTTCCAGGCTGAATTCCAGTACCTCATTCGGATCAACAAAACTCTGCAAGTCTTTTGCACTGTCAACGGCCTTGCCCAAACCAATCGAGGTGGCTGCTGTCCTGCTGACAGCATAGATTGATTGCAGCAGTTCAGCTACACGGGGGTTGGTTGTGTTATTTATGGTGTTGGCCTCCAAAGGACTGGGAGGCTCAACAACAGAATGCAGAATGGGGTCGGCCATCATGATCTCCTTAACAGCTTGTGTTGGTTAGCTTGGCTGGAGCCTTGCTACGCTCCGCTCAGTCGCAAATTATCCTACCTATCCGGGCCGGCTGTCAAAATCATCCGTCAGCAACTGCGGCTCCTCCAGGAGGCCATTTTACCTGGTACGAAAGGTCTGCAAGTGGGCCGGAAGGAGGCGCAGGGACGATTCTAAAACAGGACTTTTATTAAAGAACAGGAGCGGCCACCATTCGAGACATACAGGCAGTGATGCTGTGGACTGGAATCGATACGTGGTCGGCATTCTTGAATAATTGATATACACCATGGATTAGCAATGAACATGAAAAACCTGACGGCAAATTGTTTGCTGGCGTTAGTCTCTGTCGCGTTGTCTGTACTCCTTCTTGAACAATCCTATCGTGTCTACCTGTTTGGGGGTGCTGCTTTTTCTATGGAGAAAATGAACAGTATTCATCCTTTTGGAGATTCCGGTTTGCTAAGGCCAGCAAGTAACCCTGCAATAGTTTATGAGCTAAAACCGGATGTAAACAGCTATTTCAAGCTGGCTAAACTCAAAACCAACTCTAACGGCTTGCGGGACAAGGAGTATGCATTATCTAAATCAGGAGAGGTTTTCAGGGCTGCTGTCATTGGGGACTCTTTTACCATGCCTGCCGGTGTTGAAATCGATGAGGCATATCATTCCTTGCTTGAAGAAAGGTTAAATAGGGAACAAAGAGAATCGACCTATGAGTTCATTAACTTTGGTGTTGGCGGGTACGATCTCAGGCAATATCTGGCGGTCATGAGGTTCAAGGCCCGGGAATATGATCCAGACCTGATAATAGTGGGGTTTTGCCCTGAAAACGATCACAAAATCTCCCTCGACAAGATCTTTCAGCAGCAATATAAAGTCAGGCCTGCAACATATCCATTTTTCAACTCTTTTGTACTGGCGTCGCTGGAAAAATTATTAGGTACAGGGGATAACCGCGACCGCAGATATGCGGAGTCATCTGACGGGGACGAGGAACGGTATATGAACCGTCTCTTTTCAGAAATGAGTGCTCTTAGTGAGGAGAATAATATCCCGATAGTTATCGTGTATCTGGACACTGTATACAATGCAACACTTTCGAGAAAAATAGAGAGCCTGGTCGTGGATAACGGTCTCCATTATTTAAATGCCAGCACGCCTTTTGCAGGCGTTGATAGTACTGAATATGCAATTTATCCAATTGATAATCATCCAAATGGCAAGGCAAATCGAATTTTTTCCGAGCAACTATATGGTTATTTGAATAAGGAAAACTTGCTGGAAAGAACTGCAACAAGGAGTGATTGAACTCAATTATGATGTCGATTCCCCGGGTCCCGGGCCCGGGCGCGAGCCCGAGCCCGGATCCGGCAGGGTGTTAGCCCTGTTCCGGGAACAAACAGCAGCAAGCCGATACCGCCCCGGCGGCAGTCGCGGATCTGCAGCCAGGCCCATACTCCTGAATGCCGGGCTCCACAGGTTGTTGATACTCATTATCGTTACTGAAATCATGCATCAGTGTTACCGGCCTTTTTGCCGGTAAACATGGCTTTAACAAGATTCTCGCCATGCAGACGACCGGATACAATCACGCCGGCAACATGCAGGAAAATAAGGAGCAACATAAGGTTTGACGAGGCTTCGTGTATTTCTTCCCAGAATTCCTCTGCAGCTTCATCCTCGCCGTGTCCGTTTTCATTATTGCCGTGCCCGTCATCATCGTCATCGCTTGCATAGGCAGGGCTCATAATGGTCAACGCAGATGGTGCATCTGCCAGTGGACCAAGCCCCTCCTCAAGGGCATATACCTCGAGTCCACTCACCGAAACAACAAGCAGACAGAGCAGCATCGCGATCACCATCGCGCCTCCCGCCGGATTATGCCCAAGATAGTGTTTTGGTTTTTTGGCAAGCATGTCTTTCAGGTACTGAATAATGGTCCCTGGTGAATAGACGAAATTACTGAAACGGGCGTAACGGGGGCCAACCAGTCCCCATACCACACGGAAGGCGATAAGCCCCAGCACCACATATCCGGAATAAATATGCAGACTGCTCTCTTCATCACCGCTCAAGTAGGCAACGGTGAAGGCCAGCACCAGACCCCAGTGAAAAATCCTGACCAGTGGATCCCAAACACGCGTTTCATTACCCATCGTAGTTCCCCGGTTAATTTCAAAACAGTGGTGAATTATGTGTATTTTCTGCGAATAAGACATCGGGCCAATGCGATAACATAGTATTGTATAGGGCATATGTCCTATAGCATAAGCCACTGTTTGTTAAGGGTTCATTATCATGTACAGCAACCGCGTCAAAGAATTCGTATTGATACTTATATTTACCATCGTCGCCGTCGCCAGTGGCATCGACCTTGTGGATGATCTCGCGCATGGCGCAGACACTGAACATATCGTCAAGGAATCGGTCATCGTCAGTATTTCAATGTTTGCGATTGCCTGGTTAATGTGGGGGCTGCGACAGCAGCGGCTTGAGATCAGGTCCCTTAAGCAGGAACTGGCAACAGCCACCAGCCCGCAAGCGCCACCCAAAAAATATGTCCTTGAAGCACGCAGGAATCTGGGTAACGTGATTACCCAGCAATTCTCGGAATGGAAGCTGACTGACAGTGAGGTAGCCATTGGCTGGCTGCTTTTGAAAGGTCTCAGTCTGAAAGAAATTGCAATAGTGAGGAACACGCAGGAAAAAACTGTCCGGCAGCAGGCATCGGCAATCTACAAAAAGGCAGGGGTCAGTGGCCGGCATGTTTTTTCGGCATGGTTTATAGAGGATATCCTTTAAATAATGTTAACACCGCCCGCTCCCTTGCTGGCGCCACACGCCAGGCCGGTTGAGGAGATACTGGCCGCTTTGCAGGGGGCGTCGAATGGCCTTGGCCATGCCGAAGCGGACGCCCGCCTGCAACGCTACGGACGCAATGCCTTGCCGGCGGCTGAACCGCCGGGTATCGCGCGCGTCTTCCTGCACCAGTTCGCCAGCCCGCTGATCTACGTACTGGTGGCGGCGGCACTGGTATCACTGGCAATCCGTGAGTGGTCCGACGCCGGGTTCATCTGCGCGGTCCTGCTGCTCAACGCCATCATTGGCACCGCCCAGGAATACTCGGCCCAGCGTGCGGCGCAGGCCTTGCAGCAGCTGGTGACCACGCGCAGCCGGGTCTTGCGCGACGGCGATATCCACGAACTCGATGCGGAAGAGCTGGTACCCGGGGATGTCGTGCTGCTGGAATCGGGTGAGCGCATTCCGGCTGATATGCGCCTGCTTGCCAGTCATGATCTGGAGGTGGACGAGTCATTGCTGACCGGTGAATCCGCTGCGGTGTTCAAGCGGGCGGACGGGTTGCTGCCGGTCGATAGTCCGCCGGGTGACCGGGTCAACATGGCCTTTGCCGGTTCGCTCGTGAGTCGCGGGCGGGCTCGCGGTATCGTGACGGATACGGCGTTGCACACGCAACTCGGGCGCATTGCCTCCGCCGTGCTCGGCAAGCCGCCCACCAAGGCACCCTTACTGGTGCGGATGGAACAATTTACCCGTCGCGTGGCCATTCTGATCGGTATGGCGGCGCTGCTGATGGCCGGCGTCGCGCTGGGTCGCGGCATGCCGCTGGACGAAATATTCCTGCTTGCCGTGGCACTGGCGGTGTCAGCCATTCCGGAGGGGCTGCCGGTCGCACTCACGGTGGCGCTGGCTATTAGCACGCGGCGCATGGCCCGCCGGCATGTCATTGTCCGGCGGCTGCTGGCGGTGGAGGCGCTCGGATCCTGTACCTGTATCGCTACCGATAAAACCGGCACCCTGACCATCAACCAGCTTACCGCGCGCCGGATTGTCTTTCCCGGCCAGGAGCCGTGGGAGATCACCGGTGACAGCCTGGAACCGGCAGGCAGCATCCTCTGCCCGCGGGGTGCCCCGTTGCAGGAGGAGGGGGGCATGCTGGTCTGGCTGTGCCAGGCGGCAGTGCTGGCGAACGAGGGGTTCCTCGCGCAGCGTGATCATGGTTGGGTCCGGCACGGTGATGCCGTCGATGTTGCCCTGCTGGTGATGGCGCACAAGGCGGGCGTGACACAGGCGGAGACCGTCAGTGCCATGCCGGAGATTGCGACAATCCCGTTTGAATCGGAGCGTCTGTTCGCGGCAAGCCTGAATGAGAAAGACGGTGGGCAGCATGCCTTTGTCAAGGGGGCCATGGAGCGCCTGTTGCCGCATTGCACGACCATGGCGGCACCCGGGGGGGCGGTTTCGCTGGACCGTTCCGTGGTGGAACGGCAGGCGCAGGCACTGGCTGGCGAGGGCTACCGTGTCATAGCACTGGCGGCCGGTGGCATCGCGTTGGGGCCACAGGAAGTGTTCTCCGAGGAGCACCTCGGGCAGCTGACATTGCTCGGGCTGGTTGGTCTGATCGACCCGCTGCGACCTGAGGCGAAGGCGGCCGTGACGGCTTGCCGGGCGGCCGGTATCCGGGTGGCGATGCTCACCGGCGACCACCCGGCAACGGCCTTTGCCATTGCCAGTGAACTGCAGCTGACGACCAGTGCGGCGGAAGTCGTCACCGGGCCGGAACTGAAGCACGCGGCAGATGCGGCCGCCATGGACCGGTTGACCGGGCGGGCGCGGGTATTTGCCCGCGTGGAACCGCAGCAGAAGCTTGAAATCATTCAGTCGCTGCAGCGCAACGGGCACTTCGTCGCCGTCAGCGGTGACGGTGCCAACGACGCGCCGGCATTGCGTGCGGCCCAGGTTGGCGTGGCCATGGGTAGTAGTGGTACCGACGTGGCCCGCGAGACGGCTGACCTGATACTCACCGATGACAACTTTGCCTCGATCGTGGCCGGTGTTGAGGAGGGACGCATTGCCTACGCCAACGTGCGCAAGGTGATTTTCCTGCTGATCTCGACCGGGGCGGCGGAACTGGTGCTGTTTACCCTGGCCTTGCTGGCCGGCCTGCCGCTGCCGCTGCTGGCGGTGCAGCTGCTGTGGCTGAATCTGGTGACCAACGGTATACAGGATGTAGCGCTGGCATTCGAGCCGGGCGAGGGTTACGAACTGCGTTGTCCGCCCAGACCGCCATCGGAACCGATTTTCAACCGGCTGATGATCGAGCGGGTCGTCCTGTCGGCGCTGGTGATCGGCATCGTTGCCTTTATGCTGTTCCAGTGGTTACTGGAGCACGGCTTCTCGCTGGATGAGGCACGCAACGGGACCTTGATGCTGATGGTGCTGTTCGAGAATATCCATGTCTTCAACAGCCGCTCCGAGAGCCTGTCGACATTCCGGCACAACCCGATGCGCAATCCGCTGCTGCTGTTCGGGACACTGGTGGCGCAGCTGATTCATATCGCCGCCATGTACACCCCGTGGATCAGCGACGTCCTGCATATCCAGCCGATTGCGCCGCAACAGTGGCTGGTGCTGCTGGGTCTGGCATTGACCGTACTGGTCGTCATGGAACTGCACAAGGTCCTCCGGCAGCGGCTGGCGCCACACGGTGTATCCGGCGGCACCGCCGCGGGCTGAGGCGTCATTATTCTTCCCGGGCCTGTCTGTGGCGAATGGTTGCCCGCTTGTCCATTACCTGCCAGGCCGCTAGAGCGACAGGCGGAGGGCCACCCGTCGTGTATGGACAGAATATGGATAGCGCCAGTCTGTCGCTCCACCGAAGAGTTCGGGCGGATTGGCAGCCAGACTCATATCCCCCTTCAGCAGAAAGTCGGCGACGGCGCTTGCGAGCCTTTTCACGTTCTTTTTGTGGGCATCTGCGACAGGCTTGCCCTGTGTCGGCGCGACAAGCACGTTACCCAGGTCCAGGAAAGGTTTTATGCCCTCGGGATATTCACCACTTTTCAGGTCCGACCGGGGCAGCGTCAGTGCCGCACCCCGAATGCGGCCTTCCCTGAGTGCCGCAAACATGGTTGCCTCGTTAATCACCGCGTCGCGCGCGGTGTTTATGATGAAGGGCTTCCTTGGTGAGTCGAAGACCTTGTCAAGGAGAAAGACCTGCTCTTCGCCGCTGGTATGAATGCTGATAATGTCGGCGCGTGTAACGACTTCCTCAAATTGGCAGTACTCGATGACTGGGCGCAGCAGGGGATCCGGGTGGTGGAATTCCTCGTAGACCGCGCGCGGGTTATTGTCGAAGCCGAGCACCCGTGCGCAGTGGGGCTGGATCATCAGAGCAAGGGCCTGGGCCACGCGGCCACAGCCAATCAGCCCGACGGTTTTGTCGGCCAGTTCGAAACCGCTGTACTCCTGAGTCAGTGGCGCGGCGAGATCCTGGATGACGGTCGCCTTTTTACCCTGTTGCTGCTGGAACGATTCGCTCAACAGCAACACCATCAGGCGCTTGCCCAGGTTTGCCGCCTCAAAGGTATTGCCGTACTCGGTGATTTTGACAACGATACCGCAGGCAGTGGCCTCCATGAGGTTCACGTTGCGCGGTGAGTCGCCAAGCACACCGATGATCTTGAGGGACAAGGGCACCGCCTCCATTACCTCCAGTGGAATTTGCACGCTCTCGCGCACGATCAATGCATCGTAGGGGTTGGCTTGAAGTAACCTGATCAAATTACCCGTCGTCAGCCGAACCACGTCGGTCTTGATGCCGGCGTCGATGAGCAACGTGCGGGCGTGGTGTTCGAGCTTTTCATCAAGGAGTACGCGATATTTGCTCATTGTGCTGTCTCTGTGGCTGCTGCGGTATCCGCCATCGCTACGTGATGGTGGCGAATTGAAACTGGTGGGGCGCAATCATTGTTCAATGATTGTCATCCCGAGGGGCAAAATTCCCCGCGGCTTATGCTTGCTATTGTATTATCGATGCCGCCAATGATGTTTTGAGCACTCATTACGGAGCATAAGGCAAGAGTGGTTTTGCATTCAATGGGGTGACACGCATGACTGACAGATAACGCATGACTTGAATAGGAAGCATTCCCCGGCTTTGCCGGGCGGGATAATAAACTGATTGTTTCCTCTGACTGGTAGGTGCGGTCTGCTGTATTTATATGCTGCAGGTGTCAGGTGCTTTGGGGTACTATGTGTCAGTCAGGATGCAAGCCAGTATGTGTTTCTCGAGCGCATCCTTGTTTGGCATGCACAGGCAAGAGGTTTCGGGACAGGTTCTGTCCCATGGTCACCACGCGTAACGTATGTGACTGAGTCAAAAAGAAATCCATGCCCCTGCCGGTTTGCAGGGCGGGGCATGTACAGCTGCTCGATTTTCATTTGTGTGGGCGGCTGTATTGATAACCATGCAGGTTCCATGTGGATCTGCAAGAGGAGCTGGCAATGATGACCGAGGGCAGCAACAGTTACTGCAATGCCGGGAGGGGTATTCTGCGGCAGAGTGTTCTGGCCGGTGGCTGCCTGCTGGTAATGCTGCTTACCGGTTGCGGCGAAACGGCACCACCGGCGCCACCGGTGCTTGATATCCCGGTCTTTACCGTCAATCCCGAGGACGTGGATATAACGATCAAGATGGTCGGGCAGACGCGGGGATCGGTCGATATCCCGATACGTGCACGTGTCGAGGGCTTTCTGGAAACGCTTGAGTTCGAGGAGGGCAGGGAGGTCAGCAAGGACCAGTTGCTCTACACCATCGACCCGCGGCCATTTGAAGCCAAGGTTGTCGAGGCGCAGGGCCATCTCGCGGAGTCACGCACCATGCTCACCAAGGCAAAAAGCGACCTGGCCCGCATCCGGCCGCTGGCCGAAATGAAGGCAGTCAGCCAGCAGGATCTGGACTCGGCCGTGGCCGAGTACGAGGCTGCAAAGGGTGCGGTACAGGCCTCCGAAGCACAGCTTGATCAGGCCGAGATAGAACTCAGTTATACGCGCATTCAAGCACCCATCGATGGCCGTATCGGCATCTCGGCGGCCAAGGTGGGCGAGTTTGTCGGCAAGGAACCCAATCCGGTGGTGCTGAATTATGTCTCGCAGGCCGATCCGATCCGGGTACGCTTTTCGGTCAACGAACGCTTTTTCCTGCAGTGGGCGCGGCGCTTTGCTGAGCTGAGCAGGCAGTCGCCGCAGCAACCGGAAGAAGACAGAGGACTAGAACTTGTGCTGGCGGATGGTTACGTTCACCCGCACCCCGGGCATGTCATTGCCTACGATGCTGCCGTTAACCCGACCACCGGCACCTTCACACTGGAAGCGGACTTCCCCAATCCCGACGGCAGTGTGGTCGCCGGTCTGTTTGCCCGTGTGCTTGCCGTGGCGGAAACACGTCAGGATGCCCTGCTGGTGCCGCAGCGCGCCGTCAGCGAACTGCAGGGCAACTACCGCGTATTTGTCGTCAAGTCGGACAACACGGTTGAACTGCGTGATGTCGTGCCGGGACCCCGCATCGACAACCTCTGGCTGATAGAGGAAGGACTGCAACCGGGTGAGACTATTGCTGTGGAGGGTATCTTGCGGTTGCAGGACGGCATGACGGTCAACCCGGTGACACCGGAGGCCGCTGCCACTCAGGAGCAACCGTAAACCAAAGCGGCCGGGGGATAAGCGTTGGCTGGATTCTTCATCAGGCGGCCCATCGTGGCCATGGTTATTGCAATCATCATTGTCATTGTTGGCATCGTGGCGCTCACTCGCCTGCCGGTCGCGCAATATCCGGAAATCACCCCGCCCATGGTCTCGGTGACCGCGACCTACACCGGCGCCAACGCCGTCAATGTCGAACAGTCCGTCGCCACCCCGGTCGAGCAGAAGGTCAATGGCGTGGAGGACATGATCTACATGCGCTCCATCAATTCGAGTGACGGTCGGCTGAACCTGGAAGTCTCGTTCGAGGTCGGTACGGATCTCGACATGGCCAACGTGCTGACGCAGAACAGGGTCTCCGAGGCGCAGGCCGGCCTGCCGGAGGAAGTGAAACGGCTCGGTGTGACCGTCAAGAAGAAACTGTCTTTCCCGCTGCTGCTGGTGTCGCTGGTCTCGCCCGAGGGCACCTATGACGAGCAGTTCCTCACCAACTATGCCACCATCAATATTATCGATGAGCTTGCCCGTATCCGCGGTGTCGGGCTGGCCGAGGTGCTCGGCGGCAGCATCACCGAGTACGCCATGCGTGTCTGGATCCAGCCTGACCAGCTGGCAAAACTCAATTTGACTGTGCCTGACATCACGCGCGCGATCTCGGAGCAGAACGTGCTTGTGCCGGCGGGCCAGATCGGCGGTGAACCGGCGCCGCCGGGTACCGATTTCACCTATACCGTGCAGACTGCCAATCGTTTCGAAACCCCCGAGCAATTCGGCGAGGTGGTGGTCAGAGCAAACCCGGATGGCTCCCAGATACTCCTGAAGGATGTTGCGCGTATCGAGCTTGGCAGCCAGAACTACCAGATCCAGGCGCGACTCGACGAGAATCCCACTGCCGTACTGTGGGTATTCCAGTTGCCCGATGCCAATGGCCTGGAGGTAGCGGAGAATATTCTCGCCAAGATGGATGAGCTGTCGCAGCGCTTTCCGAATGATCTGGAGTATGTCGTCTCGCTCGACACGACCAAGCCGATCACGGCCGGTATCCGTGAGATTGTAATTACCCTGTTCCAGGCAATGGCACTGGTTATCCTGGTTGTCTATATCTTCCTGCAGAATGCCCGCGCGACCCTGATCCCAACCCTTGCTGTGCCGGTGTCACTGATTGGTACCTTTGCCGTCTTTCCTCTACTGGGCTTCTCGATCAACACCCTGTCACTGCTGGGCCTGGTGCTGGCGATCGGAATTGTGGTCGACGATGCCATCGTGGTGGTGGAGGCGGTGTCACAGAAGATGGAGCAGGGCATGATGCCCAGGGAAGCCACCGCCGCGGCCATGCGCGAGGTCTCCGGACCGATCGTAGCAACCTCGCTGTCATTGATTGCGGTGTTCGTGCCGGTCGCTGCCATGGGTGGCATTACCGGGCTGCTCTACCAGCAGTTCGCGATCACCATCGCCATCTCGGTTGCCCTGTCTTCCATCAACGCCCTGACCCTAAGTCCGGCGTTGGCCGCCATGCTGCTGAAACCGCCCGGCGAGCAAAAAAGCCTGTTCCAGAAATTCTTTGATGTATTCAATCGCTGGTTCGAAAAGGCGACAGATAAATTTATGGTGCTGACGGCCTTCTTCACAAACAAGATCGTGCGTGCGGGTTTGTTGCTGGCGGTCATCGTGGCGGGTGTGGTTGTCCTGTTCCAGGTGCTGCCGGGTGGTTTTGTACCGGAAGAGGACCAGGGCTACATCATGGCCGCGATGATGATGCCGGATGGTGCCTCCCTGCAGCGCACCAACGCAACCCTCAAGGAAATCGAGACAATCATCGCGGGAGTCGATGCCATACAGAATGCCACTGCAATTGCCGGCTATAGTATCGTTACCAGCACGATCCAGCCGAATGCCGGTATGGTATTCATCCAGCTGAAGGACTGGGACGAACGCCCGGACAAGCAGGACCATGCCGCCGAAATCGTTCGGCGCCTGAATGACGAATTCTCGCGCCGCATCACCGGTGGCATTGCCTTTGCCTTTGGCCCACCGGCCATCCCGGGCCTCGGCACCGGTTCCGGTTTCTCCATGATGTTGCAGGACCGTGGCGGCAATTCGCCGGAATACCTGTACAAGGAGGCCAACGAATTTATCAATGCGGCAAAACAACGTCCGGAAATCGCGAACGTGTTTACCATGTTCCGGCCCAACTCGCCGCAGATCTTTCTCGATGTCGACAATGCTCAGGTGCTCAAGCTTGGTGTGCCGCTGGCGGACGTGAACACGTCCATCGGTGCCTTTCTCGGCGGCGCCTACGTCAACGATTTCAACCGATTCGGCCGGCTCTACAAGGTGTACGTACAGGCAGAGCCGGAATACCGCCAGAGCGTCGACGGGATTGCGATGTTCCATGTCCGTAACCGGGACGATGACATGGTGCCGCTGGCATCCCTGGTCAGTACCAGTAGTACCCAGGGGCCGGAGTTTACCAACCGCTTCAACCTGTTCCGCTCGGCGGAGATCACCGGGCAGGCGGCGAAGGGCTACAGCTCGGCACAGGCGATCGATGCCCTTGAGGAGGTGGCGCAGGAGGTGCTGCCGAATGACATGGGCTACGCGTGGTTCAACATGTCCTACCAGGAAAAGTCCGCACAGGGCACGGGTTCTATCGTCTTTGTCATGGCGCTGGTGTTCGTGTTCCTGATCCTCTCGGCACAATACGAAAGCTGGTCGCTACCGCTTTCGGTGATGCTGGGCACGCCCATCGCGGTGTTCGGTGCCGTTGGCGGACTGTTTATTGCACGCCTGTTCAGCGAAAGTTATGTCAATAACGTGTTTGCCCAGATCGGACTCGTCATGCTGATCGGCCTGGCAGCCAAGAATGCCATCCTGATCGTCGAGTTTGCCAAGGTCGAGTCGGACAAGGGCCGTGATGCGATCGATGCCGCCATGGAAGCAGCCAGGCAGCGCTTCCGGCCCATCCTGATGACGGCATTTTCCTTCATCCTCGGGGTACTGCCGTTGCTGGTCGCCACTGGCGCCGGCGCCGAGGCGCGCAAGGTCATGGGCATGACCGTGTTCAGTGGCATGCTGGTCGCCACCATTGTTGGCGTGCTGATCGTGCCCGCCCTGTACGTGATCGTGGACCGCTACATCAGCAAGTCCGGGCCGGCGACAGCCAGCGTGCCGGCAAGCGCCCCGGAGGAACCGTGATGCTTGTGCGCGTTATTGTCGCTACCATACTTCTGCTGCTGTCTGGTTGTACCCTGACACCCGACTACGAGCCACCAGCGCTCGATGTGCCCGAGAAGTTTGTACAGACGGCAGATGCCGGCACCTCCATTGCCAATCTGGAGTGGTGGAACCTGTTCCGGGATGCGCAGCTGCAAGCGCTGATACGCACGGCGCTGGCAGAAAACAAGGATCTGGGCGTTGCCCTGCAACGCATTCTCGATGCGCGTTCAGCACTGACATTTACCCGGGCCGACCAGTTCCCGTTTATCGACGCTAGCGGTGCTGTCTCGCGCGAGCGTCCCAGCAGGATTGTGTTCCCCGGTTCCGATATCCGTAACCATTATTCCCTGTCCGCCAACCTGTCCTTCGAAGTGGACCTCTGGGGGAAACTGCGGCGGGCAACCGAGGCGGCGCAGGCTGATCTGCTGGCCACTGAGGCAGCTTATCGCAACGTGACTATCAGTCTGGTAGCGACTGTAGCCAGTACCTACTTTCTGTTGCGGGACCTGGATGACCGCCTGCAGGTTGCCAGGGACACGGTGAAAAGCCGGCATGACAGCCTGGAGATTATCCAGGCACGCTTCGACAAGGGCACTGTGCCGGAACTGGATGTTAACCAGGCACAGATCGAATTGGCAATTGCCGAGGCGGCGGTGTTTGCCTTTGAGCGCGAGTCCGTGCAGACCGAGAATGCACTGCGCATCCTGCTGGGCAGGAACCCGGGAACGGTAGAACGGGGCTTGACCCTGACGCAACAGCTGCTGCCGTCCGATATTCCCGTGGGGCTACCATCGGAACTTTTACAACGCCGGCCGGACCTGGTGGCCAGGGAGGAGCAACTCAAGGCGGAGACGGCCCGCATCGGTGTCGCCGAGGCGTTGCGCTACCCGTCCATCGGCCTGACCGGTAGCTACGGACTGGCGAGTGACGCCCTCTCTGACCTGAATTCCAGTGATGCGCGGGCCTGGGGCATCGGCGGTGACCTGTTTGCGCCGATCTTCAATTCAGGCAAGCTCAAGGCACAGGCGGCAGGGCAGCGGGCACGTACCGAGCAGGCCCTGCTGAATTATGAAGCCGCCCTGCAGCAGGCCTTGCGCGAGGTCGATGATGCCCTGGTGGCGATCAGGACCTACCACGCGGAACATGCTGCGCGGCACCGCCAGGTGACCGCAGCACGCAATGCCGCGCGGCTGTCCCGGGCGCGTTATGATGGCGGGGTGGTCGATTACCTCGAGGTGCTGGATTCCGAACGCAGCCTGTTCAATTCCGAGCTCGACCAGTCGGTGATTCTGCGCGAGTATCTCAATGCCATCGTGAAACTTTACAAGGCGCTCGGTGGTGGCTGGGCACCCGTTGCGAGCGAAGAGCAGGGTACATGACAGGACAGACCTACCGGTTCGGTGATTTCCAGCGGCAGTTGACCACCGGTCGCAACGAAGTCAGTCTGAATGAATTGCTTGACCTGCCGCAACGCGACGGCGAGGGCCGACTGGTCCCGTGTCCGCCGCCGCGCATCAGCCTGAGTGCGGGCGAGATACTGCGGCTGCTACAGCCTTATGTCTCGGTGCGTTTCCTCGAGCAGGTCCGCGCGGTGGTGCCACTGGCCCTGTACCTGGCATTGTTCCAGATCCTGTTTCTGCGGCAGATGGTAGCGGATTCATGGATTATCACCGGCGGACTCTTTGCCGTGATCGTCGGTCTGATGTGCTTCATGGAGGGCCTCAAGCTCGGCCTGATGCCGTTCGGCACGATTATTGGCAGTAATCTGCCACGCAAGTCGAGCTTGCCCCTGGTGTTGTTCGTTACCCTGCTGCTGGGTATCGGCGTGACCTTCGCCGAACCAGCCATCGGTGCGCTAAAGGCCGCAGGGCAAAACGTGTCCGTGGAACGGGCGCCCTACCTGTATGCCATCCTGAACTTTCGGGCAGATCAGCTGGTACTGGTGGTCGGTGCCAGTGTCGGCCTCGCCGCGGTCGTCGGTACGCTGCGGTTCCTGTATGGCTGGAGTCTGAAACCACTCATCTACCTGTCGCTGTTTCCGGTACTGTCTCTGACCGTGTATGGTGCCTTTGACCCGGAACTGCAGAAAGTCCTTGGACTTGCCTGGGATTGCGGCGCAGTCACGACCGGCCCGGTGACAGTGCCGCTGGTACTGTCGCTCGGTATTGGCATTGCGGCCGCCGCCGGCAAGGGCGATTCGGGCCTGTCGGGTTTCGGTATCGTGACCCTGGCATCGTTGTTCCCGATCATCGGTGTGTTGTTACTCGGCCTGTATGTGTCGTATACCGTGTCGCCGCAGGATATCATCGCCGCGGCTTCACACGCGGCAGCAGCGGCGCAGGCCGCGGTTGTGCCCTGGTACGAACGGAGTCCCGGTGTGGAGATCGTGCTGGGTGTGCGTGCCATCCTGCCGCTGGTGCTGTTCCTGTTCCTCGTGCTCAAGCTGGTGCTGCGGGAGAAGCTCGAGAACCAGGGGGAGATTATCTACGGTATAGCCCTGGCCATCATCGGCATGTGCATCTTCAATCTTGGCCTGACCTACGGCCTGTCGAAACTGGGCAGCAGTGCCGGTGGTTTGGTGCCGACTGCATTTATGGACATCCCGGGTATGCCGCAATCGCCGATCTATGTCTATATGGTCGGCCTGATCCTGGCACTGTTGTTTGCCTGGGCGTTGGGGTTCGGTGCAACGCTGGCTGAACCCGCACTGAATGCACTGGGGATCACCACGGAAAAGCTGACCAACGGTGTCCTGAAAAAGAAGACCCTGATCAACGCGGTCTCGCTGGGTGTGGGATTCGGTATTGCCATTGGCCTGGCTAAACTGATATTTGATTTGCCGCTGGTATGGCTGATCCTGCCCGGTTATCTGCTGGCACTGGTGCTGACGTTTTTTTCCAGCGAGGTGTTTGTCAACGTGGCCTGGGACAGTGCCGGCGTGACTACCGGGCCAATTACCGTGCCGCTGGTACTCGCCATGGGCCTGGGTTTCGGCAATGCCACCCATGCGGTTGAGGGTTTCGGCATACTCAGCATGGCATCCATAGGTCCAATTATCACGGTCATGATCACTGGCCTGTGGGCCCGGTACAAGGCAAGTCAACAGCGCAGGGCGGCGCTCGAAGAGACATCAGCACCGTCAAGACAGGAGGCACAGTCCATACTATGAGTGAGACAGAGATTACCTACCTGACGGACGTATCCATGCTGACCTGTGTCGTGCAGCCAGGGCACAGCGAGGCAATTCTCAAGGCGGCGCGCGATGTTGGTGCCACTGCCGGGGCAATCAGCCATACGGCGAGAGGTGTCGGTGTGCGTGAGCGTCTCGGGGTGTGGGGGGTTGCCGTGGAGGCGGAACGGGACGTCATCAGTATTCTGGTTTCGTCCGAACAGCGCGATCTGGTGTATGACACCCTGTACCGGGCGGCTGGCCTGGATGTGCCGGGGAGGGGGTTCATCTATATCACACCGCTGGAAAAGGTGTCTGCCTATATCCCCGAAAGCATTAAGGCGCGGCTGGACAAGGGAACAGGTGTGGCTTCATGACGCAGCCACAAATACCGGACCCGTCAATACCGCGTGAAGACTGCAAGCTGATCAGCTGCGTGTTGCCCGATGATGGCAGTGACAAAAAGCTGCTGCAGGCGCTGTTGCATGAAAAACAGATAACCCGTACGAAGAGTGTCAGTTGCCTGGGGCTGGCCGTACTGGCGGAAGCCCGAACAAAATATGGCGAGCTTCCCGAACCAGCCATGGTCAGGCTGGTGGAGGTGATCGTGCCGGCCGCGTTGGCCGACGAGCTGTACGACTACATTTATCACAAGGCGAATATCGCCCGTGCCGGTGGCGGCACGCTCTTGCTAGGCCCCCTGATGGCGGCATCACCGCATGCCTTGCCTGATGACGTGCCGGATGAAAAGGCCTGACCACTTGTTGGGCACCGAGGAAACAAGGAATAAACAGTAGCCGTACTCGGTGATTTTGACAAGGATGCCGCAGGCCGTGGCCTCCATGAGGTTCAGGTTGCGCGGCGAATCGCCAAGCACGCCGGTGATCTTGAGGGACAAGGGCGCCGTCTCCATCACTTCCAGTGGAATGTGGACGCTCTCTGGTACGATCAAGGCATCGTAAGGGTTGGCCTGCAGCAAGCTGATCAAATTACCCGTTGTCAGATGAACAACGTCGGTCTTGATACCGGCGTCGTTGAGCAACG
>Ga0316194_10000101_pt1 | contig 43264 bp, 32 predicted proteins | sample CroRivsedime1_MG_FD_204936 | JGI IMG/M metagenome (GOLD analysis project Ga0316194, IMG submission 204936) | Coastal sediment microbial communities from Maine, United States - Cross River sediment 1 | ecosystem: Environmental > Aquatic > Marine > Coastal > Sediment | place: USA: Maine...
ACCTTGCTGGAATCCCTTTCGGTACCTCCCGAAATAGCAGGTGAAGCCACAACCGATCCAGCCGGCAAGCTGTCGGCCTGGTTGTTAAGCCAGACCAACCTGGCGGATTTATCCGCTTGACCACAGGGCCTGATCAATGACCGGAAACCCCATATTGGATTCTGCACTTGTACTCGGTGGAGTGGGCCTTTTCTTTGGCTTCCTGATCGCGATGGCGAACAAGAAGTTCTATGTTTGGGAAGACCCGCGTATCGGTGAGGTGGAAGAACTGCTACCGAATTCCAACTGCGGTGCCTGCGGCCTGCCCGGTTGCCGGGCATTTGCCGAGGCAGTCGTCGGCGGAAAGGAGCAACCATCGGGATGTACCGTGATGGGTGAGGAAGACCTGGCCGATGTCGCCAGTTACCTGGGCGTTGATGCCGGAGAGGCGAATAAACGTGTGGCCCGTCTGCTTTGCGCCGGCGGTAAAGACGAGGCAGCACGCAACTCGGATTATGCGGGCCTTGAGACCTGTAAGGCCGCGGCCTCGGTAGCCGGTGGCGGAAAGGCCTGTAACTGGGGTTGTTTAGGCCTGGCAGACTGTGAAATCGCCTGCCTCCTCGATGCGATTTACATGAATGATGACCTGCTGCCCGTGGTGATTCCCGAGCGCTGTACAGCATGTAATGATTGTGTCGTGGCCTGCCCCAAAGACTTGTTTGAGCTGATGCCCATTGAGCAGAAGCTGATAGTGCAATGTAAGAATTTGCTCAAAGGCGACGCAGCGGAGGACCTCTGCAGCGTTGCCTGTAATACCTGCAACAGGTGTGTTGCCGATTCGGAGCCGGGTGTGATCGAAATGATCGATAACCTGGCTGTTATTAATTATGAGAAAAACGAGCTGACCAGCCCCAAAGCAATTGAACGATGCCCAACAGGGGCCATCGTATGGGTTGAAGGACAGCAGTTTAAGGAAAGCTTGGTTGAGTTGGAGAAGAAAGTCGTATGAGTCAGTTAATGAAAGATGTCAAAAATCCCGGAGCTAAATACCCCGGAGTTTTCAAAACCGATGATGGCAGCGCCGCGGTTGTAACAATGGAAACCGCAGCCAGTGAGGCAGCCGGTGCTTACCCGATTACACCTTCAACGCAAATGGGCGAGGGCTGGGCCTCAGCTGTTGCAAGAGGTCAGAAAAATGTAAATGACCGTCAGCTGATTTTCTTTGAACCCGAAGGCGAGCACGCCGCCGCCGGTGTAACCGCCGGTATGAGCATGGTTGGCCTGCGCTCGACCAATTTCTCGAGCGGACAGGGTATTGCCTATATGCACGAGTCGCTCTACGCGGCCGTCGGCAAACGCCTGACCTATGTTCTGAACGTGGCCTGTCGCGCCATGACAAAACATTCACTCAACGTCCACGCCGGTCATGATGACTATCATTGCGTTGATGACACTGGCTTTTTCCAGTTGTTTGCCAAGGATGTACAGGCTGTTGCCGACATCAATCTCATTTCGCACCGGATTGCAGAACTTTCATTGAATCCGGGCATATGTGCACAGGACGGCTTCCTGACAAGCCACGTTATCGAGTCATTTTTTGAACCCGAACGTGAACTGGTTAAAGAATACCTGGGTGATCCTGCAGATATGATTGAATCACCGACCGGTGCCCAACGGGCCGTGTTTGGTAAATTACGCCGCCGCATTCCCGAACTGTATAACTTCGATTTTCCCGCGATGCTGGGAACGGTTCAGAACCAGGAAGCGTATGCACAGGGTGTTGCCGCCCAACGGCCTTTCTATTTCGATCACATTGCCGATTTGACCGACCAGGCCATGGAAGAATATGCCGAGCTTACCGGTCGCGAATACAAACGCATCATGGGCTACCGCATGGAAGATGCCGAGTATGTCATCCTCGGACAAGGCTCGGTGATCTGTAATGCTGAAGTTGTCGCCGATTATATGCGCAAGGAACGTGGCATCAAGGTCGGCGTGGTCGACATGGTCATGTTCCGACCCTTCCCGGCTGATCTGGTTTCGCACATGCTGGCAGGTAAGAAAGGTGTGGTCGTCATGGAACGTACCGACCAGCCCCTCGCTGTTGAATTACCCATGATTCGTGAAATACGCTCGGCAATGGCACAGGCTGCCGAAAATGGACGTGCCAGTAACGATCACAGCGCGGTCCTTCCATATGAAGGTCTGGCCGCATTGCTGCCCGACCAGATTCCTGATTTTTACTCGGCCTGCTTTGGATTGGGTAGCCGGGACTTACAACCGGGCGACGTCGTTGCCGCGGTTGAAAACATGCTTGATGGTGGACGTAGGCAACGTCAGTTCTACCTTGGTTTTGAGTTTATCCAGAAGGATACCCGTCTGCCGAAAATGCAGATCTGGCAGGAAAAAATCCTTGTAGATTACCCGAATGTAGGTGAGCTGGCACTTCCGTCAGCAGGTGATTTGAATCTTTTTCCGGAGGATTCGGTTGAGCTTCGCATTCACTCTGTCGGTGGCTGGGGCGCCATCACCATGGGTAAGAACCTTGCAATGACCGCCGCCGAGTTACTTGGTATGCACATCAAGGCCAATCCCAAATATGGTTCAGAGAAAAAAGGTCAGCCGACGACTTTCTATGCCATGTTGTCACATGAGCCAATCAAGTTAAATTGTGAACTCAAACACGTGAACGTCGTGTTGTCTCCCGACCCGAATGTATTTTTACATTCAGATCCCCTCGCCGGCTTGTGTGAAGAGGGTGTGTTCATCATCCAGAGCGAGCTTTCGGGTGAAGAGCTTTGGAACAGTTTCCCGAAAACAGCACAAATGACGATACGCGCGAAGAAGATCAACGTCTGGGCTGTTGACGGGTTTAATATCGCGTTGTCAGAGGCCTCAAATCCCGAGCTTCGTTTCCGTATGCAGGGCGTTGCCTTCATGGGCGCATTCTTCCGTGCCGCACCTTTGATGACCACACATGACCTGACACGTGAACGTCTGTTTGAAGGTATTCTCAAACAGCTCAACAAGAAGTTCGGTCATTTGGGTCAACGGGTTGTCGAAGACAATGTACGTGTTATTTCCCGTGGTTTTGACGAAGCCCAGAAACTTGATCTTGAAGATTTTCTCGATGCGGGACAGGAAGAATTACTGCCCCTGATCCCCCATGCAATGGCGGGCATAGAGTCCCAGGGCGGACTTGGCAACCAGGCTGATTTCTGGAACCAGGTCTGTGTTCAGTACAAGACCGGCAAAGACATTATTGCCGATCCGTTCACTGCCATCTCCGCCATACCCGCAGCAACGTCCAGCATGCGTAACATGTCGGCTGTCCGATTTAATGTTCCTGAATTTATTGCGGAAAAATGTACGGGTTGCGCCAAGTGCTGGACCCAGTGTCCCGACTCCGCAATTCCGGGTGTGGTCAGCACAGTGGAGGAAGTACTGGAAGCTACAGTCAGAACCGTTGCAACGCCGGACAATCCATTGTCACGCTTTTCACAGCTGATCAAGAACCTTGGCAAAGAGTCACGCACAATCATCTCCAGCGGCACTTTCAAAACCTTTGCGAAAGTTTTGTCACAGGCCTACCAGACGATTGCCGGCAAGTCCAACTGGGATGTCGAGCGCCGTGCTGAAGTCGATGAGCAATACAACATGGTTTACGCTGCTCTGGCAGACTTCCCATTGGCCAAGACTGCACCTTTCTTCGATTTACCGGAGAACAAAAAGAAAGGTTCAGGAGGCCTGCTTTCGATCACTGTTAACCCTGAAACCTGTAAAGGTTGTGATATTTGTGTCGCCGTCTGTGCAGATGGAGCCTTACAGAGTATTCGCCAGACTGACGAATTCCAGGAGACCCTCGAGTCCAACTGGGATCTGTGGCGCAACCTGCCTGAAACCAATGACGACTACATCAAGATTTCCAGTCTGGATGAAGGCATCGGCGTCATGTCGTCGCTTTTGTTGAAACAGAGCAATTATATGTCCATGACCGGTGGTGATGGCGCATGTATGGGTTGTGGTGAGAAAACCACCATTCACCTGCTGCTTTCCACGGTCAATGCATTCATGGGTCCGCGCGTCGAAGAGCACGTGAAGCAACTGGGTAGCATGATCAAGGCACTGGATGAAAAAGCCCATGCACTGCTGATATCAGAAACGGACCTTGACGATGTATCTGCCGATTCAGATGGCCTGTCGGTTGAACTGTCTGCAGACAAGAAAGAACGGGTGTTGCTGATTCGTAAGAGCATCGAGGAACTGAAAGACCTCAAGTGGCGTTACGAGGAAGGCCCAAGCGGTCGCGGCCGCGCAAACCTTGGCTTCACGAACTCGACGGGTTGTAGTTCCGTCTGGGGCTCATCCTATCCTTACAACCCCTACCCGTTCCCATGGGTAAACCACCTGTTCCAGGATGCGCCATCGGTAGCCGTGGGTATCTTTGAAGGACATATGCGCAAGATGGCTGATGGTTTCATTTCCGTACGCCGCGCTGAGAAACTGCTATCTGACAGCTACGATGCCAGCGAGGACGAAGAGTTCTTCGATGACTTCGAATGGCAACAATTCGATGATGACGAATTCACCTTGTGTCCGCCGCTGTTCGCGGTCGGCGGTGACGGCGCCATGATGGATATCGGTTTCCAGAACCTTTCAAGGGTGATGGCAACCAATAAACCGATCCGGATTATTGTTGTTGACACCCAGGTCTATTCAAATACCGGTGGCCAGGCCTGTACTTCAGGCTTCACCAGCCAGGTATCGGATATGGCCGAATACGGTATGGAGCACCATGGCAAGGAAGAGGTTCGTAAAGAACTTTCCCTGATTGCGATCGCCCACCGCGGTGTCTTCGTGATGCAGTCATCGCAGGCAACACCTTCACACCTGATTCAGGGTGTACTGAAGGGTCTGCAGGCGAGACGTCCTGCCCTGTTTATCCTCAATACACCTTGTCCTCCGGAGTGGGGCCTTGCTGATTTTGGTGCACCCGACGCTGCAAGGCTTGCCCTTGAAAGCCGTGCTGTGCCGAATATCATTTTTGATCCAGATGAGGGTACGACCTTCTCCGAATGTATTGACCTCGAAGGCAATCCTTCGCCGCTTGATACATGGACAACCTACGAACTGGCGTTTCTTGACGAAGACGATGCTGAGCAGAAGCTGACTCTGCCGGTCACGACGGCAGACTGGGCACTGGGTGAGGCCCGCTTCCGCAAGCATTTTACGAAGGCCAATGGTGAAGAAGAGTTGATACCATTCCATGAGTATCTGGAAATGGATGCGGATGAACGCGAGGACGGAACGCCTTACATTTACACTGTTGATCCCAAACGTCACCTGAGCAAAATGATCGTTTCAGAAGAGATCGTCGGTCTTGCTGAAGAACGACTGTCCTTTTGGGCTCAGCTGAAAGAGATTGCCGGTCTTGATGTTTCCGAAAATATGCGTGATACCGTTGCCGAAAGCATGGCCGAAAGTATGGCCGAAGAACTCGAGACCCGGATTACGGCACTGACGGCTGAGTACGAGGCGAAAATTGCCAAACTGACCACCCAGTACCCCTTGTTGATTGCACGAAGGATGGCTGAGGGACTGTTAAGGGGCAATGCCAACGAAACCGTGTCCACCCTGCTTGAAAAAGCAGAGAGCTGGAATGGTCCCGCTTTTGAAACACCGGCCGACTTCAGTATTGGAGCCCCGGCCGCTGCACCGGCCGCTGCACCGGCAGCAGCAACAGCAGCAGCACCTGCCGCGGCGGCAGAGGCTGCCCCGGCGGCGGTAGCAGCAGCACCTGCACCGGCAGCAGATGATTTCATGGGCAATGAGCCCTACATCGATACACTGCGCTGCACGTCGTGTGATGACTGCCTGAAGATTAACCCCAAGGTGTTTATTTATAACGATGAGCAGCAGGCCGAAATCGGTGATGCCAAGGCGGGAACCTTCAAGCAGTTGGTGATGGCAGCTGAAGCCTGTCCGGCAGAGTGCATCCATCCAGGCGATCCCTTGAACCCGAAAGAAAAGGGTTTGGATAAATTGATCAAGCGCGCTGAGCCTTTCAATTGAGTCAAGGACAATAGCCTGATATGAAAGGTCTGCCGAGTTTTAAACACGGGGTTCACCCTCCGGAAAACAAGGATATTACTTCGGGTTTACGCTCGAAGCGGTTCCCGTTTCCGAAGGAAGTCATCCTGCCCTTGTCACAGCACATAGGTACGCCGGCGAAAGCCCTGGTTAAGGCCGGCGATCATGTGGAACGTGGTGATGTTATTGCGGAAGCCGCCGGATTCATTTCATCTACCGTGCATGCCACGGCTGCCGGTACCGTGAAATCGATCGAACTCTGGCCACATCCCAACGGCATGATGGTTCCTTCAATCCGTATCACGGTGGATCAGAGTTCATCGCAGATGCGAAGAAACCGCATGGTGCCACGCTGGCAGGACGTGAAGGAGGAGGATCTTTCCAAGGAGATAGCCAGGGCGGGTATTGTCGGTCTTGGCGGTGCCGCTTTTCCGTCCCATGTCAAACTGTGTCCTCCAAAAGACCAGCCGGTTGAATTGTTAATCATCAATGGAAGTGAGTGCGAACCCTATCTCACCTCGGATCACCGCGTGATGCTTGAACAGCCGGAGATGATTTACGAAGGTATTCGAATTGAACTTAAGGCGCTGGGTATCACACGCTGTGTCATAGGGATTGAAAACAACAAACCCGATGCCATCGAAATAATGCGCAAGACCAAGCCCACTGATCTCGATGTCAGAATTCAGCCCTTGACGGTCAAGTACCCACAAGGTGCCGAGAAGATGTTGATCAAGGCCGTCATGGGGCGCGAGGTTCCATCCGGCGCCCTTCCAAGTGCAATTGGTGCGATGGTTCAGAATGTAGCCACGGCTGCCAACGTAGCCGCAGTATTTCAAACCGGGCATCCATTGATTGAACGTATCATGACGGTCAGCGGTCGTGGCATACGCCGGCCGGGCAACTGGAAAATACCCTTTGGTACGAAGCTTCGTGATGTGATCGAGCATTGTGGTGGCATGACGGATGACGCTGTCGAAATCCTGTTTGGCGGCCCGATGATGGGCCAGGCGATATCCGACCTGGACGTACCCGTTCTCAAGGGTACGGGTGGCATTCTTGTACTTACAAACGATGAATGTAAACGTCAGGATATTTTGCCGTGCATACGTTGCGGAAAATGTCTCGAAGCCTGCCCTATTTTCCTGAATCCACAATGGATGAAAGAGCTGGCCAAGGCGGAACGTTATGAAGAACTGGTCGAAGAAGCGCATTTGAACGACTGCATGTTATGCGGGTGCTGTTCATTTATATGCCCTTCCAATATTCCGCTTTCCCAATATTTTGCCATGTCAAAAACACAACTAAGAAGACTGCCGAAATCATGACAGAGAAGACCAAGGTAATAATTACTGCGTCACCGCATGTTCGGTCGCCTGACTCCACCACAAAGATCATGTGGTCGGTAGTAATAAGCCTGCTGCCGGTCATCGCCTCATCGATCTATTTTTTTGGGCCAAGCGCGATACTTGTGATCATTGCGAGTGTTGCAGGCTGTCTCATCACCGAGCGTATGTTTGGAGCCAATCCCGGGTCGGTTGCGGATGGTTCCGCCATGATTACCGGTCTGCTGCTTGGTTTGTGCCTGCCGCCCGGTTTTCCACTCTGGATGGCGTTCCTGGGTGGTGTTTTTGGTATGGGTTTCGGCAAACTGATCTACGGCGGTCTTGGTCAGAATATTTTTAACCCTGCACTGGTAGGGCGCGCATTTTTGCAAGCGGCCTTCCCCGTTGCCATCACGACCTGGCCATCAGGAACACAACATTGGTGGAACTTGCAGGGCGATAACTTTGCCCTGCCCTTTATGACCCCCAGGCCGGACACGGTGACCGCGGCTACACCGCTGGGTAATATGAAATTCGGCGACGACCCGGTTGCAACACCGGTGCTGGATCTTTTGCTGGGAACCATAAACGGCTCCGTGGGTGAAACTTCCGCCATATTGATCCTGCTGGGGGGTATTTACCTGGCCGTACGTGGTCACCTTAACTGGCATATTCCAGTGAGTATTTTCGTAACAACCTTCGTGGTTTCCGGTCTGTTTTACGTCATCGGCATATCGCAGTTTTCGCCCTGGTTCATGTTGTTCTCAGGCGGCCTGATGCTGGGGGCCTGGTACATGGCAACCGACATGGTGACCTCGCCATTGAGCACGAAGGGATGCTGGCTTTTCGGTTTCGGAATTGGCCTTCTCACGGTCATCATTCGAATCTGGGGTGGTCTGCCGGAAGGTGTGATGTATTCCATCCTGTTGATGAATGCCCTGGTTCCCTTTATTAACCGTGCCACGCAGCCACGACTCTTCGGGACCTCCGGAAAGAAGAAGGAGGCCGGCAAATGAGCCAGGAAAGCAACAACCAGGATCGCATCGATGTGGATATCCAGGTTGAAAATTCCGATTCAGACAATGCACAGGATGGATCTGCGCCACAGGAGGTTTCTACATTCCGCCTGGTGGCCACGCTGGCTATCGCCGGTGCACTGGCCGGCTTGTTAATCGTGCTGGTGAATCTGCATACCAAGCCGATCATCGATAAGTACAAGGCCGAACAGCTTCGGTTGGCCGTCTACGAAGTCCTGCCGGGTGTTGAGAACTACGATACCTACTACCTGGTTAACGATGAACTTTCCGTGTCCCTGCCGAGCGGCGCCAAAGAGAGTGAATTTAAACGCGTGTATGTTGGCCGGGACGCCAATGGCGAGGTCAGCGGTGTGGCAATATCCCGTGGTGAGTCAGGCTTTCAGGATGTCATCATGGTGATTTTTGGACATGACCCGGTCACCGGAAAACTTTCAGGTATGAAAATCCTGGATAGCAAGGAAACACCGGGACTGGGTGATAAGATATTCAAGGACATGGATTTTGTTGATCAGTTCTTCGCAGGGCCTGAAACACCGATGGTCGGTGTAAAAATAGGTGCCGGAAAGGGACAGCCCAATGAGATCGATATGATTACCGGCGCCACTATTTCATCAAAGGCGGTCATTCAAATCATCAACAATGCACTGGCAGAATGGAAGCCGATTTTGGATAAAGGTATTCCACAGGCACCTGCGGACGCAGTATCAGCGGAGGAAACGCCGTGAGAACGACAAGCCCAACCCAGGATTTCGTACGAGGTATCTGGAAGGAAAACCCGGTACTGGTTCAGATGCTCGGACTATGCCCGGCGCTGGCCGTGACCAACAGCGTGGCAAACGCACTGGCCATGAGCGGTGCCACGTTCTTTGTAATGTCCTGCTCAAGCGTCCTGATTTCTACCTGTAAGCGATTTATACCTCATGAAGTGCGAATCTCCTCCTATATTCTGGTAATCGCCACTTTTGTCACACTGGCCGATATGCTGTTACAGGCTTATGCACCTGTTCAGCATAAAGAGTTGGGCGCATTTATCGCCCTGATCGTGGTGAACTGCATGATCCTTGGACGGCAGGAGACATTTTCCTCCAAGAACAATCCTTTCCGTTCATTGCTCGATGCCGTAGGAACGGGTATCGGATTTACCATTGCGCTTGTCATGATGGGTGGTTTCCGCGAGATCCTTGGAACGGGCAGCTTCCTGGGTGTTTCGCTGTTCGGCCCGAACTTTGAACCCTGGGTCATCATGGTTTTGCCAGCAGGCGGTTTCCTGACACTGGGCTTTATCCTGCTGGCCATGGGCGTGATTGAGCAGCGTAAGAAAGCGAAAGATGAGCAAGTCACGGAGGTCTTGTCATGAGTGACCAGTCGCTATTCTCGATCTTTTTCTCCGCCATGGTGGTCAACAACTTTACCCTGGCCATGTTCCTGGGTCTGTGCCCCTTCATGGGTGTTTCCGCCCGGGTTGAAACCGGTCTGCGTATGGGGCTGGCCAATATTTTTGTGTTAGTGCTGACCGCGATAAGTGCGTGGTTTCTCAATACCTACATCCTTGAACAGGCGCCCTACCTTCGCATCATCTCGTTCATTATCGTGATCGCATCGCTGGTGCAAATTGTAGAGATGGCAGTCAAGAAACTGTCACCCGTTCTATTCCGGCAGCTTGGTATTTTTCTTCCGCTAATGACCACCAACTGCGCCATCCTGGGCCTGGCGATCTTCCAGACCAACCGTGGTTACGGTTTTCTGCAAGGTGTGACTTTTGCCGTCGGTGCCGGTCTTGGCCTGACACTTGCACTGGTACTGATGGCCTCTATCCGTGAGTCGGTTGAATTTTCAGATGTACCGGGTATCGCCAAGGGCACCGGACTTGTACTGATCATTGCCGGAACGCTTTCGATGGCATTTATGGGCTTTGCGGGTCTATTATAGGGGTATGGAAAGCTATATCGCGCCATTGCTCTTACTCGTTGTGCTGTTTATCGGTTTTGGTCTGACCCATCGCCGTGGTGAAGGTCCGGGTAGTTGCGCCGGTTGTACCGGCGAGGATTGTTCGGGCAAATCCGAATGCTCAAACGAAGGCAAACACAATCAACAATAAGACTGCTCCGAACGTTAACGTAAATGATAATTGGGGTCAGAGTAAAAACTTAAGAATTTTTACTCTGACCCCAATTATCCTTTTGTGCCTGGCAATGCTGTCAGCCTGCCAGCGTGACATGGAACAAAGCGCCGAGTTATACGTGTTCGGCACAATTGTAGAGATTAAGCTCTGGGGTGCATCGCCGGAGGAAGCCGGTCAGGCATTTATAGAAATACAGCAGATGTTCCAGGCCATGCACCGTGACTGGCATGCCTGGGAACCCGGCCTGCTTGTTGATATCAACAAGGCCTTTGCTGAAGGAAAGCATGCAACCGCTGATGAGGACATCGTCGAGATGATCCGGCGATCACAGCCGCTGGAGGCCAAAACGGGTGGCCGTTTTAACCCCGCAATTGGTGCCTTGATCAGACTGTGGGGCTTCCATACCTCCGATTATCCGATCGAGGGCCCTCCCCCCTCACAGGACCAGATCGATGAAATACTCGATCATCACCCCTCGAGTAACGATATCCATATAGATGGCCTGCAGTTGACCTCTGACAACCCTGCGGTACAACTGGATTTTGGCGGTATCGCCAAGGGTTATGCAGTTGACCTGACCATCGAGCGATTACGTGCCCTGGGTATCGATAACGCCATTGTGAACGCGGGCGGCGACCTGCGTGCGATGGGCACCCACGGTGACCGGCCCTGGCGTGTTGCGGTCAGAAAACCCGGCGACGGCAATGTCGGCTCTGTTCAGGTCCAGGGTGATGAAGCCATTTTTACCTCGGGAAACTATGAACGTTTCCGCCAGGACCAGCTCAAGCGGTACCCGCATATCCTGGACCCATCCACGGGTTGGCCGGCAAAAGACATCGCATCGGTCACTGTTATCACGGATGATGGAATACTGGCAGATGCCGCCGCAACTGCACTGGTGGTAGCCGGACTGGATGGATGGCCGGAGGTAGCCCGCGCCCTTAACTTGCAGCAGATCGCAATTGTGGACGAAAGTGGTACCGTGTACCTGACACCTGGTATGGATCAGCGGTTGCAGTTCACCGAAGCTGTTGAGCGGGTGATTGTTGAAATCGGAACCGCGGGGTCAGAGTAACAGTGCCAGAGTGCAACTCTGGCACTGTTACTCTGATAATCTGACCCCGTTTATTCCTCGTCCGTGTCGTGTCTATAAACATGTAAATCGCTGTAGATATGTCAGACCTTACGGGACAGTTTATGCTAAATGATATCTGTTTAGGAGACTGTGAAAATGAACGAAGAACAACGCTTAGTGCAAAAACGATTGCGTGTGTTGGAGCACGCACAGAAAACTGGCAATGTACGTAAAACCTGCCGATATTTTGGTATTGGTAGATCCAGTTTTTACCGCTGGAAAAGTGCCTTTAATCGGGAAGGTGAAGCCGGCCTGGGGCACGGTAAGGACACCGCAAGTGTAATCTTTGCCTGCGAAAAGGTTCACGCCCAGGGAAAGCGACACCTCAGGTAAGCAGGTGACGGTCTGGGCACCCGGCTTTCTGTCTGATAATCGCGGGGGTGGGGCAAGCACTGCCATCGGTACAGCCTGCCCTTCCGGGCCTGTCAACGCTTCTTGTACTTCAACATCAAATACCGCAAGCAAAATGAGCATTACAAACGGGAATGTTAAATAATAGTTCATGCGTCTTCCATCGCTCCGTTATTGGTCGTTCTGACCAGCAGAGTACCGTATGAATCCTGTAGAGGGCAATCCGGCCGTCGCCGAGCGTTTTCCAGATATGGCATAGGAGGTGACGATACACAAACGGACAAAGCGAGTAAGTTGAGAAATTAAAATCGTAGTTGCCAGTTTCCATTTCAGCATGCCAGGTTGAAGCGATGCAATCTCACGCCATCACATTTTTTCAGCATTTAGGTAAAATTTTGATTATGATTGCCTCAGCTGGATATGCCGGAACCAATGTAAACGGCATTTTTTGCCGATGATATTTGACAAATAAATTTATGGGAGAACGCAATATGCAATTGAAAGTCAAACTACTCACCTTTGTCGCGATAATTAGCGCCTCACTTTTATCAACGCCTGTTGTCGCAGACCAGAGCGTAACCTGCAAAAGCAGGAAGCATGAATACAAGATGTGCCGAATTGATACTCATGGTTACGTAAGGTTAGTGCGGGAGCACTCCAGGTCCAAGTGCGTGCAAGGCAGAACCTGGGATTATGATCAAAGGGGAATTTGGGTAGACAGTAATTGCTCTGCTGACTTCGTCGTCGAGACACGCCACCACACCGATGGACACAAGGATCATAATGGGAAAGGTGCAGTCATGGCAGGTGCGGCAATAGCACTGATCGCAGCAGCGGCTATTTCTTCTTCTAAAAACAAACATGAGGATCGCTATCACGATGAAAGTTACGGTCACAGCGGTCATTCTTCCTACCTTCCAAGATGGATGGTGGGTGAATTCAAGGGCTACAATATGCAATATGGCGCTGACGTAAAACTGGTCATATCTGAAGAGGGCCGGGTTAAGGCAAATGTTCAGGGCACCAAACTGCACGGTTATATCAACGACGGACGTTTGTATATTGGCGATGCTGAATTTTACATCGAGCGGGCCGGCGAAGGCTTCAATACCGTACAGAACGGCGACCGTTCAAACAAAGTGCATTATTCAAGATATTGATAAAAATCGTGGTTTTATTTACACGTATATTGTCAGGTTAGTGAGTTGGCGTAACGGCACTACGCACGTTATTTTTGAGCCGTTGGACTTCACCGTTCCTGCGCATCAGTGCGTACATGTACGTCATCTCAAGACTGGTCGCTTTGGTGCCCAAAAGCACGAACCGAGATGGTCCATCATGCGCAATGTGCTGGGTTGGGAGGGTGAATAAACTGACACCCGGCCCACAACGCCGGGTGCGGTGACTGGCTGAAACAACTCGCTGGCCCCTGCGTCAACCGGCCCTGGCCAAATCGAAAAAACAGGTCGCCGGATTTCCGCTGGCTCCGAGTTAGTTGTCCGGTATAACTGCCGGCTCGAATTCTATGATCGAACCATCGGCCATGGTGGCCAGGAACAGGTGTCCATCGTTCATGACATAACTGCGAACCCATTGGAACTCTGCAAGATATCTATCGGCAAGTGAGCCCGGAGAACACATGGCCATGGTTGCTGCAACGGGTCCAAACTCAAGCTGTGGGCCGGACTCGGATGTCCATGACCCGGTGCCCCGGTTACAATCCGCAAGCAGGGAGGCCTGCCCGTCTGTGCCGAACTTCAGGGTATAGAGTGAACGGTCTTCGGGCTCCGCCACGCTGTCGTCCATACCCATGATTTTAACCAGCCTCCAAGCTGTTCCGGCCAACTCATGGAGCGGCTCTTTCGCAGGGGTTTGCTCATCTGATAGGGCTCCCTTGGGCTCAGCGCCTGTCACGGTCGACTGATTTCCACCATCCTGTGAACAGCCGGCTATCGTGATCACTGCAAGCAATGCTGCAACAGACCAAAATACACGTGTTTGAATGTTCATAGCCACACCTCCGTCAATGTTAGCCGCCCTCGATAGCAGCCAACGGCACCTGGTAAACCTCGCCGTTGGTGACGGTCACGGTCCAGGTGTCATCTTCAAGAACAGCTTCTATCTCCCGGTTGGTCGCATTAACGTAGTCGGTCATAAAATTGATGGTGAATTGTTCACCCGACTGGTTTTGAACGACGATTGAAGCCTGGCTGTTTTCCATGCGTAGTATGCCCGCCGGACAGATTCCAAATTCAGATTCGCCAGGCGCGCGGCAACTCAGGAGTGTTGTTGCGTCATAGTCTGCCGTGGTGAACGGTGTGGTGACGTTGTCTTCTTCCTGGGGATATAGCGCCGCAGTGTTCCAGTAGACGTACACGCTTTCATCCTCGAGGCGGAATATCAATCCCTGGTCACCCAGCCCGCTCTGGCGATAGGCCGGATGTCCGTCCTGGTCGAGAAAGTTACCTGGTGTATCGCCCACCGGTGACAATTGGTGTGTGACACCGTCGTCGCGGGTGATGGTCACGTTACCCTGGCGTTGGCCAAAGGTGCATGGAATCATCTTGCTGACATGATCTTCGCCCTTGGGATAAATGTCGCAGCGGGCCTCTGTCCAGTCTGCTGAAGAAGAATTTATCCACACAACCGCGACGGCGGCCACAATTACTAAATATTGTTTCATGTTGCCTGGGGTCTCCATTGGTTGGCTGGTAAATTGGAATTAATGCTATTCCATTCCGTTCATTGGTTTGATGAGCTGATGCATTTCCGCGCAGAGCGCCTCCCGTTGGGGTGATTTAGGTTGTGTATGTTGTTTTCAACATGCAACAATCTGATAAGCATACTTTAATTTGAGGACGGTTTAATCTTCAATCATTTTGTTGAGAAAAACGGCAGAACCATCCAGCCGCCGTAACAGCCCCAGCGGACCATTGATCGACTCAGGTTGATATTTGACCGGAACCTTACCACTGAACCCCGGAGCGACGAATGATCGTACGTCCAGCCGGTTTTTCGACAAATCCAGAACCGCAAAACTAAAGGGTTGCCGGGCCTCCTGGCCGACTACACGGCGAGTATTGCCGCCCAGTGCCGCGACACCTATGTGCACCATACCCGCAGAGTCGATCCCGGGATAAAAGACATGATGGTGCCCACTGATATACACGTCCACACCGTGGGTATGAAGAAGGTTCAGCAAGGCGGGGTCATCGAGGATTTCGTGTTCGCGCCCTTGCGCCAGTGGCCACATGGGCAGATGGGAATATACAAGCGTTACCCCCGCAGCAGCGCCATGCGCTTGTAGCATACGTTCGATGAATTGAAACTCGGGATTCGACAGCTTGCCTGGTATCGTTCCGTCGAACGCCACCAGCAGGACTCTGCCCATACGCGCTGCATAGCGACTCGGCCAAGCGCTGCCCGGCAAAAGATTGAGTTCGGGGGTTCGTGACTCCCACTGAACCCTGAAACGTTCCCGCTCCAGCGCATATTCCGGAAAGCCGGAGCCATCGTGGTTGCCGGGGGTCACGGCGAAAGGGATACCTGAACGGGCGAACGGGTCGGCAACCATCAGGTTGAATGCCTGCCACATCTGGTCCAGCTGATCCTGAGCGAGTTGCGGTTGTTTTTGACCGGCCACCATGTCGCCGGTGCTGATGACCAGGTCCGGCTGCATGCGGATGACCACATCCACTGCGTCACTCACACGATCGTTATACATCGCGCTCCCATAACGCCCGTTAAGGTCGGAAATCAAGGCAATGGTCTGTGCTGCCGCCGACCCGCTTAACAGCAGCGTCGCCAGCAGGCAGCCGAGGCGCAGTTTTTTCAATTGCTGATGTCGCAGGAGAGCGATTTCGCAGCTTTAACATCAGCTGCCGACGCCAGCGCAAGTGCAGGAACCAGGTCCAGCTTCAAAACACCGCTCTTGCAATCCGTCTGGAGCAGCTTGAAGGCATCGGCGGTGCGTTTTGCGATTTTTTCAGCTTCCCGGTTACTGAGGCCGGCTGCTCCTGTCATCCATTGCCAGGCCGGGCCCTTGTCAGCCAGATCAGCCGCCAGGCGGCCAAGGCGGTGGTAGAGTTTCGCGTTGTAATGCCGCAAGCCCTCAAGCATATGGGTCCTGGCAGCAAAATCGGCATAACCCGTGCGGACGCCGGCATCGTTGTCATTGATGGCCGATTGTCTTAAACGCACCGGCATGAATGCCTCCAACTTTCCGGGAACATCCTTGCCATGGGCGGGTTCGGATTCGAGCTTGCCGTCTTCAACCCAGTACCAGCGCCAGTTGTAGTCGATGTTACCGATGCGGTCCTGCTGCCCCAATATGTAATCGAGTAACGTAATCTCGAGTACATCCTGCATCCATAGTATGACCTGCTCAACCGGCGTATCTGCCGGCAGCGCCTTGGCCATACGCGGGTTTTTGCGTGCATCTTCGATGGCTGTACGCGCAGCTTCAGCGATTGGCCGGTCCATGCGCAGGGCCAGAAACGGGGCTGTCTGCTGGAAGTCGTTGTTTTGACCCGAACCCCAGCCTGACTCCCGTGTACCGTTGAACTCGGGACCATATCGATCACCCTTATTATCAATCAACACGCCGAACACCTGGCGGTCGTCATCCGTCAGTGCGGCAGCGGCTCCGCCACCCGTGTCGCTGCCGGTTTCGACCGCGTCCAGGAAACGCCAACCGGCACCCAGCATACGCAAGCTGTGACGGTCACCGATAATTTCGAGTGCCGGTTTGGTAACCCGGGCATTGTGCGCTGCTACATCCATGCTGCGGTAAACCGCTACCGGGACGTGAGCATTGGTATGGAAGTAGCGTGAGAAGTGGTAATAGACCCAGGATGCGGGCGCATAGGTCGCGCTGGTATCACGGCCGTTGACCGAAATCTTGAAAGTCGCGGGTTTATCCAGAGCGGCATCGCGTGCGTGATGTCCCTTGGCGCATTGCTGCTGCTCGAAGCGGACGTAATCCCCTTCATAAGCGTCGACATCAATGGCGTACAGGATAGTGCCGGGACTGGTGCTCCACAGTTTGGGGCAAAGTGCGAGTTGGGAAAAGTCGAGGGCGCAGTAGCGCTCTTCCTGCTTGCGGTCATGCTTCGTATAATGTGCACTGGGAAAATCGGCAATACGGACACATTGTTCGACAAGGCCATTTTCAAGTTGAAAATCGACAACCTCGCCCTGTACCGGAGCGGCTGAGAGTTCGCCACTGGCCAGCACTGCCAATATAGCGGCGGTAGCCAATCGGTTCATTGGATTTGAGAACTTAACCCGCTGCTCACCTGGTCGAACCACAGCTACCCTCTCACACACACGTTCAAAAACATGCTTGCCAGCACCGAAAAGCGCTGAAATCGCTTTACTCATTTCATTTCTCCTTCAAACCTGCCGGGTGACCGGGCAACTCATATGATCACGGATTTTGTCGGTAACACAAGAGAATATCCCAACTTTCAAACTGATGACAAGGTAATGCCATTATCCAGTCAGAACTGTCAGCCTGAATGGGGGGGCATTTCCCTCATGCTGACTGCAGCCAGGGTCATGCCGTGCAGTTTTCTTGCTGAGTCCGGACTGACGGGGTGAGGCTGTACTTTTTCGTTTTGAAAACGGAAACCCTTTTGAGCGGCTATTGACAAAGAGCGGATAGTTGCCAATGCTACGCATTTCGATGTGCCGGACACCGGTTGGCCCATTCGCACAATACTTGGTTTTGTGTAGTTACAGTTGCGCAATGATGGCAGGTTTTCCGGTTGAGCCCGTTATTCACCAGACAAGGAAATCATCAAGTGATAACCCCACACTTCCTGGATCAGTTCTCACTGGCGCAGTTGTTTTTAGCCACACTCGCCGCCATGGTATTGTTCATCGAAATCGGATTTCGCATTGGCCGCCATAGCCAGAGCAAGGCTGCAAAGGCACAGTCTTCGCAGGTGCGTTCGATCATGGGTGCAGTACTGGGTTTACTAGCTTTTATTCTGGCTTTTTCCTTCGCCACCGGGCAATCTCATTACGAGGTCAGGGTGCAGTATATGGTCGAGGAAGCTCGGTTGGCGCGGAATGTCTATTTTCAGGCTGAATTCCTGCCAGCGCCTTATGCCGATCAGGCACGGCAAATCATCCGGAAATACATCGGTGACCGCATCCAGGCAGACCAATTGGCTCGTGAAAACAAGGTTGTGGAAATTCTCGAATTAACCGAACAGTCAGAGCAAATGCACAAGGACCTGTGGCGAATTGCTGCAATCACTGAGAACCTGTCGGACGAATCACGCAACGTTGGGATGGGTCGTGATCCCTTTACTGAACTGGTCAGCAGCTTGATCGATATTCATGCGCAACGTCTACAGGCGGCCCTCATGAACCGTATCCCCAACATTATCTGGATATCTCTATATCTGTGCGCCCTGCTGTCGATGCTGGTGGTGGGATACCAGGCAGGACTGGTTGGAAGACGCAGTCCCATTGCCACTGTCAGCCTGGCCCTGGTGTTCTCGGGTATCATGATGCTGATTACTGACCTCGACCGGCCGTTGATGAGCCTCTTTCACATGGACAACCACATCATGGTGGAGATCATGCAGATGATGGATGCGGAGCAAGCGGCGTTACTGGAGATTGGCACGGGGGATTAACCAAATAGCGGATTGCCTTCCAATACCGCCTGACCGTATTCCGTTAGTTTGAGTATAGGTAGCATTAAAGCTATATTGCCAGTTGTTGCATATATATAACATCAGCTCCGATGATTCACCCTGCACAGGCTTGATCGATGAATGTAATTAATAGTGTGATTAATCGCTTTTGTTTTCTGGTAATAACGCTCTCGGTTCTGATATTGCTCCTGACCGGTTGCGCGGCCGGTCTGCAGCCAGTTGATTCGCCACTGGAAGTGACGCCAGCGCCATCTCAGGCGATGCAATGGCAAGAATTGGATGCTATCCGTCAGGACGATTGGTTTCACGTACTGAACCTGGGGCGCGAGGCACTCGACTGGCGTCTGCGCGCAATCGACAGCGCAGTCGAGAGCATTGACATGCAAACTTTTATCTGGGATCTCGACGGTTCCGGTGCGGCCATCAAGCAACATTTGCTGGATGCGGCTGCGCGCGGTGTGTTCGTGCGTGTACTGGTCGATGATTCTTTCATCATGGATGCGGACCAGGAGTTACTGGATATCGATCACCACCCGGGCATCGAATTGAAGGTATTCAACCCCTACAAGCGCCGCTCAAGCCACGCAGCCCTGCGCGAAACACTCAACCTGGGAGAGTTCCACAGACTCGATCACCGCATGCACAACAAGGTGATGGTGACTGACAATCGAGTTGCAGTGCTTGGCGGGCGAAACCTGGCAGATCATTACTTCGGCTACGACGAAAATGATAATTTCCGTGACATGGAAGTGGTCGCCGGCGGACCGATTGTGCACGAATTGGCCGATGGTTTTGATCTTTACTGGAATAACGGCTGGTCTTTCCCCGTTGCTGCAGTAATGGAACAACGCTCCAGGCCAGGCTCACCCGAGCCGGTCAGTGTGGATGATACATTGCAACCGGAAATGCACCGGGAGCAATCAGCACAGGAACGACTGGATGATTGGATTCGGCTGGCCGGGTCTGCACATTCCGGTACAGCGCGTTTGTTGCTTGACGCGCCGCCAACGGACAATCCGGCCGCTCCTCAGCAGGCGCCGGTACAAGTTGGCCAGCAACTGGTGGATGTGATCGATGCTGCTACCCGGGAGGTTTGGTTGATTTCCGCTTACTTGATACCCACGCTTGAGTTGGAGCGAGCGATACAGCGCGCCCGGGAACGCGGGGTCGAAGTACGCATCCTGACCAACTCGATCAACTCCAACAATCACCTGACCGCCCACAGCGCCTATCGCAAGCATGTCAGGCACCTGGTGGAGATGGGGGTGGACGTGCATGAAGTGCGCGTCGACGCTGAGGACCGCGACCTGTACATCGAGTCTCCCTCGGAGGACAAATCCTTGTGCCTGCACGCCAAGGTGATGTTGTTCGACGACGACCGGGTGTTTGTTGGTAGCGCCAACCTCGATCCACGCTCGCTACACATCAACACGGAAATGGGCTTGCTGATCGAGAGCAAGTCACTTAATACAGCGATGCGCCGGGTGCTGGAGCCCGATTTCTTATTACGCAATGCCTGGCATTTGCAGCAGGACGCGGACGGACAAATAATCTGGGTTTCTGACAAGGAAACCCTGAACCATCAGCCCACGCACTCCTATATGCGACGCATAGAAGACTGGTTCTTCAGCTTGCTCCCAATCGAAAACGAGATGTAAGCCAGTCGCGGTCGCGTCGATTGTCCGGCGTGTCGCCAGCATCTACATTGGACTTTGGTTCCTGTCCTTAAAATATATCCAGTCAACCCTTCGTCACTTTTCACTTACAGCAAACTTAACCTGAAGCGCACCTTTCGCATCGCGAAGTTCAAGGGTTTTTCCTTCAATATTGAAGGTCGAAGCATTTTCCAGAGCCTTGAGGAATTGGGTTTCCTGCTGCATGATTCCCACCGGCTCAGCACACATCATACGCGTTCCGGCCAGCGGTCCGGTTTTGATGGAGTTTCCATCACGCTCAAATGTTCCCGAAAATTTATTACAGCCGCTGGACCCAGTAACCTTTCCATCATCTGTGAAGATTGCAGTGACAGTTGTTCCGGCCAGCAGACTCTGAACCCCGCCCTTACCATTGTTAATGCCGGTAGCCTTCCATTCCGGGGAAATCAATGCAACTTCCATACGCGGGACAAAAACTAATATGCCCTTTTGCGCTGCATTCCTGAGTCGAAGTTCCTCGCCAACAATCAGGAAGTCAGACGTTTCAGCCAGTAACTTCAAGAACTGATTTTCCTGAGCCATCAGTTCCGGCGTGCCCATTATCATAGTCGAGCCAGTGGTGGAAAATTCCAACGACGTTCCCTCCACCTTAACTCCACCGAAAAAGTTATTCGCACCGGCATTACCTGTAACTTTTCCATCGGCTATTTTCAGATAGGATTCTGACTTTTCCACAACCGGGTCCATGGTGCCGCTGACAGAAATATAGTTTTTAAGCATCCAGGCTGTATTATCGATCGACAGCCCAACCGGGTTCTTTGCAACGACTTCAACCAGCTGATATTCGTATTTAGAGGCGTCGGCCGGCACATTCTCACGTTCATTCACTTTAACCTTCAGTTCATATTCATAACCCGGAACATAGTCGAAACCCTTAATTGCGCTGTAGAACAATTGATAATTCAAATCCGGGGGCTGCTTAACCAATAAGCAGGTCATCGGTCCAACGCCAACACAATCCTCCATGGCCGGCCCAATCTGAAAGGTTTTCACGCTATCACCTCCGGAATCAGCTGTACCTGCATTTTCACAACCGGAAAACAAAAGAACTGCACAAAAACAACTCATAACACCAAACGCACTCTTCAGTTTCATGATGCTCTCCTTACGGTTTTGGAAGATCGGAATCATGATCCTGATTCAGAAAGCTTGCAATAGGAAAAGGGTACTTGCGAGCAGTGAACACAAAAAAGCCGGACCATGAAGACCCGGCTGACTTGCCTCAAAACTAGAGGGTTAGTCGCGGCGACCTGCGATACTTCATTTATCGGTATAAGCGGACAGGCACAGTGTTCGAAGGCCATTTCAAATCAAGTGTGGTTCATGGAATAACCCGGGTTTAACGGACATCAAACAACGGGGTCTGACCCCGTTTCTGCTAACCCGGTTTCTATCCAACCAGATAAGCAGCACCTACACCTGACAGGGCCAAAACAGCGGTTATTGGAATCATCATACGGCGCATACTTGGTGCGCCAAGCCAGATGGCCATACCGCATTTGACCATGGTGTTTGAAATCACCGCGATCACGATCGTTCGTGCTGCCGCCGTGGAACTGTCCGGGTTCTGCTGGGCGAGGTTGGCCATTGAAAGTGCGATGGCGTCCACATCGGTTAAACCGGCCAACGCACCAGCCACGTACAGACCGGTATCTCCAAAATAAACCTGGGCCGCGCTGGCGATGAATATGACCACTGCAAAGAGTCCGCCAAACTTGATCGCATCTCCAAGTTCGAACGGATTGTGACCCGATTCCACTTCCGCCGTTTCCTTGCTGCGTCCCTTGCGCCAGAGCAGCAGGCAGATGGCCAGGCTGACAATACCCATGAGCAGCATCCCAAGGGTCAGGTTCTTAGCCAGGGAAAAATTCACTACCCCCACTTCCACGACAACTCGGAAATACATCACGGTCCAGGCCAGTAGAATGGAAAGGGCCAAAACCGGTGTCAAATTTGGCTCGACGCGACTTCGTTGGGCAAAGCCCAGGGTTACCGCAGTACTCGAAACGAGACCACCAAGAAGCCCCGTGAGCCCGAAACCATGTTCCCGTCCCAGGACTTTAACCAGGATGTAGCCGACGAAGTTGAGCCCCGCGATTAATACCACCATCAACCATGTCTTGTATGGATTGATAACTTCCAACCCTTCGGGACCAAAGTTGGTATTGGGCACCAGTGGCAGAACAATTAGCGTGATAATGGCGAACTTGAGGGTTGCCTCAACATCAGAGGGTTCGATCCGCTTGGCGAGATCATGCAGCCAGCCCTTGAGCGACAGAAGCAACATTGAAACCACGGTGATGGCACCTGCGATACCCACCTCACCCCAGGCGCAGATACAGCCGACAAAAAATGTGACCAGGAGGGAAATTTCGGTGGTGGCGCCGATCTCACCTTTCCGGCAGGTTGCCTGATAGGCGGTTATCACCACCCCCATGACAGAAACAAAGATCAACCCAAGCAACCAGGGAAGACCTGATTGCTCACTGGCATAAACAGAGACCGAACCAAACAGGGCTACCAGGGAAAAGGTTCTGACACCGGCAAACGACTGCAACTCACCCAGGGTCCGTTGACGCTCCAGGCCAATAAGCACACCTAGCCCGAGGGCGGAACCGAACTCCCATGCCGTATTGAGCTCAATCATAAATCAAATCTCCGTACTGCCATGGCCAAACTTGTTAATAGAGTCATTAGAACACAAAACTCCGGTCGTCAATATACTGGCATACGCGCCTGGCTGGCGTCCTTTCCGATTGTAGCTGATTGAGAATCGGATGCGCCAATAAGACCTCAGAAACAACATAAAAATGCCCTCAGATCGACCACAAAAACCCCCTTAAGACTTACCCAAAAACCAATCTGAAAACACCTATATTTTTTGCTCAAAATATCGGTACAAAAAGTGATCCAGATCAGTTAAATGGCGACTTATTAATGTTTAACTCCAGCCATAGAGTATTCGTTCCAGTCCCATCAGGTACAGCAGAAGGAATGCCGAAATGAGTAGAAACTATTGGCGCCACAGCGGTTTTTTTATTGAATTAAGAGGTGCGCGTCATGTCAGACATTGAACAGTTCGTAAGCGGGCTATTGTCCACATCCCACGACGCGCCAGACCAGTTACTGCAGCACCTTTGCTGTATTCAGAATCACTATTCCCACATACCAGAAGAGGCCATTCAATTGCTCTCCGGGCATCTGGGTATGCCGCGTGTGGAAATCATTTCCATTATCTATTTCTATGCCTTTCTGGAAATGCGCGCGCGTGGTGATTTCGATATACGTTTTAGTGACAACATCACCGACCGCATGCTTGGCAGCCTGTCACTACTGGATAGTATGTGTGCTAAATTAGGCGTCAAACTTGGCGAGCCAAGGCCTGACGGACGGGTGTGCGTCGACATGACCTCATGCGCAGGAATTTGCGATCAAGGACCGTCTTTACTGGTCAATGGTATTGCGGTTTCCCGCCTCAACGAGGACCGTATTCACAAAATGGTCGGACTCATTGAAGCCGGTATCCCCATCGAAAATTGGCCAAAGAAGTTTTTTGCTATCAAAGACAACATACAACGACGCGACAAACTCCTCGACAATGTAATTACACGTGGCAGTGCCATTGAAGCCTTTGCCGTTAAAGGTGGTGAAGCGTTGCTTGAGTCGATTGAAAAATCCGGCTTACGTGGACGTGGTGGTGCCGGTTTCAAGACTGCAAGCAAATGGCGGTTTTGCCGTGACGCAAGCGGTAAGGCCCATTATGTTGTATGCAACGCCGATGAGGGCGAGCCGGGCACGTTCAAAGACAGGATTCTGCTTAATAGTTATGCCAATGTGGTGTTCGAAGGCATGACAATCTGTGCCGGTATCATTGGCGCAAAACAGGGCTTTGTGTATCTTCGCGGAGAATATCTTTATCTGCGACCTGCTTTAGAAAAACTCTTGCAGGAACGACGCGAGGCCCGCTTGCTGGGCAAGAATATTCTTGGCCGAAAGGGTTTTGATTTTGATATCGACATCCACATGGGTGCAGGTGCATATATCTGCGGTGAGGAATCTGCACTCATTGAATCACTGGAGGGCAAACGTGGTATCCCGCGTAACCGTCCACCCTACCCTGTTACCCGGGGTTACAAAAATCAGCCGACTGTAGTCAACAACGTTGAGACCTTTGTTGCTGCAGCGAGAATTGCGGTATTTGGTTCCGATTGGTTCCGCCACGCAGGTACCGAACAATCCAGTGGCACGAAGCTACTGAGCATCAGCGGTGATTGTCAACGGCCCGGTATTTACGAATACCCTTATGGTGTTTCGATTCGACAGATTCTCGAAGACTGCGGAGCCGAGGACACCCAGGCAGTGCAGGTATCAGGTGCTGCCGGCTTCACGATACCACCACAGGAGTTCTACCGCACAATCGCCTTTGAAGATGTCCCAACCGGTGGTTCTTTCATGATATTCAATCAGCAGCGTGACCTGCTTGAAATGGTGAAGAACTTTAATGGGTTTTTCTGTCACGAGAGTTGCGGATTCTGCACACCCTGCCGGATTGGCGGCACCCTGATGAAGGATCTTCTCAACAAGGTCATTGTCGGTCACGCAACTGCCTATGACCTGAATGAAATGAAGATGATCGGCGATCTCATGAAAAAAACGGCCCATTGCGGACTCGGTGTAACTGCACCAAACCCGGTACTGGATACCATGGATAAGTTCCCCGGGATTTATTCAAGACGATTGCTTAACCGGAGTTACGAACCGGCGTTCGACCTTGATGCTGCACTGGAGCGTTCCAGGCACATCACCGGTCGCGATGACGAGGCTGCACATATCAGGTACGAAAGATGAGCACGGAAAAAACATTCAGACTCGATGGTAAAACCATACCTTTCGAAGACGGCGATACCGTGATGGACGCTGCCTTGAGAGCCGGTGAATACATCCCGCACCTATGTCATAACCCTGATTATGAACCCCATGGCAGTTGCCGGATTTGCGTGGTTGATGTCAATGGCAAGCACCAGTGCTCCTGTACGCTCCCGGCAAGTGAGGGTATGGATGTGGACAACAGTTCCGAGGCGATCGTTGATAAACGTCGAACACTCCTGCAGATGCTGTTTGTTGAAGGCAACCACACTTGCCCTGCCTGCGAAAAAAGCGGTGCCTGCCAGTTACAGGCTGTGGCTTATAGCAACGGAATGCTGAGTCCGCACTTCACCCACTTTTTTCCCAGACGATCGATTGATGCATCGCACCCGGATATAGTTTTCTATTTCAATCGCTGTATTTTGTGTGGCCTGTGTGTACGTGTCAGTCATGATGTTGACAAGAAATCCGTGTTCTCGATCAGCGGTCGCGGTCGTAGCGCCAGGATCGTATTCAACTCACCCAGTGGCAAGGCAGTTGACACTGAACTATCAGCTACCGACAAAGCGGTATCCGTGTGCCCAACAGGGGCAATATTGCCCAAACATCTTGGCTATGAAATCCCGGTGGGTCAACGTTTATACGACTGCCAGCCGATCAGCGTGGTGGGTGATACAGCCAAATATCATTCGACGAAAAAGCACTTTATGCGAGATGATTCTGATGAATAGCAGTCAAATACAAGCTGACAAAACACAGGATAAACTGATCGTCGCCACCGCCGCTTTGTGCGGCTGTTTTGGTTGTCACATGTCATTACTTGATATCGATGAGCGCATCCTGCAACTGGTCGAACTGGTCGAGTTCGACCGCACCCCATTGACCGACATCAAAACCGTTGGCAAGTGCGACATCGGGCTGATCGAGGGTGGCGTTGCCAATGTGGATAACGTCGAAGTTCTGCGTGAATTTCGTAATAACTGCGACGTGCTCGTGGCTGTAGGCGCTTGTGCGGTCAACGGCGGTGTGCCTAGCATGCGAAACCAGTTTGAGATAAAGGAATGTCTGGAGGAAGCCTATATCCATGGTATCGGCGTAGAGAACCCGCATGTTCCCAATGACGTGGAAATTCCGCTATTACTCGACAAGGTTCACCCGATACACGAGGTTGTCCGGGTTGATTACTTCCTGCCCGGGTGCCCTCCAGGAGCGGACACCATCTGGCTGTTCCTGACCGAGGTCATTGCGGGCAACGCCGTCAATTTCCCCTACTCAATGATTCACTATGACTAATTCGCGGACAGAGCGATAAAGAGAAATCGAGATGACATCAGCACTGGAAACAGCAGCAAACCCCCGGGACATGAAACGTATTGTCATTGAGCCCCTGACACGTGTCGAGGGACATGGCAAAGTCACACTGCTGCAAGGCAAAAACCGGAACATCCGGCAGGCACGCCTGCACATTACAGAATTCCGGGGGTTTGAGAAATTCATACAGGGCAGACCTTATTGGGAGTTACCGGTACTGGTGCAACGTTTGTGCGGTATCTGTCCGGTCAGCCATCACCTGGCGGCTGCCAAAGCAACCGACATGATCGTTGGTGCCCGTGAGCTTACGCCAACTGCCGAAAAGATTCGTCGTTTAATGCATTATGGCCAGACTTTGCAATCACATGCCCTGCACTTTTTCCACCTGTGTTCACCCGATTTGCTGTTTGGATACGATGATGTGGTGCGTCACCGCAACATCGTCGGTGTCATCGAGGATAGCCCTGAACTCGCAAAGCAAGGTGTTTTACTGCGCAAATACGGTCAGGAAGTGATCCGTGTAACAGCCGGCAAGCGCATACACGGAACCGGCGCGATTCCGGGTGGAGTCAACAAATCCTTAAGCAAGGATGAAATTCACTACCTGCAGGAAGATATCGCCCAGATGATCGGTTGGGCTCAGGGTGCCTTGGAACTGATCAAAACGGTCTTTTTTGAACAGTTCGATTACCACATGGCATTTGCCAGCATCGAAACCAGCATGATGAGCCAGGTCCGGGCTGACGGTGCACTCGAACTCTACCATGGCGGTCTGCGTGCTAGAGACCACCTGGGCGAGACGATTTTTGATCACGTTGATTACAGAAATTACAACAACTATATCCGTGAAAGTGTGAAGGACTGGAGCTATATGAAGTTCCCGTTCATCACTTCCCTCGGAGAAGAGGACGGTTGGTACCGGGTTGGTCCGCTGGCGCGGGTCAACAACTGTGATTTCATCTCTACACCGCTGGCTGAAGCCGAGAGAAAGGAATTCATGGCGATCGGCAAAGGTCTTCCGGTGCAATCAACCATGGCCTATCACTGGGCACGTCTTATCGAACTCCTGCATTGCACCGAAGCAATCGCTGAGCTGTTATGCGATCGCGATCTCATTGGTAAGGACCTGCGCAACAAAGGGCAAATGCAGGAATGTGGTACCGGTGTGATCGAAGCACCCCGCGGCACCCTGTTTCATCAATATGAAATTAATGAACAGGGTATTGTCGAAAAAGCCAGCCTGATCGTATCAACCACCAATAACAACCAGGCGATGAATGAGTCTATCCGCAAGGTTGCCAATCAATACCTGGATGGGCACCGTTTGAGTGAAGCGCTGCTTAACCAGGTGGAGGTCGCCATACGTGCATATGACCCCTGCCTGTCCTGCGCCACGCATGCCATTGGAAAGATGCCAATGGAGCTGAACCTGGTGGATGAACGCGGTGAATTGGTCGACCGTCTTGAGAAAAGAGTGAACGGTCAAATCAACAGAACGCTGTGAAATAACAGCATGAACAGCCGGCCCTCACCTGCCCCTGTTCTGATCTTCACCTATGGCAACCCCTCACGGGGCGATGACGCCCTGGGCCCGGCCATGTTTGATATGCTCGAAGCGCATAAGCGGACAAGCGGCAATCTCGATGATGTGGATCTGCTCACTGATTTCCAGTTGCAGATTGAACATGCGGTCGATCTGGAGGGCCGTGAGTGCATATTGTTTATCGATGCCGGTGTGTCCTGTACGGAACCGTTTGAGTTACAGCAACTGCGGGCCGAAAGGGATGACAGTTTCACCACGCACGCCATGAGTCCAGCGGCAGTGCTGTCGGTTTACCAGCAAATTAACAGTCGTGAACCACCACCAGCCTATCTGCTGACGATCAGGGCCTACGAATTTGGACTTGGTCTGCCCATGAGTGAAGCAGCCACAGAAAACCTGCACAATACCTTTCAATATATCGTTAGTGGCAAATGGTTGGAGTCAGTATATTCGTCTCAAGGATTGACACGCACTACAGATCGCAAGTGCTGAAAAACACTTGCGATCTGCCTACAATGTCGTATGTTGAAGATCAGCGACCAAATCAGCCTTGCTGATGATGAATTCGAAATTAGCGCCATACGTGCGCAGGGTGCTGGTGGACAGAATGTTAACAAGGTGTCTTCTGCCATCCATCTGCGTTTTGATATAGAGGCATCCTCACTCCCCGATGCCGTAAAGCGACGCTTGCTGGCAACCAGTGATCATCGAATTACCGCCGATGGTGTGGTCATTATCAAGGCCCAGAATCACCGGACACAGGACAAAAACCGGCGTGAAGCGCTGGCAAGATTAACCGGACTGATCAAAGAAGCGCTGCGGGTTCCCCGCAAGCGAATACCGACCCGGCCCGGTCGCGCAGCCAAAGCAAAACGAATGGACGCCAAGAAGAAACGCGGATCCTTGAAGAAATTGCGGTCAAAGCCAATTGACTAGCACGCTGTCGGAATCAATTACCAGGATGGCACTATGAATCCTGATCTGAATGGACCGTCTGGTTCAGCCTTACCGGAATTTGCCTTTTGACGATACCTTCAAGCGGTCAACGGTACATCCTCAGGTACTTCCATTCAAATAATCGCTTAACCCAATGCAGGGGCAACATCGATGGCAGGATAAAGTTACGTTTTTGGGTGCGCGCTACCAACATACCCTTGTTGTAACTGTCGATAATACACAGAAGTTCTACCTTGAAGGATTGACTGGCAGGTTTTCCGGTCAGTTCTGCCAACAGGTTTGCAGCGGCATTGCTTGCTTGCAGATCGGCCATATGTGCCTGTTTCGGCATCCAGTCGGACCGGGAAAACTACCGGAATCACCGGCTACGTAAACCTTATCCAACCCTCCAACCTGGCAAAAGGCATTGGCCTTGAGCAGGCCACCTTCTGAGCGCGGCAGACCCGTGGGGATCCAGGATGGTGCCCGGGTAGTATACGAATTCGGGCTTTGGGGCGATCACATCGATCTGTAAAGCGGGATCGCCGGTTCGTAACTTACGGATGGACGTCAGGGCTCCAAAACCAGCGCCAACCACGATAATGCGTGACACAATTTCTCCCCGGAATCTTGATGCAACTTGATCGGTCCAATTTTACGGTCGATTCCACTAATATGCAGCAAATGGGTCTATAATTTCACACTATTTCCGGGATGACCGCAGCGTCTGGTAACAAGGATGATAAATACTAAACACGACGGGCGGATTCCCTATGTAATCTCTGCAACAGCGGTATTGGCCGGATTACTGTTTGATCTGCAGATTCTCTACATTTTGGCCAAACCCCTGTTGATGATTACCCTGCTGTTCTACTTTGTTTCCGCAACAAAGTCCTATCCCCGCTGGCGGTTTTACGTCATGGCTGCCCTGGTATTTTCCTGGGCCGGAGACGTTTTCCTTATCTCAAGCGACTGGTTTGTCGCCGGACTGGTCTCATTTCTGATCGCCCATGTCTTCTACATCATCGCCTATCAAAAAACCGGGGCTGCCACCGGGGAACTGAAACCGCTGGATATCATCAAGTTTGTTCTTTACGGGGTCGTGTTGATCTGGGTTATCTACCCCGGTTTGGACGACCTGCTGGTTCCGGTCCTGATCTATGCTCTCGTGCTCCTGGGTATGGGCGTATGGGCCCATAAACGCAGGGGCGCCACGCCGGCAAACAGCTTTAAACCGGTTGCCGCAGGTGCCATCCTGTTTGCGCTTTCAGATGGCTTGATCGCGGTGAATAAATTTGCCTTCGAAATACCCGCCGAACGCATCCTGATAATGTCCATTTACATGACCGCCCAGTACCTGATCGTGCAGGGTTTAATCAAGCACACGGAGACAACATGAAATTCTTCCTGCAACGCACAGGAGTGGCCCTCGTCATTCTGGTAAGCCTTCTTTTTGCAGATTACGCAAATGCCGGGGACGATTTTGTATTTTGGCCTGATGCGGATTACGACCCTGCCATTCCTGCCTTCAATGAGGTACTCGGATATCACCCCGGTGAGCGGATTACCTGGCATGCGAATGCGATCCGCTACTTTGAGGCACTTGCGGTTGCAGCACCGGACCGCATTTCGGTCACTCCTTATGCAAAAAGCTGGGAAGGCCGTGATCTCGTCTACGTGGTTGTGACATCACCTGCCAACATGGCCCGGATCGACACGATCAAATCCAATATGCAACGGCTTGCCGACCCGCGTAATACTACGCCAGGTGAAGCGAAGGAGATTATCAGCAGTCAACCCGCCGTGACATGGCTTTCCTACGGTGTGCATGGCAATGAGGCCTCCTCCACGGAGGCGGCCATGCTGACGGCCTATCACCTGCTGGCATCCCGCGGTGACAAGCGGGTCGCCGATATCATGCGTGACACCGTTGTCGTCATTGACCCAATGCAAAACCCTGATGGCCGTGACCGCTTTATACATCACTTTGAAGTTTCCGAGGGACTGGTACCGGATTCGGACAGAATTTCAGCCGAGCACAATGAACCCTGGCCGGGTGGACGAACCAACCACTACTTTTTTGACCTGAACCGGGACTGGTTCATCATGACACAGCCGGAAACCCAAGGCAGGATCAAAATCCTCCAGGAGTGGTACCCGGTGTCCTTTGTCGATGCGCATGAAATGGGGTCTGACAGCACCTACTACTTTGCACCTGAAGCCATTCCGTATAACCCGCATCTCGCTGCAGATCAACGCGCAAGCCTGGCATTGTTCGGTAAGAATAACGCCCGCTGGTTTGACACCTTCGGTCTTGATTATTATACGAGAGAGGTTTTTGACGCTTTTTACCCGGGATACGGTGCCAGCTGGCCATCCTATTTCGGCAGTATTGCAATGACCTACGAACAGGCTTCATCGCGCGGGCTTATTGTCAGGCAATACGATGGTAAGGATTTGACCTTCCCTTACACCATCCGCAATCACTTTATCACTTCACTTGGCACCGCTGAAACAACGGCAGTAAATCGTCAAAAGTTCCTTGAAGATTTCTATGATTACCGTGCCAGCGCAATTGAAGAGGGAAGAAATGACAATGTCCGTGCCTATATCCTGCCAACCCAGGCCGACCAGGCTGCCGCCAACAAGCTGGCCGGTTTACTGGTTAATCAGGGTGTCGACGTCGGACGTGCAAATGAGTCATTCGAAGCCTGTGGCAAGTCTTATGAAGCAGGTACTTTCGTCATCAATACTGCGCAGCCGGCCAAACGGTTCATTCGGACACTGATGGACCCTGACGTACCGATGGACAATGACTTCATCATGGAGCAGGAACGCAAACGCGCCAAGAATTTACGTGATGACATTTATGACGTAACCGGCTGGTCACTGCCCGTAATGATGAATGTCCGTGCCGATAGCTGCAACCGCACCATCAGCGTGGATTTCACTCCGGCCGGGCAGGAACTCGTACAACCCGGCAGAGTTTCGGGTGGCAGCGGTTCAGTCGCCTACCTTGTAGCCTGGGGTTCTGCGCCGGCAGTGCGATTTCTTACAAATGCCCTAAGAGAGGGGCTTGAAGTCAAGAGTACTGACAAGGCATTCACCCATTCAGGCCAAAGGTACCCTGCGGGCACACTGATCCTTGATGTTGCAGACAACCCGGATGGACTGAAGGACACGGTCATTGAGCTGGCATCTTCAACCGGTGCCGATGTCGTTGCTGTCGACAACAGCTGGGTGACTGACGGACCCAATTTCGGCAGCGAAAATGTGGTTCGTTTCAACCAGCCGAAAGTTGCCATCATCTGGGATCAGCCCACCTCTTCATACAGCGCTGGTAACACGCGGTTTGTTATTGAGCGTCAGTTTGATTATCCCGTGACCGCGATCCGGGCCAACCAACTTAAAAACGCAGACATCAGCCGTTACCAGGTGCTTATCATGCCGGCAAGCGGATGGGGACCCGGATACACTGACGTACTGGGTAAAAAAGGCAGCGCCAATTTGAAGGACTGGGTCAAAAAAGGCGGTGTTCTAATTGGAATCGGCAACGCAAACCGCTATCTGGCAGACCCCGAAATCGATTTGCTCTCGATCCGCAGGGAACAGGCTGTTGTGGAAGTGGATAAGGAAAAAGTCAAATCGAATGGAAGCGGCAATGGAAATGATGACAAAGACAAGGAAGCCACTGTCGAAGGCCGGTATTTAACCAGCGACGATGACTACAAGGCTTTAATCACACCCGAAAAAGACAGCCCGGATTCGGTGGGCGGTGTGCTGGTCAGAGCCAATGTTGATCCTGATCACTGGCTCGGTGCAGGTGTCGCCCCGACACTGAATGTCCTCGTCAGGGGTTCTGATATATATACACCGGTCAAAATGGACAAAGGTGTGAATGTCGCAGTATTCAGCGCGGTTGACGACTTGCTGACCAGCGGTTACATGTGGGAACAAAACCGGAAACAACTGGCCTACAAGCCATTTGTTGTTGCCCAGCGTAGCGGCAGGGGTTACGTAATCGGTTTTACCCAGGATCCAAATGTACGCGCCTACCTGGATGGACTGAACCTTATCTTCATGAACGCGATCCTGCGTGGATCGGCCCATGCGCGACCGCTACGGTAGGAGCTCCTGCCCATGCCGTTCCGGCTACCATCATCAGTATATAAATTAATGCAGATCATGCAGCGAGTTCAGGTAGAAAATTAATAATCAACTCGGAACCGGCAAGCTGAATGGCGTAAATTTCAAGTGTATGCCTGCCCAGGAAGCGCAGCCAACGGGCAATCGATTCCGGCGGTTGGATCGAACTCGGGCCACGGGTGAAAACACCCAGGCAAAGTGATAAAACACCTACGCCGAAAGCTACAACGGTTAACTGAATATCTGAAAACAAAAATTCAATTTGTTCCTGCCAGACATACACAACCGCAGCTATTAAACAGGCCAGCAAACGCGTCACGCGCCAGTTCCGTTCAATCCCCTGCCCGCTCAGTTCAGAATTCCAGCCTGTTCCATCCAGGCCGGCAGGTGACCTGCTTTCGACATACATCCGTTGACATAAACCGAACAGGGCCCATAACCACCCCTCGGCGCCGAAATCGACCATATCACGCGCAATCGGCAACACCGCCAGCAGACCCAGAACCAGCACAAGAAAAGCGACCCAACCGTAACGTTGCAGCAGACCCAATATTGAGGGGCGTGACAATCGGATAAATGCCAGGCTTAAAAGAATGTTGGGTGCGACCCACTCCCAGTCGGTATTCCAACTGTCGAGCAGAGTCAGGATGATACCGAGCCAGATCCAGTGAAGCGGGACGGTCCGGGACCTGGCGTAACCCAATAGGAAGAAGAACACCGGGGCTGCCAACCGTCCGAAAACACTCCACCACGCAGCGTCGTCAATAAAGAAAAATCCGGTGTGGTCAACGACAACCAGGATGATGGCGAAGGTTTTCAACCAATCGGAGTTATCAACGCCAGGTGTTAAGCGCATCAAGTTGGTGGTTTGATTCATCCCCGGGGTAAGTCTTTTGCAAACACCTGTTCCACGGGGCTGCCTTCATAGGTGGCGGTTGGCAGGTGCATCTCCTTGAGTACCAAGCATAACGGCTCCAGGGTAGTACCCGGTTCGATAACCGCACCACCCATGACCGTCGCACCAAAGTTAACGGAACCGCGATCCTGGATGTCGGTCAATTTCAACTTCAACAGCATATTTTCAAAGGTATGAAACTGAAGAAAGCCGGCAACAATACAGTCATCGCCGAATTTTACCGCGTTCCAGTCGGAGGCCTGCATGGGCGAGCTAATGATGGTCCGTTTGCCAATCCTGCAGCCCATCCACCGTAAAATGGGATTTGCAAGTACGGTCCCTGCTGCAAGTCCAAGGGAAATCCTGCACCAGGCAAAGAAACAGTCCTGCGCGAAAAAATAGCTGAAGTGCCGCCAGGACCAGAACGGTGTCGAGTGAGCAGAACCCCAGTGACCACCCACGAGGAATTTCTTGATCACAACGCAGGCCATAACGAGGATAAACTCTGTGAGTACCAGGGCAATTAACGCACTGGTGAGCAGATGCCCGCCCAGGCGCAAAAGGGTGCTATACACCACCACGTAAACCAGCACATTGGCAATACGGAGTATTCCGATACTGAAAATGTCGTTCAGGAAAACACGCGCGAGGAACAACGGCAGGCTGGGCAACGTTTGAGTTTCTTCTTCCACACCAACGTTAGCACTGGCAATTTCTATTGGCGGGTTTCCGACAACAGTGAGCGGTTCACCCGATCGTGACTGCATCTGTCGGCGAAACTGTATGTCGCTTACCGGTGTTGAGACACCCAACAGGAAATTGGTCGGAAGTTGCCCGCACTCCGCCACGCTGTTATTGCCGCTAAAGAAATTCAGGGGCATGTCAAGAGGACGAAGCACGGTGTGTTCTGCACCATAATCGAGCATGTTCGTAAAGCAGCCATTGGACCAGAATACCTTGGCGTCCGCAGTGGCCACCTCCGGTACCAGGTTGAACATGACATCACACTCGGAGGCACCGAGACGTTTAAAGCGCACACCTGCGATCGCGCGCAGGTATTGCCCCGTGATGGTCCAGGTCCACTGGTGCTGAATCCGATTCAGCTTTTTCATCCTGTAGATCAGCAGAGCACATTTGAGTCCGCGCGAGGGATACAGACCCGGCGATGCTGCTGTGAAGCGCAGAAAGACACTGCCGAGTATTGAGATCAGGACGATACTGACCCAGGTCGTTATTACCGCATAAAGACCCATTTGCCACAAAATCTCCGGTATTGGCGTTATTTTGAAATACTCACTTGCCCTTGCTGTTTCGCTGACCGGGATAAAACTGGTGGCAAACCAGGTGACCAGGGCGGTTGGAACAACGACAAGACAAAACTCGAAGAATACCTGCATGAGAATATTCAACGTCTCCAGGAACCAGAATGGCATCCTGTAGCGACAGCTATTCGCTGTCCGTTTCAACTCCGTGCAACGACCACTGAATCTCGCCGGAGAGCCTTCCCACATCTCCTGTGTGCCCACATCTCTGAGGATGGGAGTAAACGGTCTGATCCGGCTACCGCGACCCACTGTGACGTCATTGGCAATTGCTGCCCGCATACCGATCTTGCAACCATTGCCCAAGTGTATGGGGCCGGTATGCATGTCCTGCCCTACCCACCTCAACGTATGGACATAAGCTCGTGGCTGGATGGCAACATTATCTTCAATGGTGAGTAAATCCAGAGGTCCAAAAAATTCCGCATCATATGCACACTGGAGATTTTTACCCACCCTGGCACCCAGTCGCCGCAGGACGTATGCCATTAGCGGCGCACTACGAAACAAGGTACCCAGCGGCCGCAGCACTGATTGTTCCAGCCGCCCGATACACCAGGTGCGAAGGTGCATCCTGCTCCACTTGGGATATACACCCGGTGTAACTTTGTTTCTGTATATATGACCACCCATGAAGAGCTTGATCAACATCACCCAGAGCAAGTTCGCGAACGGGTATATAAGGGCAACCAGGTACCCCAGGAAGCCAACGGCAATGAACTCCCAAAGGTAAGCGGTCATAAAGAACTCGCCAATTTCGTTAAAGGCAACGAGCACGAGAAAACCGATGATCGTTGGCGCATAGAGCAGTGCCAGGAACAGCATTTGCAGGGTGGTGAAAACACCGGTTGAAAGTATTTTTGCCGCTGCCTCATCGCGTACGTTTTCATGTTGATCAGAACTGGCAGTTTTCGCTGGTGTTTCGGGAGCCAGTTCCAGACTCCGTTGTCGACTGACTACCTTGCGCGCAGTATTGCAGTCACTGAACAACGCCCGCACCGGAATCTGCCAGCCTGCGCTTTGCAAGCGCTGAGCGAGCCGGGCGATAGCGATGGAATGCCCGCCATAGTCGGCGAACACATCATCCCAGCCCAATGGGGCTTCTAACACTTCTGAACAGATCGCCAGTACTTCCGAATCACCTGGCTCCGTGTGCCTTTCATTACCGGCCGGCATCTCTGCTCCGGCATCCTGGCTGCCTTGTATTTTACTGCTACTGCCCTTTGCTCCCCTTTCCAGGCCCGCCTGCAACCGGGACAGGTCGGGTAAGCAAGTCCGGTCAATTTTTCCGGACATAGGATTCATGTCGAATTTTTCCACCAGAAATATTCGTGACGGGACCGATGGTGACGGGAGCTGTCCCGCCAGGGTCTCCATTGCCCCGGTGGCCCACTCCTCCGGGGCCGGGACAGCCACGGGGATGTCCGAACCTGAGATCGTTGGCGCAGCAACGAAGGCGACCAGTTCCTGGTTTTGATAGTCCAGCACAGCAGATTCGATCTCATTGAACTGCGTCTGCAGGATGTCCTCAACTGCCTGTACTTCAACACGATGCCCACGTACTTTGAGTTGTGTATCGATCCGGCCAAGGAAGTGCACACGTTGAGACCGTTGATCAATTTTGCACTTATCGCCGGTGCGATACAGGCGTCCGAATCGGGGATGTGTGATGAACTTCTCAGCTGTTTGCGCGGGTAAATTACGATACCCGAGTCCGACGTGAACACCACCGATGCACAGTTCACCGACCTCACCATGAGGGAGCGGCGTGAGTTGGCCAACCTCAAGGATCACGTAAGTAACATTGGCCAGCGGCGAACCAATGGTGACGGGCTCTCCCGGGCGGAGGCTCTGACGGCTCGTGTCAGTGCTGGCCTCTGTCGGACCGTAAGTGTTGATGACCTGTCGCCTGGCACGTGTCCAGGGTTCTACCAGGGCTGCAGGAAAGGCTTCCCCCGCCGGTATGATGTAACGGCACAGGGGGTAAGGTAAATCCAGCTCCGGACTTGATGTGAGTGTGGTCAACAGTACCGGTGGACAGAACAGAACCGTCACTTCGGATTCCCGCAGGACAGGAACAAGGTCGGGACCGGACCGGACCTCGTCTTTCGTCAGCATAACCACGGCACAACCGGATACCCAGGCGCTGTACATCTCCGAAATACTGCCGTCGTATCCAAGCGATGAGGTCAGCGAGGTTGCATCCATACCCGGAACCAGGCCAAGGTAATCTGCGTAACTGAGTGCGAGGTTCACATAACCTGCGTGGTGGCACTCCACACCCTTTGGCATCCCGGTTGTTCCACTTGTGTAAAACAGGGTTGCAAGCCGCTGCGAAGGGTCGTCGAGCCAGGCCGGTGCGTCCCTGCGGGGCATAGTTTCGGGTAATGCCAGAAGATCTAAAATTGGCAGGTCTCGAAAGCTGTCCTCACCCCGCGTGAGAATGACCACCGGCTGTGCATCGTTGAGCATGTGGGTAATCAGGGCCTCGGGCAAACTGGTATCCAGAAACATCAGCGTACCGCCGGCTTTTAGAATGCCCAGATGGGCGGCGACGATTTGCCAGTTGTCCTGCGACATCGCCACAGCCACCACCTGGTCGGGACCTGTCACAAAAGGAGACAAGGCGGTAGCCACGGTTTCAGCCCGCGCATCAAGTTCAGCAAAGGTCAGCGACTCTCCTGTATGGGGAATCTGCAAGGCCGTATGATCCGGAAACTTTCCGGCTGAGCGGCTGAAAATCTCTGTGAGCCACCGCACACCCTTTTGATGCGGGACATTGACGAGATGCTGCGGTCCAGAACTTTCCGTCAAACTGAATTCGCAGGTATCCACCTCATCATCATCGAAGTCCTGCGCCGCCCAGAGATAGCGCCTCCAGGCAGCAAAGGCCAATATGAAAAAAACCATGAAGACGGAAGTAAATATAATTGCTGTCATGAATTTAATTCACATGATCGTGACTTGCGATCTCGAATGGAGTGGCTTCAAGCCCTGGTTTGTCCCATACCGGAGTATATCGAAAGCAGGCCAATCAATCGAAGTATCGTTGCATCGTCCCCCTTCGGCGGGTATCCAGGGTAATGCAATGGAACCCGCCACCCAGCATTTTGGAGTGCCGGATTTTGTAAGGAATCACACCCAGGCCATGTTTCTCCAGCATATTGATCAAAGCCGTCTGGTCTTTATCGACCACGACCAGGTCCGGATTGATGCTGAACAGATTCATGTCGATCCATTTGCTGCCAATGCTCTTGGATAAATAGTCGGCATCAAATTGATCAGTATTCTCCATCGGCGGACTGTAGATGACCTGCCACTGCTTCAGAATTTCAGGCAGCGTTTCATCATTCAGACGGCCAGGATTACATAACATCAAGCCGGGACGTAAAGCGACGAAGGTTGAGTCAATATGACTGCCGTAATAGACATCCTTCAGGAAATGAATCCTGAACTCATCTCCCAGCATCGTCTGAAGCCATTGCCCACCCATTTCGTTGCCTGTCGCACTGACCAGGTAAATCAAATCCGTGCCAAGGCGCAAAACATTGGCCGCGTCAAATGCCGGCTCGTCATTACGGGGTGTCGGTTTGCTCAGGTCAACATCAAACAGAGAATCCAACAGCATAGGCTTGGGTGCGCTATACCATTTTGCACCTGACTTCAGGTATTCCATCATCAACGCACGATAGCTGTAGGACTCCTGGGCGCGACTGCGAATGACGTTGGGCGTTTCGATGATGCTATCACCAATGACCAGCATGATGTCTCGCGGGCAATAATTGTAGTAACCCCGGGATTTCCAGTGAACCGTGGAAAACTCTCCTTCATGCGGCCATACCTCCGGGCGTTTGACGCTTACACCCTCTTTCTCCAGTATTTCAACAAAGCCGTTCAGATCTTCTTCGGTCTCTTCAATGACCTGTTGCGGAAACGAGCCTTGAGGTATGTCGTCCAGCGAACGGTCAGGGAATTCCGCAAGACGCGTACTCGGATCCGCTGTCGGGTAACGCGCTCGCAGCGGGTTGCCCACGATAACCTCTTCCAGTTGGTCCCACTCGTTGCAACTCCACACATTTGACATGAAATGTTTTTCCTTAAAAAGGCAGCACACATTATGTTTGAAACCCCGGCAAAAAGGGAGTCCAACTTTGAGCGGCCGGGCTGAAAAGGATTCAGCACCGGCCGCGTTTACGTCTGCTTAATGGTTAGATGATATGGCCTAAGGCGTATACCAGATTGGTGAAGAGTAAGCACGTTCCTGGTGAATCAGTGCGGCTGCCTCGGGAATTTCTGCACCCAGGCGCACCATGTCATACATCACCCAACGTGGTGTGGGTATCTCGATGATACGTGCATAATAGAAGGCCTTCTGTTTCGGATCGAAGTCAGGATCGACCCACACCGAAACGAGTTCAGAGGCACCGATGGTGTTGGTCCAGGTGGCTGCCTCCATATCGATGGTGTTACCCACCGGTGTTTTACAACGGCCGTCCTTGCCAATAGTCCGCCCGTCCGATACCGCAACATCATAAACGCGCTCGTGGGTCTCGCCTTTCTTGTCGAGCCAGCCCTTGACGATCTGCATTCGATCCAGGTTGGCGCCGATAGGGTCGCGCAAAGCAAAAAGCATAAAGCTCGGCGCCTTTCCGGCCGGTGCCCTGGTCAGGTCACCACCCATTGGCACACCCTTCTGATAACCGACAAAGGCCGGTGTACGGCTGCGCAGGTCAGTATCGCTAAATTCCCAACCGCCGAAGAAACGCATCATGATGCGGGGGCCGGTGGTTGCATAGGTTTCCTTGCGCGCCATGGCATCGAAGATCGCCTCGCGTGTGTTCTCCCTGGCCCACACGGCCTGGTAGCCTGAAGCCGATAATTCATAGCCTTCAATGACGCCCAAGTCTGATGAGACGAAGGGGTGCACTGCCCGTGTTGCAGAAGGCTCAGCACTGGTGGACTTACCGAAAAAATTGTCTTCCTCTGCCGTGGTCAGTCCGGTATGACTGTCGGTCGCGCCAACCATGCCGAATTTGTAGGGGTTGGTGCCGAGCTTTTTCTCGAGGACGAGGCCATTCTTCAGCGCCTCCCGGGCATACTCCCCCTGCAACATGTCGTCCTGCTTGACGGCAGTGAGGTCGAGGTTGCCCTTGGCCAGTGTCTCGTAATCAGCAAATTCGTCAGTGGGAGAGAGAAACGGGTGTGTCTCGCCGTCCCCCTTTATCTGGGTCACCTCGTAGAGCGGTTCCCACCTGGCGCGCAACTCAATATAATTTTTGTCGACCTTGCCGCCCGCATAGGTTCCCTCCATGGGAAACATCCAGCCATTTGAGAGGTTGCCATTATGGGAAATTGCAAGAGCGGTGCCGCCTGTTTTTGTCTCGTAATCTTCTAACCACTGGTAGAGATCTAACGGGTCCTGAGTGCCCAGCGGTGGCTGGGTGGTCAGTGGTATTACCTGCCGGGCATAGCTTCCGTCATCACGCAGGATAACGTTGCGGTGCAGGTTGTAACCCTTGGGTACCGATGTCCATTCATAACCGATCAGGGCGGTGAAGTGGCCAGGATCGTTGAAACGGTCGGCAGTTTTGGTGATATCTTCCCAGACATTGTCATAGATAGTAGAACCCGGAGAGTACTGCTGCAGCAACTCGGGGGGGATCTTCATCTGCGAGAAATGAGTAATCAGGTCGAAAGCGGCCTCACCAGCAGCCTCACCACCTTCCTGAAACCCTTCAGCCCACTCCTTACCCTTTGGATTTGCCAGAATATTAGGTGCGCCGTTTTGAATATCAAATGCAATACCCATCATGTCGGAATGATCCGCTATCACGAGCCAGTCGAGCGGCCGACCCAGTTTTACGGGCTGACCACTGGAGGACATCAACTCTTCACCACGGGCGAAGCGATAGGCGTCCTCATGACCAAGGGTGGCGCCGAACAATCCCGCATCCAGTGATACGCCCGTGTGCAGGTGCGTCTCTCCCCAATAAATATTACTCGGGAATGATCGCTTGGCATAGGGTGAATATGCCTTGCCGGGATACAATTTCGATACCGACAATGACTCCTTCGCAGGCGTAATTTGCGCGAATGCGGTCGTCGAGACGGCCAGCAGAATCATGCACAACAGGTTTACGCTCAGAAAGACATAAGAACGAACAGATTCTGCAGAATTTTTATGCATTCGAATCATTGGTTTGTCTCCAGTTAAAATTAAAAAACCACTGACTTGGGATATATTCCATTCAATACGAAACTTGCTTAATTATCTAAAACTCATCTGTGGCTTCGGCCAAAATCAACTAAACAAGCCACTCACTCTCTTCCCTATTTACTCCGTCACATCAGGCCCCCGGCAGAAATGACCTGACCTGCGTACCACCACCACTTTCAGCAAGTGTACTCATGACGAGATCCGCAACCGCCAGATCCAGCACACCCAGTCCGAAAGGCGAAAAAATGAGTTTGCGATGGTCACGCTCGGGAAGATCAGCCTTGCCGAGCAGAATGTCACCTAATGAACTGTGGACGAAGTCCGTATGCCCCTCCTTTTGCGATGCAAGGTGAATCGAGGTCGCCGCCCTGTTGACATGATCAAGATCATCGACGATGTTGTGATTTGACAGGATCGTGTCAGCACTCAGGTCGCGCAGCGATACATGGAGAATGGTCGCACCCCGGGGACAGGCATCAAGATTTTCTATATAGGGTGTTATGGCCGTTGTCCCGAATGCCATCATCTGACATTCCTTCAGCAGTTCATCCAGGCTTGAGGCCACACTAAATGTTGCATCGGGTCTGTTTGCAAGCAACGTCGCCCCAAAACCTTCAGCGCGTACCGGATCAAGATCGAATGCCATAAAACGGCTGACATTGGGCCAGACGACCGCAAGGAACTGTGCAACTGCGAGATTGATCGGACCACAACCGACAAAGCCAATCATATTGGGTTCGCCATGCGCAAGCACCCGCGATGCCAGAGCCGCTGACGCCGCAGTGCGTTGCTTGCTGATTATCGACCCCTCAACTACCGCCCGTGGTCGTCCCGTGACACGATCGTTCAGGATCATGACGGCCGATGCTCTTTCCATACCCCTGGCAACGTTGTCCGGCATGGATGCAATCCACTTCACGCCAGCAAGTTGGTATTCATCACCGAGATATGCCGGCAAGCAAATTATCCGGTCTTTGTCGCTATCGGGAAAACGCAGAAAGCTCGAGTGCGGAAGTGAGCTGGCACCACGTGAGTGTGTTTCGTAGGCGCTCTGTACAGCGTTGAGGACACTTTCTTCGCGTCCTTCGAGCGCAGCCTCTACTTCGCCCGCTCCAATGACCAAAATATCGTTATTGAGCAATTTAGGACTCCTTTACTGCTTTCGACCAGCGATGTGCAATATCACCGAGGTTTTCCCGAACCCATTCGTCACAGTAAATTGTATCGAGATACCGCTCTCCCCTGTCGGGCAACAGGGCAACCACAGTCGCGTTTTCCGGAATTTCTTTACTCATCCGGTCAATTGCACTGATAACTCCACCGGATGAGCCACCCGCCAGTATGGCCTCTGTCCGTGCCAGGCGTCGACAGCCTGCAACACAGTCGATATCTGTCACGTGTATATACTTGTGCACACCATCAGTCGGGGTCAGCTTTGGACAGATCGCAGAGCCAAGACCGGGAACCAGGCGGTCGTGTTTGTGGTTAGAGAAAATCTGACTACCCAGCGCGTCGACAGCAATGACCCTGGTTGGATAACCATGATCTTTCAGATAGTCGAGGCAACCCTTGATCGTGCCGCAGGTGGCGGTTGCGATAAACA